>OFTY01000478.1_pt1 | contig 28230 bp, 18 predicted proteins | sample 1775061 | NCBI WGS metagenome assembly OFTY01 (sample SAMN08195773, study PRJEB24354) | sludge metagenome | isolation source: sludge from phenol fed wastewater aerobic bioreactor B | place: India: Nagpur | collected 2016-09-16 | reverse complement strand
AATGGAAAAGAAAAACAAGCAGAATTGCCAATGCTCTCAGATGGTCTAGCCCGAAAAATTTTTGCTGAACTGGTTTCTCCAATTTTATTTGCCTGTTCGCCAGCACAGATTTTTCATTTGGGTTCATATGGGGATTAACTGATGTGCTTTAATGGAAACATTTTAGCCCGCCCGAGTTCCGAAACTACTTCCAGTGAATTTGCTATTGCAATTTCGCATTTCGCATAGTCAAACTAATCAATTTATAGCCCTTGTCTGTCCGCAAAAATTCGTAATGATTTTGCGTCTGCTTTCGTTCAGCACCGTCAAAAATAATTACGGACATCGTAGGATAGATCCAATCCTTTGGCTCGCCACAATTGTTGAAATATTGCTCAAATTCAGTGGTTTCCAACAAATAGGGATTGAGTCCATCGAGCGAAATAAGATACTCCGTTTTCGGTAAAAGCATTTTCAGCAATCCGTTTTTTAGGGTGCTGTAGTTGTTCGTAATCAGTTTTTCGCTAGCCGACTTTTTCCATCCTCTAGCTGATTCCCACACAATTGTATCATATGAATTAGCAATCAACCTATCCACAGTCAGATTGTTTAAGAGGTCTTGTGCCAGCCATTGCTTGAATTCTTTTTCAAAGTCTACAAATGAATAGTAGAAGCCATCGGTAGCCAGAAAGGATTTTCGTATGGTGTCTGGATGGGGTGCTTTACTCTTTTCGAGTGTGAAAAAGTTTAAATGATGGGAAGATGCAAAATCTTCAATCAAAATATGATTGCTTGTGTCAATAAGGAACTCCCGACCACCGATCCACTGATAATGCTCGCCACCGTCAGTAAGCTTTTTTTCGGCTCCTCTAAGACCTGTTATCATCCCGTTCCTCACATTCGTCAGGTAATTATAAATTGCCGGGATTGCCACTTTTCCCGTTCGGTCAAACATGCCTACATTTCCGGTTTTTTTGTCACTGAAGCGAATAAAGCCTTCACTTTCACAATCAGGAATATTGTCGATAAAGTATAAACTGTCCATCCCAACAACGTTACCCGATTTTGTGAGATAATAACTGCTCCATTTACCGCGTCTTTCTTCTATAGCTGCAATGATGTCGTCAAACCTAATAGCGCTCGTGAAGTTCTCAAATTTTGGTTCAATTTTTACAGCGCCATTATGGTCTTTGTAGCCAATTAAAGTGGAGTCTTTATTCAAAAAAGCGATCCATGTGTTCTTACTTTGACCAAGTAAAGACAGGCTCGAAATAGAAGCGAGGCATGTGAGGACGGATATTTTTACAATCCTCAAATGTTTCATCGAAGCACCTGCCGATGCCTTTATCGGAAATTTCGTGTTGAGTATTCGTCGGGCGGCGTGTTTGATGTCTCCATTCCTCATGCTTTCGAAATTACCATTTGTAATGAAATCTGAATGAGGTTCTCAGTTGCCTGATGCGAATGCTAATCATGCTTCACCCATAATAGCTCGGAAGTATTGTAGCCAATGCTTTCGGCGATTTTCAGGTATTGTGCTTTGATATCGGCGGGGATAGTTTTTTGTCTGGACAAGATCCAGAGATATTTCAGGCTTTCACCTGCTACGAGCGCATACTGATAATCCTTATCGAGCGCAATGACATTATAGCCGGCGTAAAAAGGTCCGAAAAAGGAAACCTCCAGCATCGCCACATCTTCGCTCTTCACAAATTTTGCCTTGCCGGTTGCTTGTTCCCACTTGCCTTTTTGGGTATTGTAGCCTCTGTTTTGCACGGCAATGAGTCCGTCTTCTCGTACAGAATATTCGGCGGTGGTATTGTTGAGGTCTTTTTCGTACTTAAAGTCGAGCCGCGCGATCTCATACCATTTGCCCAGGTATTTCTCCTTCTCAAATGGGCGAATGGCGGTTGCACCCTCGGGTATAGTACGGGACGAACAAGCGGCAAATGTGGTGAGTAGTAATACCGCAGCCACGGGAATCAAAATATAGCGCGTCATCATAGGCAGAAGTTTGTTGTTTTTTCGCAGCGTTATTTTTTGCCTCAGGAGACAGAAATTCGGCAACTATAGTTATGATGGAATCTCTAAAAAGCAGCCACCAAGACTGTCTAGATCAGGCTAGTTTGACAAAGTTGTCTTCAAGTTTTACGTTAAAATTGATCTCTGCTTTCAGTGCTTTAAACACTTTTATATTGGTGTCTATTGTCGCACTGTTGGCACTGCTTTCAAGCTTTGATATCTGAGCTTTTTGAACTCCAACAAGTTTTCCGAGTTCTTCCTGTGTCAAATTTCTTTCTTGTCTGGCGGCTTTTATCATTTTTCCTAAAACCTCCATTCGAAGTTCATATTCGTAGTCGTCTCGTTCCATTGACCCGACTTTGCCGATATGCATGTCTTTCATCTCGGCAAGTGAGTAAGTTTTCAATTGTTTAGTTGCCATAGGATTACCTTTTTTGATTGTTATAGAAATATTGGTTTCTCAGTCGTATCGCCCGGTCAATTTCGTTTGCCGGAACTTTGTCAACCTTCTTTATGAAACCGTGGGTAGCTATTACCAGATGAGGATTACAAATCCGCCTCATCCCTGAGTTCGACATGCGCTTCGCTAACATGTCGGACAACAGACGAACAAATGTTGAGGCTGCGTATTGTCAGTCAGCACAGCAACAAACCTATCTGATACGTTCGCTTATTTTTTGTTTGTATCATAATTTGTAAAATCGGGTCTGTCTTGATGTGTCCATATGAATTTAAAGCCTGTAGCCAAAACCTGTCTTTCCCAATCTCTTTTGATTTCAGAAGTATGTTCCGGAAAACTTGCAAAAAATACTGCAACAGAAAAAATCATTGTTGAAACAGTCCATAAAAGTCCTGTCACCCACCTAGGGATAGAAACCCTTGTCAGATTGCGAGTGATAAGAAATCCAATCAGAAAACATCCTGAGAAATACACAAAGAAGTCAACTACAAACTCAAGTAAAAATATTTGACATGACATAGAAGTATGCCATCCGTCACTAGTAAAAGCTAAAGGAAATCCAATCATCATAGTGTCAGGTGCGTCAACCGGCAAGACATACCACCACTTCGTGATTGTTCCAAACAGGATGATAGTCAACGGAAAAACTAGCAGCCATATTAATTGTTTAAGTGCCATGATGAAGGTATCCGATAAAATGACCAACAACCCTAACTGAAATATACACCAATCCTCCAAAAATTTGAAGTCGGCACCCGCCAATGATTAGGCTCTACATCGCAGGTACCCAATTGCACAAAACTCACTATCCCTTCCACTTTCTACACCGCTTCTATAGCAAAGCCAATGGCTTCGTTGGCTGCCAGAAACTGGAGGAAATCGTCATTGAGGTCGAGCTTGAAGTTGTGGGTTTTCAAAGAGATATTATTTTCTTCGTCGTGGATATGAAAAACAACGTCGGTCTTTCCCTGATGTTGCTTGAAGTTTTGTTGCAGAAAGACAAGCACATCGGCATTGAGTTGCTGCACGGGTATGGATAGCTTCATTCGCTTAATGAGTGTCTTGCGCACGTTTTCCAGCAGCATTACCTGATGAACTTTAAATTCCCAGTTGCCGCGCCATTCGTTTTGCTGGTAAGCGCCTTGCATCATCAGCTTCTGCCCGTTGTCTATAAACTGATTGTACTTTACATAGTCTTCCTGCCACAGTACTACTTCATGGTTGCCGGAATAATCGTTGAGGATAAACTTGCCGAATTTACTGCCTTTCTTGGTGGTCATATGCGCCGCATCGGTCACAAAGCCGGCTATGCGCACACTTCGTCCCTTGTTGTTTTCGAGTTCGGAGAGGGGTAAAAAATTGAAATGCTCCATCTCAAATTTAAAACCATCGAGTGGGTGAGCGCTGAGGTAGATGCCGATCACTTCTTTTTCGCGGTCGAGGAGCTCGGGTAGGGTCCAGGGTTCGCAGAGGGGAATGACGGGCGGCTTCACATCGGGCATTGCCATCTCGCCAAAAAGGCTGTTGGTAGCCAAAGTAGCACTTGCCTGAAACTGATTGCCAAAGGCTACAAGTCGCTCGAGTCCGGTCTTGGGGTCGGTGGGTGGAGCAAAGAAATACTGGGCGCGGTGCATATCTTTAAAGCAATCGAGCGCACCGGCAAGCACCAGGTTTTCCAACGTTCTCTTATTTACCGTACGCTGATTGACGCGCTGAATAAAATCGAATACCGTAACATAAGGTCCGTTGCTTTCGCGCTCGGCAATCACATCTTCCACAGCAGCTTCGCCCACGCCTTTGATGGCATTGAGCCCAAACCTTACGATGCCTTCTTTATTTACCGAAAATCCTTTCAGCGATTCGTTCACATCCGGACCCAATACCTGCAAACCCATGCGCTGGCATTCTTCCATGTAGAACTTGATCTTGTCAATATTGCCCTGGTTGTTGAGCACCGCCGCCATGTACTCGGAAGGGTAGTGCGCCTTAAGATAAGCGGTTTGGTAAGCAACAAAGGCATAGCAGGTGGAGTGCGATTTGTTGAAGGCATATTGCGCAAAGGCTTCCCAGTCGGTCCATATTTTATTGAGCTTGTCCTCAGGGTGTCCCTTGGCTTTGGCACCTTCTACAAACTGGCTCTTCATTTTGTCGAGCACCGCCTTCTGCTTTTTACCCATCGCCTTGCGCAGTACATCCGCATCGCCCTTGCTAAAACCGGCAAGTTTTTGCGACAATAGCATCACCTGCTCCTGATATACGGTAATGCCATAAGTATCGGAAAGATATTCTTCCATCTCCGGCAGGTCGTAGGTAATGGGTTCTTCGCCGTGTTTGCGCTTTATGAAGTTGGGAATGTACTCTAGCGGTCCCGGACGGTAGAGCGCATTCATGGCAATGAGGTCGGCAAATTTATCGGGACGGAGCTCGCGGAGATATTTCTGCATCCCCGGACTTTCAAACTGAAAAGTACCGTTGGTTTCGCCACGCTGATAGAGTTCGTAAGTCGTGAGGTCATCGAGTGGAATAGCGTCAATATCTATTTCCAGTCCGTAGTTTCTTTTAATGAGTGCCAGTGCGTCTTTGATGATGGTGAGGGTTTTCAGTCCCAGAAAGTCCATCTTGATCACACCGGCATTTTCGATCACATTTCCTTCAAACTGTGTGATCAGCAGTTCCACATCTTTGTTGGTGGCTACGGGTATCAATTCTGAAAGGTCTTTTGGGGCAATGATGATGCCCGCTGCGTGGATGCCGGTATTGCGGACAGAGCCTTCCAGCTTTTCGGCTTCGTGCAGCACCCGCGATTCGGGTCGGTTCTCATTGTTATACAGCTCGCGGATGGCATTGATCTGTTCAAATTCTTCGGCGCCAAGTCCTTCTTTTTCTTCCAGCGATTTTTCACCTTTTAGCGGTGCATGGAGTACGCGCTTTAGTGATATGCCAGGCTTTTCGGGTACAAGCTTTGCCAGGGCATTGGCATCCTGCAGGGGCAGATCGAGCACGCGGGCTACATCCTTTATGGACATTTTCGCCGCCATGGTGCCATAGGTAATGATGTGCGCTACCTGATTTTTGCCATATTTGTTTACCACATAGTCTATCACTTTTTGCCTGCCCACATCGTCGAAGTCGGTATCTATATCCGGCATGCTCTTACGCTCGGGATTAAGAAAGCGCTCAAACAGCAGATTGTATTTTATAGGATCAATATTGGTGATGCCGATACAATAAGCCACCGCTGAGCCCGCAGCAGATCCGCGTCCCGGACCTACAAACACACCGAGGTCGCGACCCGCTTTGATAAAGTCGGCAACAATGAGAAAGTAGCCCGCGAAGCCCATGGTCTTGATGGTGAACAGCTCAAAGCGAATGCGCTCTTCTATTTCGGGGGTGAGATCGCGGTAGCGGTCTTTGGCGCCTGTCCAGGTAAGGTGTTCGAGAAAGGCATCCTGATCGTCGTGAAATTCCTGAGGTACTTTAAAGTGGGGGAGCAGTATTTCGCGCTCCAGCTTCAACGGTTTTATCTTTTCAACAATAAGGTTGGTATTGTCTATTGCCTCCGGAATATCCTGAAACACGGAAGACATTTCCTGCGTGTTCTTAAAATAAAACTGATCGTTGTAAAAGGCAAAGCGTGTGTCTTTGGGGCGCAGCTCATCGTCGTCGGCAAAGTCTTTGTTGCTGGGCGTACTTTGTTTTTCGCCCGTATTGATACACAGCAGAATGTCGTGGGCATTGGCATCTTCACGATCTACATAATGCGAATCGTTGGAAGCGATGATGGGCACCTTGTACTTACGCGCAAATTTTACCAATACATCATTTACTTTGATCTGCTCGGGAATTTCGTGTCTTTGAAATTCTACATAGTAATCGTCACCAAACAGATCGAGCCACCATTTAAATTCTATTTCGCCCGCTTCTTCTCCTTTTTTTAGAATAGTGCGGGGAACCGATGCACCGAGACAACAGGTGGTGGCAATCAGTCCTTCGTGGTATTGCTGCACCAGCTCTTTATCAATGCGTGGATATTTTCCATAGAGTCCTTCCATAAAGCCCAGGGAACAGAGCTTTACCAGATTCTTATAGCCTGTTTCATCCTTTGCCAGCAGCAGTTGGTGGAAGCGCTGATCTTTTTCATCGCGCGAAAACTGACGCTTGTGCCGGTTTTCAACAAGGTAAAATTCACAACCAATCACAGGCTTTACCACCGGCTCCGTGATGTCCTTACCTTCGGCGGTGGTACCGACTACTTTCTTATTCTTCCAGGCTTCTGCTACAAATTCAAACACACCAAACATATTGCCGTGGTCGGTAATCGCCATAGCTGGCATTTCATCTTTGGCTGCCTTATCGAAAAGCCTCGAAATATTGGAAGCCCCGTCGAGCAGGGAAAACTGAGTATGATTGTGTAAGTGTGAGAATTTCATAAGCGACTGCACCTCTTCTTCGTAGCTGTACAAAATAACAGAATTCAGGCAAGAGCCTTTGGGTTAGTTTTCCACCTGCGGTGACAAAGGGACTATGGTAAAATTAAAGAGACCCGGCAAAAATACCGGGTCTCTAAAACCAAAGCTAAATCGTCCTTACTGTTTGGTTACTTTAAGGGTTTGAGTATGTTCTTTGTCGCTGTATTTCACTATGTAGAAACCGGCGGCAAGATTCTTCATATCCAGGCTGGCATATCCGCCATCTGCTTTCACCGTACGAACTACTTTGCCCGACAGGTCGCTGATGGTTACCGTTCCATCCTGTGCATCAGTACCATGAGCTACCACAGTAAGGTTGTCTTTCACAGGATTTGGATAAGCATCTACCGAGAACTGACCACTTACTCTTGTAGAAGCAGATACTGTTTTCGAATAGCTAGTTGAGCCATTAGCATCTACCATCTTCAGGCGGTAGTAATTGATACCGTTCAAAGGAGCTTCATCCCAATAAGTGTATTTAGATGCTTCACCTTTTGCACCGATCAGACCAATCAATTCAAAATTGCTGGCGTCGCTGCTTCTTTCAAGTTCGAATTTGTCACCTTTCTCTTCATTACCTGTCACCCAATCGATACGATTGCGAGTACCTGCATTGGTTGCGCTGATGTTTTCGAGCTTGATCGACAAAGGCACTCCAGTAACAGTGAGTGTAAATGTACCGCTGTTGGGCGAGCTACCAGAACCATAAGTGCCGAGCAATACATAATAAGTTGTATTGGCTACTGCACTGAAAGTGTATTCCGAACCATTGCCCGAAGAACAGCCGTCATCGTCATAACCGGTACAGGTAGTAAATCCGCCGCAAGAACCTTCGTAGATACGCATATAGGTATCGAAGGCATTCACACAGGCAGAAATCGTCATGGTGCCGGAAGTTGCCGGAGTCACTGTGTACCACAAACCATGATAAGTGCCGGTGGTAGTAGTGGAGCTGCCGCAGGTTACTGAAGGAAGGGCATCATTCGTAGCGAAAGTATTATCGCCGGAGATGGTGCCAGTCCAGGGAACTGCAATGGCATTGACACAAGAGTCATTTACCACAGTAGTGTAGAAGCTTTGAGTGGACCATGTTGAGAAATTACCACTGCCGCAGTTGGTACGTACGTGTAGATAGTAAACGCTGGCAGGTGCAAGTCCGGAAGCGTTGTAGAAAGTATCCGTAGTAGGAGTACCTGCTCCGGTTGGATCCGTAGCGGTTTGATCCACTACATATTGGTATCCTGCTGCGCCCGGAACTGCGCCCCAGATGAGCGTAGCGGTACTGTAACCCGGAGCCGCATTGCCAAGTCCTGTGCTTGCTACGCAGGATGGTGCCGGAAGAATCACGATGGTGTAGTCTTCAAACTCACCGGATATTACCGAACATGGACCTGCAGGACCAGAGGATGGTGTGTAAGAAATACCAATTCTCATCCTTGTTGTGATCGGTGTAGCTGTTGCCGGAATGTTGATCGTAGTGCTGAACGTATTGGCATAAGAAGATGAAGTGTAAACAAGATCGCCGGCGGTCGAGAAATCGCCATCGGCACCAAAGTCAATCCAGATCTTCGTTCCAAAGGTGTTGGTTCCGCTTCCGTACTGAGCATTCAGCGTAAAGGAATTGCTGGCCATCAGTTGCAGCGTATCCGTAGTGGTAAAGTCGCCATAGCCGCCGGTCTGAAAGCCAGTACCCGTTTTGTTGATGTTGATAGAGCCACCGGTAGTAGAAAGGTCATTGATATAATAGCTGCTGTTGGTGCCGCCCGGAGTACAGTAGCACTGCGCTACCGGAGAAATGCCGACAGTAGCTGTATTGGTAAAGTCAAAACCACCACCATTCGCACAGGTGATCATCATACGATAATCCGTTGGCGTCGTAATACCTGCAGGCACTGCATAAGTAGTACCATTGTTCGTGCCGGGAGCAGGATCCCAGGTCAGGGTAGAGGTATTGTACACCTGCCATTGATAGCTCAGACCCAGTGCACCGTTGGTCGTACCGGTTGTACTGAGCGAAAACGGAATGTTCGGACAAACTGTAGCAGGAGCATTAACGGTACCTGCCGTGGGCATGCCTGAGCAGTTGGTGGCCGCCGTGATATTAATCAGATAATCCTCATATTCTCCATACACACCACTGTTGGTACAAGCAGAAGTTTTTGCAATGCCGCTTTGGTTAGCCGAGCGAACACGCATTCTGGTAATACCTGTCATTGCAGTTACGGGAATAATGAAATTGGTAGAGTACACTTGCGTTGCAGGTGTGGTTACGCCAGTAGAACTTCCAATCAGTGTATATTCTGAAGTGTCAAAAGTTCCGCTTTGGTCATAATCTATCCATACGCCTGCAGAAGCCGGGTTGGAATTGATATGCGCTGTAACAGAAATCGTAACGTTTTGTCCCTGCGTAACAGATGCATTAGCACCAAGTGAGGAGAAATCGCTGTAGCCCGTTGCATTAGTGCAGAAGGTAGAGTTGTTGTTGATCACGTCGAAAGTTACGTTCTCAATACCCTCGTTCGTACAGTTGCTGGCTGGTGTGCAGTAGCAATTGTAGAAAGGATTGAGCGATACGGTAACGATATTGGAGATATCGAAAGAACCTCCGTTGGCACAGGTTACTTTAAAACGGTAGTCCATCCCGCTGGTGATACCAGCCGTTACGGTGTAATTGGCTGTTGTGGCCGTACCAATGGGCGTCCATGAACCCGCTCCAGCCGGAGACTCTTCCCAGCTATAAGTAAGGCCGGAACCGGTGGTGAAACCTGAAGCCTGCAGCATAAAGCTGGCGTTAGGACAAACATTGGCCGGAGCCGTAGCGGTACCCGCCGTCGGCGTACCATTGCATGGAACAAGCTGTACCAGATTAAGCGTGTAATCTTCATATTCGCCGTTTGCAAAATTGGTACAAGGTGTGGTTGGTCCTGTGCTGCTATTGTAGTTGGCACCGATGCGCATACGGGTAAAGCCAGTCATTGCTCCAGCCGGCGCAGTAATAGTACCACTGAAAGATGTTGCATAGCCAGAAGATACGTACATCTCTTCACCGGCATCATTAAGAATACCATTATGGTTCCAATCTACCCAAACCTTAATTCCAAAAGTGTAGGTTGACGAAGAACCAAAGTTTGTAGAGAAGTTAAATGAACCATTTTCTAAAAGAGCAACAGTATCTGTGCCAGAATAATTGGCATATCCACCTGTAGAATATCCTGAGGCAAGCTTGCTGATGTTCTGGAGTCCGTTGGTGGTTGAAAAGTTATTGATATAGTAGCTCGTGCTGGTGGTAGCTGGTGTGCAATAGCACTGATTGAAGGGACTTATGGCTACCGTAACAGGCGTAGTGGAGGCAGTACCGTTACCATTGGTACAGGTTGCCGTAAACCTGAAATCAGTTGAAGCGGTAATATTGCCCGTGTAGGTAAAGGTATTGTTCGTACCCGGTGCCGGATCCCAGGTAGTGGTTCCCGTATTGTACACCTCCCAGAGATAATTAAGTCCGGTCACTCCATTTGAAAAACCTGAAGCCGTAAGCGTAAAGTTGGTGGAAGGACAAACCGATGTAGGTGCCGTAGTGATGCTACCCGCAGTAGGTATTCCGGAACAAGCAGTGCCGGCATTGATTGTGATCAGATAATCTTCAAACTCTCCAAATGCAGATGAGGAGATACAAGAAGAAGTATTGGTGATGCCATTTTGGTTAGCAGAACGCACGCGCATTCTGGTAATACCCGTCATAGCCGTTGGGCTGATCTGAATATTGCCGCTAAACACATAGGTGGTACCACCACTGGGGATAGTAACTGTCGAAGAACCGAGGCTCGTGTATTCACTGGCATCAAACGTACCGCTGTGATCATAGTCAATCCAAACTCCTGCACTCGCAGGATTGGAATTGATATGCGCGGTTACAGAAATAGGAACTACCTGCGCCTGTGTTACGGTTGCAGATGCACCGAGACCCGAGTAGTCACTATAACCTGAATTGGCACAGAACGTAGAAGGGTTATTGATCGCCCCTGAGTTGAAGTCAACGTTTTCAATACCTTCATTGGTACATGTAGTCACGGGTGTACAATAGCAATTGTAAAATGGATTTTGACCAATAGCCAGTACGTTGCTATAAGTTGTATCATTAGAGTTGGTACAGATTACGCGAAGCCTATAGTCAGTTGCAGTAGTTTGACTGCTAATAGCCAGGGAAGCTGAAGTGCCTCCAGTTGCAACGTCAATAAAAGCATTAGCAGAAGGTGCGCTGGTCTGCCATTGATAAGCAACACCCGATGTACCCACAGCAACACCGCTGCTCGTGATTGTGAACGCCGTTCCGACACAAGCTGCACTAGTGGAAGACGCCGCTGTAATAGGTGTAATAGGGCCATTACAGGGAGTAGGAGCCGTGTAATCGATCGTCAGTGCCGGTTGCTGAGTACTTGTACCAGGATACCCATAAATATTGTAGGTATTGGTAGAACCTCTTACGAAGCCCAAATTAACAAAAGCATTTCCTGCATTATTTTGAATAAAAGCAATTCCCGCTGCATTCAGCGTCTTAGTATTCGCGGCATTGGCTGTCCATGAACTGCTGTTAAAATTGCTTCCACTACCTGCATTGGTGTACAATGTTGATCCTGTCATAGTAGAAGGATCGCCTGTAAAACCATAGATCGGATTGCTGGCGGTACTGCTGGTTGACGAATAAGTTGTAAAAGTCAGAGAAACTGAGTTTACAACTGCCCCGACGGGTATCGACGACAAATCGAAGGAAGCAAAGCCCCGATACGAAGAGGACGTGATAGAGGTCATGTTCCCATCATTGATGGTTCCGCTGCTGTTCACTGAGCCGGTTCTATACGAGCCGGTGGTCCCTGTAGCATTGATCGTGACAACAACTGCCGACGACCGATAAGATGTGAAGCCCAGTACAATCATCCAGGCTACGCATCGAAGAAAAGACACGTAGATTTTTCTCATAGTGCAATATTTCCGCCTACTCTAAATAGGTTTTCGGCTCACCCCTGCCTACTCTCAATGGGTTTTCGGCATGCCCCTTTGGCAATCAATCTAATCTTAATGTTGTCCGGTTGGAAGATCAGGACAATAAATGGCGGGAATCAATTCTGTGTTAAAGTTAAGGGGTTATCGCTTAATGCAATCAATTGATTTGATATAAATCTTAGCCTGATAGATATTATCGCTTGTCATCGGCAGGTTCTCTCTCTAATTCATAAATATAGAAGCCGCAATCGAACCCGGCTTTTTGCAAAATAGGCCGTGCTACATTAAATACTTTTACACCATTGCTTGTCGTGCCTTCCAGCACACCTGCATGCGCATGACCATGAAAGGCAACAACCACATTTCGCCGGCTCAGGGGTTCGGCCAATCGGGAGGAACCTAAAAAGGGATAAATGACTTCAGGCTCTCCGTAGATGGTCTCCTTTATTGGCGCATAGTGCATCATAGCCACCTTGGGGATATCTCCATGCTCCTGATCGAGCCTTGCCAGCGCCCGGTCCAGGTGCAAGGCTTCATCTACAGCTTCTTGTACAAATGCTTTCATAGCGCCCTCGCCAAACATAGAAAGCATATGCTTGTCGAAGCCCCCTCCAAATCCTTTTACCCCTGCAAAGCCAATACCGTTAATGACGATCGCTTCTCCATCCAGTACATGCACCCCGGCCGCTACCATGGTTTGCCGTATGAGTTTATGCCTGTTTTTCTCATAGTCGTGGTTGCCAAGCACTGCCACAATGGGTACCGTACAGGTCTTCAGTTCTTCCGCCAGCACCTCTGCTTCCACTTCATCGCCAGTGTCTGTCAGGTCGCCGCAGAGGAGCAATATATCTGACCGCTCAGAAATACCTTTGAAGCAGGGGCTCCATTTACCGCGGTCTGTATCTCTTACGTGTATGTCGCCTACGGCTGCTATACGTATGGTTTCTTTGCGGTCGTTCATGCTAAACAGTTTTGATCGTTGAAGATTTGTAGTTCCATTCCCGCACGTCCACGCTGTATTGGGTATTGTCAATTATAGGTCCTCTGCATACTTTTTCTACCTGCGGCGGAAGTTCATATTGTTCCCGGGCACGGTTCATCAGTTCATCAAAAAGCCATTTCGGTATCGCTTCGTGATAATCGGCGGGATAGACAAATTGGAAAAGCAGAATCTCTGCCAGTAGTAAATGCCAGTGCGGGTCCATTCGCCGCAGCAGTCGTTTCCAGTCAAGGTGCCGTCCCTGATGAAGCAGCACATGGTTGATGTCGGCTCCATCAAAGCGCTCACGATTCCATACATAGCTCTTACACCAGATCAGTTCTTCGGCAGGGAGAAATTTTACCTCTACGCCGCAAAACTCACCCACCGGTGCATGCTGTAGCCAACTGTCGTCCACTAGGCAAATGTTATTTACCGTATCAAAAATGAGGTCAATGAAAAATGCTCCTTTGTAAATTTTTGCCAGCCAGCGCACATCATAGAGCACCGTTTCGTAGCCACGTTCCGCAAAGAACTTCATTACCCTGGGGTAGTCGCAGGGCTTAAGGAACACATCAAGGTCTTTAGTATCGCGGTAAATACCCGTGTAATGGAACATTGCGAACGCTCCGCCCAGCATGAAGTCGGCGCCACTTTCATGCAGTAGCTCCAATGCCTCGCGATAAAACGCATGGGCTTTCTCTTTTTCTTCCTCTGTTGTAATGGGTGTCGGTTCAGACCTCATGTTTTTTAACGATCCCGTTTTCTGCGCGGGAACATTAAAGGCGAATAAAGAACATGCCATGTTTATCTCCCGGTCGTCATGGTCGTTGCTCCAGATACCATCTCTATTACTGCAGAACAATGATTGTGCAACAAGGATGCATGACAGTTGTCAGTGATACTTATGATGCCGACATGCAAACGGCAGCGCCATCCGGTCGAACTTTGTACCATCATTCACTGTAAAAAGTTTTCGTATGAAAGTAGTGGTCATCGGAGGCAATTTTGCTGGATTTACAGCAGCCATCCAAATAAAAAGAAAGCTGAAAGAACAGGTGGAAGTGACGTTGATCGACCGTAATGAAAATTTCCTGTTTATACCTTCTCTCATCTGGGTGCCCACAAAGCGCCGCGAATTGAAGGACATCACCGTTCCTCGCCGTCCGGTACTCGAAAAAAGAGGAGTAAAGTTCGTGCAGACCGTTGCGGAAAAAATTGATCCGGATAAAAAGCTGGTGCATACGCAGGCTGGCGATTTTTCTTACGACCATTTGGTGATCGCCACCGGACCCAAAGTGAATTACGACATTGCTCCGGGCGTACGCGAACATGCCTGCTACATAGGCACGCCCGACAAAGCCATGCAGGCGCGGGAAAAACTTGAAGCCTTCAAGAAAAACCCTGGTCCTATCGTTATTGGCGCTACGCAAATGGCAGGATGCATGGGTGCAGCCTACGAGTTTTTGTTCAACATCGAAAAATGGCTGCGCGATCAGCATATCCGCAAAAAAGTAGATCTCTACTGGGTAACCCCCGAAACCTATCTCGGACACTTTGGTATTGACGGTATGCCCCTGGGCGAATCCATGCTGAAAGGCTTTATGAACATGTTTCATATTCACTACAAAACCGGGGTAGGCATTAAAGAAGTGCGCGAACACGAGGTGGAGCTTACCGATGGGGAAGTGCTCCCTTCTAATTTCACCATGCTGATGCCGCCGTTTGTAGGTGTTGACCTGATCACGAATTCACCGGAGCTGGAAGCTGCGCCTAATGGATTCTTGGATGTACTCCCTTCTTATCGCCATAAAAAATACGACAGTGTGTGGGCTGCCGGACTTACCGTGAACGTGCCTGCGCCGTTCACACAGGGTGCCGTTCCTTTTTCTGTGCCAAAGACCGGCTATCCAAGCGATGAAACCGGAAAGATCGTTGCAGAAAATGTTATCAGGACGATAAAAGGCAGAACCGATATGGTAGAGAAGAAATGGGGCGAAATACCCGGACTGTGTATTATGGATGCGGGCAAAAAGGAAGTGATCATTTTTTCCAATCATCTCTTCAAACCCCGAACCTTTGCCATCATGTTGCCGAATGTATTTTATGACTTTGGAAAGGTGATGCTTGAGAAATACTTTTTGTGGAAACTGCGGCATGGCTATGCGCAACTACCATAGACAGTGAAATGAAGATCGAAATAAGCCCGGGTGGAAATGCCAGGGCTTTTTCATTCAGAAACCGCCTTTTCCCCATCTTTTCCCCAGCCTGCACGGATGACGATAATTAACAAATAAACTCTGTTATTTTACTACCTTTGCGCACCTAAATTAGATTAGGAATAGGTGGATCTTGCCGGAAAGGGTTGTGAATGAATATTTTGGGGGCTTCCGGCAAATGACTTTTGAAAATAGAGCATGGCGGCTAAGTATCTGGAATCCAAACAACTGAGTTTACCTTTCATAGAGCAGGAATATTTGCAGAAATGGGAGGAAGAGAAAACATTTGAAAGAAGCGTAAGTCAGCGCGAGGGTAGTGTGCCCTTCGTATTTTATGAAGGTCCGCCGAGCGCCAACGGCATGCCCGGCATCCACCATGTTATTTCCCGCACCTTAAAAGATTTGGTTTGTCGCTACAAAACCATGCAGGGCTTTCAGGTAAAGCGCAAAGCTGGCTGGGATACCCATGGTTTGCCTGTGGAACTGGGAGTGGAAAAGGAACTGGGCATTACCAAAGAAGATATCGGCAGCAAAATTTCCGTTGAAGATTATAATAAGAAGTGTCGGGAAGCGGTGATGCGCTACAAGGATAAATGGGACGACCTGACCCGCAAAATGGGCTATTGGGTTGATCTCAAAGATCCTTACATCACCTTCGACAATAAATATATTGAAACCCTTTGGTGGGCGCTGAAACAACTTTTTGATAAAGGACTGCTTTACAAAAGTGTTTCCATTCAGCCCTATAGTCCTGCAGCGGGAACGGGTTTAAGTTCGCATGAGCTCAATCAGCCCGGCACCTATAAGGATGTAAAAGATACTACGGTCGTGGCGATGTTCAGGATGCTGCAATCGCTGAATGCCGACGGTACTGGCGTAAACTCCCGCGCACTTGAACTGATAGAACTCGCTGAAAAGGAATGGAACAGGGTGGTGGATGTGCATTTTCTTGCCTGGACCACTACACCATGGACCCTGCCTTCCAACTGCGGATTAACCGTTGGAGCCGGTATTGAATACGTACTCGTAAAAACTTTTAATCCCTATACCCATCAGCCTGCAAATGTAGTGCTGGCGCGTGCCTTGCTGAATAAATACTTTAAGCCAGAGGGTGAGAACGCCGATTTCGATGGCTATTCTGCCGACACCAAGTTGCTGCCCTGGAAGGTGATCACCTCTATAAAAGGACAAGAGCTTGAAGGCATTCGCTATGAACAATTACTTGCCTTTGAAGGAAATACAAGGACAATAGCCGGAGGAGATCCCTGGCGGGTGATTACCGGCGATTTTGTAACCACAGAAGATGGCACCGGTATCGTTCATACGGCTCCTGCCTTCGGTGCCGACGACTTTAAAGTGGGCAAAAAACACAATATCGGCATCCTGACCATGGTGGATAAGGAAGGAAAATTCAACGATTATATGGCTGAGTTTTCCGGACGCTATGTGAAAAACTACAAGAGCGATCCCGATTATAAAGATGTAGATGTAGATATAGCCGTAAAGCTCAAGCTGGAAGGAAAAGCTTTCAAAGTAGAGAAATACGAGCACAACTATCCGCATTGCTGGCGCACCGATAAGCCGATCATTTATTATCCGCTCGATGCATGGTTTATAAAAACCACGGCATTGAAGGACAAGATGGTGGAGCTAAACAAAACCATCAACTGGAAGCCAAAAGCTACCGGCGAAGGACGCTTCGGTAACTGGCTGGAAAATATGGTGGACTGGAACCTGAGCCGTTCGCGGTTTTGGGGAACACCCCTGCCTGTTTGGGTGAGTGAGGATGGCAAAGAAACAAAGTGTATTGGCAGTGTGGACGAGCTGATAACCGAAGTAAAGAAAGCCAACAAAAAGCTGGGTATGAACCAGTTGCTCGAAGCCATAGACGAGTGGGAGGGCGACCTGGCACACCTGAATAAGATAACCCATATTACCAACAAGCTGGGCATCACTCATGTAGATAAGTATAAAAGATTGGAAGGAAAGCTGGATCTGCACAAGCCTTATGTAGATCAGATCATCCTTACCGACAGTCGCGGAGTTGCCATGTATCGGGAGCCCGATCTCGTTGATGTTTGGTTCGACTCCGGAGCTATGCCTTATGCACAATTGCATTACCCTTTCGATGCAATGCCCAAAACCCAATTGAAAAATAACTTCCCTGCCGACTTTATTGCAGAAGGCGTAGATCAGACCCGTGGCTGGTTTTATACCCTGCATGCACTCGGTGTGATGCTGTTTGACAGTGTTGCTTACAAGACGGTGGTATCCAACGGACTGGTGCTGGATAAGAACGGCAATAAAATGAGCAAGCGTCTGGGGAACGTAGTAGATCCTTTTGCTACCATTGAGACCTACGGCGCCGATGCTACCCGCTGGTACCTTATTACCAACGCCTCGCCATGGGATAGCCTGAAGTTTGATATTGAGGGTATTAAAGAGGTGCAGCGGAAATTTTTCGGCACACTATACAATACCTATCAGTTTTTTGCACTTTACGCCAATGTAGATGGTTTTGCCTTCAAAGAGCGTTATATACCCATTCATCAACGTCCGGAAATAGATCAGTGGATACTTTCTTCTCTCAATAGCCTCACGCGCGATGTGATCGCCTACATGGACGACTATGAGCCCACACAAGCGGGCAGAGCCATGGAGTATTTTCTGGATGAGCAACTGAGCAACTGGTATGTGCGCCTTTGCCGTCGCCGGTTTTGGAAAGGGGAGTACGAGCATGATAAAATATGCGCCTACCAAACCCTGTATGAATGCCTCGAAACTTTGGCAAGACTCATGGCACCGATTGCTCCCTTCTTTGCCGACTGGTTGTTCCGAAATCTGAACTCTGCCACTAAGCGAATTGAATGCCCTTCGGTACACCTTTGCGATTTCCCGGTGGTGGACAGCGGTGTGATTGACAGCGAACTGGAAGAAAGAATGCACCTGGCTCAGGATATTTCCTCTCTGGTGCTCTCGATTCGTAAGAAGGTGAATATCAAAGTGCGTCAGCCGCTGCAGAAAATTCTGATCCCCGTGCTCGACAAACATATGGAGCAGCAGATAAAGGCTGTGGAAGAATTGATCCGGAACGAGGTGAATGTAAAAGCATTTGAATACCTTATTGATACGGAAGGCTTTATAAAGAAGAAAGTAAAGCCCAACTTCAAAGCACTGGGTGCGCGGATGGGTGCAAAAATGAAGACTGTAGCTGCCGCCATTTCAACCCTAAACCAAAATGAAATAGCCACACTGGAACGAGAGGGTGAGTATATTCTCATTATTGAGGGTGAGCAAATTGCGATTGGAGCTGCAGATGTAGAGATCATTGCAGAAGACATACCCGGCTGGTCGGTGGCCAATAAAGACAATTTGACCGTTGCGCTCGACATTACGCTAACTCCTGAACTACAGGACGAAGGGAATGCGCGGGAGCTGGTAAACCGTATCCAGAAGATACGTAAGGAAAGTGGGTTGGAACTGACGGACCGGATAGCGGTTGAGATAGAAGAGTACGAACCATTAAAAACTGCGATTATTAATTTCAGCGATTATATTTGTGCCGAAATTTTAGCAGATAACATCCTGATAGTGCCGAGCATACAGAATGGACAAGAAATAGAGGTTAATGAGGCAAAGCTTAAAGTATTAATTTCTAAAAAAGCATAAAGCCATGGCCACCAAAAAGAAACCGGCTGTAAAAGCTACAAAAAGCACAAAGGCTTCGACTGCAGCGAAAAAGGCTGCTCCGGCTAAGAAAGCTGCTGCAGCGAAGCCCGTAGCAAAAAAAGGCAATATAAAAGCGGCAGCAAAACCAGCAAAGAAGGCTGCACCCGTTAAAAAAGCGAGTGTGAAGCCGGCAAAAAAGGCTGCGCCAGCAAAGAAAGTTGTCAAAGTGGCAAAGGCTAAGCCCGTGAAAACGGTGGCAAAAAAGGTGGCTGTGCTGAAAAAAGTTCAGGCAAAAACTAGTAAGACTGTGAATAAAAAGACAAGTAAGACCGTTTCAGCGAAACCGGCTCCTGCCAAAAAAGCTGCTCCAGCTAAGAAGGCAGCAGCTCCGGCAAAGTCGGTAGTAAGTAAGAAAACCGCGGTAAAACCATCGGCGCCCGCTAAAAAAGTGGCAGCGCCCGCTAAGAAAACGCCTCCGGCACCAGTACCTGCAGCTAAAAAGGCTGTGGCAAAGCCAGCACCGGCAGCGACAAAACCTGCGGTTGCAACCGCTAAGCCCGCTGCCAGGGCAGAAGGTAAGTCTGGCAAAAAGGGTACAAAAGCGCATAAAGTGATTGTGGCACCTACTACAAAGGCAAATGCCAAACCGGCGCCGGCAGCAGTGCCGAGCCCGGCAGCACGCCCCGCCATTACGCGCAGCGCCATCCGCGAAGAGAAAAAGCAAAACGTGATCATCGCCCATCGCCGCCTCGAAAACAAGTCGAAACAGGCAGATGAATCGAAAACCATGATTAACTACCAACCAGATTTTACACGTTCAATTTTAGACCAACCAACAGAAAACCAAGGACCAGTGTACAGATATAGTGATGAAGAACTCAATGAGTTCAAAGATTTGATCAACAGCCGCATGGATGCCGCCAAGAAAGAGCTTGCATACCTGCAGGGACTCATTACCCACAAGGATGAGGCGGGAACCGAAGACACCGAAAACCGCTACATGAACATGGAAGATGGAAGCGGAGCTATGGAACGCGAGCAGCTTGCGCAACTTGCCAGCCGTCAGATTCAGTTTATCAACCACCTCGAAAAAGCTTTGATGCGGATTGAAAACAAAACTTATGGTATTTGCCGCGTTACCGGTAAGCTTATTGACAAAGCACGACTTCGCGCCGTACCTCACGCTACACTGAGCATCGAGGCAAAGAAAACGATGACAAAATAAATAGATGCTTTTCTGCATATAGTTAAAAGCCGTTTCTTCTGGAAGCGGCTTTTTTCGTAGCTTGTCATGCCCATTCATTTCAGCATTCTAAACACCAGCAGACTCCATGCACATATTTAGATTTTTTGCCGTACTCTCCTTTATTTTTGCTCCAACCGTTTGCTTTTCAGCGGAAAAAGAAGTGGTGCTGGAGACAGCAAGCGGTAGCCTTCATGGAAGCCTCCGCATACCCGATGGACAAAAGCACCCACCCGTGGTACTAATCATTTCAGGCTCCGGACCGACGGATGGAAATGGGAACCAACAGAAAATGCAAAACAACAGCCTCCAGATGCTGGCAGACTCGCTGGAAAAAGAAGGTGTTGCGTCCCTTCGATACGACAAACGCGGGGTAGGCGCCAGCAAGATCGAAAATCTGGACGCCCGGACCCTAACCTTCGAAACCTTTGTTCAGGATGCAGAAGGCTGGATGGAATGGCTAAAGAAAGAAAAGTTATTTTCAAAATATATAGTAGCAGGTCATAGTGAAGGCTCCCTGGTAGCCCTGCTTACCGCAACCCGTATCAAAGTAGATGGTTTTATCTCCATTGCCGGTGCAGGTAGGCCAATCCATGATATTATAAAAGAGCAACTTAACGAACAACCACAGCAAATCAAAGATCTGGTATATCCCCGTCTTGATACGCTGCAGGGGGGCGACACACTCTCCGGTGTTCCCACGGTCCTGTACGCCTTGTTCAATCCTGCAGTGCAACCTTTTCTCATGAGTTGGATGAAATATGATCCCTCGGCAGAGATCAAAAAACTGTCAATACCCGTGTTGATCCTTCAGGGCAGTACAGATATACAGGTAGCCGTAAAAGATGCCGAAGCGCTGAAATCTGCCTATCCGGCTGCCGAATTAAAGATCATAGACAGTATGAATCACATCCTGAAGTTCTTCCCCAGTCGCGATAAGCAGGCACAGGTAAGCAGTTATAACGACCCAAATCTACCCCTTCATCAAAGCTTAATGAAACCTATTATAACCTTCATAAAATCAATCAAATAACGTCATAGACTATATCGTTCTTTGAAGATTCCATAGTAGAGAATGTCGATGATATCCCCTTCTCCGGTCCGGAATTCTTTACGGAGTCTGCCTTCGAGCTGAAACCCACATTTCTCAGCAACGCGGATGCTTGCTTTATTATCAGGATCAATGCGGCAGTATATTTTTTGCATGTCCATTTTTGAAAATACGTAGTTGATCACCTCGCGGATGGCCTTTGTTGCCCAGCCCTTGCCTTCAAATTCCCGATCAATAAAGTAGCTCACCTCGCATTTCTTCACAAATCGGTCAAAGTTTTTGATCTGAGCCATCCCGATCAGGATGCCCCTTTCATCGTGAATCATCATCAGCAAAAACTCCTGATTGCGTGCTTCTCGGATCTTATCTTCAACAAAATGCCGGGTATTATTCATCGCATTGGTATGAAAAACCGTCATAGGGAAATAGGTATTAATGCGCTGCCTGTTTTTGTTGATCAGAAAATGAAAGGGTTCAATATCGCCCCGGGTAATAACGCGTATCATGAATAGCTCAGTCTATTATTTTCTCCACAGAAATAAATTCAAATCTGCATGAAGCGGCATCCCACTGATAACGCAGATTGCGAAGTTCCGCACCGCGCCAGCCACCACCATGTTTGAGTGCACGTATTGGGTATTGCTCAGGTTCCGACACATGCAGCAAAGCTTGTTCACAAAGATGCGTCCCGCAGATAATAATTGCAAGATAATCCTGTCCATCCATTTTTACATAATGATCAAAATAATAAGAAATACGGGCATGGTTGGTGGCGCGCAGCTTCCCTTTCAGCGATTCTGCGCTTTTCAGCAAGATTGTATCCCTGGGCATTGCTGCAGAAGGTCCGCAGGAACAAGTATGGCAACCGGCAAGCGGAAGTAGCGCCAAAGGAAGTACACCGTTGAGAATTTTCATGATTAAATGGTCTTTTTGGGAAACCATAACATTTTTCAAACATAAACGGGCAGGGTGCAATATTATTTGGCTTACCTTTGCCGCTCTTTTATCAATATATATTTGCCGGCAGGTGTGCGCTGCGGCATCAGATCACAGAAATATTTATGCTATCAGTTAATAATTTATCGCTTCGGTACGGCAAAAGGATATTATTTGAAGATGTAAACATACGGTTTACCGAAGGCAATTGCTATGGAATTATCGGGGCGAACGGCGCCGGAAAATCGACCTTTCTCAAGATCATTTCCGGAGAAATTGATCCCACAACCGGCAGAGTGGAAATTCCTAAGGACATGCGCATGAGCGTGTTGAAGCAGAATCACTATGAATTTGATGAAATTCCGGTTTTGGAGACCGTTATCCGTGGTAACTCCCGGCTTTTTGAGGTAATGAAGGCAAAAGATGACATCTATGCCAAAGAGGATTTTACGGAAGAAGACGGTTTGAAGGCCGGCGAACTGGAGGCCACCTTCGCAGAAATGGACGGTTGGAATGCGGAAAGTGATGCCGCCACTTTGCTGAGTAACCTTGGCATCAAAGAAGATTTGCATTATAAGCAGCTAAAGGAGCTGGACGGTAATCAGAAAGTCCGTGTGCTCCTGGCGCAGGCTCTTTTCGGTCATCCGGATATATTGCTGCTCGATGAACCGACCAACGACCTCGATATGCAAACTATATCCTGGTTGGAGGATTTTCTGGCCGACTACGACAAGATCGTGTTGGTTGTGTCGCACGATCGTCACTTTCTGGATGCGGTGTGCACCCATGTCGCTGATATAGACTTCGGAAAGATTACCATTTTTACCGGAAACTACAGCTTCTGGTACGAATCGAGCCAGTTGCTCCTGAAACAACGTACCGAGCAAAACAGAAAGGCAGAAGACAAAATAGCGGAGCTGAAAGAATTTATCGCCCGGTTTTCGGCCAATGCATCCAAGTCGAAACAGGCCACCAGTCGTAAGAAGGCCCTGGATAAAATTAAGCTGGATGAAATGCGCCCCTCGAACCGAAAGTATCCGGCGATATTATTCAACAATCAGGTGCGTGAAGCCGGCGATCAGATCCTGGAGGTAAAAGACCTGGGTAAAAGCCTGCATGGAGTGCCGCTGTTTAAGCAGATTTCATTTGATATCAAGCGTGGTCAAAAGATTGCGGTAGTATCTAACAACTCTCTGGCAACCACCGCTTTTTATAAAATTCTTGCAGGAGAAGATCAGGCGTACGAGGGCAGTTTCAGGTGGGGTGTAACGATTACGCCAACCTATCTGCCGGCCGACAATACTGAGTATTTCGACGGTAAGGACGAGAATCTGATTGACTGGCTCCGGCAATATTCAGAAGAGAAGGACGAGACGTTTATACGTGGCTTTTTAGGCAGAATGCTCTTCTCGGGAGAGGAAACATTAAAAAAATGTACGGTATTGAGTGGGGGAGAGAAAATGAGATGTATGATCAGCAGAATGATGATGTTGAAAGGCAATGTGCTGATGCTTGATGAGCCGACAAACCACCTCGACCTGGAAAGCATTACCGCACTTAATAATGGGTTGAAGGACTTTAAGGGGACCATGTTGTTTACTACCCGTGACCACGAACTTGCCCAAACTGTGGCTGACCGCGTGTTGGAACTGACGCCCGGCGGACTGATAGATCGGGAAATGAGCTTTGATGACTATCTGAAAGACGAAAGAGTGAAAACAGTAAAGAATGAGCTATATGGTGAGGTAGTAGCTTGAGATCAATACAAGAAACATTAAGAGCGCTCCTGATATCGGGGGCGTTTTTTATTTCAGATTCAAATGCTGCAAGAAGCTGCAGTTCCCGGCAGGATTTTTTTGGAAATAATCGGGCCATAAATATTTCCACACTTTCTAAAGTTCTGTGCCATGAGGGGGAATCAAAACATGCTGGAGCGTTTTCGCTGTATTGCCAAGCGGCTGGTTGATGAACATTCTGCAGAAGTATTTGTCCGCAAAGCCGTACGTTCCGAATCCGGAACCGACCATGTGTACTACAATCACCTTGACGATTTGGGGAGGCAACTTAACGAGCAGGCCGAGCAGTTTATTGGCGGATATAAATCTATTAGCGACGATCTGAAGACAGAGATATGGAACACCTGTCGCAAGTATGTAGAACAATTTGTGAAGAGAAATCATCCCGGGTTTTACTGATATTCGATTGGTTTTTAAAAAAGCGGATCGGACGCTTGTTTTGACCGAAAGTGGGGAACACACGGATGTTTTCTTCAGTTGAATCAGGTACTAACGACTTCGACCTGCTTTTACTTAACATAATGTAAATTATAGAACTCGCCACCGCACGGGGGAGGTTCAGGGCAGCCAAGGCTATTAGGCATTGTGGTGATTGGTAAACTGTACTAAAAGCTGGCGTGTTTGAAATTCACTAGTACAACAACTTGGCAAGGAACAAATTGACAAGACGGATTGGTATATCAATTCGGCATTTATTCTTTCAGGAATTTCAGTACTGGCAATCGATACTCCTCATAAGTTGGTCAAAATATTGCTTTTTCATCCTATTGACCGTCGCTCCTTTACACTCGTCTAATCCAGTTGTAATTAAGTGCATTCTTACATGACAAGGTTCCTTCCTAAGTGGCTTTTCAAACATTGCGCTACTTACAGGAAATGAAAATTCGTCTTTGTAGTGATCTGACGTGGTAATCATCACGCCAACAAACGTATTTTCCTTGTCGTTAGCAATGCTAGATGACAGAACAATGAAAGGATGGTCTTCATTGGGGTCATGAAACGGATGTGAATACATAATCACATCTCTTTGGCTAATGGGCATATTTTCGACTATAAGTGTCGCCGGATATTGAAATCGCTAATGTAGCTTCTGGTGATTGTTCGTCAATGCCATATTTAGTAGTAAGCCTTCTAAGCAACCTGGCGCAATCATAAAGAATATTGGAAGTGTCTACCGAGATTTGTTTCACTAGTTCCAATTCGTCAGTACGATACTCGTACCCTCTTTTTAAAATGCTGTCTATAGCAGACTGTAAATAACTTATCTTCTCTATGATATTATTTGTGCTTGTAATTGCTCGGCTTAAATCAGTGCCTCGTAAAGCATCTTTGTTCTCGGAAATGGAGGCGTATAACCCCTTGATTTGATAAAGTCTTGAAAAAAAGTCTTCCTTCTGATTTAGAACTTGATTCACCGCAAACTTTACCAGATAATAATGCAAATCGAAGTTCGAAAAGAAATTAATCTTTTTAGTGCTTTTTTCAACTCTATTAGATTGTTGAAATATCAACTCATTGTATGTAGCAAGACTAATAAGCACACTCAAATGTATGAAAAACTGTACCAATTTTACAAGCGTGTAAAATTTGCTGTGCAATATTGCTATTGAAAAACACTATTTTAACGCGATGGATAGCATGAGAAAGAAACTCCTCATTTTGTCTGCCCTTTCTATCCTAGGCTTAAGCCGGTACGCATTTACCGGAGGTAAACGCTGCAAAGGATCAAAGAATTGCACTGCTTGTACTAACTGTAAAATACGTCGATGATGTAAAGGCGGTCAAACTTGCGGAGCGTGCGGTAAGTAAGCGTCTTCCAGCCGTTTTTGTTTTCTGCATCAAGAAGTCAACAGCCCCCCTCACAAGGTCTCTAATTGCCGTATCGTTAAATAGCTTAGCGACTCACGCGCAAAACTTAGCTTCGCGCCTATTCAAGCCTTCGGCAACACAATGCAAGATTATAGCACTCTCCACCGCACGGTCATCTCCATAGCCAATCCGAATCGATCTGCCGATATCAATCCACGCATAGTCGCAGGTTCGACAAATGATGATAGCTTTGCGGCAACATGAAGCAAAGGTATTTTTTAGAAGTCATGTATCAGGGTACGGCTTTTCATGGCTCCCAGCTTCAGGGCAACCTGCCTACCGTACAGCTTTCCCTCAACCAGGCGTTGAGCACCTTGTTGCGTGAACCCATCGAGACTTTTGGCGCCAGCCGGACAGACGAAGGCGTCCATGCACTTTGCAACTATTATCATTTTGATTATGAACCTGTTTTGAATAATCATCTTCATTACAAATTAAATTCCATTCTCCCCCCTTCAGTTACCGTTACCCATATCTACCGCTGTGTAGGTGAACCCATTAATGCGCGATTCGACGCCATGAGCCGAGCCTACCGATATCGGATATACAGCCGGAAAAATCCATTTTATCACCAGCGTGCCTTATACTTTCCTTTTAAAATTGAACGGGAATTGCTCCAACAGTCAGCCGAAATCATTCTGAAAAGAACGCATTTCGAAAGCTTTTCGAAGCGGAAGACTCAATCGAAAACTTTTACTTGCCAGGTGAGCGCCGCTCGGTGGGAACAGGTGGAGGATCAACTGCATTTTGTAGTAGTAGCCAACAGATTTTTGAGAGGCATGGTACGCGGCCTGGTGGGCACACAACTTCAGGTGGGCCGGGGCAAACTTTCTCTTCCTGCCTTTGAAGAGATTTTCGACGCCAATGATTGCACCCGGGCAGATTTCAGCGTGCCGGGGTTTGGGCTGTACCTCGAAAAAATAGAATATCCATCCGGCAGTCTGGAGAAATTGGACCTGATGTAGGCTAACTGAAAAGACCGGCTATAAGGTAAGCCACAGCCGCAGCCGCCGACCCGATGAGCGTGACCCGTAGAGCGCCTTTCCACGGATTTTGACCGGTGACACTCGCCTTAAAATATCCGAATATATACAAACAGACGACCGTTATCACCACCGACCATCGTAAACCCTCTGCGGGATCATCGCTGAAAAAATAAGGCGACAGGGGCACAAGACCTCCAAGGATATAGGAAATGCCAATATTGAATGCGCTGTTTCTGGCTCGCCGGGGATTAGGCTCATCCAGGCCCAGCTCATATTTCATCATGAAAGCCACCCATTTTTCTTTATCTCTGGCCATTTCTTCGGCTATGGCATATTGGGTTTCTGTGCTTAATCCCATTTCTGCAAAAACCTCCCGCACTTCCTGTTTCTCTATTTCGGGTACACGCTCCACTTCGTCATGCTCCCTTTTCAGTTCTGAATTATAATGGTCAATTTCCGTTTTACCGGCGAGATAACCGCCCAGTCCCATAGCAATCGACCCGGCAGCTACTTCTGCTAGTCCGGCGGTGACAATAATGGAAGTGCTATCCACAGCACCACTCAAGCCAGCGGCCAGTGCAAACGGAACAGTAAGTCCGTCGGACATGCCTATGACTATATCGGTAATGAGGTCAGAACTTCTGAAGTGCTCTTCCTTGTGGTGATGCATCAGGACAAAGATTGCAGGCTTCTACGAATAATATCCACACATTCATCAACCTGGCTGCGCGTGATCACCAACGGGGGCGCAAAGCGGATCTTGTCGCCATGGGTGGGTTTGGCGAGCAGCCCGTTTTCTTTAAGCTCCAGACAGAGGTCCCAGGCGGCATCTTTATTAGGATGCCCAATGACAATGGCGTTGAGCAGCCCTTTGCCTCTTACTTCCGAAATGTTTGGGTGTTGCAGGTCCACAAGTTGCTCCCGCAGGTAACGGCCCTGGGTAGCGGCGTTGTCGGCAAGTTTTTCGTCGCGCAAGACATTAAGCGCAGCGATTGCCACCTTGCAGGCCAGCGGATTGCCCCCATAGGTTGAGCCATGTTCTCCCGGCTTGATGGTCAGCATGATTTCATCATCGGCGAGCACAGCGGATACCGGCAGAGTGCCGCCGGAAAGCGCTTTTCCCAAAATGAGTATATCCGGACGAACATCTTCATCATCGCAGGCCAGCATCTTACCCGTACGCGCCAATCCTGTCTGTATTTCATCAGCGATAAACAATACCTGCGCCTCACGACAGAGCGCTGAAGCCTTGCTGAGGTAGCCCTCATCCGGTACTACCACGCCTGCTTCCCCCTGGATGGGCTCGATAAGCAGAGCGGCCACATTGTCGTCCTGAAGGGCCTGCTGCAGAGAATTGATGTTATTATATTCTACGACTTCGTAGCCCGGCATATACGGACCGAAATTTGCCCTGGAGGAAGGGTCGGTAGAAAAGGAAATGACGTTTAACGTACGGCCATGGAAGTTTTCGGAACAAACCAGAATTTTTGCTTTGTTTTCGGTAATGCCTTTCACCTCATACGCCCATTTCCGGGCTAACTTTAGTGCGGTTTC
>OFTY01000477.1_pt1 | contig 28241 bp, 21 predicted proteins | sample 1775061 | NCBI WGS metagenome assembly OFTY01 (sample SAMN08195773, study PRJEB24354) | sludge metagenome | isolation source: sludge from phenol fed wastewater aerobic bioreactor B | place: India: Nagpur | collected 2016-09-16 | reverse complement strand
ATTTTTTCCTTTTTTAATGATACGGCGACCACCGAGATCTACACTCTTTCCCTACACGACGCTCTTCCGATCTTGCAACGATATAGCTGTGCAGTTTTTCTTTCAGTATGGTACGCATAACAAAGGTTTTGACTCGCTGCAATTTAATTTATATACCGAAGAATGATTTGATCACTGTTGCCACAACTACTAAGAATACGCAACTGCCGAACCATGCGGCTGCTACTTTCCCGGTATCCGGGTCGCCGTGGTTCCATTTGGAATAGACTTTAACGGCACCGATCAGCCCAAGAACGGCACCCACTGCATACATCAGGTTCGTGCCGCTGTCGAAATAGCTGCGCACTTTTGTGTTTGCTTCGTTGATGCCCGCGTTGCCATCCTGCGCTACCGCACTGTATGAATTGATCAGCATATTATAAATAAACAGGGCTGTTCCGGCAATCCAGGCCTTAAAAACTTTCTTCTCTGCTACACGTTTCATCTTAAAATTGATTTTACACTTATTCATATTCACAGTTTAATTACCTGCTTTTATCAGTGCCTTCCTTAAGCCTCCCCCGATATTCGGGGGAGGCCGGAAGGCGCCCTTGGTTTCCCTTACCGTCCTTCAACCATTTCCACTAAACCAAAGGGTCTGACCGCCACATCCACACTTCCCATCTTCACCAGCGGTCATCAGCCACGGTGATACCATACCCACGCTTCATTCAATTCTTCTTCTGTAAACACGATCCCGCAGCTATCTTTTGCATGTTGTATAATGGCATTATTGATTGCGGCCCGGTAGGCAGGCTTCCGTAACCCGGCATAGTGTTCCAAGCGGCCGGCCAACTGCCTAAGTAGTTCCGGCTTACTTGTGTTCTTGCCTGCCTTATCCAGTACCGCATATCTAAGATCAAATACAACTGCTTCCAGTTCTTCAAAGGATATCTCTTCTGCTGATTTTTCAGAACGGGTGTTGTCACCCGTTTTTATCTTTCCTTTTAATAGATTTTTAATCTCTTTACGGTAATACCTGATACCAATGACCAGGTAATACAGCAATAGCAAAGTGCCAACTGCTGCCAGGTACTCTTCCCACGATACATTGCTAAGCATAAGATTGATTTTGTTTAAATGATGGATATGTTCACCGTTTACTCTTATGCAAATATGGAAAGGATGAAAAGCCTGTTTTCACAATCCATACCGTACTCTGGAAAATAATTTTCGGGCTGTTTTAACGGTAATATATATATATATATATATGCTAAATGTGGCACGCTGGCTGGAAATGCAGCAAAAGCGTTCCGCTATACGCAATTTTTTTGAGAAGATTTCAGAGTCTGTACCGTACTCTGAAAAATTTATTTCCAGGTATATAAAACGAAAAAGGGAGCCATGCATGGCTCCTTAGGTCAGGGACAATTAAGATAAACGGTTATAGCTGGGTTGCAGTATACACTACATCTACTGCATAATTACCGGCAGGATAGCTAAAACCCGGTGTCGCCTGGTATTGTACGGAGAATGTCTGGTTGCCGCCACGCGTACCATTGGTGATCAGGTTCTGGTTTGTAGCAGTCACATCTGAATAGTTAGCGAATGAACCTGCTATAGTACCGCCTGTACTATTAGCGCTCACTTTCACATCCAGTACTGCAGCTACCGGCATTACAGGAGCCGGTGTAGTAGAACCTGTATAGGAAAAATTAGTGGCATTTGCTTTTACAGCCACAGTAAAGTTTTTATTTGAGCGTACTTTCAGTGCCTGGGCGGCTGAACTAACACCGTTGGCATAATTATTAATAGTAGTAAAAGGCAGGGTTACAGCAGCGCCTGTAGCAGTACCGCTTCCGGTAAAGGTGAGCTCGATAACATCGGTAAGGCTAAGGTTTACTGTTTGAACAGCGTTAGTTGTTGTTTGTGCTTTGGCTACTACTGAAGCTGCTATTAAACCGATGATTGCAATTACCTTTTTCATTTTTGTGTCGGTTGTTCGTTGTTGTTTGATAACACAAAGATGCGGCAGCGTAATAGCCTGCGGAAATTTTCTACCCTGTTTAACCCTGTTTTAGCAAGCAGGTAACAAGCGATTAACAATATATCCCAGGCCGACGTGGCACCTATGTTCAATAATATTCATCTGTTTCATCCATACGTTTGATCAGCATTTCCTTCATACGGTCCAAAAAAGCTGTACGGCCTTTTTTGCGGATGCGTATTTCCTGGAAGACGCGGGAGTAATTACCGAGGTCGATATTGAATGCCATTTCGAACAACCTGGCGATTTGTTTTAATTCGGCTTTTGCATTATTCAGTGAGCCCATACATTGGATGCCATATAGTATTTCAATCAGACCGGCCTTTTTATCCGTCCAGGGGAGGGATATATGGGATAACTCTGGCACATCGGTGCCTACTGCCTCATTTTCAAGTTTGCGTAGGCTACGGTGTATAAATTCATTCAACCGCTCAAAGGCTTGTATCTTGGAAAATTTAAAGCTGTATAGCGTAGAGAACTTAGGATCTATGTCCAATGCATATTCCGGTTGAACTGGCGTTCTCGCCGTATTTCGTACAAAGCATGTTTCATCATTGTCGGACTTTCCCATTTTGTAATAAATGTATATAGCATGGTTCCGCTCAAAGAACTGGTTGATCCGGTCAGTGAACTGCTTATAATACCTGGTCATAGTTTCAGTATCCCCGAAAGGCTTTTTTGCCTCGATATAGAATACCTCTGTATGGTAGATGAGTTCTTTCAGGAATCTTGGTTTGATCTCCTTAAAGAAGCTGATCTCTTCGGCTGTATCCCTGAACTCGTAGGAAAGGATGTATTCTTTTAGCCGCAGCAGGTGCTGCTGCACCTTCAGGCAGGACCGTTCTGCTGCCTGGAGCATATTTTCGCTGGTAGTTTCTATCTCATGTAATGCTGCCTGCATTTCGTTCAATTCGCCTGTAATAAATGTTTTCATCTTATCCTTTTTAGTCAAAAAAAGATGGGTGAATAGGTCTCTCTAAGCTATGATATAAAGGAGGGTGGAGACAAATTCTGAACACCCGGATATGGTGAAATAGTCATATCCGGAGGTGAAATATTGTTTTCTCTACATGAAATGCTTCATTCCTGTCGCCTACGCAGCTAATTTAATTATTGATAACCATATAGTTTGTTGACGGCAGTTGCCGTTTCATCCTAAATCTTCAGAAAAGGACTTTGTAACGCCGGTAACGGACGGTTCGTGTAATTAATTTTTTCTGCTGTGGGCGCCGCGCTACTTTTTGCCTGCAATGCCTCATTTTATGAAAGAAACGACCGCTGTTGCCCAGTATGAATTTTCCCCGGGATTTATAGCCCGGATGCCTGCCTATTCCTACCTGGACTATGCAGGTAAAGCATGGAGCAGTTCCCTGGATGATCCGTATTTCAGGACGGCTGTGAACATCGCCAGCCAGTCCCTCTACCAGGAACTCTTGAAGCGCAATGGCGATATTTCATCACTGCCGGCCAAATGCGCCCTTAGCCTTTGGAAATATTGCAACAGGATGCGCTACCGGCCCACGCCTTTTGGCCTATGTTCGGGATTCTCATTCATTTGGTGGCGGGGAAGGCCCCAACATATCCTGCTAACCGGGAATATTAAAGTACACCTGCAGCCGGATTTTAAATCATCCCTTTCAAAAGCGGCAACCCTGCTCTCCATTGGGGCAGACTGCTTATGCCCGTATTTGCCCAATCCATCTATATATCCCGTATTGGACAGTTACAGGTATATGCGGTACCTGGAAGACCCGACATCCGGGAAAAGAGTATTCCGGATAGAAGCATTAAGCGGGGATGAATATATTGAGGAACTGCTTCGGTATTGTGATAAGCCTATGACATCAATAGAGCTTTCGTCTCATATTAAGTCATTGTACGGCCATACGGAAGATGAATGCATAAACTATATGGCCTCACTTATCAGTGCCCAGGTTTTCATGCCTGCACTGCATCCAAATATTTCAGGAACTGATTACCTGCAAAGAGTGCAGGGTACAGCGGGGCATCCAGTCATGACAAAACAGGTTATTACCGGGGACAGAAAAGGTCTAAGCAATGAATGCTTCAATGAGAAATGGGACCAGCTGTATGTCAACCTGGAACATCAGGCCATTCAAAATACGCTTTCGATCACTTACCAGCAGGCTATTAAAGATGGACTCTATTGCCTGGAGCGCCTATTACCTTTTCGGGAGCATTATGCTATTGCCGATTTTAAAAAAGCATTTCAAAACAAATTTGATAAGCAATGCCTGCCGCTCTTACAGGTACTTGATCCCGAAATCGGCATCGGCTACCAGGGGCTGGGAACCTCCCAGAATACACCAGCCTTATTACAGGATATCCCGGTACCCCCCTTAATGAATAAAACCGGCACTGTCGCCTGGACGGAACTTCACACCTTACTCCTGCAGCAATGGAATGGCAGCAGGATGTACAGTCCTTTGCAATTGGATGATGCCAACATCAGCTCCCTGGCTCCACCCACGCAGCCGGTTCCTAACAGTTGTTCCGTCATCTTCCGGGTTTGTGACGAAGGCGTTTACATAGAGCAGGCGGGTGGTGTGACAGCCTGTGCGCTTTCAGGACGCTTCACACCATTAAATGAAGATATCCGGAATATGGCAAGAGAAATGGCACAACAGGAAGAGACTGCGAATCCGGATATTCTATTTGCAGAGCTCGCTTATATTTCTGACATGCATACGGCCAATATTGACCGGAGGGAAAATTTGTATTCTTATGAGATACCTGTTCTTTGCGACTCTGTAATAACCGGCCAAAACCGGCTTGCGCTCAATGATATTTGGGTAACAGTTGAAAACGATGAGATCATACTTTGGTCAAAAAGTCATGGCAAGCGTATCATACCCCGTCTTAGCTCTGCATTCAATTACGTACGCAGCGATCTTACCATATTCAGGTTTCTTTGCGATCTGCAATACCAGGGAGTCCGTTCAAATTTTTTGCTGGATTTGGAGGCTTTATTTCCCGGCCTTCCTTTTTATCCCCGTGTATGTTTCAGGAAGGCGATTCTTCACCTGGCTAAATGGGTAATCTATAAAAAAGCGATAGAACATATTTTTTCACTGGACACAGCAGGACAATCAACACCATGGTTAGCGTTTTGTGCGCAGCAACATTTTCCGCGTTTTATATCGCTGGATGAGTATGATAACCAACTTGTGTTCGATCTTGAAGATGAAACGGATACCCGTCAATTGCTTTCCATATTAAAAAATCAGGATAAAACGATTCTCAGGGAGTTCATTTTTAATAAAGATACCGATCCTCTTGTACAGGATGTGCCTGGCAGGCCATACATAGCCCAGTTCGTAGCATCCCTTTATCACAAAGGGCAGGTTTACCTGCCCAAGCGCTTTCCGGCTGTATTAACGAATATGAATGATCCAATAAAACGCCTGTTCATACCTGGCAGCGAATGGTTGTATTATAAATTGTATATCCATCCCATCCGCAGCAACCAACTCTTAAAAGATCATATTTTGCCCTGTCTGCGCCGTCTAAAAATCCAAGGCCTGGTAAAGAAGTGGTTTTTTGTTCGCTATGCTCACCCTAACTACCATTTGAGGATACGATTGAATATAAATCCAAAATTGGCCGGGCACACCCTGTTCCAGTTAGAGAAAATATTGAACGAGATAGCTGCCAGTCGCATGATCCAATCCTACAATCTCGATTCCTATGAAACAGAGCTGGAGCGTTATTCACCCGAATTAATTACTCTTTGTGAAGATTGGTTTTGTCATAGTACAGCATTGTTAACGGGATGGCTCGATAAAGTCGTTTCGGATGATGCAGTATTTGATTACTACATACTCGTCTTGCCATCTGTAAAGATGATGCTGGAAGCTTTTGGTTATGATGACGCGGAAGCTATGAGCATATTTAAGGGCCTGTACACAGGTATGGCCGTCAAAGTGGGAGGCCGTATAGATAAAAAACACTTGCAATTAAAAAGCAGGGAGCTGAGAAAGACATTGTTCGATAAAATGTCTGCAGAAGATATATATGCAGGAGTACTGAAAAAACAGTGGAAATTATTCTCACAATCATTAAGCGGGATTGCAGCAAAAAGTCATGATCACATGGACGGAGCAAGACGTCAGATATTGTTCGCCGATCTGCTGCACATGCACCTGAACCGCCTGCTTGTTACAGACAGCTATGGACAGGAAATGATATTATACTATGCCCTGTTCAAGTTTTACCAGTCAGCCGGTTATTTTACCAGCCGGTCTTTATAGACGTTTGCTTTTGACAAGCACAGGATTAATTGTTTCAAGCATCTCTTTCCGGTAGCTCTGCCCAAGGCTGACGGCGCTGCCATCGGATAAATGCAGCATCCCAGCTTCAAGGCTGGTCACTTTACTGAGGCTGACGATGAAAGATTTATGTACCCTTTTAAATTGATTTGCAGGCAATATCTCTTCTATTTCCTTCATGGTGAGATAAGTCAGATAGACGGCATTGTCGAGATGGATACGGATATAATTCTGCGCACTCTCAATATAAATGATATCGCCGTAGTTGATACGGATCAGCTTGCCTTTGCCTTCGCTCTGTATAAAGAAGTGATCAGCAGACAAACTGTTATGCCCGGTATGCTCTGGTCTTAATGTTTCCTTTGCCTTATTAACTGCTTTCAGAAAGCGTTCATAAGAAACAGGTTTGAGCAGGTAATCAATAGCATCTTTATCAAATGCCTTGACTGCGTATTCCGAAAATGCAGTGCTGAAAATAATCTTTGTATAAGATCCGATCAATTCGGCCAGTTCCATCCCCGATAGTTCCGGCATGTCTATATCCAGGAAAGTGATATCCGCAATGATATCTTTATTAGTGATCTTATTGAGTGCGAGCAGTGGGTTCGTTTCTGTAGCAACAAGCTCCAGCCCTGGCGTTCTGAGGACATATTTCCGGATCACATCAAGCGCATGTTCTTCATTATCGACGATACAGCATCGGATACTCATAGGCGGATCGTTAGTCTAACTATAAATGTAGTATCATTATTTGCTATGTCCAAGTTAAACTGCTCCGGATAATAGTTTTGTAAACGCATCCTTACATTATTAATGCCAATGCCTTCGCTTTTCTGCTCCATACGGTTGCGTGCCTTCGAATTGTGTGCATAGAAATGAAGTGTATGCCCCTCACAGCGTATTGAAATAAAAGCGGCATTCCTGTGGTCAGATAAGTTTCCATGTTTGAACATGTTCTCAACGAAGGTCAGCAGTATCAGCGGAGGAATACGCAGACTGCTTTCCATGCAACTATCCTCAATAGATGAAATAATGGAAAGCCTATTGGTGAACCTTAACTGGTTCAGCGAAATATAGTTTTCTATTTGTTCGACTTCCCTGCATAGCTCCACTTTGCCATCCGGCTGTGTCTCCGTAAGCGCATAGCGCATAATATCCGCAAGCTGCAACACTGCCTTTGAGGCTTTTTCAGAGACACTCTCGACTGCATTATAGATAAAGTTCAGGGAATTGAAAAGCAAGTGTGGGTTTATCTGGGACCGGCGGTGTGCGACCTCCAGTTCAGCCTCTCTTCTTTCCGCTTCCAGCTTTTGTATCTGCAGCATGTTTGCCTTTTTGGTATTGCTGATATTCCTGAGTATAAAAAAATAGGCGGTGCTAAATCCCAGACAGTAAACACCTCTCCATATGGCCCTGATATAATCTTTACCATCGATATCAACGATGAACCTGCCTGCTTCAGCAGAATCCACGAAAATATTGGCGGCTATAGTCGCTTGCTTGAATAAATAGAGTTCGGCCAGCACCAGGGGAATTACATACAATGCCTTGTACCGGCGCTGAAAGGCATACTTAAAAACAACATGTGCGTTTACGTAGAATAATAAAATGTCCAGACTATAAAAAGCCGCATACCTGAAAAAGCGAAAATGTGCGCCCATGCCAATGGTGACAAGCACTTCATAGGAAATAAACAAAGTCCAGCTAAGCAGGTGATAGAACACCTTTTTCGGGATCCGTCGTGAAAACATTATCTGCGAAAATCAGGCGTCCCTAAATATAGAGAAAAAAACTTTGTGCATATAGCATGGGCTGTTTCATGTAATAGTTTTTTCGAACTGATAAGAGCGTTCTAATTTTTCTATCTAATCAAAAATACAGTTATGAAAACAACCAGGAAACCATTACAGGTAAAGACGACATCGCTTTTCAGTTTCGAAAAAAATCAATCATCCTTATTCGGGACAACCCATCCAACTACCGTCACCATTACTACCAGCAGCACGGGAGTTATGACTTTCGTCAAACGGGAGGAGCCTGGTAAAGACTGAAACTGATCTCTCTCAATGAAATCCATATCCCATGAAAACAACCTTTTTCAAAACAAGAGGCCTCAAAAGGAAGGATATTGATCAGCTATGTGAAATAAAGCTATTCATTGAATTAAACTTAAATAAAGAACTGACCCTTGAGAACATAGCAGCCAGATTTTCAATGACCACAACTACCATGAGAAGGCATTTCAGATTATACTATCGTATTCCCGTTTATCATTTCATACTTGACAGCCGAATGAAAGCAGCCAAGGAACTAATTTCTAAAAGTACGCTTACATTGGGAGAAGTCTCTTTTGAGGTAGGATATAAAAGATACACTTCCTTTTTTCACGCATTCCTAAAATATTATGGTGCTCCACCTTCTTTCTTCATGTCGGAATTCCGGGAAATTGTTAATGAACAGAATGAGCAGAAAAATGCGCAGAATTAGATAATCGGACATTCTAATTTTACATCAACCATCATAACGAATCAAGACGAGCCATTGGAAATATAGACTGGAACTGTTTAAAGGAATAATGAATAACCTTTAAAAAACGTATCCATGACCAGAAAAACCATCTTGGGAATAATTTCCGCGTTACTGGTATTGCTTTTTGCATATGCAGGACTCAGCAAATTACTTGACTACAACACTTTCAAATTTCAATTAGGGCGGTCGCCGTATGTGACAGGTATTGCTGGGTTTGTAGCCTGGGCGTTGCCAGTATGTGAGATTATCATAGTCCTCTTGTTGATAATACAGCGAACAAGGCTACTGGGCCTTTATGCTTCATTTTTTTTGATGTTATTGTTTACGGGCTACATCTATGCGATGCTCCATTTCAGCTATTATATTCCTTGTTCCTGTGGAGGGATACTGTCAAAGATGAGTTGGAGTCAACATCTTGTTTTTAATGTTGTATTTGTTTTTATCGCGTTGGCAGGTATTCTATTAGAAGAAAAACCTTTAAAATCAAAAATATTGATGCATCAAACAGGGATGTAGCCGAAAACCTGTAGAAAAAAGTAGGCACAATATCCATGAAAAGTTTTTGGTGTTTTTTGAATCATAAAAACACGGTTGTATATGCGTAAAATCAAATTAAGCCTTGCCGGTTTAGCTTTTGCTTTTGCTATTGGCATTGCTGTGACTCAAAAAGTGAATGCGAATGCGGTCGGCGAAAACGAATGTTCTTCTGCCCCAGGTATCCCGGCCGACATGCCACTGCCAGATCCAAGTTGCAACCAGGGAGATGATGTCTTCTGCTGCTATGTTCCTCTTCAGAGCGAAGAAATCAGAAAACCTGAGCAATAGTTTTCCTTTAATCCAAGCAATGCCGGGATCCGGCATTGCTTTTCTAAATCCTTACATATGAGAAGACGACTTTCTTTATTACTTATTCTTAGTCTTTCCGCTTTGGCAATCTTGTTCATCTTAAATGCAAATATGCTGAAGGAATCCACTCAAAAGAATGGATTTAGAAGGAGAATGATGCAAACAGAATTAAAACAACTACATACGATTCCGGCAGGATATGGGCTGAATAGCATTTGTGGAATGACTCCAACCCGGTTATTTTTTTCAGACATGAAACCAGGACGCATTCTTTTTACAGACTTTAACCTGTCAATACTTGATACAATAGACATTGGATTAACTGAACCCGATAGCCTATTCCCCTTGGTTGCCACTTTTATAGATTCTCCGAATATTAATATACTCTCAGGAAGCTTGCCGGGAATCATTACCTATAATTTCAATACATCAAACCTAAAACAACGGCGTTTGGATAAATTTTCAAAGGGAGTAATGCTGGATAGTACCCAATGTGTCGTAAGCTATATCGAAAACGCAACCTTGAGTGCGTTATTTAGGAAAGTAAAATTCATTGAAAAATCAGAAAAGATCGAGGCAGATATTTTTGGGAAAAAGGGAGATGCGGGTTTCTCAATGGATGGGAAACTGCTTTATGACAAGGAATCGCATAGACTGTTTCATTTGCCATACTACTGTAATAGGGTATCCTGTATTGATACCAACCTGAGTCTTTTATATGAATTTGCTACCATTGATACCAATGTCACTTCAAAAGTAGATGTTGTAATTGGCAAAAATCTCGTGACGAATGCCCACCCTCCCAAAAGGGTAAATTACAGTGCCACCATTAGCGATGGGCTATTGTACGTTCGATCAGCCTTAAAAGCTGACAATGAACCGGAGAATGCTTTAAAAAATAACGCGGTCATTGATATATATGCCATAAACAGCAACAGCTACATCGGCAGTTTTTATATACCCATTGGAGACAATAACCGCCTGAAAGATTTCAAAATCATAAATAAGCATACCGTGGTCGCCCTGTACCGTGATGCGGTTTCGACCTTTCAACTTGATGGATTGTAAGCCTATTTATCGACATCAGATATGACCAGCAGTTCCAGTTCTTCTTCTATTTCAATAAAATCAAGATCGTACTTTTTTAATGCATCCTTCAGATTTTTCATGTTTGATAAATCTATCCCGGTAAAATCCAGGTCTACATTGTCAGTATATCCGGTTTTATCAATAATTGGGATTTTACTATTCGGCATCTCACGAAGTATCAATGCATAAACAAATTGGCCGATTGGCTGGTTTATGAACAGGCAAGTATCATTTACCAAAGATCTGAATTTCGTTTTTGGGATTGACCCCAAAGTATGAATTTTGTCTATGTTTGATGTACGAACCAGGGCCCAGCATTTGGTCCTGCGCTTTTCCACTGTACCTTTGATTCCAAAAGTGTTACTGAAGATCCGGTCCAGGTCCTTTTGCATATAGGAAAAGAGTTTGCTTGAATCCTCTATTGGGAGTATCAGTTCATAACAGAAGGTTTTTGCTTCAGGCCAGTCCTCTTTGTTTTTACCAGGCCAGTAAAACAACGTGGAATCTTTAACTTCCAATGCAATCCTGCTGTTCAGGAACTGAAAATAGTTGGGATTTAATCCTATGGTATGTAGCTGACGAAAAAAGGCGTCTTTATATAACTGGTCAACCCGGGAATTGGCTACAATTGCCCTGATCCTATTTCCGACAACACGTATTCCAATGCTTGTGCTTGCCAGGCCCGGAACGCGATCTGAAAGGGTGGAACTATAATAAATGCCGGAAGTAGGCATGTCCACTCCTTCCTGCGTTATATTGACCAGAAAAGGCTTCTCGCCTTGTAGCCTGAATGCTTTTTCCTCTTTTCTTGGCAAAAAAGGCTTTTTGCCGGATAGCACTAAACTGATATTCTTCTCTGTTATATATCGAGACTCGGTGATTGCAATTATAATTCCATTGCCATCTATCCATACTTCATGCGGCACGCTTGTCTTGGGCAAGTAGGCCTCCAGTATCTTTTTATCATCAATTATGGTCGGTAGTGACAGTTGCCGGGTGATCTTATTGCTGTTCCAAAATTTAGGAATCATCTGCAGTGCTTGCTGCTGGTCGGCAATTGGCAATATTTGAATTTGATCTCCGAATTTCTTTTGTAATGAGTCCAATTTTGGAAAGGCACTTATGCACGAGGTACACCATGTGGACCAGAAATTGAGTATTAGCAACTTGCCTTTAAAACCAGATAAGTTAATCGTTTTATTAGGTGAGTTCAATAAGTGGGTAAATGTAATATCGGGACATTTATCACCAATATCCAAAGGTTTTACACTTTCAACCTGCCTTGTTTGGGTTTTCTGACTATTGCATGGCAGATGTGTTGCCAGAGCGAGGATGCCTAAAAAGATTAATTTCATTTTCCGTGACTTTAATATAATTAAGTCACGGAAAATGAGGGCTGCCGTAGCTAATCAATAACCTTTTTTAATAACCGGGGTTTTGAACGAGATATGGATCTTTTTGGATCTCCGTTAAAGGTATTGGATACAGAACATCTGTCGCTTGCCAGTTGGCTCCTTTAATGCCGTTCAATACAGGACCAACCTGGTTGGTACGTTTTAAATCAAACCACCTATGTCCGCATTCGGCGAACAGTTCAACCTTACGTTCCTGCATGATTGTATTTAAACATGAATCCTGACTGATAGCTGAACTGATTATTGCCAATCCTGCATGCTGTCGGATAACATTTATATCGGCAACAGCAGCAGGTATATTGTTTTGTCTTGCGCTTGCCTCAGCCCTGATCAGATATTGTTCCGTTAAACGAAGTATGACGCTGTATTCGCTGGCGTTTGCTGTGGTGATCTTGTATTTGTAAGGGAAGAAATAAGTATTACTTTGGTATATCCCTGATTTAATCCATTTTAGCCTTCTTTGATCGCCAGGCTCGAAAGAACTAAGTAACCAGTTGGTAGACAGTATGCCCGGCTGAGTAGTAAATATGAAAGATCCGGGCTCACCATTAATGTCTGTGGCATTATGCCCCCACTGCAAAATTGCCTCGCTGTTATTTGCCAGGAACGTGCTATTGAGATCGCCGGCAAGAGCATAAGATGGCAAACTTATAACTGCACCGGCCTTTATTCCAGCGTTTACCCATTCGCCTTTGTATAAATATACTCTTGCCAATAATGCGGTAGCGGCCGCCTTATTAGCCCTGATGCGTTGATTTGACGAAAAGTTATAGTTAGCTGGCAATAGCTCTTCGGCTGATAACAGGTCGGCGACAATCTGATCATACACGTCTGAGATCGGTTTCCTAACTGCTATAGCATTCTCATTGACGTTGGTTGTTGTAATTAGGGGTACGTCACCGAACAGGTTGACCAAATAGAAATAACAGAAACCACGTATGAATTTAGCTTCACCAAGGAATTGATTCTTAGAACCTGTAGGCATCGCTGAAGAAGGCAATTTTTCAATAGCATCATTAGCCTGGTATATTCCATTGTAGAATGTAGACCAGATTGGCAATAACTGGGAATTACTTTCCTGTAGATTATCATTCCTGAACTGGTCAAGATCTGTATTGGGGAAGTAATTGTACAGTTCATCCGATGACAAGCCAGTTAGAATAGCTATTGATGAATTCTGTACTTCAAATCTTGCACGTAGATTCTTGTAAATACCAGCAATAGCTGAATTCGCAGTACCTTCATTTGCGAAAACAACTGAACTTTCTAATTGCCCGGTTGGTGGACCGATCTGTACCAGCTTTTTGCAGCCTGAGAATATTTGTACAGTGAATAACAGAAGAAAAGGAATATAGTGTCTCATTGTATTTTGTTTGAGGCTTTCGTTTAAAATGAAGCTTGGATCCCAATACTAACGACTCTTAAAGGCGGAAGATAGATGGTAGATACACCAGCCTGTTCGGGATCATAGCCTTTGTACTTGGTTATTGTGAAGAGATTCTGGCCTTCGGCAAACAGTTTTAACTGTGACATCTTCAGCTTCTTTAGAAAATTTAGATTTGGTGAATAAGAAAGAAAAATATTTTTTAGGCGGGCAAATGAGGCGTCGCTAAATGTTGCAGTTGAATTGGCATATCTGCTACGTGCGCTTGATGATGTGCCGGATGTTGTAGTGGGCTTCTGGTGATCAGTAATATCTCCCGGCTTCTTCCAATAATCAAGAAATGTTGTCCAGACATTACTTAATGTGCCATTCAATGAGTAAAAATTATTCAGGTTATACCCCTGTTGATGTACTATCTGAAAGAAGAAGCTGAATTCAAATTGCTTAAAGGAGAACTCATTATTTATACCTCCATACCATTCCGGGTATGTCTTACCCGCGTAAACGAAATCACCCCCTTGGTTATTAAAAGAAGAGAAAGTTGAATATATTCCATCGTCGTTCAAATCCTTTACAGTAGTTAAGCCTGTACCGGGGTCTACTCCTGTGAATTGGTATTTCTGAATATTACTTAATGGCAATCCCACGACAAGCATCCTGGCGTACGAGGATGATATGATACCTGGATACGCCACTAATTTATTCTTTGGAATTGTAATGTTTAATGAAGTACTCCATTTTAGATACTTTCGTTGAATATTAACAGTATTGACCTCCAACTCTAATCCGGTGTTCTGAACGACAGCAGGTAAATTGGCCTGATAACTGGTAAACCCGGTAAGGGCCGGCAGCGGAAACCCAACCAACTGGTTGTCTGAACGGTTGCGGAAAAAGGCTGTAGTTATTAGAATCCTGTTATTAAAAAATCCTAATTCTATTGCTGCTTCCAGTTTCCTGTTTATTTCCCACCGGTAATTGGGATTAGCGATCCGGGCAGGATTTAAGACATTTGTTCCTGCATAAGTACCTGATGCCTGATAGGTAGCAAGATAGCCGTAGTCCGGAATTCCGTCATTCCCTGAAATACCGTAACTACCCCTTAACTTGCCGTAACTCAGCCATCCTTTTGATGACTTTGAAAACTGTTCGCTGGTAAATATCCAGCCGGCACCCAAACTTCCAAAATTTCCATACTGGTAACCGTTACCGAAGCGAGAAGATCCATCTCTTCGGAAATTGCCGTTGATGATATATTTATTCGCCCAGGTACCGGTAAATCTTGTGAAAACAGATGAATACTTATAGTCAATATTATTAGAGCCTGTCGGCGTTAATGCCCCGTTAGCCATGCTTTCAATTAAGAGATCGTTGGTGTAATTCGAAGCGAATACCATATCCCCCTTAGTTCTACTTTGTTGAAATGTTGTACCTAAAAGGTATTCGATCTTTAGTTTTGAATGTGTATATGAATAGTTGAGCTGGGGCTCGGCGAGTGCTGTTTGTATGAACTGATTGGCGAAGAGGGTTCTGCCTGTCGGATTATTGGTGGGATTTTGCGCTGCAATAGGCGTTGCCCATAATTGATCCGAAAAAATGCGGTTGTAGCCGAGATTAACTTTCAGGTTTAGATTTGAGAAAATATTATAGCGTATCGAGAGATTACCATTTAGACCCGTAGTATGTGTTTTTGAATAACTCAGAAGATCTGCCAGGGGGTTGGAAGTAAAACTGCTGTGCCAATATATTCGTCCGACACTGTCGGAACCCGGATAGTTCGGGGGTAGTGTAAAAATGCTACGAATCGTCAGCGAGTTTTGTTTGTTAAACTCCGAAACAAAGAATGCAGATGAGGATACCTGTAGCTTTTTGTTTTCCGAAACATAATCAATACTGGAATGTATGTTGGTCCTATTATATCCGGCATCAGTAGGAAGTACTGTATTTTCCCTGTGATATGCACCGCTGAGCAGGAAACGAACCCTATCGTTTCCGCCGGTTAATGAAGCATTCCCATCAAAAATTGTTGAGGAGTTGCCATAAAAATATTTTTGCCAGTCCGTGTACTTTGTTGTATCCCATAATAAAAGATCTGGAGCATTAGATATGGTTGGCGTTATACCATCAAAGGTGAAGGCATCATGTCTTAATCTTAGATACTGTTCTGTTGAAAGCATTGCCGGCATACGGGTGATTTTACCACTACCCGTACTTATGGAAGTGTTTAGTCTGGCTTTCCCGGTTTTTCCTTTTTTTGTAGTAATCAATATTACACCATTAGCCGCACGGCTTCCATAGATTGCTGTTGCATCAGCATCTTTTAGTATTTCAATGCTTTCGATGTCGGAAGGGCTAATTGTATTGAATGGGTTACCAAATCCGGCAGAGGTATTGGGTGAACTGGAGATACCGATGAGTTCAGTCGTACCAGCGCCAAATGGTACACCATCAACAATATATAACGGATTATTGCTGGCAGCGATTGAGTTCTGCCCTCTTATTTGAACAGACATTGTTGTCCCCGGCAAACCGCTTCCTTGAGTGATCAATAATCCGGGTACGCGGCCAGACAGGGCTTGAAGAGGATTAGTTACTGGTTGTCGGCTAATGTCACTACCTGAAACCTTGCTTACAGAACCCGTACTTGTTCTTTGAGTAGTCGTGCCATACCCGATTATTTTGACTTCATCCAGCTTACTTATGCGTGTTTTTACATTAATAACTAATTCAGACCTGCCATTTATCCTGATCTCGTAGGTTTCGATATTAGTACCGGAAAAAACAAGAATCGCATTTTCGGCTACACTACCCAGTATAAACTCTCCCGATTTATTCGTTGCAGTTGCTTTATTGGAACCTTTCACTGTAACGGTTATCCCTTCGAGCGGTTCTCCATTTTCATTTAGTACACGTCCCTTTATATTTATATCAATAGCTTGCGCTAGGGACACATCAATGTTTGAAGATTGTACTTTTTTCTTTACGACGACTGTTTTGTTAATGATTGAATAGGTGAGCAATTGTTCTTTGAAACAGATTTCCAAAACCTGCACCAGGCTCGATCCTTTTGCTTCAATAGTAACCCTCTTAGCATCTTTGAGTAAACTGTTGTCATACCAGAACAGGTAACCTGTCTGTTTTTCGATGGCCCTAAACACTTTTTCCAGTGGGGCATTTTTTTCTGACAAGGTGATAGCCTGGCTATAGCCTTTAGCGCTCACCTGCAGAAAGCAGCCCAATAGCAAGATGGCGGTTAATTTCATGATACGAAGGGTTTTGGTCAGGTCCCCATGCCAGGGGGCATAAGCAGTTAAATCCATAACTTTGATTGTTTGGGTTAAATGAATAGCACAGTCTCAACGCTGTTTATATTTGGGTTAACCCAAGCTTATCACCGCTTCGTCTGAACCACGAGGCGGTTTTTCTTGTCATTAACCATTGTTCTCTATTAAACCTGCCGGGCCTCCTGTACCATGTCAGACCAGTAAGGAGGCCCCCAGGCAAGGTTCACATGAGAAAGCCTTAATCTGTTATTATGATCTTCCGTTCCTCTACTCTGAAATGAATGCCGCTTAATTCCAGTATTTTCAGCATCTCTGTTAAACTGGAATTACGAAATGCCTTCCCGGTAATTTGATGTGCCAGCCCGGGATTTTCGAAAACCGTTTCGACATCATACCACCTGTCAACCTGCCGCATAATGGTTCTCAGATCTGCTTTCTCAAACTGGAATAAACCGTTTTTCCATGCGGTAACCGCGGTTATATCTGCATTGTCAATCTCCATATTTTCCCCCTTTACCCTGACCGCTTTACCAGGTTCAAGTCGCAGCGCCTTGCCGTTGTTTTTTACTTCCGCCAGCCCGGATACTAACGTGGTTTGTATTACCGGTTCGTTACCGTAGGCGTTAATATTGAATTCGGTGCCAAGATCATGCACTTCGATATTATTTACCGTAACCACAAACGGCTGTGAATTGTTATGAACAATTTCAAAATAACCTTCCCCCGTCAGTGTTACTTTTCGCTCCTGGTCTTTGAACTGGGCAGGATAACGAAGTGTCGAAGCTGCGTTCAGCGTAACCTTGCTGCCATCGGGGAGGATTACCTTAAACTGTCCGCCGGGTGGGGTGCTGATCATATTATACGAAACAATATCACTTGCCCCGGTCTCGACATTGTAGGCGATCTGCCCATTATCCAGCTTTAATATACTGGCGTTGCCCTGCTGTGCAAGGAGCCCATTTTTAGAATCTTCCAGCTGAATAGTAGTACCGTCTGCCAATGTCAGCACAGCTTTATTGCCTCCGGGCATAATATCTCTTGGATTGACTTTTTGCGTAATTTCTGTTTGATTTTTATCATACCTGCTGCTCAAAATCCACCAACCCGCGACACCCAGGATAAGAATTATGGCCGCAGCAACGCCGGTGGCCTTCCGCCAGGAATATTTACGCCCGATATCAATGACCGGGGTAACCGTCTGGTTCTCAATCGCATCCCACATTCGTTTTTCAACGATTTCCCTTTCATGGCGGTCTAAAGATTCAAGTAAGCCCTTATCTGTATCAAATGACTCATCCCACTCACGTAATTGCTTCTTTTCGTCTTCTGTCAACGGCTTGTTAGACAAGTATTTTTCGAGCAGGTATTTAAGTTCCTCTTGTTTCATAGCAAGGTGCTGGTTTCTGGTATGACACAGAAAATGCCGTCAGCCGTCATTCCAACCAGCTTTTTCATCAGAAATTGAGATGCAGCCATTTTTATTATGAAATTGTCATTATTTTTATTTCACCTATAAGCTATCTATTATTTCAACCCAGGCAGACTATACGGATGAACAACTGGTCCTCCAGATGCAGCAAAACGATCACCATGCCTTGTCACTTATTTACAAGCGGTATTGGCACGTATTGATCGATTTCGTCTATAAACGTTTGAAAAACCAGCAGGATGCCGAGGAAATAGTACAGGAGCTTTTTATCAGGTTATATGAGAGACGAGAGGAACTAAATATTCATACCTCACTGAACGCTTATCTGCATACAGCAGCGCGGAACAGGGTATATAATAAGTACAGGGACTGGATGCAGCAACGAAAAGCGTTTAAGATCTTTCATTTACAGGATGTAGATTATACAACACCTGCCCTTTACATTGCTGAAAACAAAGAGCTCGAAAACCAGATTGATCTATCTATACAGAAACTACCGGAAAAATGCAGGGAGGTCTTTATGCTCAGAAGAAATGAACGTCTGTCTAACACGCAGGTCGCAGACCGCTTGCAGATATCTGTTAACACTGTCGAAAAGCACATGGGCAAGGCAATGAAGATCCTGAAATCAGAGCTTGAAAAGAATCAGCCGTTATTAATACTACTGATTATACTGATTACACTGTAAGCAAAATGGTGGTAGCCACGGGATTTTGTGTCTATAAAGTTTGAGTAAAATAACCTGTAAACTTTAGGGCATGATCGTCCAGCAGTATTTTTTTGTAAGATGCAATGGCAGATATGAGAAAGTAAAGTATAGTGAACTACTTTTTGTAAAAGCGATGCGTGGATATATGCGGGTCGTTACCGAACAGAAAACCTATCTTGTGCTCAACCGGATGGAACTCATTCAAAGCTATTTACCCAGGAAATTGTTTTGCAGAATACACCGGTCATACATCGTATCACTAGAAAGGGTCAGGGCATTTGACAATTTCAAAGTATGGCTGTATCCTCCAGTAGATGGCAAAGTAATCAGACCAGGGCTGGCACGCTTAGAAGAATTGCCTTTAGGCAAAAATTACAGAAAGGCAATCAGGGATAGTGTTGCTATTATGCCAAACCGTGCCGGTGTTTTTAAAAGCGTACTTGATGAAGCAATGTTTCTGTTAGAGGGAGAAGAAGTGGAAGAATAAAAATAAACATCATCTCATAAAAACAGCAGGCCATAGAAATAACCTGCTTTGTGTAGAAAAACATGCGGGGTAAAAACCCCCCTTTGCTTAGTTTTACAGAATACAATTGATTTAGTTCTTATGTGGTGATCTCAGGATGCTTTCTGATTCTTATACAGTTCAATTACATCGCGTTGCATTTCAATAACCATATCTTTTTCTTTAAGTAGACGTTCATACATTTCAACGATCTTATCGTTAGCATTCACATAGAAGCCGTTACCTGAGTTCCCATTTTGCTGATAGACTGTTTGTATGGTAGTTGACGATTCGATATGCTTTATAGCCTCAACAGGGAAGTCTAATACTTCAGCAATTTTATTAAGCAGATCGTCATCAATCTCTTCCTTTTTCTCGATACGGGAATACTCCTGCTGGCTCATAGCCAACTGTGAAGCCATTTCCTTTTGAGGTATACGACGAAAACTTCTTAACCTCGCAACATTATTTCCTAAATGAACCATTGCAGAATACTTGTAAATAATCTTTAGGTAGCAATATATATAATTGGTAATATACGCGGTAAAATACAACAGTTATTGCGTAAAATACATATTCCCCCTGCTTGACATTTTAATTATCTCCTGATAGCTTTGTTTTCACAAACAATCTTCATCGTTCTGCTTTTGGGCTGCAAATAGATTGCAGCCCCTGGATCTGCTCTCAATACTCCAACAAACAAACATGGCATAACCAGGAATACCCTGCTTTTAACAGGTTTCTTATTGTTTATTTTTCCATATTTCAGGAAAATCAATAGTTATGACATTTTAAAAAATATCAGAACACCGTTTAAAAACGGTGGTTTAAAAAAATATTTATTTCAAGTTTTGTGAGATCATTTATACGAGCCATGAAGAAGATTGCGATGCTGGAAAGATTAAAAACGGTTGACCCCGAAGGGAAATTTAAGTTTTTCAAATTGCTGAGTGTTGGCGACCAATTTTACAATTGTGATTTTTACCAGCACGAAGATGAGAGCAAGCGGGTGGTGTTTAATGTAAAGGTCGAACGGCCGGACAGATCTACCACAGTTGTTCAATTAGTGAAAAAGGAAAAATGGATGCCAGTAACTACCTATCCGGGCATCAGCGATGATTTAGTCGCGAAAATGAATACGGTGATCGAACATAACAGCCCGGGATATAAGTAACAGAAACGTCCAGGTTTATTTAATAAGGCAGGATTTAACGTGAGGACCGGCTTTCAGAACATTCGTACTTATGAGATCAAATAAGTTGTTTGTAACGGCTTTGTATTGCCTTATGGCGATCTTATTCCTTCCTGCTTTTGTTCAGGCGCAAGAGGAAGAAGGGGGCATTGTTTATGCAAGGCGATACCTGGATATAAATATCCGTTCACAGCAAAAATATAATGATCGGGTATCCCGCCAGCAGGATAAATTGCTAGCCAGGCTCAAAAGAAGAGAGCAGCATTATGCTGCTAAGCTGAAACGGCAGGATTCGGCTTCCTTTGCGAGGTACCAGCAGCAGTCACTCACCTACGATTCCATTTCAAAGATTTCAAAAGTCGGTGACAAACCGTACGGACATTTTTCCGGTGCCAAAGGAAGCATAGACAGCCTTAAACGTGTTCAAAGCTACCTGGCGGACAAGATTCACCTGCAAGGGGCGGATAATGCCGGAATGGACAGCTATTCAGGAAAGCTGGATGGACTACAGGCTACGGGAAGCAGAAATGATTATATAAATACGCTCATAGGGCAGCGAACAACAAACCTGAAGCAATTAAATGCAGGCAGTAAGGTTAAAGCGAAAGGAATTAGCTCTATAGAAAAGGATGTATTCTATGCTAAGAGTAAGATAAAAGCTTTTAAGGATATAAAGGATGAACCCTCTAAGGCAGAAGAAAAAGCATTGGAATATTTACAAGGTCAGCCAGACTTTGATAAATACCTGCACGGCAATGATGGAATGCAGGGCTTACAAGGAAACATGAGCAGTGTTGACCTGGAGAAAATGGGTTTCCAGACCAAGCAGCAGGTGACGGCTAATCTGCAGAAAAAATTTGGTGGTAACCTTTCCAGCTTACAGCAGAACATGGGTACACAGGTTAAGCAATTCCAGGACAATCTGAATAAACTAAAGTCAACCCAAAACACCATTAAGCAAAGCCGCCGATCCTTAAAGCAGGCTACCAGCTTAAGCAAGCCATCATTCAAGATAAATCCCATGCGTGGCCTGCCTTTTAGTAAACGTATAGAAAGGCAATACAATTACCAGACAACACGGGCGACAATAGACGGTAAACCTGCCATGCTGCAGTTATCTGCTATGGCAGGCTTTAAACATACACCAAAGTTTACATACGGTTTAGGTCTTGCAACCTCGATAGGCCTTGGACAGAATTGGAACAATATCCGGTTCAGTTTTGAAGGATTGGGGCTAAGAAGTTTTGCGTCCTGGCAGTGGCAATACGGCATCGGCGCTTATGCAGGCTATGAACGGATGTACAGGAAAGCGGTGTTTATAAACAAAGGCAGCGAAAGCATACCCGCCGTTGAATTAAATCCCCACAACTCAAAAACATATACAGACGCAATACTTATCGGGCTTACCAAGTCTTACCGGATAAATGAGAAATGGAATGGCAGCATACAAGTGCTGTATGATGTATGGTGGAAGGAAAAAGGATTGAGAAGCCCCATTCAATTACGTTTTGCAACAATGAAAAAATGACCGCAATGAGAAAAAAACAGTTTTCTTTATTGATTTGCCTGTTAGCATTTTTTACTACTGCCTATGGCCAAGGATTCCAGCACGCAGGAAACGAAGACGCTAATAAAGCCGCCAGTGGAAAAGGGATAGCTGACATAGTGAGTGTTAACCATTTTACCGGGAGGGCTTCTGCAACAATTCCCATCCATCCTTTTACGAGGAATGGCATTGATGCGAGTGTGGCTCTGATTTATGATGCTAAAGGAATCCGGGTGGATGAAGTTTCCAGTTCTGTGGGCATTGGATGGAGCATATCGGCCGGCGGTTCTGTAACGAGGGAGGTCTATGGCATTGAAGACGAGGTAACCTTACCTAAGCACTTTTATAATCGGGATAGCGACTATATCGAGGGGTATTTAGTCCCTGGCGCAACGGTTGACACTAATTATATTAATCCCTGGGATGATGATAAGGAAAGAGATAAGTTCTTGTTCGATTTGTGTGGACGGAATATTTCGGTTGTATTTGGCAGGGACCCATATTCAGGCAATATAATCTATCAAACCTATCCTTTTTCAAATGTAACTATTAAGCTATATACTAAAGACATTAGTGTTGCTGGCGTCGATTCAAATGTTCGGGATGGAATAGGAAATAAATGTGGTATGGATCTGCGGCATGATATCCTGACGTTCATGGTTCAGGATGAAGCAGGCAATAAGTTCTATTTCGATCGTGGCGATCAGTTAATAAAGAACATCGAATTCTCTTTTGATACGCTCGATAATGACACGACAACTTACTATCCTATTGAAAAATGGGATTTGGTGAAGGTTGAAACGTACAGCGGCCTGACGATCCGCTATGACTACATACGGAAATATGTTGACTATGTAGAAGACGTAGAAGAGATGCTTTCCCCGCGTGTCGAAGTCCCTGGAACATTCGACCCCTTGCAGTTCAAAGAAAAGCATTGGAAAGGTTACAAAAGCCATTTGTCAAACATCACTTATCCAAACGGTGTAAATGTAACTTTTGACCTGGATTCTTCAATAAATGCGCGATGTGACTGCAAGAAGAATTTTAGGGTGAAGAATATTATTGTGTCTAATACATACGACGGCAATATCTCTAACAGTTTCACTTACGAATTACAGCAGTCTTACTTTGATGCCGGTGGGGATGGATTGAGCGCAGGAGGACTGAGTATTCCTCTTAGCTGCGACAATATCAAAGCAATGATGACCAGCGGGCTTTCAGATTCTGCAAAAGAGGTACACCTGGCGCGAGGGCTTAGGTTGAAGTTAAACAGTATTATCAAGAAAAAACAGACTGGCACAAGCCCTGTAACCTATATGACAGAGCCATATTTTTCCTTTGAATACAATAGCACGGCCTTGCCTTTTCGCTTTTCTCCTCAGCAGGATTTTTATGGCTATTACAATGGTAAAGAAAGTTCACCTTATGTGCGAACCAGTTTTTATGGCGGAGCCGGTGCAAAGGACACCTTTTATTTATCAATACCTTATCACCATGAAACCAATGAAGCCTATACAAGCTGGATAACCGTATATACCTCAGATTGGGGAGCACATAGGGAACATGACTTCTCCAAAGCCCAAGCAGCTACGCTTACTAAGATCAGTAATTGTGGAGGAGGTGAAATAGCTCTTGAGTACAAAGATTATCACCTTACCAATCCACCGCATTCTTATGACAGTGTTTTCCTGCTTGGGCCAACTATTCATGGTGAAGATTCCCACTGGAATCTTGGGTTTACCATCGACTCTCTTTTACAGGGAGATACAGTTAACGATGGCCTTGTTATTGGCAAGATCACGACTACCGATGGGTATAGCGTTCAAAATAAGACTTCCGTTGAATATAGTTATGACAGCGCCCAGCGCTTCAATCGCGGTGGTTATACATATTATCTTGATAATGGCAACCCGCAAAAAAATGTATTCACTAATCATTATACATCTCCTCTGAGCTTTGTTGATGGCTCCAATCATGGTTTTGGACGTGTAACTGTAACCACAAAAGGATATGCTAACCAGCAAATAGTCAAAGATGTTTTCACTTATAGTAACCTGATGTATGTAGATGGCAGTGGCCGTTATAAAAGCTGGATGCGTAAACCTACAGGAATCTACTGGCATACCACACCAGGGGATTTTAAACAGTATGCAATCGGCTTGCCGCTAGTATCAGAGCATTATGATAATAACAATACGCTTATATCGAAATCTGTAAATACATACGAATATAATATCCCATCAAATGGTGATCTTTTAAACCACCGCTATTATTATAGCACCTACTGGCAATACCATATCATGGATCATGAACAGATGAGGCTAAAAACAGTGAGCGATACAGCCTATCTGTCCTCTAAGAAAATGGTTCAAACTTCAATGTATTCTTACGATGCATTTAGTAACCTCAAACTTGAATTTTCTACAGATAGTAAGGGAGATACTTTCAAAAATTATACTTATTACAATTATGATTATTATAGCTCCATAGCTTCACTGGCTACGATAACGATGACAATCGGGCATATGTTTGTCCCATTAGGTTCAGAAAAATGGAAAGTAAAAAATGGCGACACGTTCCTTACCGCCTATTCATTGATGGCGCCGCAGATAGATACTTATGCAAATGCAAGACTGCATATATCTGCTGCCACTTACAAAACCACGCTGACCGAACCGCTGACAGCCAGCCAGGCATCGAACACCAGCTATATAGACCGGTTTACCGCGCTTAACAATGACGTATACCCGAACAATTCCGTTGGCGCTAATCTTTACAGGTCGAATCAAAATACACTCTACGATACGGCTTCAAATATTATAGAACGAAAGATAAACGGCAGATTCTATAAGAGCACAATATGGGATTACCGGCGTGGCGACAAGTTAGCCGAAGTGAATAATGCACGCTACTGCGATATAGCTTTTACCAGTTTTGAAAGCCAATACTATGGCTATGGTACTGCCGATTACAATAAGGGCAACTGGGACTTCGATCCGGGAAACATCGTTTACTGCAATGATATAAGTATGACTTCCTCAATTACAGGTAAATATTTTTACAACTTAATGGCGCACCATATTTATGGCAAGCCCTTAAGAAACCAAAAATACCTGCTCACATTTTGGATGAACAGTTCTTTCCCTTCGCCAAGTGTGGAGATCACTAATGGCAGCAGTTCCAATAGTGTAAGCTGTGCATTGAAAAATACCGTTGGTAACTGGAAATTATATTCTGCGATCATACAGCCAGATAGCGGCTGGAAAGTTCATTTTATCGGCACAACAACTGGCAGCGAAGCGCATGAATATATTGATGAAATAAGGCTCCATCCATTAGGCGCGACCATGAACTCCTACACTTATATACCGTTATGCGGGACAGGCAGCAGTAATAATTCGGTCAATTATATCACCTACGATGAATATGATCCGCTTACAAGACCTTCCGTTAGCAAGGATCTCAGGGGAAATATCATTAAGAAGTACGAAGCAGCCTGTAACGGAACAGATAAAGATTCTGGTAATCCTAACAATGGCGATCCGGGTGGCAATGGCAATGATTAATGTATAAATCTTGTAAGCATCCATTATCTAAAAAAGAAAAACAAGAAATTATGAGGTCATATTTCTTCAATATAATATCAGCAATAGCCATTTTGTTACCTATAACAACTATTGCACAGAACGCGCCAAACAATGCTGTTCTTTCGCCCGGTTCTGCATCAAAGGAAATAGCTTATCCGTCCAATTTTAATAGTAATCCGAATCGTCCACATACAACCTTCAATTACATGCGTGTTTACACGCCGCTGGTGCCGATGACTACAATGCCGACATTCGACAACACCAAATCGATGCGGATACTGGTCAATACCAGCTATCTGAATGGTTGGGGAAATCCATTGATGAATGTATCCCGCAATGGTACCAATCATGACATAATTGGCTTATATAGTTACCGTAGCAGCGCAGATACGGCAATTAGTTTCCTGCCTTATGTAGATTCCTTCCATTGTAAATTTCATAATGCGCTTTATACGAGACAAAAGGACTATTACGATGCCAACTTTCCTAATGAAGGTGCTACTGCTTACAACAAAATAATAGCAACTAACCCTTCTGGTGTACCGACTGTTAAAAGTTTTATACCGGGCAAGGTATTTACTGGATCTGACACCGGTGTGACCGTTACGGCTGACTATAATGTGACATCTGAAATTCCCTACCTCATTTACGGCAGCTTTAATAAAGAGATATGCACATTTAATGCTTATGCTGCCAATCAACTGAAGATAACCTATAGCGTAGGACAGCATAACCAGCAGGTTAAAACATATACCGATAAAAGGGGTAAACTTATATGTCGTAAACAATATATTGGCGATGCCAGTGGTAACAGTGGTTGGCTGGTAACTTACTATATGTATGATGAATTGGACAGGACAAAATTCATTGTTCCACCAAAAGCTTACAAGTTGCTGGAGTCGGGCTGCATAGATTCCAATGCAGTTAAAAACTTGTGTTACCGTTATAACTATGATAAATTTGGTCACCTGGTTAGTGTCAAGATTCCTGGTAAAGATTCACTGGATTATGCTATATATAATAGCGATCACCAGCAGGTCATGATACAGACTCCTAATCTGCTCCTGCAGAACAAATGGTATTTTACGATTTATGATAAAATGAACCGCCCGCTGTTTAGCGGCATTTATACCTCAAATGATTCTTATATCGATTCTTTTGGCTACTGGCAGAATGTGGCCAAAGGTATTGGCTTCCCATACGATAGGTACAGGGGAGGCTCGCCTGTACCGCAAGAACAGACACTGGAATATTGGCTGGCGGGAAAGTTTAACTACGGCGAATACCCCGATAGTTTGTTGAACTGTGAGATACATTCATACCAGTATTATGATTATTATGAGCAAAGCCCTGCCAATGCAGTTAGCTTTACCAGCTATACCAATTTCCTTACAGGTACGGGTATTGAAACGCCAACGCCGCATTTGCTTCCTGCCGGTAACCTGGTCGCTACGCGGGTAAAGATTTTAGACACTACAGGTATACCTAATGAATATACCAACGGCTGGCTGACCACGGTATATTTCTACGATGAAAAAGACCGCCTGATACAAGTTCAGCGCCAGAACCCCTGGAGCCATTGGGATATCATTACTACGCAATACAATTTTGCTAACCAGCATGTACTGGACATAGCGGATTACCAGTTAGGCACTCATTTTAATAAAAAGAATACCAAAATCCTCACATGGTACAGCTATGGCAATAAGACTGGCAGACTGGAAACCGTGGAACAGCAGATAGATACCTTCCCTAGGATAACACTTTCTGCATTACTGTATGATGATTTTGGCCGTCCCAGGCAGGTGATGCAAGGCGGTGGTATAGAGCAGCAGAACTATACTTACAATATGCGTGGCCAGCTGATAGGTATTAATGCCGATGTGGTACGTGAAGGGACCCTGCCGGATGGCATTACCTATGCCTCTGAACTGTGTTACGAGCGCGGCTTTGATAGTGTCCGTTATGATGGTGGATTGAGCGGCTATAAATGGCATTCTGCCAGCAGTAATTTCAATACTTATGGTTATAGGTATGATGCTGCAGGACGCATGATATATGCTGACTATTACGATTCTACCGGCTCATCCTGGAATAAATACAGCCATGATTATACCGTATCGGATATCAGCTACGATGCTAACGGCAATATACTGCACATGAAACAACGCGGATATGATAGCAGTTTTAACCCGGTAGATATGGACATCATGACTTATACTTATGCTGCCAACAGCAACAGGTTGTTAAGTGTGTCAGATGCCGGCCAACCAAGTCCTATCCATGCCTTTGTTGATGGAACTAACCTGAACGATGATTATTCTTATGATGCAAACGGGAACCTTGTATCTGATTCAAATAAACATATACAGAATATCCAGTATAACCATTTCGATAAAATAGTTTCGGTAGAT
>OFTY01000474.1_pt1 | contig 28361 bp, 28 predicted proteins | sample 1775061 | NCBI WGS metagenome assembly OFTY01 (sample SAMN08195773, study PRJEB24354) | sludge metagenome | isolation source: sludge from phenol fed wastewater aerobic bioreactor B | place: India: Nagpur | collected 2016-09-16 | reverse complement strand
ATTCGCCCGCAAAACAGGCGCGCCGCCGGACGGAACCGAGCGCGCGTTGTAGCCTAGGTGGCGCGCGGCGCAAAGCGGGCGGGCAAAAAGGGTGACGTAGGGGGAGGTTGGGGCCGCTGGCTGGGGACAGCTGCGGGAGATGACCCGCGCGGGGCTCGTGCAGGAACCCGTGATGAGAGGTTGACGGCGAGATTAATTACAACATATTGCGCAATATATTTCATTGTGAGGTCTGGAAGTGATTTATCGAGTGTTCCTCTCGCTGCTGAGCGTCGCTGTCCTGGCGCCGGTTTCGGTTGATGCGCAGACCCTGGATCATAAGGCGCAGCGCGAAGTCGTGGCTCGGCTCGAGACGGCGTTGCAGCAGAACTATGTTTTCCCGGACCGAATTCCGGTCATATCCGCTGAGCTGGACAGGCGGATTCAATCGGAGCCGATGGAAGCCGATCGCTTCGCCGCGAGCCTTGCTCAAGGTCTAGTCAAGGCGAGCGAGGATCTGCACTTTTCGGTGGCCTTCGATCCCGACGAGGTCGCGGCTGACCGTCGGGCCAAGGCGAGCGGCGAGACGACGACACAGGCCCAACGCGACACAGAACGTGCGGCGAATTTCGGGTTTCGCGAGGCGCGGCGGCTGGACGGCGATCTGGCCTATGTGCGGTTCGATTTCTTCGCCGACCCGCAATATGCTCAGGAGACGGCGGCGGCGGCCATGCGTTTCGCCGACGGGGCCAAAGGGCTGATCTTCGACCTGCGCTACAACAACGGCGGCGTCCTGGAGATGGCGCAGTTCCTGATGAGCTACCTCTATCCGGCGGGCAAGGACCAGGAATTCTTCGACTACAACTACAATGACAAGGGGGCGCAGGTGGTGCGGAGCCAGTGGAGTCTGCCCGCCGTGCCCGGCTGGCGGTCGGGGGGTATCCCCGTGGTGGTTCTGACCGGTTCGACGTCCTTCTCTGCGGCCGAATGGATGGCGTTTTCGCTGCAGCGCCTGGGCCGGGCGACTGTCATCGGCGAACAGACCTCTGGGGGCGCGCATCCGGTCACCCGTGTGCCGATTGATGATCGCTTCATGCTGCAGGTTCCGTTCGGCCTGATCCGGGATCCGGTCGACGGTAAGGATTTCGAGGGCGTCGGCGTGACCCCTGACCTGGCGGTTCCGGCTCCGGAGGCCCTGTTGGCGGCGCAGAAGTTCCTGCTGCAGAGCCGGGCTGATGCCGGCGACACAGAGGCCAAATGGGCCTTGGTTCCGATTGAAACTGCGCTAACCGGCCAAGCTGCGAGCGCGGCGGAGATGGATGCCGCAGTCGGAGCCTATGAGGGTCGAACCCTGGCGCGCACCGCCAACGGTGTGGCCTATCATTGGCGGGATCGCTTTGTTGTGGCTCTTGAGCCGATCGGGAAAGATCTGTTTGCGGTCCAGGGAACGGATGACTACCGCTTCCGTCTGGTGCACGAGAATGGCCGTGTGAGCGGTTTGGAGCGAGTGTGGAAGTCCGGCAAGCGGGAAACCTATCGTCGCCTGGACTGAGGAAGCGTTGGACGAATGATCGAGTTGGATCGCACCTTTCTGGGCCGGCTGAGCGAGCAGCTCAGCGAACTGATCGAGCAGCAGTCGGCCGAGGTGTTCAAGCGCGCGGGCATTGTCATCCCGGTGAAGTCCTCGTCCTTGCTGGGCGCCATTGCGACGCTCGGCCCGGTCTCTGTCGCCGATCTGGTGCGGGCGCTGGACCGTTCGCACCAGCTCATTCAGCAGAAGATACCCAAGCTTCTGGCCCTGGATCTGGTCAGCCGCCGTCCCGATCCCAACGACCTGCGCATCAACTTGATCGAGATCACTGACAGGGGGCGCGAACAATTGGCCTTGCTGGACCGGCTGACGCCCGAGTTTGAACGCGCCTATGCCGAAATGGAGCAGGAGGCCGGCCCGGTGTTCGACACAGTAGCGCGCGCGATCCGCTCGCTTAAGGCCCGCTCCTTGAACGATCGCATAATCGTCTGAAAGGCGTTCTGCGCTGATTGATGCTCGTCGTGCGCAAACGCGCTATAGCTCCGGCGTCAGCGGCGAATTCGAAAGAAGGGCGCGCTTGCGATCGGTGCTTAGGCTGCTCGGAAAGATGTGATGCGTATCGAAGTCAACGGCGAGGCGCGGGACACCGCCGCCACGACCATTCTGGGACTGGTTCAGGAACTGTCGCTGGATCCCAAGAAGGTGGCGGTCGAGCGTAATCTGGAGATCGTGCCGCGCTCGCTGCACGGCGAGACGGCGCTGGCCGAGGGCGACAAGATCGAACTGGTGCAGTTCGTCGGCGGGGGCTGAGCAGTAGAAGCGTGGGGCCGATCAAATCCCGCAACGCCGCTTCCCCCCGGCGGCGGGCGGCGCTAGGTCAGGAGCATGACTGACACCGCCCCCCGCACCGACAGCTGGACCGTCGCCGGCCGCACCTTCAACTCGCGCCTGATCGTGGGCACCGGCAAGTATCGCGACTACGCCCAGAACGCGGCGGCGGCCGAGGCTTCGGGCGCCGAGGTGGTCACCGTGGCCGTGCGCCGGGTGAACCTGACCGATCCGAACCAGCCGGTGCTGACGGACTTCATCGACCCGAAGAAATACACCTATCTGCCCAATACGGCGGGCTGCTTCACCGGCGAAGACGCCGTGCGGACCCTGCGTCTGGCGCGCGAGGCGGGCGGCTGGACCCTGGTCAAGCTGGAGGTTCTGGCGGACCCCAAGACCCTGTTCCCCGACATGGAGGAGACCCTGCGGTCGCTGAAGCTGCTGACCGCCGAGGGCTTCGAGGTCATGGTCTATTGCACCGACGACCCCGTCTATGCTCGCAAGCTGGAGGACGCGGGCGCCGTGGCCATCATGCCGCTGGGCGCGCCGATCGGCTCGGGGCTGGGGGTGCAAAACCCGATCAACATCCGTCTGATCGTCGAGCAGTCCAAGGTGCCGGTGCTGGTCGACGCGGGCGTGGGCACGGCCTCGGACGCCGCCATCGCCATGGAACTGGGCTGCGACGGCGTGCTGATGAACACCGCCATCGCCGAGGCGCGCGATCCCCTGCTGATGGCCAGCGCCATGAAGCACGCGGTCATCGCCGGGCGTGAATCCTACCTGGCGGGGCGGATGAAGAAGCGGTTCTACGCCGACCCGTCCTCGCCGCTGGCGGGGCTGATCTGAGAAGGCTTGGGGGCTGACCGGAAGGTCAGCCCTTTTTCTTGGCCGCTTCGATCAGGGCGCCGACCTCGCGCGGGTCGATGCCGGGGCTGGCGACGCCGTTGATGAAGAAGGTCGGCGTGCCCTGCAGGCCGAGCGCAGCGGCGGCGGCATGAATGTCGGTGACGTGGCGTGTCATTTCGGGGGCCGAGATGGCGGCGTTCGCCCTGGCCATGTCGACGCCGTTGTCGGCCAGGATGCGGTCGATCGAGGCGCGGTCCAGCGCGCGTTCGGCCATCAGAGAGTCATAGACGGCCAGATACTTGCCTTGTTGATGCGCGGCCAGGGCGGCGCGGGCGGCGTATTGCGAGGAGACGTCCTCGCCCCGGTCCAGAATCGGCCAGTCCTTGAAGACGAAGCGCACGTCCGGATGCGCGGCCATCAGGGCGCGATACTCCGGCGCCACGGCCTTGCAGCCGGGGCAGCGGAAGTCGAAGAATTCGATCACCGTCACCTTGGCGTTGGCCGGGCCGAAGGCCGGATCGCGCGCATCGGCGGCCAGCAGGGCCGGATTGGCGGCCGCGGCGGCGTTGATGGTCTGGACGCGCGATTGGGATTCCATCGTCTCGCGCGCGGCCAGGACTTCGTCCAGCACCTGAGGGTTGCTGATCAGATAGTCGCGCACCTTGCCGCCGAAACCGCCGCTCAGATAGGGCGCGGCCGACAGCGCCAGGGCGACCGCCGACATGGCCACGGCGGCGGCGCCCAAAACGGTTCCCGACAGGGCGAAGCGGCCCTTGGCGGCGGCGGGCGGCGTCACGGCGGGCTGGTCGGTTTCAGGGCCGGGTTCGCGGGCGTCGTCGGTCATCAAGGTCTCGTCAGGCGCAAAAAGAGGGAAGGCGGGTTCGGCGTCAGGCGCCGGGCGGAATGACGCCGGAGCGGCTGCGCTGTTCATTGCGGCGCTCGGCGTCGGTGATGTCTTTTTCGGTCGCGCCCGAGGCTAGGACGATGTCGGTGGCGCGGCGCCATTCGATGGAGCTGCGGTCCAGCATGTCGCGGGCGCGCATGGCGAACTGGGCGGCCTGATCCGGGCGGCGCAGGGCGAACCAGTATTCGGCCGAGGCCAGGCGAGCCTCGCCCTCCTTGCCCTGGCTGGCGTAGGCCTGGGACAGCAGGCGCCAGCCCATGGTGTTCTCCGGCTCTAGGGCCAGGGCGCGCTTCAACTGGTTCTCGGCTTCGGTCAGTTTGGAGGCGTCGCTGGTCTCGATCAGGGCGTGAGCCAGGTTGATGCGCAGCAGGGGGGCGTCCGGCTTCAGCTCGACCGATTTCTCATGCGCGCCCAGGGCCTCGGCCGGACGGCCTTCCTCGAACAGGATCTGGCCCTTCAGCTCCCAGAAGTAGGGGTTCTCGGGCTGTTCGGCCAACAGGACGTCGACCGCGTCCAGCGCCTTCTGCGTCTGGCCGTCGCGATACCAGGCGATGGCGCGGGCGTAGCGGGCGGGCAGGGTGACGTCGCTGGACGGATAGTCGCGCAAGGTGGCGTTGGGCGCGTCCATGAAGGCGCGGATCTTGGCCACGACCAGGGCGTGCTGGGCCATGCGCGCGTCGCTGTCGCGCTTGTCATAGTGGGAGGCGGCCTCGACGGGACGGCGCAGGGCTTCGATCCGCTGCGAGGACAGGGGGTGGCTGCGGAAATAGGGGTAGCGGCGCTGATCCGAGAAGATTTCCTGGGCGCGGAAATTCTCGAAGAACTCGACCATGCCGCGTCCGGATTCCCCGGCGCGTTCCAGGGCGCGGGCGCCGGTGATGTCGGCTTCGCCCTCCTGGCTCTGCATATAGCGCAGGGCGCCGAGCGTGCCGAAATACTGGCTGGAGGCCAGGAGCGCCGCGCCCGCGTCCGGCGCGCCGGCGATCGCGGCCAGGGCGCCCAGCGCCATGGTCATGATCATCGGCTGCATCCCGGCGTTCTGGGCGCCGTCGCGCAGGGTGTGGCGGTTCTTGATGTGGCCCGCCTCGTGGGCGATCACGCCGAGGAGCTGATTGGGGCTCTTGGTCCGCAGGATCAGGCCGGTGTTCAACCCCATGATCCGCCCGCGCGTGGCGAAGGCGTTCAGATCGTTGTCGTTGACCAGCAGGATCTCGACCTCGTTCGGGTCCAGTCCCATGGCGTCGAGCACGGGCTCGGACCACTCATGGATGATGCCCTCGATCTCGGTGTCCCGGATCAGGCTCTGCGCCTGGGCCGCGGCGGCCGAGGCCAGCACCGCGAGGGCGCCGACGCCGGCGGCCAGATAGCGCCGAAAGCGGGTTGCGGCGGGGGGCGTCCTGGTCATGACGATCTCCAGAGCGATAGTCTCCCCCGCAGCTTCCAGCTTAATCGTGTCCGATCAACGGCGCCACCAGCCCCGCTTGGGCTTGGCGGGCGGCGCGCCGATCTGGTTCGGATCGTCGGCGATGATGGCCGCGATGTCGACCTCGGCCGTCGGCGCTGGGACCGGATCGGCCAGCACGACAGCCTCTTCGACCACGCTCTCGGCGACGGCCGGGATCTCGCCAAGAGCCTCTTCGAGGGCTTCTTCGATCGCCTGTTCGACGCGGGCGGCCACGGCGGGCGGCACGTCCAGTTCGGCGGGGACGGGCTGGTCGGCTTCGACCGGCGCGACCTCGGCCTCAACCGGGGCGGCTGCCGTCGCGTCTTCCGCGGCGGCGGCGCTGACCTTGCGGCGCACGCGGCGGCGCTTGGGCGCTTCGGCCTGTTCGACGGCCGGAGCGGCTTCAGCGGCGGGCGCCTCGGTCGCTTCGCCTTCGATCACCACGGCGATCGGCGTGTCGGGCGAGCTGACGGGCGGCAGGCCTTCATTGGCGGCGCGGTCTTCGACCTTGGTTTCGTGGGTCAGTTCGCCCTGACCGCGACCCCGGCCGCGGCCGCGACGACGGCGCGAGCGGCCGTTGCGGCCTTCTTCCGAAGCGGCGACCTGGTCCAGGCTGATGTCCTGAGCCGTATCCTCGCCGGCGGCCTCTGGCCTGCGCTCGTCCTTGCGTTCGGGACGAGGGGCGACCGGGTTGATCGGGTCGAACCAGACGTAAGGATCTTGCAGCGACGGCGTGCGGCCGCGCACCCAGGCGTAGACGTCGCGTTCGCCTTCCTCGCGCATCCGACGACCGCCGCGACGGCCCCGGCGGCGGCGACCGCCCCGGCTGTCGTCGTCATCGTCGGAAGCGGCGGCTTCGGTTTCTTCGTCACGGCGACCGCCGCGACGGCGACGGCGGCGTCCGCCGCGGCTGTCGTCGTCCTGTTCGGAGCGGGCGCGGGCCTCGTCGTCGTCCTCGTCCTCGCGGTCGAGATCGGCCTCGTCCTCGTCGTCGCCGAAGTCGTCTTCGTCCTCGGCGTCTTCGTCCTCGTCGTCATAGGCGCTGTCGTCGAAGCCGTCGTCCAGGTCGGCCAGATCGATGTGGCTTTCGGGGGCGACGAAGTCCTCGTTCGTCTCGGTACGCTCGATCGAGTGCTCGCCCTGAGCCAGGCTGTCGTCGATCTGGATGATGACGTTCAGGCCGCGCTCTTCCAGCAGGAACTGCAGGTAGGCCCGCTTGTGGTTCAGGATGTACAGCGCCACGGCGGTCGAGACGCGTAGGTTCACCGAACCCGCGCCGTTCTTGCCGGCCTCGATGTCGACGGCGCGCAGGGTGGTCAGGGCCGCCGATTCGGCCGAACGGACCCGCCCGGCGCCCTGGCAGCATTCGCAGACCTCGGTCGCGCCTTCGATCACGCCCAGGCGGCGACGCTGACGGCTGATCTCCATCAGGCCGAAGCCCGAGATGCGGCCCATCTGGATGCGGGCGCGGTCCTTTGCCAGGGCGTCTTTGAGGGCCTTCTCAACCGCGCGGTTGTTCTTGCCCTCGTCCATGTCGATGAAGTCGATCACGATCAGACCGGCCAGGTCGCGCAGGCGCAGCTGGCGGGCGGCCTCGACGGCGGCTTCCAGGTTGGTCTTGGTGGCCGTGGCCTCGACGTTGCGCTCCTTGGTGGCGCGGCCGGAGTTCACGTCGATGGCGACCAGGGCTTCGGTCTGGTTGATGACCAGATAGCCGCCCGACTTCAGCGGCACGACCGGCTGGTGAATCTGGGTCAGCACCTCTTCGATGCCGTTCGCCGCGAACAGCGGGCGCGAGCCCTGGTAGAGGTGGATCTTCTTGGCCTGCGACGGCATCAGCACGCGCATGAAGTCGCGGGCCTGCTTGAAGCCTTCGACGCCCTCGACCTGAATGCCGTCGAAGTCCTTGTCGTACATGTCGCGCACGGCGCGGCGGACCAGGTTCTCTTCCTCGTGGATCATCGCCGGCGCGTTGGAGCGCAGGGTCAGTTCGCGGATCGTCTCCCACAGGCGCAGCAGATATTCATAGTCGCGCTTGATCTCGGCCCGCGTGCGCTTGGCGCCCGCCGTGCGGATGATCAGGCCCATGCCCTGCGGCACCTTCAGCGCAGCGGCGGCGGATTTCAGCCGGCGACGGTCCGAGGTGTTGGTGATCTTGCGCGAGATGCCGCCGCCCTTGCCGGTGTTCGGCATCAGCACGCAGTAACGGCCGGCCAGCGACAGCCAGGTGGTCAGGGCCGCGCCCTTGGCGCCGCGCTCGTCCTTGACGACCTGCACCAGCAGGATCTGGCGGCGCTTGATGACGTCCTGGATCTTGTAGCGACGCATCAGGCGACGCTTCAGGCGTTCCTCGTCGGCCAGCTTGCCGTCGGAATCGGCGTCGTCGGATTCACGGCCCAGGTCGTCTTCGTCCGCGTCGTCGTGCGCTTCGGCCATGATGGCTTCGCGGTCGGCGACGGGGATCTGATAGTAATCCGGGTGGATTTCGTTGAAAGCTAGGAAGCCGTGGCGGTTTCCGCCGTACTCGACGAAGGCCGCCTGCAGGCTGGGCTCTACGCGGGTGACCTTGGCGAGATAGATGTTCCCGCGAAGCTGACGACGGGCGCGGGATTCGAAATCGAATTCCTCAACCTGGCGGCCGTCCACGATCGCGACGCGCGTTTCTTCCGCGTGCGCCGCGTCTATCAACATGGTTTTTGACATTGAAGGTCTCTCTCAGGCGCGCCAGGCCGTGCGCCGCGAACGCAGTCGCGGGAATAGGGGCGGCTCGCCGAATGGAAATGGGGGCCAGGGCGCGCGTCATCCCCTCGCTAAAAGCGAGAGCGGCATGGTCTTGCCGTTCGGGAGCGCAGGCGGGTCGGCCCATAAGGTTGTCGGTCCTGGGCCCGGACGCGCCGATCAAGGCCGCATCCCGAACCCGTATCTTCGGATCGACGGCCAGGCCGCGCGATCCTCGGAATTGGTGAAAAGTTCAACGCCGCGAGGAGGGCGCGCCTGATCCCGACACAGTGCCGGGCGGCGCGATCGTTCGCATGCGGAACCGATAATAGGCAGATGTTGCGGAAAATAAAAGAACCGCGCGCCGGTAAGAGGTCTTAACGAAATCCTTAAACCCTGGGCTCATCCTGGCTTCTAAACTGCAGGGCGATTTCCCTCTGATGTTGGGTCGGTGGCGTGACAATCTGAGCCGTTGGGGCGTGCGCGAGTGGTCGATGACCGGCCTTGCGTTCGTCGTCATCTGCCTTGTCGCGTTCACGGCGACGCGCGGTCTGGCCTTCGGTCCGGACGGCGAAATCGTGCGTCTGCGTTTCGGCGGCGACGCCCAGCGGACCCGCGTGGTGCTGGATCTGGGCCGCTCGACGCGCGGTCAGGTGATCGAGGACGGTTCGGCCGGGCGGGTCATCCTGTCGCTGGCGGGCGTCAATCCTGCGCGCGGTCTGGAAGGCAGCGGCTCGGGCCTGGTGCGCGGCTATGAGGTCAGCGCGGCCTCGGGCGCGTCGCGCGTGCGGCTGGACCTGGCGCGCGGCGCCGAGATCGAGCGCCGCTTCCTGTTGCCGCCCGGCGACGGGGTGGACCACTATCGCTACGTCATCGACCTGAAGGCCACGGGCGCCGCCGCTGCAGTTCCGGTCGCCGCGCCGCGCCGAGAACAGGCTCGCGCCGAAAAGCCCCTGATCGTCATCGACGCCGGCCACGGCGGCCGCGATCCCGGCGCCCAGGGCCAGCATGTTCAGGAAAAGGCCGTCACCCTGGCCGCCGCCCGCGAACTCAAGACGGCGCTGGAGCGCACCGGCCGCTATCGCGTGCGCCTGACCCGCGACGGCGACGTCTATGTGGTGCACGGCCGCCGGGTGCAGATCGCGCGTGACGCGGGCGCCGACCTGTTCATCTCCCTGCACGCCGACGCCGGTTCGGACCCGGCCTTGCGCGGCGCTAGCGTCTATACCCTGTCGGAACAGGGCGCCGGTCGCGCCGTGCGCGAGTTCACCAAGGGCGATGACTGGCAGCGCGACCTGCGCCTGCCGGGGCGCGACCCCTCGGTCGACCGCATCCTGCTGGACATGACCCAGCGCGCCACACAGAACCGCTCGGCCCAGTTCGCGCGGGTGCTGCTGACTCACCTGGAAGGCGCGGACCATCCGCTGCTGCGCCGCAGTCACCGCGATGCGGGTCTGGCGGTGCTGCTGGCGCCGGACGTTCCCGCCATCCTGCTGGAGATGGGCTTCATCACCAATCCGGAGGATGAGCGCGTCCTCAGCGATGAACGCGCTCGCCGCCGCCTGATGCGCTCGGTCGCCGAGGGCATCGACCGCTATTTCCGCGAGCCGGCCGCCCCGGTGATGGTCGCCGGGGACATCGCCGGCGGCTGAGGCTCAAGCTTCCAGGGCCGCCTTCGCGCGCTTGAAGATGTCCTCGAACATTTCCGCCGTCAGCCGCCCCGTGTTCGTGTTCAGTCGCGAGCAGTGATAGCTGTTGATCAGCGTATAGGGGCCGACCTGGCCCTCGACGCCATGCCCGGCGGGAATGGCTGAGCCGGGATAGCCCAGCGTCCGCAGGATGCTGCGCCGGGACACGTCGCCCAGGGTCACGATCACCTTCAGCCGGGGCAGGGCGGCCAGCCGATCCACCAGGAAGGGACGGCAGGTGTTCTCTTCCGTCGCCGTCGGCTTGTTCTGCGGCGGGGCGCAGCGCACGGCGTTGGTGATCATGCAGTCGACCAGCGTCAGGTCGTCATGGCCATCAGGATCGTAAGACCCCTTTGCGAACCCCGTCTTCTTCAGCGTGTCGTACAGCAGCCAGCCCGCGTGGTCTCCGGTGAAGGGGCGGCCTGTGCGGTTGGCGCCGGTGCGGCCCGGCGCCAGGCCTGCGATGAGCAGGCGCGCGTTCGGATCGCCAAATGAGGGCGCCGGACCGTTCCACCAGTCCGGGTTCTGACGCGCGTTCTCGGCGCGATAGGCGACCAGGCGCGGGCACAGGGGGCAGTCGCGCGCCGGTTCCGGGTTCAACGCTGCGCTCACGCGCGGTCGCTCCGGTCCAGGGTGCGGGTCACGCCCTGATTCATCGCGGCCTTGGGCTTGCCGACTTGGTTCATGATGTCGGCCAGATCGACGAAGGCGTCGGCCTGACGACGCAGGTCGTCGGCGATCTGGGGCGGCTGGCTCTTGACGGTCGAGACGACGGTGACGCGCACGCCCTTGGCCTGCAGGGCCTGCACCACGCGGCGGAAGTCGCCGTCGCCCGAGAACAGCACCGCCTGATCCAGGCGCGGCGCCAGCTCCAGCATGTCGACGGCGATCTCCATGTCCATATTGCCCTTGGTGCGGCTGTGGCCCTGGGCGTCGGTGAAGCGTTTGACCGGCTTGGTCACCACGGTGAAGCCGTTGTAGTCGAGCCAGTCGACCAGAGGCCGGACGGGCGAGAATTCTTCGCCCTCGACGATGGCCGTGTAATAATAGGCGCGGATCAACCGGCCTTCGCCGACGAACCAGGTGGACAGCTTCTTGAAGTCGAGATCGCAGTTCAGGGCGCGTGCGGCCGAATAGAGGTTGGCGCCGTCGATGAACAGGGCGATGCGGTCATCGGGATGGTCGGTCATGAACGAAAATGAGTCCGTCGATATGGTCGAGAAAATGAACGCCCCGACCGACGCCGCAGGAGAATCCTGGGACGAGACCGATCTGGACGCGGCAGTCATCGTCGCACTGGGCTGCAATGACAAGGGCGATTGGTCGTCCTGGGTCGAGGCGCTGGAAGCGGCGCTGGCCCGGTTCCGCGCCGAGGGGGTGGATGTGCTGGCCCGTTCGTCCTGGTGGTCGTCGCAGGCCTGGCCTGACCCCAGCGACCCGCCATTCCTGAACGGGGTGGCCGTGGTCAGCACCGCCCAGGACGCCTCAACCCTGATGCGGACCCTGGGGCGGGTCGAGGATCTGTTCGGTCGGGTGCGGACGGCGCGCAATGCGCCGCGCACGCTGGACCTGGATCTGACCGCCTATGGACGGCTGAGCGGCGATCTGGACGGGCTGATCCTGCCGCACCCGCGCGCTGCCGACAGACTGTTCGTCATGGGGCCGCTGGCCGAGATCGCGCCGGACTGGATTCATCCGGTCAACGGCCTGTGCGCGCGTGATCTGGCGGCCTCGGCCAGCGTGGCGCGCGACGCCCATCCCCTGTTGAGGGCTTGACGCAGGGTGTCTGAACGCGCGAGGGGAGGCGCAACTGACGCCGATCCGCCCCAATGCCGCCTTCGCGGCGTTGCACAATCGGCTTTCAACCTATATTTTGTGCGGTTCTCCCTGCCGCCAGAGGAAATTCATGGCCCGCGTCACTGTCGAAGACTGCATCGAAAAGGTGCCGAACCGCTTTGGTCTGGTTCTGCTGGCCGGTCACCGCGCCCGCAACATCGCCAATGGCGCGCCGCTGACGCTGGACCGCGACAACGACAAGAACCCGGTCGTCGCCCTGCGCGAACTGGCCGAGGACACCGTCACCCCGGACGAACTGCGCGAGAACATCATCACCACCCTGCAACGGGTCGATGAGCGGACCGAGGCCGAGGATGAAGCCGAAGTCGTGGCCCTGCTGGCCGAGCCGCAGCACATGAACATGGCCGAAGCCGAACTGATCCGCGCGCTGCAGAGCGACCGCGACGGGGGCCAGGAGGAACGCTACTGACGGCAGAGCCTGTCACCGGCGTCACCTCCTCAACGGCGCGGCCCCTGGCGGACACGCCGATGGACCAACCCGCGAATCTGCAAGACAAGTCGGCGTCGCCCTCTGCCGGGGCGGCGCCGAAGTCGTCTGAAGGCCCTGCATTGTCTGATACCAAGCGCGCACCGATCATGCGCCAGTTCGAACTGATCGAGGCGGTCAAGGCCTATGACCCGACCGCCGACGAGGCGCTGCTGAACCGCGCCTATGTCTATGCGATGAAGATGCACGGCTCGCAGCTGCGGGCCTCGGGCGATCCCTATTTCGCCCATCCGATCCAGGTCGCGGGCATCCTGACCGACTATCGGCTGGACACGGCGACCATCGTCACGGCCCTGCTGCACGATGTGGTCGAGGACACCTCGGCCACGCGCGAGGACATCGCCGAGATGTTCGGCGAAGAGGTCGCCGTCCTGGTCGAGGGCGTGACCAAGCTGTCGCGGCTGGAGCTTCAGGCCGAGCACACGCGTCAAGCCGAGAACCTGCGCAAGTTCATCCTGGCCATTTCGCGCGACGTGCGGGTGCTGCTGGTCAAGCTGGCGGACCGCCTGCACAACATGCGCACCCTTCACTTCGTGAAGCCGGAGAAGCGCGAGCGCATCAGCCGCGAGACGCTGGAAGTCTACGCCCCCCTGGGCCGTTCGATCGGCATCCACTCCATCGCCGCCGAGCTGGAGGAGCTGGCGTTCGAGCATCTGAACGCCACGGCGCGCGTCGCCATCCAGCGCCGCCTGGAGGCGCTGAAGCTGGAGAACGGCAGCGCCATCGAGGCCGTCTCGCCCGAGATCGAGCGGGTGCTGTCCGAGGCGGGGCTGACCGCGCGGGTCAAGGGCCGTGAGAAGACGCCCTATTCCATCTGGCGCAAGCTGCAGCGCAAGACGGTCGGCTTCTCGTCCCTGTCGGACATCTACGGCTTCCGCGTCATCGTCGAGAGCGAGGACGACTGTTACCGCGCCCTGGGCGTCATCCATCGCGCCTGGCCGATGGTGCCGGAGCGGTTCAAGGACTTCATCTCGACGCCCAAGTCGAACAACTACCGCTCGCTGCACACCACGGTCGTCGGGCCGGGCGGTCTGCGCATCGAGATGCAGATACGCACCGAGGCCATGGATCGCGTGGCCGAGGACGGGGTGGCGGCGCACTGGGCCTATAAGAACCAGTCCTACGGCTTCGACCGCGAGGCGATGGAGGCCGACGGCGGCCGCGATCCCCTGCTGAACCTGCGCCATCTGGTTCAGGTGATCGAGCACGGGGAGGGCGGCGAAGACTGGGTCGAGCACGCCAAGCTCGAAATGTATCTGGATCAGGTCTTCGTCTTCACGCCAAAGGGGACGTTGATCACCTTGCCGCGCGGCGGGATGCCGCTGGACTTCGCCTATGCCGTTCACACCGAGGTCGGCGACACGGCCGTCGGGGTCAAGATCAACGGCGAGCTGAAGCCCATGCGCACCGCGCTACAGAACGGCGACGTGGTCGAGATCATCCGCGGGACCAAGCGCGAGGTGCCGACCGACTGGCGCAGCCTGACGGTCACAGGCCGCGCCCGCTCGGCCATCCGCCGCCATATCCGCACCTCGGAGCGCGAAGAGTTCGTGCGCCTGGGCAAGACGACGCTGGAGCAGACGCTGGAGCGGGGAGGCAAGTCGCTGGCCGACGTCAAGCTGACCGAGGTGCTGAAGACTTTCGCCATGCCGTCCGAAGAGGACATGTTCGACGCCATCGGTCGCGGCCGTCTGAGCGCGACCCGCGTGGCCGAAACCCTGTTCCCGGCGCTGAAGGGGCAGCTGAAGGCGGGGCCTGAGCGCAAGCGTATCGGCGAGGAACCGCCGCGTCTGTTCGTGCGCGGCGGCGGTCTGACGCCGGGCGTCAGCATCCATTTCGGCCGGTGTTGTTCGCCGGTGCCGGGCGACCGCATCGTCGGCATTCTTGAGCCGGACAAGGGCCTGACCGTCCACACCATCGACTGTCAGACCCTGGCCGATTTCGCCGATGACGACTCCGTCTGGCAGGATCTGCAATGGACGCCGCAGGCCGAGCGCAGCGCCGTCGGCGCGGTGAAGCTGCACGCCACCCTGACCAATGCGCGCGGCGTGCTGGGGCAGGTGGCCTCCATCATCGGCGAGGCGGGCGGAAACATCCTGAACCTGTCGATGGCGCACCGGCAGCACGACTTCTACGACGTCGACATCGACGTGGAGGTCGAGGACGCCCGCCACGCCACCATGATCATTGCGGCGCTGAGGGCCAATCCCTACGTCGATACGGTTGATCGCGCGCGCGGCTGAGCCGACGCTGACGCCATCAGTTTTCTCAAAGGTCGAAATGTCCCCCGAACAACAGAAGCTCGCCAACGAGGCCCAGATGGCCTCGCCTTCCTATCGTCTGGCCGCCCTGGATCAGGACTTCCTGCTGGGCGAGTCGATGCGCGGCGTGCGCTTCCTGATGGAGTATGAAAAGGCCGAGCAGGCGCTGAAGGCCTGGGGCGTGCGCTCGACCATCGTGGTCTTCGGCAGCGCCCGCGTCGGCGTGAACGGCGACGGCCGCCACGCCTATTGGTACGAGCAGGCGCGTCAGTTCGGCCGCATCGCCTCCGAACGCGGCGGCGCCTTCCGCGGCGAGCCGGGCGAGGTGCGCGACAACGTCATCGCCACGGGCGGCGGGCCGGGCATCATGCAGGCCGCCAACCAGGGCGCGCACGAGGCCGGGGCGCCCTCGATCGGCTTCAATGTCACCCTGCCGCACGAGCAGTTCCCGAACCCGTGGTCGACGCCTGAACTGACGTTCCAGTTCCACTACTTCGCCATGCGCAAGATGCACCTGGCCATGCGGGCCAACGCCCTGGTGGTCTTCCCCGGCGGTTTCGGCACTCTGGACGAATTGTTCGAGATCCTGACCCTGCGCCAGACGGACAAGGCCCCGCCGATCCCCATCGTCCTGTTCGACGAGGCCTATTGGCGTTCGGTCATCAACTTCGACACCCTGATCGAGCACGGCATGGTCAAGGCGTCGGACATGAAGCTGTTCGCCTTCGCCGATGACGCCGAGACGGTGTGGACCAAGCTGCTGGAAGGCGGCCTGAAGCCCAACTGCGACATCAAATAGGGCGCGGGTTGAGGGCGGCCGCTGCAGGGTCTAAGGACGGCCTTCATGAACACTGAAGACGTCCTCAACGAATTCCGCGACGCCGGCGCCCTGCGCGAAGGCCATTTCGTCCTCTCGTCCGGCCTGCACAGCCCGGTCTTCCTGCAGAAGAACCTGGTCTTCATGGACGGCGCCCGCTGCGAGCGCCTGTGCAAGGCGCTGGCGGAAAAGATCGTCGCTGCGGTCGGCCCGGTCGATGCGGCGATCTCGCCCGCCGTCGGCGGGATCATCCCCGGCTATGAAACGGCCAAGCACCTGAACGTCCGCTCCATGTACGTCGAGCGCGAGGACGGCGAGTTCAAACTCCGTCGCGGCTTCTCGGTCGAGCCGGGCGAGAAGATCGTCATGGTCGAGGACATCGTCACCACGGGTCTGTCGTCGCGCGAATGCATCGCCGCGATCCAGAAGGCGGGCGGTCATGTCGTCGCCGCCGCCTGCATCGTCGACCGTTCGGGCGGAAAGGTCGATGTGGGCGTGCCCCTGATCGCCCTGGCCTCGATGGAGGTGCCGGCCTATCCGGCCGACGCCCTGCCGCCGGAACTGGCTGCCCTGCCGGTCGAGGATCCGGGCAGCCGCCGGTTGTCCAAGTAGAGAAAGAGAACGGGATGAAGCGTCAGCGGGTTCGTCTGGGCGTCAATATCGACCACGTCGCCACGGTCCGTAACGCACGCGGCGGCGCTCATCCCGATCCGGCTCGCGCGGCCGAGGCGGCGCTGGCGGCGGGGGCTGACGGCATCACCGCCCATCTACGCGAGGATCGCCGTCACATCACCGACGCCGACATCGACGTGCTGACGGCCCTGTGCCGCCGCGCGGACAAGCCGCTGAACTTCGAGATGGCGGTGACGGAGGAGATGCTGGCCATCGCCCTGCGTCACCGGCCGCACGCCGCCTGCCTGGTGCCCGAGCGGCGCGAGGAGGTGACGACCGAGGGCGGTCTGGCCGTCGCCGGTCATGAGGCCCGCATCGCCCCGGTGGTGAAGTCCCTGTCGGATGCCGGCATCCGCGTCAGCCTGTTCATCGAACCGTCCGAGGATCAGGTCGAGGCCGCCGCCGCCGTCGGCGCCCAGGTGGTCGAGTTTCACACCGGCCGCTATTGCCACCTGACCGACTCGGCTCAGCGCGCGGTCGAGTTCGACCGCCTGGCCGCCGCCGCCGCCCAGGCCGACATTCTGGGGCTGGAGGTCCATGCGGGCCACGGCCTCGACTACGCTACGGCAGGCGATGTGCTGGCCGTTCGCGAGATCGTCGAGCTGAACATCGGCCACTTCCTGATCGGCGAGGCGGTCTTCGTCGGCCTGGACGCCGCCATCCGCCGGATGCGCGCGGCGATGGACGAGGCGATTTCAGGATCGGGGTCATGATTATCGGCGTCGGCGCCGACCTGTCGGACATCCGCCGCATCCAGGCGTCGCTGGACCGCTTCGGCGACCGTTTCAAGCAGCGCGTCTTCACCGAACTGGAGCGCACCCGCTCGGACCGCAAGGCTGACCCGGCGTGGAGCTACGCCAAGCGGTTTGCGGCGAAAGAGGCCTGCGCCAAGGCCCTGGGCACCGGCATGCGGTCCGACGTCTACTGGCGCGACATGGGGGTGGTGAATCTGCCGTCTGGTCAACCGACGCTGGCCCTGACCGGCCACGCGGCCGAGCATCTGGCTCGCCTGACCCCGCCGGGCCATGAGGCGCGCATCCACCTGACCCTCAGCGACGAACACCCCTACGCCCTGGCCTTCGTGGTGATCGAGGCCCTGCCCAAGGCCTGACGCCGCCGCGAAGGTTGCGGTTCCTTCATCATCCAGAGTCTTGCTCGCGGCGGGTTCAGCGACTACGCCTCGACCTTCAAACCCCGCGTTCGGCGGGGGATTCGAGCAGACGATGAGCGACGACCCCAAGGCGAACGGCGGAGCAGCCGACCCAGCCCTCGATCCGGCTGACCAACGGCCGATCTGGAGCGACGACGGCGACGCGCCCTTCGACATGGGGGACGACCCCGAAGCCCTCGACAGCGAGACCCCGATCTATGCGCCCCGGCGCGCCAGGAAGGCCAAGCGAGTGAAGAAAGAAAAGTCCGCGAGCAACGAAACGGTCGAGATCATCAAGACCGTCGTTTTCGCCCTGCTGATCGCGCTGGTGCTGCGGGTGCTGCTGTTCCAGCCCTTCACCATCCCGTCGGCCTCGATGGAGCCGAACCTGTACGAAGGCGACTACATCGTCGTGTCGAAGTGGTCGTACGGCTATTCCAAGCACTCGATCCCGTTCAGCCCGCCGGTGTTCAACGGCCGTATCTTGGGCAAGGCGCCGGAGCGCGGCGACATCGCCGTGTTCAAGCTGCCGCGCGACAACAAGACGGACTACATCAAGCGCGTGATCGGCCTGCCGGGCGACAAGGTGCAGATGATCGCCAACAAACTCTACATCAACGGCGCGCCGGTTCAGGACGTGGTGGTCAGCCGCGCCCAGATGGCCGACATGTTCGGCCCGCGCGCCGTGACCCAGCTGCGCGAGACTCTGCCGGGCGGCCGCACCTTCATGACGCAGGACTTCGGCCCTGGCGGCGATCTGGACGACACCCCGCTGTATGAGGTTCCGGCCGGTCACTACTTCATGATGGGCGACAACCGCGACAACTCGATCGACAGCCGCGTCGAGATGTCGGCCGGCGTGGGCATGGTCCCGGCCGAGAATCTGGTCGGCAAGGCCGAGATCATCATGTTCTCGTGGACGCCGGGCGCCTCGCTGTTCAACCCGGTCAGCTGGTTCGCCAACGTGCGTTTCAGCCGGTTCTTCAAGATCCTCGACTGATGGCCGGCGGACGCACGAATGTGCGCGCCGAGGCCGTGGCGGCCCTGCGCCAGCGCCTGGGGCATGACTTTGAGGACGCCTCCCTGCTGGAGCGCGCCCTGACGCACTCCAGCGTGGGCGAGGGGGCGGGGCCGCATACGCCCGCCGACAATGAGCGGCTGGAGTTCCTGGGCGACCGGGTGCTGGGCCTGCTGGTCGCGGATCGACTGGTGCGCGACTATCCGTCAGCGGACGAGGGGCAGCTGTCCGCTCGCCTGCACGCCTTGGTGGACAAGAGCGCCTGCGCCCGCGTGGGCGAGCGGCTGGGCGTGGGCGACGCGCTTCGCCTGTCGCCCGGCGAGACCAAGACGGGCGGCCGCAGAAAGGCCGGAGTCATCGCCGATGCTGTGGAAGCGATCCTGGCGGCCGTCTATCGCGACGGCGGTCTGATCGCCGCTCAGACCGTGTTCGAACGCGCCTGGGCCGAAGAATTGGCCGCGCCTCCGAGTGCGGCGGTGACCAACCCCAAGTCCGCCCTGCAGGAATGGGCGCAAGGCCAGGGCCGACCGCTGCCGACCTATGAAGTGGTCCAGCGCACCGGCTCGGATCACGCGCCGACCTTCACGGTCGAGGCGACGGTGGCTGGCTATGAACCGGCCCGCGCCCAGGGACGTTCGCGACAGGAGGCGGAAAAGGCCGCCGCCATCGCCCTATTGAAACGAGAAGACGTAATTTGACCGAGACCACCGAAACCACCGAGATCACCGGCCAGCGCGCGGGCTTCGCCGCCATCATCGGCGCGCCCAATGCGGGCAAGTCGACGCTGGTGAACCGGTTGACCGGCTCCAAGGTCTCCATCGTCACCCAGAAGGTCCAGACCACGCGCTTCCCCGTGCGCGGCATCGCCATCAAGGGCGACGCCCAGATCGTGCTGGTGGACACGCCCGGCATCTTCACGCCGCGTCGCCGTCTGGATCGCGCCATGGTCGCCTCGGCCTGGGGCGGGGCGCAGGACGCGGACGTGGTCGTCCACCTGATCGACGCCCAGTCGCACATCGATGCCGAAGGTCGCGAAGGCACCGCCGCCGACCGCCGCTCGGCCGAGGACACAGAGACCATCATCGCCAATCTGAAGGCGACCGACACCAAGGTCATCCTGGCGCTGAACAAGATCGACGGTATGCGCCGCGACACCTTGCTGGCCCTGTCGCAGCGCCTGTTCGAGACGGGCGTCTATTCCGAGGTCTTCATGATCTCGGCGCTCAGCGGCGACGGCGTGGACGACCTGAAGACGCGCCTGGCCCTGGCCATGCCCGAGGGTCCGTGGCTGTACCCGGAAGATCAGTCGGCGGACGTGCCCCTGCGCGTCCTGGCGGCCGAGATCACCCGCGAGAAAGTCTATCTGCGCGTCCACGAGGAACTGCCCTATTCGGCGGCGGTCGAGACGACCTCGTTCGAGGACAAGGCGGACGGCTCGGCCCGCATCGAACAGACCATCTATGTCGAGCGTGAGAGTCAGCGCCCGATCGTTCTGGGCAAGGGCGGCCAGACCCTGAAATGGATCGGCCAGAAGGCGCGCGAGGAGCTGATCGAGATCCTGGATCGGCCCGTTCACCTGTTTTTGACCGTCAAGGTCGATCCCAAATGGCAAGACTCAAAGGCATTGTACGCCCAGTTCGGCCTGGAGTTTGACGTCTAGTCTCGTGTTCATCGTTCCCAAGACCGCGGGCGGAAGGCCCTGGTTCCTCGGTTCCCTCGTCGCCGCCGGCCTGATTTCGGCTGGCGCGGGCGCGTGGTTCGTCAAGGCCGTCGCGCCGGAAACCCAGGCGGCGGCCGTCTATCGGACAGACCTGCCCAAGCGCCCGCCGGTCGAGGTGGTCGAGGCCCTGCCGCAGTTGAAGGAACGACTGGACCATCTGGCGGCCAGCAAGCAGTTCACCGGCGCCGTCCTGGTGGCCAGGGGCGATCAGGTTCTGTTCCGCCAGGTCTACGGCAAGGCGAACTATGAGCAGGATACGCCCTTCGCTCTGGACACTCGTTTCCGCCTGGCCTCGGTGTCTAAGCAGTTCACCGCCGTGGCCGTTCTGAAGCTTCAGGACGAGGGCAAGCTGTCGGTCGACGATCCCGTCTGCAAATGGATCGAGCCGTGTCCCGACGCCTGGAGGCCGCTGCGTATCCATCACCTGCTGTCGCACACCTCGGGCATTCCGGACGTGATGGCGCAAGCCGAGTGGGGCCGTATCCGCGTCACCCACCGCACGTCGCAGGAACTGACCGAGACTTCGGCCCGCTATGGCCTGCAGTTCGAGCCGGGGACGAAGGTCCGCTACAACAACGCCGCCTTCAACCTGGCGGCCGAGATCGTGTCAAAGGCCAGCGGCCAGCCGTTCGAGACCTATATGGAGCAGGCGATCCTCAAGCCCCTGGGCATGAAGGACACCGGCTCGGACGTGAATGACGACGCCCAGGGGCTGGCCATGGGCTACGGCCTGTTTCCGGCCGGCTTGACGCCGCAGCCCATCGCCAACGTCAGCGTCGTGGCGGGCGCCGGGGCGCTGTATTCGACGCTGGACGATATGCTGGCCTGGAACCGGTCTCTGCATCAGGGCCACGTCCTGAGCGACAAGGCCTATGCTGACCTGATCGCCGACCATGCGCCGGACGACATGCCGGAGCGACGCGGGCCGCATCGGGCCTATGGGTACGGCATTTACGTCAGCGCCCTGGGCGAGCGGACCTCATCGCCGTTCAGCGATCGCCAAATCTACCACACCGGCAGCTGGGCGGGTTTCCGCAACCTGGTGTCCTACCAGCCCGATCAGAACGTGACGGTGGTGGTGCTGTCGAACAACTATCACCTGCGCGACCTGGTGCTGCTCATCAACCAGCAGGCCATGGCCGAGGCTCTCGGCCGCCCGTTCCCCGCCGCGCTCAGCCGCTGAGGCTTAGGCGCAGGAAGCTCATCAGGCGCGGGTCGTCGCAGTGGGTCACGTTGACCCGCATGAAGCGGCTGGCCGTCTGTGAGGGGCTGAACACGTCGCCGGGCGCCAGGACGACGCCCTCTTTCAGCGCGGCGCGCGCCAATTCTGCGGAATCGATCTCGCCTGGCAGTCGGCACCAAAGATTGAAGCCGCCGCGCGGCTCGATCCAGGGTTCGACGCCGATGGATCTCAGGCGGGCGATCACCTCGCGGCGCTTGCGCGCCAGGCGTCGATGAACCTCGTCCAGATGCTTGCGATAGCCGCCCCCGGCCAGGACATGGGCGATGGCTTCGGCCGCTACCGGACTGGCGCCGACAAAGCCCGTCGCCACCTGAAGATCGGCCAGATCCGAAATCCGGTCGACGCGCGCCGCGATGTAGCCGCAGCGTAGGGAGGCCGACAGCGTCTTGGAGAAGCTGCCGATGCGGATGACCCGGTTCAGCCCGTCCAGCGCCGCCAGACGGGTGGTGGGCTCGGGCTCCAGATCGGCGAAAAGATCATCCTCGATGATGGTGAGGTCATGCGCGGCGGCCAGATTCAGCAGGCGGTGCGCCGTCTGGGGCGCGATGCCGGCGCCGGTCGGGTTCTGAAGTCCCGCGTTGGTCAGATAGAGCCGGGGCGACGCCTGTTTCAGTACGGCTTCGAACCGTTCGACGTCAGGGCCCGTGGGCGTGTAGGGGACGCCGACGACCTGGACCTGATGCGCGCGCAGCAGGGCGCGAAAGTTGAAGTAGCAGGGATCGTCCACCACCACCGTATCGCCGGGCCGCAGCAGATAGCGGCACGTCAGATCGACCGCATGGGTGCCCGATCCGGTCAGCAGCACCTGATCCTGGCCGAGTTGCAGCCCCTCGGTCGCCAGCCGGCCCAGAAGGATGCGGCGCAGCGCCCTCGAGCCGAGCACGCCGCCATAGTCGGTCAGGAGGGCGTCGTCCGCCCGAGCCACGGCGCGCAGGGCCTTGCGCAGCGCCTCGGTCGGCATCCAGTCCGCAGGCAGCCAGCCGCAGCCGGGCTTGAGGGCCTCCGGCGGCGCCTCCAGCGACTGGCGCGACACCCAGAAGGGGTCGACGGCGCGGTCGTGCAGGCTGGGATCGACTGCAAAACTGAGCGGAGGCAGGGCGGCGCCCGAGACGTAGAAGCCTGATCCCGGCCGAGCGCGGATCAACCCCTCGGCGGCCAGCCGGTCATACGCCTCGACGACGGTCGAAGGCGAAACCGCCATGGTCTCGGCGAAACGCCGGATCGACGGCAGGCGGTCGCCGGGCGCCAGGCTGCGCCCGGCGATACGCGCGCGGATGGCCTCCATGACCTCTGTGGTGCGTGTGCTGCGTGACAACCGTGTCGGCTCCATAACCCATACAGTTTGGCAGAAGCGTATCGATCTGTGGCTGCCTTCGCCAGCGCCGGGAGTCCAATCAGGCGGCGAAGAGGAAGACGGAATGGACACGGCGAAACAGAAGCGCATCGACGGCCTGATCTGCGGGCTTCTGGGGGTCGTGATCTTCAGCGGTTCGCTGCCCGCGACGCGGGTGGCGGTAGCCGACCTGTCGCCGCTGTTCCTGACGGGCGCGCGGGCCGTCATCGCGGCGGCGCTGGCGGGGCTGGTGCTGTTGGCCACGCGGCAGGCGCGGCCGGATCGGCGCGATCTGATGTCGCTGGCGGTGATCGCGGTCGGGGTGGTGGTCGGCTTTCCCTTGCTGACGGCGGTGGCCCTGCAGCACATGACCTCGGCCCGGTCGATTGTCTTCATCGGCCTGTTGCCGCTGTCCACGGCCATCTTCGGCGTCATGAGAGGCGGGGAGCGGCCGCGCCCGCTGTTCTGGCTGTTCTCGGGTCTGGGCAGCGCCACAGTGATCGGCTTCGCCTTCAGCAGCCACGGCGACGGATCATGGACCAGCGACCTGCTGATGCTGGCCTCCATCATCATCTGCGGCCTGGGCTATGCCGAGGGCGGCATACTGGCGCGGCGTCTGGGCGGCTGGCAGGTCATCTGCTGGGCGCTGGTGCTGTCGGCGCCGATCATGCTGGTGGTGGCGGCGTTGGACCTGCCCGCCGACTGGAGCGCCATCGGGGCGCCTGCGTGGACCGGTCTGGCCTATGTCTCGGTCTTCTCGATGCTGGTCGGCTTCATCTTCTGGTATCGCGGCCTGGCGATGGGCGGCATCGCCAGCGTGGGGCAGCTTCAACTGCTCCAGCCCTTCTTCGCCCTGGCGCTGGCGGGTCTGGTGCTGCACGAGGCCGTGCCGTGGACCATGGTCGCGGCCGCCGCCCTGACCGTGGCCAGCGTCGCCGTGGCCCGCCGCTATGCCTGAGACGGGCGGGTCAGGCCTTCATCGACCCCGTTTCGATGAAGCGTTGGTGCCACGACAGCGCCTCGGTCAGCAGGTGGGGCGATTGCAGGCCGTAGGAGCCTTTCAGCGCGCGGTCGTAATAGTCCTTCAGCGCGTCGCGATAGTCGGGGTGGGCGCAGTTGGCGATAATGACCCGGGCGCGCTGCTTGGGCGACAGGCCGCGCAGGTCGGCCAGGCCCTGTTCGGTGACGATGACCTGCACGTCCTGGGTGATGTGGTCGACGTGGCTGGCCATGGGGACGATGGCCGAGATCTTGCCGCCCTTAGCTGTAGACGGCGTGACGAAGCAGGAAATGTAGGCGTTGCGGGCGAAGTCGCCTGAACCGCCGATGCCGTTCTGGATGCGCGAGCCCATGACGTGGGTCGAGTTGACGTTGCCGTAGATGTCGGCCTCGATCAGGCCGTTCATGGCGATGCAGCCCAGACGGCGGATGATCTCCGGGTGGTTCGAGATTTCCTGCGGGCGCAGGATGATCTTGCCGCGGAACTGCTCCATGCGGCTGTTCAGATCGGCGGCGGCCTCGGGGCTGAGCGAGAAGGCGGTGGCCGAGGCGACGGTCAGCTTGCCAGAGTCCAGCAGGTCCAGCATTCCGTCCTGAAGCACCTCGGTATAGGCGGTCAGGTTTTCGAACGGGCTGTCAGCCAGACCGGCCAGCACGGCGTTGGCGACATTGCCGACGCCCGATTGCAGCGGCAGCAGGTGGGCGGGCAGGCGGCCCAGCTTCACTTCGTGCTGCAGGAACTCGATCAGATGCCCGGCGATGGCCGTGGCGTTGGCGTCCGGCGCGGCGAAGGGCAGGTTGCGGTCGGGGCTGTCGGTCTCGACGATGGCGGCGATCTTGGACGGATCGACGCGGAAGACCGTCTCGCCGATCAGATCGGTCGGTTTGGTCAGGGGGATCGGCACGCGCGCCGGCGGCAGGGCCGTGCCGTAGTAGATGTCGTGCATCCCCTCCAGCGCCGCGTTCTGCCAGCTGTTGACCTCAAGGATGATCTGGTCGGCGCGGTCCAGCCAGGTCTTGTTGTTGCCGATGGAGGACGAGGGGATCAGCGCCCCGTCCTCACGGATGCCCGAGACCTCGACCACCGCCGTCTCCAGCGGGCCGAGGAAGCCCTGCCAGGCCACCGGCGCCACCTGCGACAGATGCATGTCCAGATATTCCATCTCGCCCTTGTTGATCTTCTCGCGGGCGATGGGGTCGGAGTTGTAGGGCAGGCGGAACTCGATGCCGTCCGCCTTGGCCAGCGCGCCGTCCAACTCGGGCCCGGTCGAGGCCCCGGTCCAGACCTTCAGCTTGAACGGATTGCCAGCTGCGTGCTCGGCCTCGATCCGCTCGGCCAGGGCCATGGGCACGACCTTGGGATAGCCCGAGCCGGTGAAGCCGCTCATGCCCACGGTCGAGTTGGCCGGGATCAGGGCGGCGGCGTCCTGGGCGGACATGATCTTCGACTTGAGGGCGGCGTTACGGACGCGGGACATCGCTAACCTGACGACTGGAGCCGGGGAGGGCTCAAAGAACGACGCGGAAATAGGCGCCGCATCACCCTGATTCCAATACGGCTTTGGTCGTAACAGTTCGTGATCACAATGGCGTTAGCCGCCGGGTTTCCAGTCCGCCGTCGGGTTGGTGTTGACCATCCAGGGGATGCCGAACCTGTCGGTGAAGCTGCCGAAACCGGGAGACCAGAAGGTTTCGGCGAAGGGCATCGACACCTTGCCGCCCTCGGACAGGGCGTCGAAGATCTGTCGCGCCTTGGCGAGGTCGTCGGTGTGATACGACACGTCGAAGCCGTTCTTGGGCTTGTCGATGTTCGGCGCGAACTCGGGCGGCATGTCGGCGCCCATGATGGCCTGGTCCCCGACCTCCAGCCAGCCGTGCATCAGCCAGTCCTTGTATTTGGGATCGACCGGCATGTCGGGCGGGCCGTCGCCGTACGGAAAGGCGGCCGTGACCTTGCCGCCCAGCACGCGAGCGTAGAACTCCAGCGCTTCGCGGCACTGACCCTGAAAGCTGAGGCTGGTGACGATCTTCATGGGATCCTCCTTCGGATGGAGGCGAAACGCGCCAGGCGGACGAACGGCTCCAAGCTCTTCTCCCGCAAGGGGAGAAGGACAGCGCTTTCGTCTGCGCGGGAACAGGACTAGAACAAAGCCATGATCACCGCCGCCCTGATGATGCTTCAACTGTCCGCCGCGCCCGCAGAGACCGCGCCGATCGAGCGCGCGCTGGACGCCATGCACGCCGCCGCCTCGGTCGCGGACGGCGAGGCCTATTTCGCGACCTTCACGCCGGACGCCCGCTTCATCGGCACCGATGCGGGCGAGCGGTGGAGCCTGCCGGAGTTCCGCGCCTACGCCACGCCCTATTTCTCGCAAGGCAAGGGCTGGACCTATCGGCCGACGGCGCGGACCGTGACGATCGCCCCGATCGAGTGCCGCTGCGTCGCCTGGTTCGACGAGGTGCTGGACAACGACGCCTATGGGACCACGCGCGGCTCGGGCGTGTTGCGCCTGACCGAGGACGGCTGGAAGATCGAGCAATACGTCCTCAGCTTCGCCGTACCGAACGGCAAGGCGCGCGCTGTCGTCGACGCCATCAAGGCCGACTGATGGAGGTTCAGGACGACGCCTTCGTGCTGTCGGCGCGGGCGCATGGCGATACGGGGGCGGTGGTCGATCTGCTGACCGAGCGGCACGGTCGCCGCGCCGCCTATGTCGCGGGCGGGGCGTCGCGGCGGATGCGGCCCTTCCTGCAGCCGGGCGCGCGGGTCGTGGCCGATCTGCGGTCGCGGACGTCGGATCAGCTGGGCTCGGCGCGGCTGGAGCCTGTGGGCGAAGGCCCGGCCGCCCTGTTCGACGACCCGTTGGCCCTGACCGGCCTCAGCGCCGCCGCGGCGGTCGCTCAGGGCGCTCTGCCGGAGCGGGAGCCGCATCCCGGCGCCTTCTACGCCTTCGAGGCGCTGATGGGCGCGTTCGCCGTGCCCGAGGTCTGGCCCGCCATTTTCGTGCGGTTCGAGGCTGGGTTGCTGGAGGACTTGGGCTTCGGTCTCGACCTGTCGCGCTGCGCGTCAACGGGATCGATGGACGACCTGGTCTGGGTCAGTCCCCGCACCGGCCGCGCCGTCAGCCGCGAGGCGGGCGCGCCCTATGCCGACAAGCTGCTGGTCCTGCCGCCCTTCATGCTGGGCGCGCAGGCCGGGCTGGGCGAGGGCGACGTGAAGGCGGGGCTGGAGCTGACGGGACACTTTCTTGAGCAGTTCGTCTTCCACGCCCTGAATCGGCCCCTGCCGCCTGCGCGCGTCTGGATGATCGACAAGCTAGGCGAGGCGGGGCGGCTGTAGCTGCCTCACGCCCGCTCATCCCGGCGATGGGCTAGAGGCGGGACAGCCCCGCAATCGCCTCGCGTGTTTCCCTTTCCAACACCGCGACCAGTTCAGCGGCAGGCAGGGCGCGGCCCAGCGGCGCAGCTTGCCCGGCCCAGTGCGGCGCATAGCCGTTGTCGCCCTTGGCCTTGGCCGCCGCGTTCAACGCCTTGCCGAGATCGTAGGCATAGGGATAGGCGGCGATCTTCGTCTCATCGGCGCGGCGCATGAAGGCGTTCTCCGCCCCGCGCGCCGGACGGCCGGAGATGGCCGCGCTGACCCGCGTGCGCCCGGCCTCCACGCCCGCCAGGGCCGCCCGATAGGCCGCATCCGCCGCAGACTCCGGGCAGGCGGCGAAGGCCGTCCCCATCTGCGCTCCGGCGGCGCCCAGCGCCAGCGCCGCCGCGATCCCGGCGCCGTCCATGATCCCGCCCGCCGCGATGACCGGAACCGGCAGGTCGCGCGCCAGCAGGCGCGTCAGCGGCAGGGTGGCGAAGCGCGGATCGTCGGCCGGGTCGAAGACGCCGCGGTGGCCGCCCGCCTCGACCCCTTGGGCGATCACCATGTCGAATCCGGCGACGACGGCGGCGCGGCCTTCCTCGGGCGTGGTGGCGCTGGCGATCAGGACGCAGCCCGCCGCCTTCAGCGCCGCGACCTGATCGTCGCGCGGCAGGCCAAAATGGACGCTCACCACGGCGGGCCTTTCCTCGATCAGCACAGCCAGCTTGGCGTCGTCGGTCAGGAAGCTCTGATAGATGTCGTTGAGGCGTTCGGGAGGCGCGGCTTCGAACTCGCTGAAGATCGGGCGCAGGCTGTCGATCCATGCCGCATCGCGCGCCGGATCAGCCGCAACCGGCGCATGGCAGAACAGATTGACGTTGAACGGCCGGTCGGTCAGCGCCTTCACCGCGCGGATAGCCTTGCGGCTCACCTCGGCGTCGATGGCCCCCAGGGCGATGGAGCCCAGCGCCCCCGTGTTCGACACGGCGGCGGCCAGTTCGGCGGTAGAGGTTCCGGCCATCGGCGCCTGAATCAGGGGGAAGGACAGGCCGAAGCGGTCGGTCAGGGCGGTCTTCATCGAGGCTCCTTCGCGCGTTTCTGCACAGATAGGCGCTGACAATCCCGGCGTCAGGCCCCGGCTGCGCTAGACTTTCCTCGTCCGATCATTGATTCGAAGCCGTATGACCATCCACACCCCGACGCCCGAAGGCGGCCGCATCGTTGAAGAACCGATGGGCGATGCGCTGTCGCGCCGCTATCTGGCCTACGCCCTGTCGACCATCACCAACCGGGCGCTGCCCGACGTGCGTGACGGCTTCAAGCCCGTGCACCGGCGCATCATGTACGCCATGCATCAGATGCGGCTGAACCCGCAGGCGGCCGCACGCAAATGCGCCAAGGTCGTCGGCGAGGTCATGGGCGGCTATCACCCGCACGGCGACGCCTCGATTTATGAGGCGCTGGTCCGTCTGGCGCAGGACTTCGCCCAGCGCTATCCGCTGGTC
>OFTY01000473.1_pt1 | contig 28511 bp, 14 predicted proteins | sample 1775061 | NCBI WGS metagenome assembly OFTY01 (sample SAMN08195773, study PRJEB24354) | sludge metagenome | isolation source: sludge from phenol fed wastewater aerobic bioreactor B | place: India: Nagpur | collected 2016-09-16 | reverse complement strand
GCCTTGCCGGCAGAGCACATCCCCTGCGCAGGCAGCCTGTCGCCGCCGCAACTCATGCAGCGCTTGCTGACCTTGGCGAGACGCCTCAATTCCAAATCCTTGGCCAGCAGCGTACGCAAACCCAAACCGAAGAGGCCCAAGGGTTATGTGGACGGCGCTGTCGCCCGAGCGCATGTGGCGACGGCGCGGGTGCTCAGATCGGGTCGGGTAACACCTTGAAAGGGGTGGGTCATAGGCCCGAATGAAGCCTGGACCGAAAATGGTTTCACTTTCGTACGAGATCTTGCCGATAGTTATTCCGCCACGGACGTAAACATTTTCGTTGGCAAGGTCCCCTTGCATCATCCCGATGTCAAGAAGCTCGTGAAACAGCGCGCCATAGCGGCCCTCTTCGTTGGCTTTTGAGTCGAGGGGTCGGATTCTGATGATTGAGTCCGAGAATTGGATAACCTTTGCGCTGAATTCCTCGCCCGACTCATCTCCTTCAGAGAATCGCTTCATTATCCTCAGAGTTGCACTAATTTCGTCACACTTACGCGAAGCAACTATCTGTCTAAAGCCGAGAATGTCAATGAAGGAGATTAGGGCTGTTCTATACGCTGCCAAAGTGTCGCTCCCGTGTCTAACGCAGAAGTTAAGCGGTGGCGAAGCCGTGCGCCTTAAACGCGTGGTTAGGTCCTAACGCTTACAAGCGATGACGAGATCACGAGTAATGACTGAGCCGCCGTACAAACCAAACTGGTTTGCAGCAACCGTACCACCTTGATCGCCAGATTGGGAAATGATGTCGTAGCCCTTTGCACCGCAGATATCGCCTGCTTTCTGGTAGCACTGCCCCCAGGACAATGCTTGACCTGAGCAATTGATGATGTAGCCCTCTCGCCCATCGGGTGTGTATGTCTTCTTGGCGGTCGCGCAGGCAGAGAGCGCTAAGACGACGCTGGCAACAATTACCCTTTTCATGGCTTTCCCCTAGATGCCTAACTACATTTCTGCCCACTTCGGGGGCGGTAACAGGATCGTGGCGAGCTGCTCCGACGCTGTCAATCAGCAAATCCCTACGCCGCATCAATCACTTGCCTGCTGGCCTGGTACCACGGCCAAACGCAGCCTCGCGGTGTTATCCGGCATTCCGGGGGCGGTATGCGTTATCAGGGACAAAGTGACGCGGTAATCGGACGGAAGGAGCCCGCGACGCCATCGCCGCCGCGCCTGCTGGACCAGGTGCGTGCCTGTTGTCGGGTGCGGCATTACAGCCTGCGCACCGAGCGGGCCTACATGGGCTGGATCAAGCGCTACATCCTGGCCAACGGCAAGCGGCATCCGCGCGACATAGGTAGCACTGGGCTCACCCCACCCGCGGCTGCTCGACCTCGACCCGAAGCTCCACGCCGTCGTCGGCCAGCGGGATGCGGTCGTCCGGTTGCACCACGCCATCCAGCCGCACGCTGCGCGGCGTGCCGGCGCCGCACTGCCGTACATGGATGCGATAGAGCGTGCCGCGGTGGCGGTAGTCGAGTTCGAAGCCGTCCCACTCCGGCGGCAGCAGCGGCGTGAGGCGCAGCGTGCCGGCTTCGAGGTGCAGGCCGAGCAGGGATTCGATCAGCAGGCGGTACAGCCAGCCGGCGGAGCCGGTGTACCAGCTCCAGCCGCCGCGGCCGGTGTGCGGTTCCACCGCGTAGACGTCGGCGCAGACCACGTAGGGTTCGACCTTGTAGACGTCCACTTGCGCGGCGTCCTCGCCGCGGCGGGTGGGCGCGATCATGCGCGCGAGTTCCCAGGCGCGCGCGGCGTCGCCGAGCTTGGCGAAGGCCATCGCGGCCCAGATCGCGGCGTGGGTGTACTGGCCGCCGTTCTCGCGCACGCCGGGCAGGTAGCCCTTGATGTAGCCGGGGTCGAGGCGGGAGGTGTCGAACGGCGGATCGAGCAGTTGCACGAGGCCGGCATCGCGGCGCACCAGATGGCGGTCCAGCGCGTCCATCGCCTGGCGCTGGCGGTCCGGCGCGCCGGCGCCGCTGAGCACGGACCAGCTCTGTGCGATGGAGTCGATGCGGCATTCCTCGTTGCCGCTGGAGCCCAGCGGCGTGCCGTCGTCGAAGTACGCGCGGCGGTACCAGGCGCCGTCCCAGCCGTGGCGTTCCAGCGCCTCGCGCAGCGTGGCGATTTCGCCGCGGCAGCGGGCGGCGAATTCGGTGTCGCCGCGCCGCGTGGCGAGTTCGGCGAAGTCGGCCAGCAGCGCGCATTCGAACCAGCCCAGCCACACGCTTTCGCCGATGCCGCGTTCGCCCACGCGGTTCATGCCGTCGTTCCAGTCGCCGCTGCCGATCAGCGGCAGGCCGTGCGGGCCGCGCGCGGCGAGGCCGCGTTCGATCGCGCGCACGCAGTGGCGGTACAGCGGTTCGGCCAGCGGCGAGTGCTGCGGCAGGTCGTACCAGGACTCCTCGCTGGCATACAGCGCGCGGCCCTCGATGTAGCCCACGGTTTCGTCGAGTACCGCGCCGTCGCCGGTGGCCAGCACGTAGCGCGCGGCGGCCAGCGGCAGCCACAGGTAGTCGTCGGAGCAGCGCGTGCGCACGCCGCGGTCCAGCGGCGGGTGCCACCAGTGCAGCACGTCGCCTTCGGGGAACTGGTGCGCGGCGCACAGCAGCAGCTGGGCGCGCGCGAGTTCCGGCGCGGCGTGCAGCAGCGCCATCGAGTCCTGCAGCTGGTCGCGGAAGCCGAACGCGCCGCCCGACTGGTAGTAGCCGCTGCGCGCCCAGACGCGGCAGGCCAGCGCCTGGTAGGGCAGCCAGCCGTTCGCGAGCACGTCGAGCGCGGGTTCGGGCGTGCGCACCTGCACCGCGCCGAGGAGGCGCTGCCATTGCGCGTGCACCTGTTCCAGCGCCTCGGCCGCGGCGGCGCTGCCGCGCCAGCGCTGCGCCAGCGCGGCGGCCTCGGCGGCGTCGCGGCCCACGCCGAGGCGGACCGTGACGCTGCGCTCCTCGCCGTCGTCCAGCGCGAACCGGCCCTGGATCGCGCCGCAGGGGTCCAGCCCCGCGCCGAGCCGGCCGGAGAGCTGCGCGCGGCCCAGCGCGGCGGGCGCGGCGAGGCTGCCGTTGCGGCCGATGAACTCGGTGCGGTCGCCGCAGACGCTGCGCGCCTCGGCGTCGAGGTCGAGGAAGGCCACGCGGCCGGGGAATTCGGCGTTGTACGCGTTGCGCGCGAGCAGCGCGCCGCTGTGCGGCTCGGCCTCGGTGACCACGTGCATCGCGGTCTTCTCGCGCAGGTCGCCGAGCAGCCATTCCACACAGGCGGTGAGCGAGAGCCGGCGCGCGCGGCCGGAGTCGTTGCGCAGCTTGAGCGTGCAGAACTTCAGCGGCGCGTCCACCGCCACGTACACCGTGAGTTCGCTGCGGATGCCGTCCTCGACGTGCTCGAACACGCTGTAGCCGAAGCCGTGGCGGGTCACGTAGCGGCCGCTGCCGCGGCAGGGCAGCGGGGTGGGCGACCAGAGCTGGCCGCTGTCCTCGTCGCGCAGGTACAGCGCCTCGCCGCCGCCGTCGCCGACCGGGTCGTTGTGCCAAGGCGTGAGGCGGAACTCGTGCGCGTTCTCGCTCCAGGTGTAGGCGCTGCCGCTCTCGGAAACCACGCTGCCGAACTGCGGGTTCGCCAGCACGTTCGCCCACGGCGCGGGCGTGGGCTGGCCGGGGTCGAGCACGATCACGTACTCGCGGCCGTCCGCGGCGAAGTGGCCCGGCGGCAGCTGCGGCAGCGCGGCGTTCGCGGGCGGCGCGGCCTGCGCGGCGCGGCGCGCCCACTCCGGCACCGGCGGCGGCAGGGTGGGTTCCACGCGGCGGCGCTGCACCTGCTCGGCGAGGCTGCCGCGGTGGTCGGCGAGCACGATGCGCGCGGCGGCCAGCATCACCAGCCGGTCCTCGCCGGAGAGCGGCTGCGCGGCGCGCACGAAGATGCCGCCGGGGCGGTCGAGCAGGGCCGCCTCGCTGCCCGAGGCGACCAGGCCGAGGATCGCGTCGTGCAGCTCCTGGCGGTAGCCGGCGCGGTCCTCGTTCCAGATCACCAGGTCCACCGCCAGCCCCTTCAGCCGCCAGTACGCGTGCGCCTGCAGCAGCTGGCGCACCAGCTCGATGCGCGCGGGGTCGGCGATGCCGAGCAGCACGATCGGCAGGTCGCCGGACACGCCCTGGCCCCACAGCCCGCTCTGGCCGCGGCGGTTCGCCGCCAGCACGCCGCTGTCCGCGCGCAGCGCGGCGTTGGGGTAGAGGATCGCGGTGGCCATGTGCTCGTACAGCTGCGCCTCGGACAGGCTGGCGTTGAGCTGGCGCAGCAGCACCTGGCTGTGCGTCCAGGCGAGGTCGAACACGCGGTCGGCGAGGTGACGGTCGCGGTACTTGCCGATCAGCCGCAGGCAGCCCTCGCGGCTGTCGGCGATGCCGGTGACCACGTCGAGCGTGGCCGACTGCTCCGGTTCCAGCGCGATGCGGCAGCGGATCGCCACCACCGGGTCGAGCACCGCGCCGGCGCTGCCGGACAGCGCCTCCTGCTCCATCGCCAGCGGCCGCGACAGGTCGCGGCCGCGGCCGAGGAAGCGCGCGCGGTCGGTCTCGTAGGAGATCGCCGCCACGTCGGCGTCGTGCACCGCGAGCAGGTGGCACAGCCACGGCACCGTCTCGTCGGCGGCGCGCGGGCGGCGGCTGCAGACGATCGCCTGCAGCTCGGGCAGCAGCTCGGTCTGCACGAACAGCTTGCCGAACGCCGGGTGCAGCGCGTCGGCCACCGGCGGCGCCAGCACCACCTCGGCGTAGGTGGTCAGCTCGATCGTGCGGCGCGTGCGGCCGCGGTTGGTGAGGCGGGTGCGGCGCAGCTCGATGTCGTCCTCCGGCGACACCACGATCTCGGTGTGCGCGTCGAAGTCGCGCTCGCGCACGCGGAACTCGGCGCGGGCGTCGGAGAAGATCGCCTCGTACTGCTCGGTCTTGCGGCACACCGGCTGCCAGCCCACCGACCAGTACACGCCGCTGGCGACGGCGCGCAGGTAGCCGAACATGCCCCAGTGGTCGCGGGTGGCGTCCGCGTGCCAGCGCGTCACCGCCAGCTCGCGGCAGCGGCTGTAGCCGCCGCCGGCGCTGGACACCATCACGTGGTAGCGGCCGTTGGAGAGCAGCTGCACCGCCGGGCGCGGCCGGTTCGGGTCGATGAACACGCGCAGCTGCGGCTCGGTGCTGCGCAGGCCTTCGGCCAGCTCGGGGAAGCCGGTGGCGTGCAGGTATTCCGCCGCGGTGCGCGGCACGCGTTCCTGCAGCAGCAGGCTGGTGGCGCGGAACTGCGGGTCGGCGGCGAAGCGCCGCTGCATCGGCTGGCCGAGCAGGGCGTGATCCAGCGCCAGCAGGCCCATGCCCTGGTGGTGCGCCATGAACGAGCGCACCACCACGCTGTCCTGCCCGCGCGGCACGCGCGCCGGCGTGCAGTCCAGCGCCTCGTACAGGCCGTAACGGCCGGCCAGGCCGCGCGCGGCGAGCTGCTGCAGGTTCCGCGCGGCGGCGGCGGGCGCCACCATCGCGGCCATCATGCTGGCGTAGGGCGCGATCACCACGTCGTCGCCCAGCCCGCGCTTCAGCCCCAGCCCCGGCACGCCGAACGCGCGGTACTGGTAGTTGAGGTGGGCGTCGAACGCGTTGTAGCCGGACTCGGACACGCCCCACGGCAGGTCGAGCTGGCGGCCGTAGTCGATCTGCCGCGCCACCGCGGCGCGGCAGCTCTGGTCGAGCAGGCTGCCCTCGTAGCCGGGCATCACCAGCGCCGGCATCAGGTACTCGAACATCGAGCCGGTCCACGACAGCAGCACCGGCTCGCCGTTGCTGGTGGCAAGCAGGCGGCCGAGCGTGAACCAGTTGTCCTGCGGCAGCTGGCCCTGGGCGATCGCCACGAAGCTGGCCAGCCGCGCCTCGGAGGCGAGCAGGTCGTAGTAGCCCGCGTCGAGCCGGCGCTCGTCCGCGTTGTAGCCGATCGCCAGCAGGTCGCGCGCGCCGTCGTAGAGGAAGCGCCAGTCCATCTGCGCCAGCGCGGCGGCCTGCTGCGCCAGTGCTTCGATGCGTGCGATGCGCGCGCGCGCCTGCTCGCGGCGCGCCTCCGCCTGCGCCGCGTCCGGCCAGCGCGCGGGCTCGATGCGCGCGAGCTGGCGCAGGCTGGGGATGCCGTGGAAGCCGCCGTCGGCGCCGGCGGGCGGATCGAGGTGGAAGGCGCGCGTCTCCTCCAGCAGCTCGCGGCACTGCGCCTTGAGGGCGGCGAGCCAGAACGCGGCTTCCGCGTCGTCGTGCGGCGCGGCCAGCGCCTGTGCGTGTTCGAGCTGGCGTTCGAGCACGGCCAGCGCCGCGCCGGTGCTGGCGGGCGGCGCGGCCAGCGCGGCGTCGAGTTCGCGCAGCGGCGTCGCGGCGACGTCGCCCTGCGGCCACACGCTTTCCAGCACGCGCCACGCATCGCGCAGGCCGCGCAGCGCGGCGTCGCGGAACACCGGCGCGTCGACGAGTTCGAGCAGGCCGGGGCGCAGGGTGAGCAGGTGGCCGGCGAGGTTGCCGCTGTCCACCGTCGACACGTACTGCGGCGGCAGCGGCTGCAGGGTCTGCGTGTCGTACCAGTTGTACCAGTGGCCGCGATGGCGCGGCAGCGCCTGCAGCGTGTCCAGCGTCTGCGCGCTGCGCTCCAGCAGGCGGCCCGCGCCCAGCCAGCCGAAGTCGTGCGCGGCGAGGTTCGCCAAGAGCGCCAGCCCGATGTTGGTGGGCGAGGTGCGCCGGGCGACCGCCGCCACCGGCTGCTCCTGGATGTTGTCCGGCGGCAGCCAGTGCTGCTCCGCGTTCACCTCGATGTCGAAGAACGCCCAGGTGCGGCGCGCGAGCTGGCGCAGGAACTGCCGCTGCGCCGCGTTCGGCGCGGCGGTGCGCGCGCGCCGCGGCAGCCCGATCCACCATGCCAGCGCGGGCGCGGACAGCCACAGCAGCAGCAACGGCGCGGCCACCGGCAGCGCGGCAGGGCGCCGGGCGAGCAGCAGCGCGCCCAGCACCACCGCCACGGCGGGTGCGATCCACAGCAGCCGCCACAGCGCCGCTGGCGTGTGGCGGCTGGCGCACGCGACTTCCGCGGAGCTGCGCCACTGCAGCAGGTGGCGGTGGCTCAGCAGCATGCGCCACAGCGTGCGCAGGATCGCGTCGAGGCTGTACAGCGCCTCGTGCGGCAGCCACGCGAGATTCAGCACGATGCGGCCGAGGTGCTGGCCGGCGGCGGCCAGCGCGGCGCGCAGGTGCTGGTCCAGCTGCACGTCGCGCGGTTTCTGCACCAGCTCCAGCAGCGCCGACAGCAGCGGCGGCACCAGCACCATCGCCAGCACCGCCAGCGTCCACGACAGCACCGGCGTCAGCGCCAGCCAGCCCAGCGCGAGCAGGGCCAGCAGCGCCGCGGGCACCAGGCTGCGGCGCAGGTTGTCGAGGATCTTCCAGCGCGACAGCGCGGTCAGCGCGTTGCGCCGCCAGCGCCCGTTCGCGGCCGGCGCCCACGGCAGCAGCCACGGCAGCAGCTGCCAGTCGCCGCGGATCCAGCGGTGCCGGCGCTGCACGTCGTCCTGGTAGCGCGCGGGGTATTCCTCGTACAGCTGCACGTCGCTGAGCAGGGCGGCGCGCGCGTGGCAGCCCTCGATCAAGTCGTGGCTGAGGATGCGGTTGTCGGGAAAGCGCTCGTCCAGCGCGGCCTCGAACGCGTCGATGTCGTAGATGCCCTTGCCGATGAACGAGCCCTCGCCGAACACGTCCTGGTACACGTCCGAGACCATCCGCGTGTACGGGTCGATGCCGGCGTCGCTGCCGAACAGCCGCGCGTAGCGCGAGCGCGCGGTGCTGGGCAGGCTGATGCCCACGCGCGGCTGCAGGATGCCGTGGCCGCTCGTGACGCGCCCCTTGCGCTCGTCGTAGTGCGGGCGGTTGAGCGGGTGGTCGAGCGCGCCCACGAACTGCGCGGCGGCGTCGCGCGGCAGCTGGGTGTCGGTGTCCAGCGCGATCACGTAGCGCACCGGCGGCAGCGCGGCTAGCTCGCCGGCGATCAGCTGGAAGCGATCGCCACCCTGGCCGCGCAGCAGCGCGTTGAGGTCGGCCAGCTTGCCGCGCTTGCGCTCGCGGCCCATCCAGCGGCGCTCGCCGGGGTTCCAGCGGCGCGGCCGGTGCAGCAGGAAGAAGCGGTCGACGCCGCCGTCGGCGTGGCGCTCGTTGAGCGCCTCGATGCGCCGCCGGGCGAGTCGCAGCAGGGCCTCGTCGCCGGGCAGGCTTTCCGCGTCGGCGTCGCGGAAGTCGGTGAGCAGGGCGAAGTGCAGGCGCTCGTCGCGGTTGCCGAGGAAACGCACCTCCAGCGCCTCGACCAGCTCTTCCACGTCGTGCGCGTCGCCGATCAGGCAGGGCACCGCCACCAGCGTGCGCGCCTCGGCCGGGATGCCGTCGGCGTAGTCCATGCGCGGCAGGCGCTGCGGCGGCAGGCTCAGCGTGGCCAGCCAGTTGAGCAGGCTCAGCGCCAGCTGGCTGGCCACCGGCACCGCCGGCAGCACGGCGGCCAGCAGCGCCCACAGCGGGAAGCCGTCGCGCGCCAGCGTGACCAGCAGCGGCCGCACGAACGCGAACGTGAGCACGGCGAGCAGGCCGAGGTAGATCGGCAGCGGTGCGCGGTCGAAGCCCCGGCGCAGCCGCTCGCCCGGCGGCGCATGCACGCCCAGCTCCCGCTCCAGCGCGGGCCGGCCCGCGGCGATCAGCCAGTGGCCGGCGTGGCGCTGCAGCGGCGGCGCGTCGTCGGCGGCGGCGCGCCGGCACAACGCGATCGCCGCCTCGGCCACCGCGCGCTCGTCCAGCCGGTGCCGGCGCGCCAGCCGCTCCACCGCGTGGCGGTAGTCGTCGCGGGTGGCGAAATCCATCGCCGCGTAGACGCCGGCAGGGTCCTGCCGCAGCGTGCGCTCGACCAGGCTGGTGTGCTCGACGAAGGCGCGCCAGTCGATCGCCGACAGCGCGCGCAGGCTGCCGATGCTGTTGCCGATCGACACCTGGTTCGCCGCCTGCTGCTGCGCCTCCAGCTGCACCAGCTGCTCCACGCTCAGCCCCGACGGCGCGAGGCGCTGCTCGATCCAGCCCAGCGGCAGCGCCAGCGCCGGGCCCTGGCCGTGCAGGCGGCGCGACAGCTCGGCCACGAACGGCCCGCTCATCGGCGGCGCGGCACGCGCCATGTCGGCCACCACCAGCACCACGCCGGCGGGGTCGCGCTCGGCGGCGGCGGTGAGGCGGTCGGCCCAGCGCGTGGCCTTGCCGCGGTCGCGCCAGTCGGCGATCACCCGCGCGGCGACGCGGCGCAGGTTCTCGATCAGCGCGAGCCGCAGCATGATCGGGATCGCCCACAGCTCGCCCAGCTTCAGCGGCGCCACCGCCTGGTAGGCGTTGACGAAGCGGCGCAGGCCGGCGATGTCGACGCGGCCGTCGCCGTGCGCGATCACCTCCTGCGCGATGTCGTACACCCGCGGCAGCCCTGCCGACGGCCCGTGCGCGAGCCGCGGCAGTTCGCGGCTGTAGCCCTTGGGCAGGTGGCGGCGGGCGATCCGCACCTGCTCCTCGACCAGGTAGAAGTTGTCCAGCAGCCATTCGCCCGCGGGCGTGATGCGGCTGCCCTGGCGGGTGGCGGGCGCGAGCCGCTCGCAGGCGTGGATCAGCACCGTCTCGTTGTCGGCCAGCCGCGCCAGCAGCAGGTCGGCGTGGCGGCCCGGGCTCAGCCGGTGCTGCGCGGCCAGCGCGCGGCCGTGGCGCTCCATCTGCTCGGCGCTGAACAGCTCCGCGCGCAGCGCCGGCTCCGGCTCGTGGCGGGCGCGGCGCACGGCGCGGCGGCGACGGAATGCGCGCAGCCGGCGCAAGCGCAGCAGCTCGGGGAGTCGGGTGATGTTCACGGCCGCTTTCCTGCCAGGTACGACGCGACCGGCTCGGCGCGAGCGGATCGCGGGGAGGCGTCGGCGCGCGGGCGTGCGCCGGCACCCGGCCGACCTTACGCGGGCGGGCGTGAAGGCCGCGCGCGCTACGATGCGAGGCCCGACCCTTGCCCGGAGTGCCGAAGATGCCGCCGTCGATCCGCCCCGCCACCCTCGCCGACCTGCCCGCGCTGTGCGCCTGGAACGCGGCGATGGCGCGCGAGACCGAAGGCCTTGCGCTCGACCCCGCGGTGCTGGAGCGCGGCGTGCGCGGCGTGTTCGAGCAGCCGCAGCGCGGCTTCTATCTGGTCGCCGAACGCGACGGTGAAGCGGTCGGCGGCCTGCTGGTCACGTTCGAGTGGAGCGACTGGCGCTGCGGCGACTACTGGTGGATCCAGAGCGTGTACGTGGTGCCGCAAGCGCGCCGCGACGGCGTGTTCCGCGCGCTCCACGCCGAGGTGCAACGCCGCGCGCGCGAAGCCGGCGCGGCGAGCCTGCGCCTGTACGTGGAGACGGCGAACCGCCGCGCGCAGGCCACCTACGAACGGCTCGGCATGCGGCGCTGCCATTACGCGATGTACGAGCAGGTGCTTTGACGCGCGCGGTGGATGTTTTGGTAGGAGCGCACCCCCGGATCAAGTCCGGGGCAGGCTCTGTGCGCGAATGCTTTTCGCGTTGATCGAAGCCAAGAGCATTCGCGCACAGGGTGCGCTCCTACGGGCGGGTTCCGATCACGCCGCCGTGGCGGCCAGCCAGCGCTCCAGCGCGGCGGCGGGCATCGGCGCGCCGAAGTGGTAGCCCTGCAGCAGGGTGCAGCCGGCTTCGCGCAGGAAGTCGGCCTGCGCGGCGGTTTCCACGCCTTCGGCGATCACCGACTTGCCGAGGCTGCGCGCCATCGCCACGATCGCGCGGGTGATCGCGGCGGTGTCGCTGTCGGCGGTGACGTCGTGCACGAAGCTGCGGTCGATCTTCAGCGCGTCGACCGGGAAGTGCTTGAGGTAGGACAAGCTGCAGTAGCCGGTGCCGAAGTCGTCCAGCGACAGCTGCACGCCGCGCTGGCGGATGCGCTGCAGCAGCCGCGCGGTGCCCTCGCCGCCGGCCATCACCGTGCGTTCGGTGAGCTCCAGCTCCAGCTGGCCGGGGCCGATGCCGCAGGCGTTCAGCTGCGCGTCGAGCTGCGCGAAGAAGCGCTCGTGGCGGAACTGCAGCGGCGACACGTTCACCGAAATCGGCAGCGCGTGGCCGCGCTGCCGCCACTGCCGCGACTGCACGCAGGCGTGGCGCAGCACCCACTCGCCGAGCTCGGCGATCAGGCCGCTGTCCTCGGCGACCGGGATGAACTGGTCCGGCGCGAACACGTCGCGGCCGTCGACCTGCCAGCGCAGCAGCGCCTCGGCGCCGACGATGCGGCCGCTGCGCGCGTCCACCATCGGCTGGTAGTGCAGCGCCAGCGCTTCGTTCGCCAGCGCGTCGCGCAGCGCGCCCTCGATGTTGCGCAGCGTGGCGGCGCGCTCGCTCATCGCGGCGCTGTAGCGGCGCCAGCCGCCGCGGCCGGCCACCTTCATCTCGTACATCGCGGTGCCCGCATGGCGCAGCAGCGCGTCGGCGCTGTCCGCGTCGTCGGGGAACACGCTGATGCCGACGCTGGCGCCCACCTGCAGCGACGCCGCGCCCGGCAGCGCGATGTGCGCGCAGCGGCGCAGCAGCCGCTCGGCCAGCACGCTGGCCTCGCTGGCGTCGTCCACGCGCGGCAGCAGCAGTACGAACTCGTCGCCGTGGTAGCGGTACAGCGTCTCGTCCTCGCGCAGCGTTTCGCGCAGGCTCTGCGCCACCGCCTGCATCACCTGGTCGCCGCCTTCGTAGCCGAGCGCCTCGTTGATGCGGCGGAAGTGGTCCATGTCGAGGTACAAGAGCGCGCAGCGGCGGTCGTGCAGCGCGGCGCGGTGCACCGCCTGCTCGATGCGCACCGGCAGCAGGTTGCGGTTGGGCAGGCCGGTGAGCGTGTCGTGCTGGGTGAGGTGGATCATCTTCAGCGCCAGCGCGCGGTTCTCGCTGACGTCGTGGCAGACCAGCACGCCGCCGATCACGTTGCCGGCCTGGTCGTGGATCGGCGCGGCGGAATCCTCGATCGGGGTCTCGAAGCCGTTGCGGTGGGCGAGCACCACCTTGCCGGACAGGCTCACGATCGCGTTGCGGCGGATCGCCTCGCGCAGCGGGTTCGCCACCTCGGCGCCGCTGTCCGAATCGCGCAGCCGGAACACCTCGTCCATGCGCCGGCCCTTGGCCTCGCTGGCGCTCCAGCCGGTCATCGCCTCGGCGATCGGGTTGAGCGAGGTCACGTGCAGGCCGGGGTCGGTGGTCAGCACCGCGTCGCCGATCGAGCTCAGCGTGGCCTCGGCCAGCTGGCGTTCGCGCAGCAGCGTGTCCTCGAAATGGCGGCGCTGGCTGACGTCCTGCACCTGGGCGACCACGTAGCGCAGCTGGCCGGCGTCGTTGCGCACCTGCGACACGCTGAGCTGCACGTACACGCTGCGGCCGTCGCGGTGCAGGTAGCGTTTCTCGGTGTGGTAGGCCTCGCGGCTGCCGTCGACCAGCTGCTGCGCCAGGGCCTCGCTGCCGGCGAGGTCGTCCGGATGGGTGATGTCGCGCCAGTTGCGCGCGAGCAGTTCCTGCTCGGTGTAGCCGAGCATCGCGCACAGCGCGGCGTTGACGCGCATGAACTGGCCGCCCGGATGGATCAGCGCCATGCCGATCAGCGCGTGCTGGAACGCCTGCGAGAAGCGCTGCTCGCTCTCGCGCAGCTGCAGCTCCAGCGCGTGCCGCTCGGTGATGTCGGTGAACACGGCGATGACGCCGCGCACCCGGCCGGCGGCGTCGGGATCCGGCTGGAAATGCCCGTGCACGTAGCGGCGCAGGCTGCCCCAAGCCAGCTCGCCCTCGTAATGCGTCGGCTGGCCGCCCAGCGCCTGCAGCAGCGCGGCGCGCGCGCCGAGGTAGCTCTGCACGTCCAGCGCCTCGTTGACGCGGCGGCCGACGAGTTGCGCGGGATCGACGCCGAACCAGCGGCGGTAGGTTTCGTTGACGTAGCGGAAACGCAGCTCGCTGTCGATGCAGGCGATCAGCACCGAGGCGTTCTGCAGCACGTGCCCGGCCAGCTCCGGCGGAAACACGGGAGCGGACTCGTCGCCGTCGGTGGACTGCATTGCCGTGGTCATCTTCGCTGCCCGCAAAGATCGCTCGCCGACCGTCCGCTGCATCATGCGCCCGCCGGCCCCGGTTTGCATGGGCCGCGGCGTGAACGAAGCGTGCAGGCGGCGTTTCGCGCCGCGTCCGCCCCGTGCCGAGTCAGTGCGGGGGCAGCGCAGGCGCGGCGAGGCGGCCGTGCTCATCGAGCACGATGCGGCCCGGCGCCTGCAGTTCGGCGGCGCAGCCATGGCGCTCGGCCAGCGCCGCCAGCAGCGGCCCCAGCGCCTGCGGCTGCAGCGGGTAGCCGTGGGCGAGCACGTGCGGGCGGCCGTCCGCACCGTGCTGCGCCGCGGTGACCGCCACCACGCCGAGGCCGGGCGCCTCGTGGGCGTACAGCCGCGGCGCGTCGCCGGCCGGGTCGGCCGCGGCCACGGTTTCCAGCAGCCAGCCGCCGCCGTCGCCGTCCGGCGCCGACTGCAGGCGCAGCGGCAGCGCGTGCGCGTCCAGCAGCGCGGCGTACTGGCGCAGCTCGAACACGATGCCGGCGAAGTCGTGCGCGCGCTGCGCGGGGTCGCCGGCCTGCGCGGCCAGCCATGCGGCCGGCGATTGCGCCAGCACGCAGCCGTGCTCGTAGCGCAGGGCGAGGCCGCGCGTGCTGAGCACGGCTTCCTCGCGGTACGGCGTGAGCAGGGCCGCCTCCAGCAGGCTCCACAGCGGCGCGAGGTTGACGTGCTCGTACTGCACGCAGGTGAGCGCCATCAGGTCGTTGCGGCTGAGGTAGCGCGCGTGCTCCAGCTGCACGCCCAGCGTGCGCATCAGCCAGTCGGCGGTGCGCGCGCCGGCTTCGCCGCGGCCGACCAGCTGCACCTCGACCTGCTCGGCGAGCTCTTCCGCCAGCGCTGCCGGCGCCAGCAGCGCCAGCGGCAGCAGGCGCATCGGGCCGCCGGCGTACTGCGGCGCGGGTTCCAGCGGCGGCGCCGGCATGCGGCCTTCGTGGCTGCCGAACGCCACCACCTGTGCCACGCCGGCGGTGCGCGGCAGGCGGCGGCCCAGTTCGTCCAGCGTGGCCCACACCGGGAAGCCGGGGCGCAGCAGTTCCACCGGATCGAACAGCGCGCCGGCCAGCACCAGCCGCGCCTGCGCCACCTGCGGCAGCAGCGCGTGCAGGTCGACGGCGACCAGGCCGGCCAGCGCGTCCGCTTCGTCGCGGCTCAGGGTGGCGCGCGTCGCGGCGCCGGCCACCGGCTCCAGCGCGAGCACGATGGGCAGGGCGATCAGGGCAGAGGCTTCCACGGCGGGGAAATCCGGGAGGGGAAAGCGCCATTCTAGCAAGCGTGCCGATGGCCCCTCGCGCGCTGCCGGCCTCCTTTTGCGGCCTGCCGCGCTTTCGCGTCGTGGCGGCGCGGGTTAGCCTTGCAGGCACGGCTTGATTCGGGATCTGCTTGGACATGGAACAGATGCAACGGCGCGTGGGCGTGATCGGCGGTGTGCGGATTCCGTTCTGTCGCAATAACACCGCCTACGCGGACGTGGGCAACTTCGGCATGTCGGTGAAGGTGCTGGGCAGCCTGGTCGAGCGCTACGGCCTGCACGGCGTGGAGCTGGGCGAGGTGGCGCTGGGCGCGGTGATCAAGCACGCCAGCGACTGGAACCTCGCGCGCGAGGCGCTGCTCTCCTCCGGCCTCGCGCCCACCACGCCCGGCATCACCACCGCGCGCGCCTGCGGCACCTCGCTGGACAACGCGATCATCGTGGCGAACAAGATCGCGGTGGGCCAGATCGAGGCCGGCATCGCCGCCGGTTCGGACACCACCAGCGACGTGCCGATCGTCTACGGCACGCGCCTGCGCAAGCGTCTGCTGGCGATCAACCGCGCGAAGACGCCGCTGGACAAGCTGAAGGTCGCGCTGCACCGCTTCTCGCCGAAGGAGCTCAAGCCCTCCTTCCCCGGCGTGGCCGAGCCGCGCACCGGCAAGTCGATGGGCGACCACTGCGAGCAGATGGCGAAGCAGTGGCAGGTCACGCGCGAAGCGCAGGACCGGCTCGCGCTGGACAGCCACCAGAAGCTCGCCGCCGCTTACGCGGCCGGCTTCTTCGAGGACCTGGTCGTGCCGTTCCGCGGCATCCAGCGCGACGGCTTCCTGCGCCCCGACACCACGCTGGACAAGCTCGCCGCGCTGAAGCCCGCGTTCGACAAGAGCTCGGGCCACGGCACGCTCACCGCCGGCAACTCCACCGGCCTCTCCGACGGCGCTGCTGCGGTGCTGCTGGCCAGCGAGGACTGGGCCGCGCGGCGCGGCCTGAAGATCCAGGCGTATTTCCGCGACGCCGAAGTGGCCGCGGTGGATTTCGTGCACGGCGAAGGCCTGCTGATGGCGCCCACCGTGGCGGTGCCGCGCCTGCTCAAGCGCAACGGCCTCAGCCTGCAGGACTTCGACTACTACGAGATCCACGAAGCCTTCGCCGCCCAGGTGCTGTGCACGCTGCGCGCGTGGGAGAGCGCCGACTACTGCAAGCAGCGGCTGGGCCTGGACGCGCCGCTGGGCGCGATCGACCCGGCCAAGCTCAACGTGCACGGCTCCAGCCTCGCCGTGGGCCACCCGTTCGCCGCCACCGGCGCGCGCATCATCGCCACGCTGGCGAAGCTGCTGGAGCAGAAGGGCTCCGGCCGCGGCCTGATCTCGATCTGCACCGCCGGCGGCATGGGCGTCACCGCGATCCTCGAACGCTGAACCACGCTTTTGCGTAGGTCGGGATTCATCCCGACAATGCCCTCCCAAGAGCAGTCGGGATGAATCCCGACCTACGAGGGCGTCCGTGCGATGGGTTGCGCTGTCGCGCAGCTTCCGGTGGAAGGCGTTCGGGTGCTGCCGTTTTTCGAGGGGGTGCTTCAGCCGCGATTCGCCCGCGCAGGCGCATAAAGGGCGCCATGTTTCGTCTGCGCACCACCACCGCCCTGAGCCTCGTCGCGCTGGCCGCCGGCATCGCCGGCACGCAATGGCTCAGCGGCTTCAACACCGGCTGGGCCGGCCCCAGCGAACGCGTGGCGGGCTACGTACCGGCGGCGCATCGCACCCCGGTGCGCGCCACGGCCCGCGCACCCCAGCGCCGCAGCGCGCACCTGCCGCAGGCCGCGGTCGCGCATCGCACCATGCTGCCGCCGGTGGTGGCCAACGCCCAGGCCGAAACCGCCGCGGCGTCGCCGGAACTGGTGCCGCTGTCGATGCCGGAGACGCCGGTGTCGTGGTCGCAGATGGAAGGCCATCTGAGCGGACGCGTGCTGCTGCACCTCACGGTCGACGGCGGCGGCCGCGTCATCGACGCCACACTCGCCGAATCCAGCGGCGACCCCGTGCTCGACGCCCACGCCCTCGCCACCGTGCGCGGCTGGCGCTTCGCCGTGCCCGCCGATCATCCGGATGGTTTCAGCGGCGAGCTGCCGATGCGCTTCACCAGCGGCTCGCAGCGGGTGGCGCAGGCGCCCTAGGGGTCTGTCCTCGACGCGCCAGTAGCCCCATGTCGGGCTGAAGCCCGACATGCGGGCTTGTCCTTGTGCGTGTGAAACGCGCAACCGTCCGGCCCAAGCCATGAAAAAGACCGCCGGGTCGTCCCCGGCGGTCTCGTGCAACTCCCAGCGATGGGGTGCGACTTCAGTGCATCAGTAGTCGTACGACACACCGAAGCGGACGTAACGCGGCGTCATCGAGCTGTACGGACGCAGGTAGCTGCTGCTCGTCGAGATCGCGTAGGTCTGCGTGGTGGTCTGCTTGTCGAACACGTTGTAGACCATGACGTTGAAGGCCAGCTTCTTGCCCGCCCACTCCGGCCGGTACTCGGCGCTCAGGTCGAGACGGTAGGTCCATGGCTGGCGCTGGTCGCCCGGCCGGAACGGCTTGCCGTTGCAGAAGTGGTAGTACGGACCGTAGCCCAGACCGGGGTTGGTCTGGTTCTGGCCGTAAAAACCCAGGCAGGTCTTGGGCGCACCGGAGGCGACGATCAGGTTGCCGGACAGCATCCATTCCGGTGCGATCTGGTACGAGCCGTAGGCCTTGATCTGGTGGCGGCGATCGTTGGCCAGCGCGCCGTTGGCGTAGTCCATGACCTGGGCGTAATCCCAGTCCACCGTCGCCGACACGTCTTCCTGGCCGATGTCCGTACGCACCTGGCCTTCGCTGTTGCCGTAGCTGCGCGAGTACAGGTAGTCGAGCTTGCCGTACCACTTGCCGTCGAATGGATGCTCCAGGTACAGGTTCAGGCCGTAGTACTTGCGCTTCATCGTGGTGTTGAAGTGGAAGTCGTTCTTCCAGTCCATCGGCACGGTGTAGTAGCCGCCGCCCAGCTTCGGGATGTCGAAGTAGGAGAGGTGGCCCGGGTTGATCAGGAAGCTGCCCGGGATCTGGCTGACGTCGTAGGTGGCCGGGTCGATGCCCATCGCGTTCATCTTGGCCACGATCGAGACGCTGTCGCCGATGTCGTCGATCGCATTGCGCAGGTTGCGGTAGGTGGCCTTGGCGCCGTACACCCACGCGTCGCCCAGCTTCTTGTCGAAGCCGAGGATGTACTCGTCCTGGTATTCCGACTTCAGGTTGGTCGAGGCCGAGGTCTTCGGATCGCGCGGCTGGCCATACTCGCCGTTGGCCGAGACCGGTGCGCCGTAGCCCAGGTAGGTGTCGATCGGATGCAGCCCGGTCGGGATGCCGTTCGCGTCGATGCCGGTGTAGGTGAAGTACTCGCGGGTGTACAGCGAGGAGCCGGCGGAGCGCAGCGCCACGCTGGTCGGCATGGCGAGGTAGTAGCGGCCGGCGTTGCCGTAAACCTTGAAGCTGGAGTCGCCGTTGACGTCCCAGCTGAAGCCGACGCGTGGCGCCCACTGCGGCGAGGTCAAGCGGACGTAGGGCTTGCCGGCGGCGCTGTAGTTGGTGAACTGGTCGTTGCGCAGGCCGAGCTTGAGCAGCCAGCGGTCGCTGACCTGCCAGCTGTCCTCGATGTACTGCGCACGCTGCTTCACGCGCACCGTGGCGTTGTCGTGGTAGCGGTAGCGGGCCACGTAGTAGCCGGTCTCGCCGCCCGGCTGGGAGCCGGTGTTGGCCACCCACGGCGAGTTGTGCCAGTCGGCACCCGGCTGTGCGGTGCCCGGGCCGCCCATGATGTAGGTGTCGGGGTCATCGTCCATGGTGTTGTATTCCCAGGCGTAGCCCAGGCCGGCATCCGGGAACTTGGTGCCGCCATCGATGTTCTTCACGTCCTGGTTGTCGATGCCGCCGGTGATGGTGTGGTCGCCCAGCCGGTAGCTCAGGTCGATGCGCAGGTTGGCGTTGGTGGAGCGGTGGCCGGGCAGGTTGACCGTCGAGACGGTCTGGCTGTTGGTGATCGGGTTGTCGCCGTTCAGATCCGGGTTCTGGTCGGCCGCGCCGAAGATGTACGGGTAGGTCGGGTCGTAGCCGGGCGTGTCGCTGTACCAGGTGCCCTTCATCTTGCCGTACATCACGGTGGCGGTGAGGTCGTCCGAGATGTAGCTGGTGAACTTCGCCGAGTAGACGTCCGCACCGTTCTTGGTGTGAGTGTCATGGCTGTTGAAGCCGCCCTCGGTCAGGGTGGCGTAGTCGAACTCGTTGAGCGTGCCCTGGTACGACGACTTGTTCGACGCCGCGGTCACCTCGAGGATGTTGCTGTCGGTGATGTTCCAGTCCAGCTTGCCGTACCACTTCGGGTTGTCGTAGCGGTAGTGGGTGACATATGGCAGCACGTTCGGGCCGGTGGACTCGCCCTGCCGGCGCTCGGCCTCGAGGGCCGCGAACAGGAACAGCTTGTCCTGGATCAGCGGGCCGCCGACGTAGCCGTTCACCGTGGTGGTCCACGACTTGTTGTTCTTGCGGTACTGACGCAGCTTGCCCTGCGAGCCGTCCTTGTTGACGTAGTGCCAGTTCTTCGGATCGGCGGCCAGATCCTTCGGGGTCCACTGGACTTGCCCGCCGAAGTGCCACTCGTTGGTGCCGCGCTTGCCGACCTGGCTGATCACGCCGCCGTCGGAACGGCCGTAGGCCGCGCCGTAGCCGCCGCTCAGGATTTCCTGCTGGTCGATGGCGCCGTACGGCAGGGTGATGCCGCCGAAGCCGCTCAGCGGATCGGTGGTGTTGAAGCCGTTGAGGTAATACGCGTTCTCGGTCACCGAGGCGCCGCTGAACGACACCACCGAACCGCCCAGGGCGTTATTGAAGAGTGCGCTGCCGCCGACCACGCCGGGCGCCAGCAAGGCGATCGCCTCGGCGTTGCGCGCCAGCGGCAGGCGGGCCAGCTGCTCGGAGGTGATGACGGTGCGCGAATCCACGCCGCTCACGTCGATGCTCGGCAGGGAGTTGGCGGTCACCGTCACGGCCGACAGGCTCTGGACCTTGTGCGCGCCGAAGGAAACCTCGGTGCCGGCGCCCACGCGCATGGTCACGTTTGCACGCGAATCGACGGTCTGGCCGTCACGCTGCAGGGTCACCGTGTAGCTGCCCAGCGGCAGCGAATCGAACACGTAGCGGCCGGTCGCATCCACCGTCACCTGGCGGGTGACGCCGGAGCTGCTCTTGACCTGGACGGTATCGCCGGCCTGGGCCTGGCCGTAGATGCTGCCCGTGGTCGACTGTGCCATCGCGCCGGTGCCGAACAGGCACAGGGCCAAGCCCATGGCCAGCGTAGTGCGGCGCAGCGGCCGCGCCTTGTGGTTTTCAGGTTGGTTCATCTCGCAACTCCCCGGGGTGGGGCCCGATTTTCCGGGCACTGACAAAAAACTTGCGAAACGCCGCGGCTTTGAATGAGTCGCGGGCGAATCATGCAACGTATTGATTTGAATTTGATTTCGTTGAAATCAAGGGAATCGAGCGTGAACCGTACCGCCAAGAAGTTGCGAATGTCAACATTTCGTAAGTACTTTCATCGCCAAATGCGGCGACGAGCTTGGCGACGTATGCCCGACCAAGAGCGCATGAAGGCCTGCCGCTGACGGCCAAGGTTTGCTGAAGGAGGTTCTGCCGATGCTCGGGGCAGGCGTGCTGCATGGCCTGGAGCACCGGAGCCGGGAAAGCCGGCCATGCGCGGGCGGACGCTGTCCGCGGCGGATGGCCCGGGTGTCCGGCCGGCCGGACGGCCGATCGAATGGTCAGGCGGATCCCGGCGCGGGTCGTACGGATTGGCGCAGCCGCCCGCCCCGCGGGCGCCCGGCTTCCCGCCTCACAAGATCCCCTTCACCCCCGCCCCGAACGCCGTGATCAGGCGCGTGTAGATCAGCTTCGGCGAGATCGCCACGTCGGGGAAGTCGCCGACCGGGGTGTAGCACTGCTGGAATTTCGGGTTGTCGGGGGCGAGCGGGGCGCAACCGGGTTTGATCTCGTAGCTGGTGGCGTAGCGGAACGGCCACAGGTCGAACAGCGGCAGGCGTGCGGAGAGGTTGCCGATGGTCTGGCTGACATCGCCGAGCACGGGGATGGTGGGTTCGCGCCTGGCGATGGTCCAGGCGTTCTGCGGCAGGGTGTCTTCGAGGATGGAGGCGCGCAGTTCGCTGGCGAAGCGCGGGTCGTAGACGATCACGCCGGCTTCGGTGTTGTAGTGGTCGGAGCGCGGGTCGAAGTTGTGCGAGCCGACCATCGCGAAACTGTCGTCCACCACCATCGACTTGGCGTGCAGGCTGTAGCGACGGCCGCCGCTGCGCAGCGGGGCGGGGCGGTTGCGCTTGCCCTGGCTGCCGAACACGCCGGGGCGGCGCTCGTTGCCGGGAAAGCGGCGGCGCTTGCCGTCCGCCTGCACGATGGGTTGGCCGGCGGGGCCGTCGTCCTGCGCCTCGTTCGCCTCCTCGAACGCGGTGGCGGCGCTGTCGGCGTGCGGCTTCAGCTCGTGGATGCGGAAGCCGTATTCGGTGAGGTAGCGGTGGCGGTGCTTGTAGGACAGCCCGTACACCGCGAACGCGTCGGTGGCGGCCAGCGAGTTGGTGGAGACGATGATGTCGGGCGTGGGATCTTCCTGGTGCAGGCGCTTGAAGATGTCCTGCGCGCGCTTGCTGAGCACCAGGTAGGGCGTCTGCAGCACCACCTCGCGTTTCGCACCGGCGAGCATGCGCATCAGGTGGGCGGTGAGTTCGCGCGCGTTGCGCTTGGTCGGTTCGTCGGTCTTGGCCGGCAGGTCGCTGAAGTAGTTCACCTGGCTCACGCGCAGGGTGTCGTCGCCGATCCAGGCGGCGAGCCAGTCGGGGTCTTCCGCCTCGGCCTGGGCGCGCGCCACCCGCGCCGGGTCGGTGTAGTGCGGCGCGGGCCAGCCGGGCGGCGCGCGGTCGCTGCGGATGCGCCGGTTGACGTCGCGCAGGCGGATCAGCGGCACCGAACGCTTGTGGTTCCAGAACAGCGCGAAGCTGGCGGCCATCTCCTTGCCCACCGGGCCACCGGCCATCACGTCGCGGTCGAGGTAGTCGAAGTCGGGGTCCCAGTTGAAGTAGCGGTTCTGGTAGTTGCGCCCGCCGGTGATGCCGATCGTGTCGTCCACCAGCAGCAGCTTGTTGTGCATGCGCTGGTTGAACTTCATGAAGCAGCACACCACGCCGGCGGCGAATTCCAGCGGCGGCGTCTGCGCGGCGTGGAAGGTGGGGTTGTACAGCTTCACCGCGAGGTTGGGGCTGACCCGGGCGAGGCGGTCGAGCAGGCCGAGGTCGTCGAAGGAGAACAGCTGGTCGGCGAGGATGCGCACCTTCACCCCGCGCCGCGCGGCCTGCACCAGTTCATTCAACACCAGCTGGCCGAGGTCGTCCTCGTCCCAGATGTAGGTCTGCACGTCGATGCTGTGCTGCGCGGCGCGGATCAGGCTGATGCGCGCCACCAGCGCCGCTTCGCTGTCGTCGAGCAGGGTGACCGTATTGACCGGGTGCCCGGGCGTGGAGTCGGCGAGCGCCTGCCGCGCGGCTGCGAGCAGGGGCGAGGGCGTGGCGCAGCGGTCGGCCTGGTGGCAAGTGTCGTCGCGGCCGGGGCTGGCGGCGACGATGGCGCCGGCCTCGCGAATCTGCGCGCGGCTCAGCGTGCAGCCTTGCAGCAGCGCCACGAGCAGCAGGACGGGAAGCAGTAGCCAGCGAGACGACATGAACGGTGGAGTGGACGAGGCGCCATGCCCCGAAGCGGGCCGCGTTGAGACAAGACTCGGGAGGTTCCGTTCGGTCGCCGGCGTGCAGCGGTTGCGGGACGGGATGCTCAGGGCGACCAGAACGCGTCCAGCCGCGCGCTGGCCGGCTCCAGCGGGCCGTTCACGTGCAGCACCGCGAGTCCGGCCGGCGGCATGCCGCGGAATTCGTCGGAGCGGCCTTCCACCAGCAGCGCCACCAGCCGTTCGATGCCGGGGTTGTGGCCCACCAGCAGCACGGTGCCGGCGTCGGCGTGCTGGTCGAGCAGGGCCAGGAGTTCGCCGGGCGTGGCGTCGTAGATCTCGCCGGCCTGCTGCAGCGGCGGCGGGTCGGCCAGCGCGGCCAGCGCCAGCTGCGCGGTTTCCTCGGCGCGCCGCGCGGGCGAGCACAGCGCGCGCAGCGGCCGCGCGCCGTGCCGGGCCAGCCATGCGCCGGCATCTTGCGCCTCGCGCCGGCCGTGTTCGCTCAGCGGTCGCTGGCGGTCGTCGCCGCCCTCGGCGGAGAGGGCTTCGGCGTGGCGCAGCAGGATCAGTTCGTGCATGGGGGACTCCGGTAGGGGTGGTGGCGCGGCGCGCTCAGGCGGCCTGGCGCTTGATCCAGCGCAGCAGCGGCTTCCAGTCCTGCTGGTGGCTGCGCACCTGCTCGGACTGGTAGTCGAAGATGCCCTTGCCCAGCGCGGTGAGCAGCACGTAGGCCTGGCTGTCGCGCAACTGGGCGACGATCGGGAACGGCGCGGCGGCGGCGAGCTGCGCCACCGCGTCCTGGCTGGCGCGGGTCCAGGGCTTGAGCCGGTTCGCCACCAGTGCCACCGGCAGCTTGCCGCTCTTGATGCGCCGGAACGCCTGCAGCTCGTGGGTGAAGCGCAGGGTGGCGTCGAGGTCGAAGCCGGACGGCAGCACCGGCACCAGCAGCACGTCGGCCTGTTCGAGGAAGGGTTCGAGTTCGCGCTCGTCGCTGCCGGCCGCGGTGTCGATCAGCAGTTGCTGCGTGTCCGGCGGCACCCGCTGCAGCGCCTTGCGCCCGCCTTCCAGCCCCAGCACGCCGGGCACGTGGTCGGGGCGGCGGCTGGCCCAGCCGAAGCTGGAGCCCTGGCGGTCGGTGTCGACGATGGCGGTGTGCTGCCCGGCCTGCGCCCAGTGCGAGGCCAGCTGCGTCACCAGCGTGCTCTTGCCGCATCCGCCCTTGCTGCTTGCCACCAGCGTCGTAAGCATGGGTACGCCCTTGCCGCGAAAGGTGGCCCAAGCCTAACTGCTGCGGGCGGTCATGGGGAGGGTGCCGGCGCCGGCGCGGCATCCGCGCTGCCCGAAGCCGGCGGCTGCCAGCTGCCGGGTGCGGTGAGCGAGACGCCGCTGGCGCGCAGCGCGGCGGTGATCTGGCTCATCTCGGTGCCGCCTTGCTTCGCGATGGCCAGCAGGCGGGCGGCCACGGCGGCATCGTCCTGCGCGCGCAGCGCCAGCTGCGAATAGTTCTGCACCTGCCAGGCCAGGTCGCGGCGCTCCCGCCGCGCGTCGGCCTGCGCGTCCGCATCGCCGAGCGTTTCGCGCAGGTGCAGGCCCAGCGAGCGGGCCAGCGGGCTGGAGCCCCATTCGAGCAGCTTGCCCAGCTTGATGCAGTCGGCCCTGGTCGCGGCATCGTCGCCGCCGTCCGCGCACAGCTTGGCCACCGCCGGCAGCGCGGGCCGCGGCTGCAGCCGGGCGTTGCCCAGCACCACCAGCGCCTGCACGCCGACCGGGCCGGCGGCGCGCTGGGTGGCGGGCGGCGGGGGCAGCGCATCGACCACGTCGGCCAGCGCGGCGAGGCTGCTGCCGGTGTAGTCGTCGTAGGACTTCGCGGCGGCGGCCTTGGCCAGGTCCGCGCGCGCCGCGGCGGATTTCATGTCGCGCGTGTCGAGGCCGAGCTGGAGCAGCCACACCGCGGCGTTGTCCGGCGCCTGCGCCTGCAGCTTGCGCAGCGCGGCGGGGTTCGGGCAGGCGTCGGCCTTCTCGTCGCAGTCGGCGAGGCGCAGCCATTGCTCGGCGGGGCCGGCGTCGCCGGCGGCCGCGGCGCGGGTGATCAGCGCATGGAAGCCGCTGGCCTTGGGCTGCTGCGGCAGCGGGCGCGCCAGCAGCGCGGCGCCCAGCAGCGGCTGCGCGGTGGCACGCAAGGCCAGCACGCTGACCAGGTCGCGCTGGAACGATTGCAACGCCTGCGCGCGGGCGGCCTCGCCGGATGCCGCGGCGGCCTGGTCGGTGGCGGCCGCGGGCGCGGCAAACAGCGACAGGGCGCCGGCGAAAACGAGGCAATGCCATCCACGCATGGGGAAGCTCCAGCGACAACGAAGCCGCCAGCTTAGCGGCCGCGGCTTGAGGATGCTCTGAACGGTTTCTGAGCCGGCGGCGCCCATGCCGGGCTTGGTTGCGGACAGGTTGTTAGGATGAAGCCCATTCGCGCGCCCGGCGCGCTCCACCACAGGGGCGGAGGACTGCCGTGAATCACTTTTCGAGTTTTGCCGATGGCGCGCCGTGGTTCGCCGGCTGGGGCACGCTGGCGCTGATCAACGCGGGCCTGGCCCAGGGCAAGAACCGCAGCGGCCTGCTGTGGTTCCTGCTCTCGCTGCCGTTCGGCCCGCTGGTGACGCTGGCGCTGGTGTTGTTGCCGAAGGTGCGCGGCAAGATGTTTTGAGGGGTGAAGCTGCTGGCCCGGGATGAGCCCGGGCGGCCACAGAGCGCGCTTGCTTCAAGCCACGCTTCGGCGATCCGTATCCATGCCTATTTGAAGCTTTTGGCTTATTCGCCAAGAGCTTCACGCATGAATTCCGGCTGCGCCAGCGCGGCCTTGTGGATCTCGGCGTTGTAGTACTTCGTGGGGAAGTGCTTGCTCAGCGCGCCGCGTTCGCGGAAGCCGCTGAGGTCGCCGCCCTTGCGCGCCATGGTGCAGCTCCACCAGCCGGTGGGGTAGCAGGGCTGCGGGAACGGCAGGGTCTTCACCGCGGAGAAGCCGGCGGTGCGCATCGCCGCGCGCATCGACTTGATCAGCTCGATGTGGGCGAGCGGGGATTCCGACTGCTGCACCAGCAAGCCGCCATGGCGCAGCGCCTTGAAGCAGCTGGCGTAGAACGCGGCGTTGAACAGGCCCTCGGCCGGGCCCACCGGGTCGGTGGAGTCCACGATCACCAGGTCGATCGATTCCGGCTCGGCCTCGGCCATGTACTTGATGCCGTCGATGAACAGCAGCTCGGCGCGCGGGTCGTGGTTCGATTCGCACAGCTCGGGGAAGTACTGCTCGGCCAGCCGCGTCACGCGCTCGTCGATCTCCACCTGCACCGCGTGCTCCACTTCCTCGTGCTTGAGCACCTCGCGCAGCGTGCCGCAGTCGCCGCCGCCGATGATCACCACGCGCTTGGCGCGCGCGTGGGTGAACAGCGCGGGATGGGTCATCATCTCGTGGTAGAGGAAGTTGTCGCGGCTGGTGAGCATCACGCAGCCGTCGATCACCATCAGGTTGCCCCAGTCGGTGGTCTTGTGGATCTCGATGGTCTGGAACGGGGTCTTCTCCGCGTGCAGCAGCTGCTCGGTGCGGAAGCCGATGGAGGAGCCGGAGGCCTGGTGGGCCTCGGTGAACCAGCTGATCTGCTGCGACATGGGTGTTCCTGAGGGTTCAAGCGGGATAGTTGGCCGCCCATTGTAGCTGACCGGCGACGGCGGGGTTTGGGCTGGCCGCCGGCGCCGCTACAATGGTCGCCCGGCCGCCTGCGGCGTGCCGGCTGGTGCGATCGGCCCCGCGGCGTGCGAGGCTTCCGGCCGTTCGCGCTTCCCCACGTCAAGGCTCGCCGCTGCGACGACATCGCCTTCCGAAAAGGAGACGCTTCATGTCGAAGCCCTGGACCGTGGCCGATGCCCGCCACACCTATGCCGTGGCCCACTGGGGCGACGGTTACGTCGATGTCGATGCCGCCGGCGGGATCGCGATACGCCCGCACGGCGCGCGCGGTCCTGCGCTGTCGCTGCCTGCGATCGTCGAGCGCGCGCGCGGCGAAGGCCTGCGCCTGCCGCTGCTGGTGCGCTTTCCCGACATCCTCGCCGACCGCCTCGCGCGGCTGCAGGCCGCGTTCGCCAAGGCCATCGCCGAGTGGCGCTACGCAGGCGGCTACACCGCGATCTATCCGATCAAGGTCAACCAGCAGCGCGGCGTGGCCGGCGAGCTGGTCGCCGCGGGCGCCGAAGGCTTCGGCCTCGAAGCCGGCTCCAAGCCCGAGCTGATGGCGGTGCTGGCGATGGCGCGGCCCGGTTCCATCGTGATCTGCAACGGCTACAAGGACCGCGAATACATTCGCCTCGCGCTGATCGGCCGCAAGCTCGGCCTGCGCGTGCACATCGTGATCGAGAAGCTGTCCGAGCTGGACCACGTGTTCGCCGAGGCCAGGGCATTGGGCGTGGAGCCGCTGCTCGGCGTGCGCGTGCGCCTCGCTTCCATCGGTGCCGGCAAGTGGCAGAACACCGGCGGCGACAAGGGCAAGTTCGGCCTCTCGCCGGCGCAGGTGCTCACCCTGATCGAGCGGCTGGACGCCGCCGGCCTCAAGCACACGCTGAAGCTGCAGCACTTCCACATGGGCTCGCAGATCTCCAACGTGCGCGACATCGCCAACGGCATGCGCGAGGCCAGCCGCTACTTCGTCGAGCTGCGCCGGCTCGGCGTGCCGCTGGAGATCGTCGACGTGGGCGGCGGCCTCGGCGTGGACTACGAAGGCTCGCGCTCACGCAGCCACAATTCGATCAACTACTCGATCGAGCAGTACGCCGCCACCATCGTGCAGTCACTGGCCGAGGCGGTGGAGGCGGAAGGCCTCGCCGCGCCGCACATCCTCACCGAAGCCGGCCGCGCGATGACCGCACACCACGCCGTGCTGGTGGTGAACGTGAGCGAGGTGGAGGAAGTGCCCGCCGGCGCGATCCCCGCGCCGCGCGCGGACGAGCCCGCGGTGCTGCGCCGCCTGCGCGAAGTGCACGCCGAGCTCGATGCGCGCCCCGCGCTGGAGCTGTTCCACGAGGCCCAGCACCACCTCGGCGAGGGCCAGGCGCTGTACGCGCTGGGCCAGCTTCAGCTTGCCGACCGCGCGCGGCTGGACGAGCTGTACTACGCCATCGCGAACGCCGTGCGCACGCGCCTGCTGCCCGGCGAGCGCTCGCATCGCGCGGTGCTGGACGAGCTGGACGAGAAGCTGGTCGACAAGTACTTCGTCAACTTCTCGGTGTTCGAGTCGGTGCCCGACATCTGGGCGATCGAGCAGATCTTCCCGATCGCGCCGATCGCGCGGCTGGACGAGGAACCCACGCGGCGCGGCGTGATCGTCGACCTCACCTGCGATTCGGACGGCCGCATCGACCACTACGTCGACGCCGAGGGCGTGGACGTCTCGCTGCCGCTGCACGCCTTGCGCGAGGGCGAGAGCTACCGGCTCGGCATCTTCATGGTCGGCGCCTACCAGGAGACGCTGGGCGACATCCACAACCTGTTCGGCGACACCGACGCGTTGAACGTGCGCGTGGACGGCGACGGCTACGTGTTCGCGCACAAGCGCCGCGGCGACACCACCGACCTGATGCTGGACTACGTGGGCTACGACCTGGCCGCGCTGCGCGCCAGCTATCGCGAGCGCATCGCGGCGGCGGGGATGGCGGGGGAGGTGGCGGAGCAGGTGTATCGCACGCTGGATGCGGGGTTGGTGGCCTATACGTATCTCGCCGAGGATGCTGGCTGAGTTGCCTTCTTCCTCTCCCCGTTGGGGAGAGGATCGGGGTGAGGAGTGGGCGCTCGCGAGAACCTTCCACTTTCGCAGTTGGGCTCGCCTGCGGCGGGCTTTCGGACGCCTGCCGCAAGGAACGAAGCGGTTTCGTGCGCCTGCCGGCGCCCGAGTTACTTCTCCTTTGCTTGTCCAAAGGAGAAGTAACCAAGAGGAAACGACACCCCGATGCGGCGCTCTCCGGGCATCCTGCCCTGCGAGTCCGTGAGGCGTGGCCGGGCTTTTCGGCCGGGCATCCTGCCCGGTCGAAAAGGCATCGCCTTCCATGGCGATGCCCGCTGCGCGGCCTGATCGTCCACGCCTCACCGCCGCATAGGGGCCCCGGAAGAGCAGCGCGCTCCTGCGCGCAGAAGCAACAGCAACAGCAACAGCAACAGCAACAGCAACAGCAACAGCAACAGCAACAGCAACAGCAACAGCAACAGCAACAGCAA
>OFTY01000472.1_pt1 | contig 28582 bp, 29 predicted proteins | sample 1775061 | NCBI WGS metagenome assembly OFTY01 (sample SAMN08195773, study PRJEB24354) | sludge metagenome | isolation source: sludge from phenol fed wastewater aerobic bioreactor B | place: India: Nagpur | collected 2016-09-16 | reverse complement strand
TTCTCTTGGCTACTTCTCTTTTGGACAAGCAAAAGAGAAGTAGCTCGGGCCGCGGCAGCGGCTCGAAACCGCTTTGTCGCTCGTGATAACGCAGAAGCAAGAGCCCCCACCCCAGCCCCTCCCGGAGGAAGAGGGATTCACCAACCAGCACCTTCCCGAATTCGAGTCGCTCGGCTTCGTTGTTCAAGGCGAGAGTCTGCGGCGCTTGGTGTTTGCGAACTGGAACATCGAATATTCCTGACAGCAGCGAGCCTGCGCTGGGATGACGAGCAAAATCAGAGTTTCCGGAACGATCACGCCTGCAGCAGGCGCACCACTTCGTCGTCTTCCACCGCCGCGAAGTCCTGGTAGAACTGGCCCACGGCACCGAAGTGCGCGGGGGCGGACAGGTAGACCAGGTCGTCCGCCACGTCGGCGACTTCGGCGAGGCCGGCCTGCGATGCGACCGGGATCGCGCAGATCAGGCGCGCCGGCGCCTGCGCGCGCACCGCCTGCAGCGCCGCGCGCATGGTGGCGCCGGTGGCGAGGCCGTCGTCGACCACCACGACGGTGCGGCCGGCCGGACTGATCGCGGCATGGACCGGGCTGTACAGCTGCCGGCGCGCACGCATCGTCGCGCGCTGCGCGGCGACCGCGCGCTCGATGTAGCGCTGGTCCGCGCCGACCCACCCGGTATCGGCCGAGAGCTGCACGTTGCCCTGCTCGTCGACGGCGCCGATGGCGAATTCGGGATAGCCCGGCGCGCCGAGCTTGCGCACCAGCACCACGTCCAGTTCGCCCTGCAGCCGGTCGGCCAGGATGCGGCCGATCGGCACGCCGCCGCGGGGGATCGCCAGCACCAGCGGATGCCGGCCGCGCAACGTCTTCAGCGCCTCCGCCAGCTGCCGTCCCGCGTCGGCGCGATCGACGAACCCCTCGCATGGCCGCGCGTGCATGCCGCGTCCCGCCTCAGGTCATGGCGCGACGACCAGGTGGTCGATGACGTTCTGCACGCCCGGCGCGCTCCACGACGCCAGCTCGACCGTGTCGCGCTCGGTCAGCGAGTTCACCTTGCCGCTCAGGGTGACGGTGCCCTTGTCGACGTTCACGCTGATGGCGTTGGTGTCGAGATGCGCGCGGCGATACAGCGCCGCCTCGATCTTGGTCTTGATTTCGCGCGGCTGGAGCCGCGGGCGGATGGTGATCCGGTTGGTCACGCCCTTCACCCCCATCAGGCCGCGCACGGCATCCTCCGCGGCGCTGCGGATGAACGCCCATTCGACTTCGCCCTTGAGCGTGATCCAGCCCTTCTCCACCACCAGCTTGACCGTGTCCTGCGGAATCGAGGCATGCCAGTCGATCGCCTGCGCGGCGGCGCGGGCGATTTCCGTGTCGTTGCGCTGGTGCGGGCCGGGCAGGATCACGTCCAGTTCGCAGGCGATGCTCTTGATGCCGGCGACCCGCGCCGCCGCGCGCTCGGCGGACCACTTCTGCGCGTAGCTTTCCACGTGGCCGGACAGGGTGGCCACCCCGTTCGACACCTCCACGCCCACGCTGCCGGCATCCACGGCGGGATCCCAGTCCAGCTCGTTCATCAGGTCTTGCTGCAGCTCGCGATCAGTCTTCATGTCTGTCCACCTCGGGTCCGGTTGAAGACCGCATGGCGGCGCGGCTGCGGTCGACGCAGCGGCGACGGACACCACTCCCGCCGGCGGTTTCCGCAACGGCGTCACGCGGCTCATCCAAGCCTAGGAAGGCGCCATCGCCGGGTGTTGATGCAGGTCAACTGGGCGCTTGTCAGGCGCCGGCGGCCAGCGGAGCGGCGGCCACGGGCGCCGCTGCGCAATGGCTCATGACGGCCTCGGCGACCAGCCGGCTGACGTCGACCAGCGCGGTGTCGCCGGCAATGCTGTTGCTGGTGACGATGCGCCCCGCGCCTTCGCCGCGCAGCGCCTCCAGCGAGCCTCCGGCGAACACACCGTGGGTGGCGACGCAGATGGGCGGCACCGCGGTTTGCGCGCGCAGCGCGCGCACGGTCTGCCGCATGGTTTCGCCGGTGGCGATGACGTCGTCGAGGATCACCGGCGTGTGTCCGCGCCAGTGCGCCACGGTGGGCAGCTCCACGCGCACGTCGCGGTCGCCGCGGCGCTGCTTGTGCGCGACCACGCCCGGAGCGCACAGCAGGTTGGCGACCGCGGTCACCTGCCGTTCGCTCTCCTCGTCGGGCCCAACGATCAGCGGCTCGGCGACGTGGGTGGCGATCCACGCGGCCAGCTCGGTGGCGGCATGCACCACGCTCGACGGACGCGGGAAGACTTCGTCCAGGCACTGGTGGCGGTGCAGGTGCGGATCGACCGTCACCAGCCAGTCGAAGCTGCGGCCCAGCCACGCGCCGAACAGCGGCGCGGAGACCGCTTCGCCCGGATGGAAGCGCGCGTCCTGCCGCATGTAGGCGAGGTACGGTGCGACCAGCCCCAACTGCGAGGCGCCCAGTTCGCGCGCGGTGGCGGCGGCCAGCGCCAGCGGCCACAGCTTCGGGTCCGGGCGGTCCAGGGTGCAGACGATCACCGCCGGCTCCCCCGGCACCGGCGCCTCCAGCTGCACCCGGCTTTCCTGGTCCGGGAAACGATGCACGTACAGCGCGCGGCGCCGGTACGCGGTGTGCCGCTGCAGCAGTTCGGTGAAGCCTTCGTTGTGGGGCATGGCGTAGAGCGTGGCGCTCATGGGGCGACCTCCTCGATCGAGACGATGTGCGCATGCCGGGACACGTATTCCATCGCGTAGGACAGTTCCCCGGGGCTTTGCGCGTGCAGGGTGAACAGCGGCTGCCCGGCGGCCACGGCGTCGCCGAGATGCGCGTCCAGGGTCAGGCCGGCCAAGGGTGAAGCGGGCGCGCCGGCGAGCTTGGCGGCGCGGGACAGGCGCCGGTTGTCGATCGCCGCGACCCGGCCCGCCTGCGGAGCGGGCACCGGCTGCCGGTAGGCGGCCCGGCCCGGCGTGCGCATGCCGCCCTGCGCGGCGCAGATCGCCTGGAACTTCTGCCAGGCGCGGCCGGAGTCCAGGCAGGCCGTGGCGGCGGCGAGAGCCGTGTCGGCAGGCGCCGCGCCGCCCAGCTCCAGCACCGCGGCGGCGACCGTCAGCGCGTGCGCGCGCAAGTCCTGCGGCGCCTGCGGCGCGTTGCGCAGCACGGCGAGCACGTCGTGCGCCTCCAGCGCGGGGCCGATGCCGCGGCCGACCGGCTGGCGGCCGTCGCTGAACAGCACGCGCAGGGTCAGGCCGAAGGCCGCCGCCACGCTGCCCAGCAGGCCGGCCAGCGACTGCGCTTCCGCCGCGCTGCGCACTTTGGCGGTAGGGCCGACGGGGATGTCGATCACCACGTGGGTGGAACCGGCGGCGATCTTCTTCGACAGCACCGACGCCACCATCTGGCCGGCACTGTCGATGTCCAGCGCGCGCTCGATGCGGATCAGCTGGTCGTCGGCCGGCGAGAGGTTCATCGCGCCGCCCCAGGCAATGCAGCCGCCGCAGCTGTCGACCACCGCGCGGATCTGCGCGGCGCTAAGGTCCACCGGCGCCAGCGTGGCCATGGTGTCGGCGGTGCCGGCCGGCGAGGTGATTGCGCGCGAGGAGGTCTTGGGCATGGTCAGGCCCATCGCCGCGGCGATCGCCACCACGATCGGCGTGGTGCGGTTGCCGGCCAGGCCGCCGAGGCAGTGCTTGTCGACCACGCACGGCTGCGGCCAGTGCAGCTGGCTGCCCGCCTGCACCATCGCCCGGGTCAGCGCGACCACCTCGGCGAGGCTGAGGCGCTCGCCGCTGGCCGCGGTGACGAAGGCCGCCATCTCGATGCTCGAATAGCGATGCGCGACGATGTCGTCCACGATCGCGCGCAGCGCCGCGGCGTCCAGTTCCCTGCCGTAGGCCTTGGCGCGCACGCCGGCCAGCGAATCCAGGCTCGGCGGATGCGCGATCGCCGCCTGCTCGCCCGGCTGCGGCAGCAAGGCATGCCACGCCGACTCGGACAGCCCCAGCTCGTCCACGGCGAGCAGGTTCCGCTGCACGAGGTTGATCGTGGCGAGGATCTCCCGCTCGCCCACCCGCAGCGCCACGCGCGAGTGCGCGCCGAAGCCTTCGCTGCGGCAGATCGGCGAATCCCTGTCCAGGTACACCACGCGCTCGTGCCCGGTGTCGATGCCCAGGCGCAGCAGCTGGCCGGCATCGAAATGCGGCCGGGAAACGAGCGGGGATGGCACCGCTTGCATCGACATGGCGGGCTGGCCGGCGAAGGTGGCAGGGCCAGCCTGCCCTGCCCTTCGGCCTGTCCATTGATGCAGATCAACCCGCCGCGCTGCACCTGCTCCGGCGGGTGCAGCGCGCGGATGCGCCGCGCACGGAATCCGCGGCGATGGTGATCCTCGTCAAGTCGACCGCCGCCGCTTCAAGGGACAGTCCTCGACGCGGCCCCGCTGCCCGGGAGAAACGCATCATGGCTGCCTATCCGAACTCGCCGCCGCTCCCGCAGACGATCAAGCTGCCCGCTGCGACCGGCGCCTGCCGTGTCTCCATCGCCGCCGCGCTGGAGCTGCGGCGGACCTGCCGCACGATCAGCGCCAAGCCGCTGTCGCGGCAGGCGCTTGCCGACCTGCTGTGGGCCGCCTGCGGCGTGAACCGCGCGGAGGGGCCGTTCGGCCGGCCCGGCCGCACCGCGGCCTCGGCCAGCAACTCGCAGGAGATCGACGTCTACGTCGCCCTGCGCGACGGCGTCTACCGCTACGACGCGCCGGCGCACGAGCTGGTCCAGGTGGCCGGCGGCGACCTGCGCGGCTACGCCATGACGCCGGGACAGCGCAGCATCAACCCCGACATGCCCGTGCACCTGATCTACGTGGCGGACGTCCATCGCCTGACCCATTCCACCGGGTTCCGGGAACCTGGCCTGCAGGACCCGGAGACGCAGAAGTCCTACTACTGCGTCGACGTCGGCATGATCGCCGCCAACGTCTACCTGTACTGCGCGGCCGAAGGCCTGGCCGCCTGGTTCCACAACTGCGACCGCGACGCGCTGGCACTGCGGCTCGGGCTGCGGCAGGAGCAGCGCGTGCTGTTCGCGCAATCGGTGGGCCAGCCGGAGGAGATCTGAGAGCCTGTCCATGATCTCCAAGCACCCCGCGTTGTCATCGAGTGGTCGTCAGGTGGTAGGGCGCGGCGCCGGCCTGACTGGCTGTCAGGCCAAGCCGCGCGCTGCCGCATGGCGGCCACTCGATGACAACCCGAAGGGCCGGGTCTGTTTGCCCGCATGCCGGCGTCATCACTCAGTCGTGGACCGACGTCCACTCCTTCATTCTTCCTTGGCTTGCGCGCAAACAGAACCCGGCGCGGAGCGCTTGGAGATCATGGACAGGCTCTGAACACCCGCGGCCTGCGCCGCCATCACCACGAGGAAACCAAGCCATGCGCGCCTACGATATCTGCACCCGCGACGTGGTCTGCATCGGCAGCGATGCCTCGGTGACCGAGGCCGCCAAGCTCATGCGCGCCCGCCATGCCGGCATGCTGGTGGTCACCGTCCAGCCCGACGGCGAGCGCGTCCCGGTCGGCGTCGTGACCGACCGCGACATCGTCATGGCGGTGGTGGCCGCCGAAGTCCCGGCCGCCACGCTGGCGGTCGGCGACATCATGACCGCGCCGGCCGTGACCTGCGGCGAAGACCACTACCTGTTCGACGTGATCGCGATCATGCGCACGCATGCGGTGCGGCGGCTGCCGCTCGTCAATGCCGACGGCGGGCTGGTCGGCTTGGTCGCGGCCGACGACGTGTACGGCGCGCTGGGCCTGATGCTGCACGAACTGAATGCCGCGCTGGTCAGCGAGCAGGCGCACGAGCGGGTGGCGCGCACCTGATCGGCACCCCGCTAATCGAGCGACTTGCGGAAGCGCAGCGTCGCCACGCCCATCAGCACCGCGCCGATCGCCGCCAGCGCCAGCAGCTGCGGCGCCAGCACCGCGACGCCCACGCCTTTCAGGAACACCGCGCGGATGATGACGATGAAATAGCGCACCGGGTTGGCGTAGGTCAGCCATTGCAGGAACGCCGGCATGCTGGCAATGGGGAAGCTGAAGCCGGACAGGATGAACAGCGGGTTCACCAGGAAGAAGTTCGTCGCGAACGCCTGCTGCTGGGTCTTGCACAACGTGGAGATCGTCAGCCCCAGCGACAGCGTGCTGAGCAGGTAGAGCGAGGTGCCCAAGAGCAGCACCAGCGGGTTGCCGCGGAACGGCACCCGGAACCACAGCGTCCCGGTCAGCGTGACCGCCGTCATCAGCGCCAGGCCGATGCAGAAGAAGGGAATCGTCTTGCCGACGATCAGCTCGAACGGCCGGATCGGCGTGACCATCAGTTGCTCCAGCGTGCCCATCTCGCGCTCCCGCACCACGGCGAACGCGGTGAGATTGACCACCATGATCAGGGTGATGGTGGCGATCACGCCCGGCACGAAGAACCAGCGGCTGTTGAGGCTGGTGTTGTACCAGGGGCGCTCGTCCAGCCGGATCTGCACCAGCGTGCGGGCCAGCTTCGGATTGATGCGCCCGAGCAGGTCGTTCTGGTAGGCCTGCGAATAGGTGTCGACGATCGCGCCGACGTAGCCCAGCGCGATCAGCGCGGAATTGGAATTGGTGCCGTCCACCAGCACCTGCAGCGGCGCCGGCTGGCCCTTGCGCAGCGCCGCGGCGAAGCCGGCATGCACGACGATCGCCACCGCCGCGCTGCTGTCGTCGATGGCGGCTTCCGCCTCGCGCTGGGACGCCGCCATGCGCACGATGCCGAAATGCGGGTTGTGGGCGAATGCCGCGACCAGTGCCCGGCTCTCCTGCGAGTGGTCCAGGTCCAGCACCGCGGTGGCGACGCCGAACACCTCGAAGGTGGCCGCGTAGCCGAACACCAGCACCTGCAGCAGCGGCGGCACCAGCAGGCGGAACCGCGCCCAGCGGTCGCGGCGGATCTGCAGGAACTCCTTGACCAGGATGTGCCAGATGCGTTCGAGCATGGCCGTCACCCGATGCGCTTGCGGAAGGCGCGCGCGGCCAGCCCGACCATCGCGGCCGCGTAGCCGGCCAGCGCCAGCACCGGCAGCCACAGTTCGTGCAGGCTCGATCCCTTCAGGAACAGCGCCTTCAGGATCGTGACGTAATAGCGCGCATAGATGCCGTAGGTGAGCAGCCGGATCGCCGCCGGCATCTGGTCGATCGGAAACGCGTAACCGGACAGCAGCGAGATCGGCATGATGGTGAGGAACAGCGCGATCTGGCTCGCGCCGATCTGGTTCGGGATCGCCACCGAGACGAAATAGCCCACGCAGAGCACCACCAGCAGGAACAGCGAGGTGGCGAACAGCAGCGCGAGCAGCGTGCCGCGGAACGGCACGTGGAACCAGAACACGGCGAACGCGAGGCAGATCAGTCCGTCCAGCAGGCCGATGGCGAAATACGGCGCCAGCTTGCCGACCAGCAGCTCCATCGGCGTCACCGGCGTGGAGACCAGGAGCTCCATCGTGCCGCGCTCCCATTCGCGCGCGATCGTCAGCGAGGTGAGCTGCGCGCCGACCAGCGCCAGCACCAGCGCCACCACGCCCGGGATGATGAAGTTGCGGCTTTCCAGATCCTCGTTGAACCAGACGCGGGACTGCTGCGCCACCGGCGCCGGCAGCAGCGGCAGGCCGCTCGTGCGCTCGACCAGGTCGAGCCGCACGTCGTTGGCAAAGCCGGCGACCACGGCGTTCGCGTAGGCCGCGGCGAGCGTGGCGGTGTTGTCGTCGGTGGCATCGACGATCGCCTGCACCGCGGCGTGCCGCTGCAGCGCCACCTGGCGGGAAAAATCGGCCGGCACGACCAGCGCCATGCGGCAGCTGCCGTTGTCCATCGCCTGCCGGATTTCCCGCTGGTCGTGCAGGCTGCGCACGATCCGGAAATACGGCGAGGCCTGCACGCGCTTGAACAGCCCCTGGCTGAACGGGCTGCCCTCCTGGTCGTAGACGCAGACCGGCACGTGCGCGATGTCCAGGTTCACCCCGTAGCCGAGCAGGAACAGCTGCATGACCGGCATGAGCAGCGCCAGCATCAGGCTGCGCGGGTCGCGCACGACCTGCAGCAGCTCCTTCACGGCCAGCGCGCGGAGGCGGCGGAGCTTCATGCCGCGCCTCCCGCGCCTTGCGCCTGCCGGCCGATCATCCGCACGAACGCGTCTTCCAGCGTGGGCTCGATGCGGGCGACGGCGACCTCGCCGATGCCGCGCCCGGCGAGGTAGGCCGCCAGCGCCGGAGCCTCGTCGGCCGCGCGCGCCAGCAAGGCATGCACCGCGTTGCCGAACACCGCCGCGTCGCGCACCGGCGGATACGCGGCCAGCGCCTCCAGCAGGCGCCCGAGCGGCGTGCCGCGGACTTCCACCAGTTCGCCGTCCAGCGCGCGGCGGCGGATGTTCGCCGGCGTGTCCAGCGCGACGATGCGGCCGCGATCGATCAGCGCCACGCGATTGCAGTACTCGGCCTCGTCCATGTGGTGGGTGGAGACGAGCACGGTGACGCCGTCCGCCGCCAGATCGTGGATGAGATCCCAGAAGCGCCGGCGCGACAGCGGATCGACGCCCGAGGTCGGCTCGTCCAGCACCAGCACCCGCGGCCGGTGCAGGATCGCGCAGCCCAGCGCCAGCCGCTGCTTCCAGCCGCCGGCCAGCGCGTGCACCGGCGTGTCGGCGTGGCCGGCCAGCCCCGCCATCCGCAGGGCGTCCTGGATGCGTTCGCCGATCGCCTGGCGCGGCACGCCGTACACGCCGCCGAAGAACTGCAGGTTCTCCAGCACGGAAAGATCGCTGTAGAGCGAGAACTTCTGCGACATGTAGCCGATGCGCCGGCGCACCGCTTCCGGATCGCGGCCGACGTCGATGCCGTCCACCGTGATGCGCCCCGACGTCGGCCGCAGCAAGCCGCACAGCAGGCGGATCACGGTCGACTTGCCGGCGCCGTTGGGGCCGAGGAAGCCGAGTATCTCGCCCCGCTCGACCGCGAAGCTCACGTTCGACACCGCGGCGAAATCGCCGAAACGCTTGCCCAGCGCCTGCACCTCGATCGCGGGGATGGAAGGCATCGCGCTCATGGCTGCGTGCCCGCGCCGCCGAGCAGCGCGACGAACAGGTCCTCGATCGACGGCGGCACGAGGCGCGCGCCGTCGCAAGGCACGCCGCTGTCGCGCAGTTGCCGTTCCAGCTCGGCGAGGCGTCCGGCCTGGTCCAGGTGCACGTGCACGCCGTTGCCGACCAGCAGCACGCCCAGCACGCCGGCGCGGCCCTGCAGCGCATCGCGCAGCTGCCGCGGCGCGGGCGTCGCGAACTCGGCCAGCGCGCCGGGCATGCGCGCGCGCAGCGCGGCCGGCGTATCGCAATACAGCATGCGCCCGCCATGCAGCAGGGCCAGCCGGTCGCAACGCTCCGCCTCGTCGAGGTAGGCGGTGGAGATCAGCAGCGTCACGCCTTCGGCGCGCAGGCCGTAGAGGATCTGCCAGAACTCGCGGCGGGACAGCGGATCCACGCCGGTGGTGGGCTCGTCCAGCAGCACGATGCTCGGCGCATGCACCAGCGCGCAGGCCAGGCCCAGCTTCTGCTTCATGCCGCCCGAGAGCTGGCCGGCCAGGCGCTTGCGGAAACGCTCCATCGACGAAGCCGCCAGCAGGCGCGCGGCGCGCTGCTCGCGCAGCCGGCGCGGCACCGCGAACAGTTCCGCGTAGAAGCGGATGTTCTCGTCGACGGTCAGGTCCTCGTACAGGCCGAAGCGCTGCGGCATGTAGCTGATCCGTTCGCGCACGCGCTCGGGCTCGGCCACCACGTCGACGCCGCCCACGCTCACCCGGCCCGCGTCCGGCGCCATCACCGCGGCGAACATGCGCAGCGCGGTGGTCTTGCCGGCACCGTCCGGCCCGACCAGGCCGAAGATCTCGCCGCGGCGGACGGCGAGGTCCAGCCCGTCGACGGCGGTGAGCGGGCCGAAGCGCTTGGTCAGGCCCGTGGCCGCCACGGTGATCTCGTTCGCGTTCACGGCGGGAAGCGGATCGTGGCGTCCGCCGGCATCCCCGGCACCAGCGCATGCGCCGGGTTGTCGATGTCGATGCGCGCGCGATACACGAGGGTGACGCGCTCGGCATGCGTTTCCACGCTCTTGGGCGTGAATTCCGCCTTGTCGCTGATGAACGCCACGCGCCCGCGGTAGACGCGCCCGGGCTGGTTGTCGGTGGTGACCTCGACGGCCTGCCCGAGCCGCACGCGGCCCACGTCGGGCTCGTTGATGTAGGCGCGCAGCCAGACGTGGTCCAGGTCGGCGATGGTCGCCACCGGCACGCCGGGCATGACGATCTCGCCCAGCTCCGCCTGCCGCACCAGGATCACGCCGTCGATCGGCGACAGCAGCGTGGCGTAGCCGGCGGTGATCTGCGCCAGCTTGAGCGATTCCTGTGCATTGTGCACGTTCGCGGCGGCCAGCTGCCGGTTGCCTTCGGCCGCCTGCTCCAGCGCGCGGTCGCGTTGCAGCACGGCCTGCGACGCGCGCACGGCGGCATCGGCCAGGTCCAGGCTGTCGCGCGCCACGTAGCCTTGCGCGGACAGCCGCCGCAGGCGCGCGTCGTTCAGCGTCTTGTAGCGCAGGTCCGCCGCGTCGGCGCCCAGCACCTGCCGCGCCGCGGCCAGGTTGCTGCCGGAGGCCGCCAGCGCGCGCTCCAGCGCGGCGACGGCGGCCTGCGCGATCGCCACCTGCTGGCGGTAGTCCGCATCGTCCACGCGTGCGATCAGGGTGCCCTTGCGCACCCACTGCCCCTCGTCGAACGGCAGCTCCACGATGCGCGACTGCACGGCCTTGAAGCTCAGCACGCTCTCGTGCGCCTCGATGTTGCCGGAGAGCGTCAGGCTGGCCGGCGGCGCACGGCCGAACCAGCGCGCGAACCAGCCGCTGCGGAAAGCCCCGAAGGCGGCGCCCGCCAAGGCCACGGCGACGACGCCAGCGATGATCGCGCGCTTGCTCATGCGGTATCGGAACTCCCTGCGCCAGGCAGCGGAATGGGCGACGCAGGGAGTATCGGAACCGGGTCGCAGCGTCATGTTGACGTGCATCAACCGCGCCGCGCGGGTCGACGCCAAGGCACGAGCATTTGCGCTGGATCAAGGTGCCGCCCGCGGCCGGGCGCATGCTTGGCCCGCATCGGACGGGAGAGGAGCCATGAGCAGACTCGACGGCAAAGTCGCCTTGGTCACCGGCGGCGCCATGGGCATCGGCGCCGCCTGCGTGCGGCGGATGACGGAGGCCGGTGCGCATGTCGCCATCGTCGACGTGCTCGACGAAGCGGGGCGCGCACTCGCGGGCGAGCTGGGCGAGCGCGCCTGCTACCTGCATGCCGACGTGTCCGTCGAGGCCGAGGTGGAACGGGCGGTGCGCGACACGGTGACTCGTTTCGGCCGTCTGGACGTGCTGGTCAACAACGCCGGCATCTCCGGCGCCAACAAGCCCACGCACGAACTCACCGAGGCCGAATGGGACCGCGTGCAGGCGGTCAACGTGAAAGGCGTGTTCTTCTGCACCAAGCACGCGATCGGCCCGATGCGGCAGGCCGGCGGCGGCAGCATCGTCAACCTGTCGTCCATCTACGGCCTCGTCGGCGCGCCCGACGTGCCGCCCTACCACGCGTCCAAGGGCGCCGTGCGCCTGATGAGCAAGACCGACGCCCTGCTCTACGCCGCCGACCGCATCCGGGTCAACTCGATCCACCCCGGCTTCATCTGGACGCCGATGGTGGAGCACCACCTCGCCACGCTCGGCGGCGACGCCGCGGCGCACCGGCGCGAGGTGGCGGCGCTGCACCCGCTCGGCCACCTGGGCGAGGCGGACGACATCGCCTGGGGCGTGGTCTACCTGGCCTCGGACGAAGCGAAATTCGTCACCGGCAGCGAGCTGGTGATCGACGGCGGCTACAGCTGTCGGTGAGTGCGGCCCGGCCGTCACGGCGCCCGATCCGCATCGACAAGCTCCGGCCGTCACAGCAACATCGCCAGCACCACCGCCGCCACCACCAGCGTCGAGGCCCAGCCGAGCCAGCGCAGCGGGCCGGCGACGCGGAACGCGCCCATCGCCGATTCGCGCGTGGCAATGAACATGATGCCCGCCATCAACGGCACCGAGATCACGCCGTTGATCACCGCCGCCCAGAACAGCATCCGGATCGGGTCGAGCCGCGATGCGCTCAGCAGCGCGCCCAGCAGGGTCGAGGCGACGATGATCAGGTAGAACACGCGCGCATCGCCCGGCTTGTTGCCCAGGCCGGCCCTGACGTCGAACGCCTCGGCCACCGCATAGGCGGCGGAGCCGGCCAGCACCGGCACCGCCAACAGGCCGGTGCCGACGATGCCCGCCGCGAACAACGCGGCGGCGAAGCGGCCCGCCAACGGCTGCAGTGCGCTCGCCGCATCGGCGGCGTTGCGGATGTCGGTGACGCCGTGCGCATGCAGCACCGCGCCGGTGGTCAGCATGATGAAGAACGCCACGACGTTCGAGTAGACCATACCCACGTCGGTGTCGAAACGGATGCGCGCGAAGGCCTCCCCCGCCTGCTCCGGCGCCAGCGTCAACGGCGACGCTGCCGCGTCGGCCTCTTCCTCCTCGGCCTCCTCGGAGGCCTGCCAGAAGAACAGGTAGGGACTGATGGTGGTGCCGAACACCGCCACCACCGTCACCAGGTATTCGCGCCACGCCACCCCGCGCGGCAGCAGCGAGCGCCACACGTCGTTCCACGGCACGTCGATCACGAACGCCGTCGCCACATAGGCGAGCAGGCTCATCGTCATCAGCTTCAGCAGCGGCGCGTAGCGCGGAAACGGAATCACCACCTCCAGCAGCAGCGAGAGCACGGCGAAGCCCAGTGCGTAGGGCACGGCCGGCCCGCCCAGCAACAGCCGCAGCGCCTCGCCCATCGCGCCGATGTCGGCGGCCAGGTTGATCACGTTCGCGAGCAGCAGCAGCGACACCAGCGCGATCAGCACGGAGCGCGGGAAGTGCTGCCGCATGTTCGCCGCCAAGCCGTGCCCGGTGACGCGCCCCACGTGCGCGCATACGGTCTGGATGCCGATCATCAGCGGCAGCGTGAACAGCGCGGTCCACAGCGTGCCGTAGCCGAACTGCGCGCCGGCCTGCGAGTAGGTGGCGATGCCGCTGGGGTCGTCGTCCGCCGCGCCGGTGATCAGGCCGGCGCCGAGGCGCCGCATCCAGCCATTGCGTGCCGGCGTGCGGGCGGCCAGGCTCGTGTTCATGGGAATACCTGCGTGCAAGCGATGCAGGCATCGATTTACATGGCGCGGGCGCCGGGCAAGTTGATGCCGATCAAGCAGCCGATGCAGCCCGAAGCTCCTCCGGCACGGCGTCGACGCTACGCCACGGAAGGTCCGATCAATTGGCTTCTTGCTCGTCATTCCTGCGAGGCGCTCAGGCGCTTCTGCCGCAAGCGACAGAGCGGTTTCGGCCGCCTGCCGGCGCCCGAGTCACTTCTCTTTGCTGGCCCACGCCACCGCAGGAGCGGTGGCGAACAGCGAAGCTGGCCCGAAGGGCGGAGGGCAGGATGCCCGGAGTCAAGAGAAGTAACCAAGAGAAATGGCCTGGTTCAATCCGCCGACCCTACAAGCCCGCTGTGTCGAGGGGGTTGGATCAACGCTCGTCGACACGTCGCCCTACAGCGGCCACGCCGCGACGTATCTGGAAACTGAGGAACAAAGCTTCGCAGCGCATCGCCTTGCCTGGGTTGTATCCCCCTCCCCTGCGTGCAGGGGAGGGTTGGGGTGGGGTGCTGTTGCTTCTGCGCGCTGGGAGCGCGCTGCTTTTCCCGGGGCCCCTCGGCGACGGTGAGGCGGGGACGACAAGGCCGCGCAGCGGGCAAGCCCATGGATGGGCTTGCCTTTTCGCGCGGGCAGGAGCCCGCTCGAAAAGCCCGGCCCCGACTCACGGACTCGCAGGGCAGAGCCTGTCCCGGACTTGATCCGGGAATGCCCGGAGAGCGTCGCCGCGGGGTGCCCTTTCTCTTTGGTTCCTTTCTCTTTGGGCACGCAAAGAGAAAGGAACTCGGGCGCCGGCAGGCGCTCGAAACCGCTTCGTCGCTCGCGATAACGCAGAAGCAAGCCCCCCTCTCCCGGAGGGAGAGGGATTCACCAACCAGCACCTTCCCGAATTCAAGTCGCTCGGCTTCGTTGTCCAAGGCGAGAGCCTGCGGTGCTTGGAGCCTGCGAACTGGGACATCGAATATTCCGGACACCAGTGCGCTTGACCAGCCTTCGGCTGTTGAAAAGCGCCTCGCTGGGATGACGAGCAAGATCAGAGCTTCCCTTCGTCGTGCCGCAGCCAGCGGCCGAACCAGTCGGCGGCCAGCTCCGTCACCGTTTCCAGTGCGCCGGGTTCCTCGAACAGATGGGTCGCATGGGGCACCAGCACCATCTTCGCGGGGCAGCTCAACACCGCCAGCGCCACGCGGTTGAGCGCGATCACTTCGGTATCGGCGCCGCCCACGATCAGCAGCGTGGGCGCCTGCACCCTGGCGAGCAGGCGGTCGCCGGCCAAGTCGGGCCGACCGCCGCGCGAAACCACCGCCGCGACCCGCGCGGGCTGGCGCGACGCCAGCGCCAGCGCCGCCGCGGCGCCCGTGCTCGCCCCGAACAGGCCCACCGGCAAGGCCGCCGTGCCGGCGTGCTTGGTCGCCCATTGCAGGGCGCCGTCGAGCCGCGCCGTCAGCCGGGGAATGTCGAAGCGCGCCGCGGTCTCGCGCGCCTCGTCCTCGCCGAGCAGGTCGAACAGCAGCGTGGCGAGCCGCTTCGCATGCAGCGCCCGGGCCACGCGGCGATTGCGCGAACTCATGCGGCTGCTGCCGCTGCCGTGCGCAAAGATCACCAGGCCGGCGGCCTGCTCCGGCAGCTCCAGGTCGCCGTCCAGCACCACGCCGTCGGCGTCGATCCGCACCGCCTCGCTGCCGATTGCCGCAGGCTTGGACGGGCGCTGCAGCAGGCGGATCACCTGCGCATCCTCGACGTGGCCCCTTGCGCGGCGGCGTGGCCGAAGCCGTCAGAACACCAGCACCTTGTCCGCAGACACGGCCCAATCCGCGAGCTTGGCCAGGTTCGAGCGCATCGCGCCCGCGATCACGTCCGCCTCCTGCATGCCGCGCGCGTCCATGCAGGTGCCGCACAGGGCGACGCTGCCGTGGCGCAGCACCTTGCCGAGCATGTGCTCGACGTTGTAGTAGCCCTCCGGCACCTTCTGCCCTGCCCTGGCGCAGCTCACCGCATCGGCCAGCAGGAACACCAGCACCTCGTGCCCGTTGCGGCCCGCCATCGCGCCGGCCAGGCGCAGCGCGTTGTAGGCGCGCTCGTTGCCGTACGGCGCGTCGTTGAGGATGAAGAGCGTGCTGGCCATCGCGTCGCCTCCGAGATCGACCCTGCCGAATTTCCTGCACGGGCAATGGCGGCTTGCGCACCGCTTCCCGTCCCGGGCACGGGAAAGCTAACCACCGCTGCCGCGCCACCGGTTGATCTCCATCAAACGCGTCGCCTCGCGGCCAGGATCGTCCCGGCCAGTGCCGGCGACGGACCGGGCGGCTTGCCGGCGGCATGGAGCGGGCAGCGGCGGCGGCGCGTCGCCATCCCCGAACGCTTCCTGCGCGGCAGGAACACGCCGCCATCGCATTCGGCCGGCGCATACTTCGGCCGCCACCTTGCCCCATGCACAGAGGAGGGTCCCATGAACACGCTTTCCAAAGTCCTGGTATCGGCACTCGCTGCGCTGGCCCTGGGCGGTACCGCGCTGGCGCAGGACACCGCGCCCGGCAGCTCCATGTCGAGCATGGGCCCGATGGGCGGCATGCACGGCAACATACACGGCATGCACGGCCACATGGGCGGCATGATGGGCATGCACACCATGCCGGCCACCGTGGCGTCCGTCGATGCGAAGACCGGCATCGTGAAGGCGGATGCCGCCGGCATGAGCCTCGTGCTGCATTTCCCGCCCTCCTCCGTGGCGCAGCTGAAGGCCGGCGACAAGATCACCCTGCACATGGGCTTCAGCAAGCCGTGATCGCCGCACGCCCGGCGCTCCCGCCGGGCGGTCGCAGCGGCCGTCCATGGCCAGGCTTCGGGTTTGAAAAATCCACGAATGCTCAGGCGTCCTTCACCTGCCATGCGTGGTCGGCCTTTGCGTACGAGCGCTTGACCGCCGCCCAGGCGACCCGGCGCGCGATCTCCTCCTGCCGCGGATCGTCGGCATAGGCGGCGTAGGCGTGGTTGAACGCCTCGCGATAGATGTCCTGCGCGTGCGGGGGCAGATGCCGGCGCACCCCGGCAGGCAACTCGGCATTGATGCGGTATGGCATGGCGGCAACGATAAGCCGCCGGCGGCCTGCCGCGATGTCGGCGCGGCAACGTCGCGTAACGGTGTGTAACCGCGCCAACGTCGGCGATGGCCGCGCCGGTCGGCGCGCGGCACCCCATCCCATTGCGTGAGCGGCGCATGCCGGCAGCGCCTGGCCGGCACGCGGCCGCCGCGCGGGTATACCTGCCTGCATGCATCGCGCCACGGCGCTGCGGCATTCGGTCACACGAATGGCGCATGTGGAAATTGACACCAGTCAAAAGCCGCATGGCCCGTGCGCCCAGAATCCCCGCCATCGGCAGACGTGCGGCACGCCCATTCCTCGGCGACGCTCCATGCCATTTGCAGCGACGCGAGGCGGGCCATGAACCCTTCATCCGATCACGCACCTCTTTCCGATCCTTCTTCATCGGCGCGCCGCGACTGGCTGCGGCGAGCGGGCAAGTTCGCCCTGCTCGGCGGCCTGTTCGCCGGCGGCGGCTGGACGCTGGCCAAGCTCAAGGCGAACCTGTGGCAGGTGCGCCGCGAGCGCACGCTGATGGGCACCTCGGTGTCGGTGGTGGCGCTGGCCGACGACAAGGAAGCGGCCGGCGCGGCGATCGAGGCGGCGTTTGCGCAGATGGCGCGGGCGGCCGCCGAGCTGACCCGCTTCGATCCGGCCAGCCCGCTCGCGCGCCTGAACCGCGACGGCCAGCTGCACGTGGTGCCGCACCACCTGCACGCGGTGTTGCGCGAGGCGCTGGCGCTCTCCGTGCAGACCCAGGGCGCGTTCGACGCCACCGTGCTGCCGGTGCTGCGCTACTTCGAGACGCTGCGCGGCATCGGCCGTCTGGACGGCCAGCAAGGTGCGCACATCGAGCAGCGCGAGCGCCTGGTGGACTACCGCGCGATCCACGTGGACGCGCTCGGCATCCGCCTCGGCCAGCCCGGCATGGCGGTGACGCTGGACGGCATCGCCAAGGGCTACGTGGTCGACCAGGGCGTGGCCGCGCTGAAGGCGCACGGCATCGAGTACGGCCTCGTCGACGCCGGCGGCGACGTGCAGGCGTTCAGCGGCAGCGACCCGCAGCGGCACTGGAATGTCGGCATCGTCGATCCGCGCGACACCGCGCGCGTGGCCGCGGTGGTGCAGGTGCGCAACGCGGCGCTGTCCACCTCGGGCAACTACCGCATCTTCTTCTCCGCCGACCGGCGCCTGTTCCACATCGTCGATCCGCGCACCGGGTTCTCGCCGCAGGGCTGGTCGAGCATGACGATGATGGCCGAGCGCTCGGTGCTCGCCGACGGCATGAGCACGGCGGCGTTCTCGCTGGCGCTGCCCGACATGGCCGCGCACGCCGCCGCGCAGAACCTGCAGTGGCTGGCGATCTCGCGCGACGGCGACGCGCGCTGGCGCTCGCGCGAACTGCCGATGATCGCGGGGGAGGCCCGCCGCGCATGAGCTTCCGCCTCTCCCTGCGCACGCTGCTGCTGGCCCTGCTGATGCTCGTGGCGCTGCCCGCGTTCGCCGGCATCGACGCCAAGTATCCCGAACTGCACCAGGCCTTCCCCGAGGCCACCCGCTTCGGCGACCTCGACGGCACCCCGCCGGCCGCCGCCGTGTACCAGGGCGACAAGGTGGTCGGCTACGTGTTCGAGACGGTGATGGTGGCGCCGGTGCCGGCCTACTCCGGCAAGCCGATCAACATTCTGGTGTCGATCGGCACCGACGGCGCGATCCGTTCCGCGCGCGTGCTGCACCAGGAGGAACCGATCCTGCTGGTCGGCATCCCGGTGCAGAAGCTCTACGACTTCGTCGCCCGCTACATCGGCCACCACGTGACCGACGAGATCGTGGTCGGCAACGGCGGCGGCAGCGGCACCCACATCGACGCGATCTCCAGCGCCACGGTGACCGCGATGGTCGCCAACGAGACGATCATGAACGCCGCGCTGCGGGTGGCGGCCTCGCGCCACATCATCGCCGGCGACAGCGGCACGGAGGCCGGCAAGGCAGTCACGGTGCGCCGCGACTACTACCAGAAGGCCGACTGGGCCACGCTGGTCGGCAACGGCGCGATCGGCCACCTGCACCTCACGCGCGGCCAGGTCGGCGACGCGTTCAAGGGCCAGCCGGAAAGCGGGCTGGTGGACGACCCCACCGCGCCGCCCACCGCCGGCCACGCCGGCGACAACTTCATCGACCTGTGGTTCGCCGACGTCACCCCGCCCACCGTGGGCCGCAACCTGCTCGGCGAGGCCGCCTACGCCGACCTGATGAAGCACCTCGGCGAGGGCGACAGCGCGGTGGCGGTGATGGCGAACGGCATCTACTCGTTCAAGGGCCTGGGCTACGTGCGCGGCGGCATCTTCGACCGCGTGCACGTGATCCAGCACGGCAAGCTGGTGCTGTTCCACGACACCGACCTGGTGCAGATGGGCGACAGCCCGCTCGCCGGCAAGCCGGACTTCGCCGAGCAGGCGATCTTCATCGTGCACCACGCGGCCGCGGCCAGCGGCTTCGACGCGGTGAAGCCGTGGACGCTGCAGCTGATGGTGAACCGCCAGGTCGGTCCGGTGCAGAGCATCTACCACACCTTCACCACCGACTACCGCATGCCGGCGGCGTACACCACCGCGCCGCAGTCGGCCGCCGCCGGCAGCAATGCGCCCGCCGCACCCAAGGCGTTGTGGGAGCAGATCTGGCAGGGCCGCAAGCTCGACATCATCCTGCTGCTGGCCGGCCTCGGCGTGCTCACGCTGATCCTCGCGTTCCAGGACTGGCTGGTGCAGTACCCGCACCTGCTCGAACGCATCCGCACCGGCTACCTCGTCTACACCCTGGTGTACATCGGCTGGTACAGCCTCGCGCAGCTGTCGGTGGTGAACATCTTCACCTTCATCCACTCGGTGCTGAACGGCTTCCGCTGGTCCACCTTCCTGATGGATCCGCTGGTGTTCATCCTGTGGGTGTTCGTGGCGGGCACGCTGCTGCTGCTCGGGCGCGGCATCTACTGCGGCTGGCTGTGCCCGTTCGGCGCGCTGCAGGTGCTGGTGAACAAGATCGCGCGCCGGTTCAAGGTGCCGCAGTTCGAGTTCCCGCAGTACGTGCACGAGCGGCTGTGGGCGATCAAGTACATCATCCTGTTGATGCTGTTCGGGCTCTCGCTGCAGTCGGTGGCCGCCGCCGAGCACTACGCCGAGGTGGAGCCGTTCAAGACCGCGATCAACCTGCACTTCGCGCGCTCCTGGGGCTACGTGCTCTACGCCGTCGCGCTGATCGCGGTGTCGGCGTTCAACAACAAGTTCTACTGCCGCTACGTGTGCCCGCTGGGCGCGGGGCTGGCGGTGTCCGGCCGCTTCCACCTGTTCGAGTGGCTGCGCCGGCGCAAGGAATGCGGCCGTCCGTGCCAGATCTGCGCGAACGAGTGCGAGGTGCGCGCGATCAACCAGATCGGCCAGATCAACTTCAACGAATGCCATTACTGCCTGGATTGCCAGGTCACCTACGCCAACGACCAGAAGTGCCCGCCCCTGGTCGAACGGCGCAAGAAGCGCGAGCGCGCGGCGCGCCCCTTGCCCACCCCGGTCGTGCTTGCCGGCATGCCGAGCGGCGAAACAAGCGCAGCGACAACCACTGCCACCACCACTGCCACCCTGAGCGAGGGATGACTGCCATGCATGATGAAACCGACAACCAGTCTCTGCAGCACGACCAGGCCGACGCGCCGAACAACGCGACGCGCCGCCAGTTCATGAAGACCAGCGCGCTGGCCGGCCTCGCCGGCGCCGCCAGCCTCGCGCTGTCCGCCTGCGGCAAGGAAACCGCCGCGCCGGCGGCCGGCGCCGCCGGCAAGTCCGCCGCGCCCGCGAGCGCCGGCACGGCCGCGTCCGCGAAGGAAGCCGCCAAGGACGTGGTGCCGCCGGGTCAGCTCGACGAGTACTACGGCTTCTGGAGCGGCGGCCAGTCCGGCGAGGTGCGCATCCTCGGCCTGCCGTCGATGCGCGAGCTGATGCGCATCCCGGTGTTCAACCCGGAATTCGCCATCGGCTACGGCATCACCAACGAAAGCAAGGCCGTGCTCGGCCCGAACTTCCCGCCGGGCGGCGACTGCCACCACCCGCACATGAGCCAGACCGACGCCCAGTACGACGGCCGCTACGTGTTCATCAACGACAAGGCGCACACCCGCGTGGCGCGCATCCGCTGCGACGTGATGCGCACCGACCGCATCACCGAGATCCCCAACGTGCAGTCCATCCACGGCCTGCGCGTGCAGCGCCGCCCGCGCACCGGCTACGTGTTCGCGAACGGCGAGTTCATTGTGCCGGCGCCGAACGACGGCCACGGGCTGGAGGACGTCGACGGCTACCAGACCATGTTCAGCGCGCTCGACGGCGACACCATGGAAGTGGCGTGGCAGGTGCTGGTGGACGGCAACCTCGACAACACCGAGGCCGACTACGCGGGCAAGTACGCGGTCTCCACCTGCTACAACAGCGAAAAGGGCATGGACCTGTCCGAGACCATGCGCGCCGAGCGCGACTGGGTGGTGGTGTTCAACATCCCGCGCATCGAGGCGGCGGTGAAGGCGGGCAAGTTCAAGACCATCGGCAAGTCGAAGGTGCCGGTGGTGGACGGCCGCCACGGCTCCGACCTCACGCTGTACATCCCGATCCCGAAGAACCCGCACGGCATCAACGCCAGCCCCGACGGCAAGTACGTGGTGGCCAACGGCAAGCTCTCGCCCACCGTCTCGATCATCGAGTGGGCGAAGATCGACGACCTGTTCGACGGCAAGCTGAAGGACCCGCGCGACGCCGTGGTGGCCGAGCCCGAGCTGGGCCTGGGGCCGCTGCACACCGCCTACGACGGCCGCGGCAACGCCTACACCACGCTGTTCATCGACAGCCAGGTGGTGAAGTGGAACATCGCCGACGCGATCGCCGCGCACGGCGGCAAGAAGGTGAACTACATCCGCCAGAAGCTGGACGTGGCCTACCAGCCCGGCCACAACCACACCACCATGGGCGAGACGCGCGACGCCGACGGCAAGTGGCTGGTGTCGCTGAACAAGTTCTCCAAGGACCGCTTCATCCCCACCGGCCCGATGCACCCGGACAACGACCAGCTGATCGACATCTCCGGCGACACCATGAAGCTGGTGGCCGACTGCGCCGCGTTCCAGGAGCCGCACGACGCGTGCCTCGTGCACCGCCGCGTGCTGATGGACAAGGTCAAGAAGATGTGGGACCGCGACGACCCCTACTTCGCCGCGGCGGTGGCACGGGCGAAGAAGCACGGCATCAACATCCTCGCCGACAACAAGGTGATCCGCGAAGGCCGCAAGGTCTACGTGTACATGACCTCGGCCGCGCCGATCTTCGGCATCAACAACTTCAAGGTGAAGAAGGGCGACGAGGTCACCGTCACGGTGACCAACATCGACGCGGTGGAGAACGTCACCCACGGCTTCTGCGTCGCCAACTACGGCATCAACATGGAGATCAGCCCCGGCGCCACCTCGTCGGTGACCTTCACCGCCGACAAGGCCGGCCTGTACTGGTACTACTGCACGTTCTTCTGCCACGCCATGCACATGGAGATGCAGGGCCGGATGTTCGTGGAAGCGTGAGGCGGCGCCGCGCCATCGCAGGACGCGGTGGCGCGGCAAGGCTCGCATCGGCATGATCCCCTTTCGACTCGCCGCCGCCCTGCTCGCCGCCACGCTGGCCATGCCGGCCATGGCCGGGGACGATCTCGCCGCGCGCATCGCCGCGGCGCCGCCCGGCGCCGCGATCGCGGTGCCCGCCGGCGTGCATCGGGTGAACCTGCGCCTGGACCAGCCGGTGACGCTGGTCGGCGAACCCGGTGCGGTGCTGGACGGCGGCGGCCACGGCGACGTGCTGCGCATCGCCGCCAGCGACGTCATCGTGCGCGGCCTCGCGATCCGCGGCAGCGGTACCGACCTCACCAACACCAACGCCGGCATCTTCGTCGAGCGCAAGGCCGCGAACGTGAGCGTGGAAGGCAACCTGGTGAGCGACAGCCTGTTCGGCATCTACCTCGACGGCGCCGCGAACGTGCGCGTGGTCGGCAACACCGTGCGCGGCCTGCGCACCCTGAACGTGGCCGACCGCGGCGACGGCATCCACCTGTGGAGCGACAGCGGCTGCACGATAGAGGGCAACGACGTGGGCTGGTCGCGCGACGGCATCTACGTCTACGTCAGCAACGGCAACACCATCGCCCGCAACACCATGCACGACGTGCGCTACGGCGTGCACTACATGTACTCGCACCACAACCGGCTGATCGGCAACGTGAGCCGCGACAACCTCGCCGGCTACGCGCTGATGAACTCCAACGACCTGGTGGTGGCCGGCAACAGCTCCGAGCGCGACCAGTCCTACGGCTTCCTGCTCAACTACGTGCAGCACAGCGAGATCGTCGGCAACACCGTCAGCGGCATCGCCGGCCAGCGCGGCGCCGCGGGCGGCGCGATCGAGGGCGGCGAAGGCAAGGGCCTGTTCGTCTACCTCTCGCAGTACAACACCATCCACGACAACCGCGTGCTCGATTCGCAAATCGGCATCCACATGACCGCCGGCTCCGAGCACAACGCGGTGTGGGACAACAGCTTCATCGGCAACCGCGTGCAGGTGAAGTACGCGCAGAGCCTGGCCCAGGAGTGGTCGAAGGACGGCCGCGGCAACTACTGGAGCGACTACCTCGGCTGGGACCTCGACGGCAACGGCATCGGCGACGTGCCGTTCCGCCCGAACGACGGCGTCGACGTGCTGCTGTGGAAATACCCGGCCGCGCGCAGCCTGATGTCCAGCCCTTCGATCCTGCTGATGCGTTACGTGCAGCGCGCGTTCCCGGTGTTCATGCCGCCCGCGGTGGTGGACAGTCACCCCTTGATGCGCGCCCCCGCCCTGCCGAGGCTGCCCCATGAATGATGCGATCCGCTTCGAAGCCCTCGGCAAGCGCTACGGCGATTTCGCCGCGCTCGATGGCGTCAGCGCCGGCGTGCCGCAAGGCCAGGTGGTCGGCCTGCTCGGCCACAACGGCGCCGGCAAGTCCACCCTCATCAAGCTGATCCTCGGCCTGATCCGCCCCAGCAGCGGCCAGCTGCGCGTGCTCGGCCATGCGCCGTGGGGCGCGCCCGCGCTGCGCGCGCGGATCGGCTACCTGCCGGAGAACGCCACCTTCTACGCCAACCTCAGCGGGCGCGAGCTGCTGCACTACTTCGCCCGGCTGAAGCGCGCCGACCCGCGGCAGGTCGATGCGCTGCTCGAACGCGTGGGCCTCGCCCACGCCGCCGAGCGCCGCGTGGGCACCTGGTCCAAGGGCATGCGCCAGCGCCTTGGCCTGGCCCAGGCGCTGCTCGGCGCGCCGGAGCTGGTGCTGCTGGACGAACCCACCACCGGCCTCGACCCGCAGGCCACGCGCGAGCTGTACCGCATCGTCGGCGAGCTGCGCGCGGGCGGGCACACGGTGCTGATCTGCTCGCATCTGCTGGCCGAACTCGAACCGCACATCGACGGCGCGCTGATCCTGCGCCAGGGCCGCCTGCTCGCCGCCGGCAGCCTCGCCGAGCTCGACGCACTGGCCGCGCTGCCGGCGCGCGTGCTGCTGAAACCCCGCGACGAGGCCGGTGCGCTGATCGCGCGGCTGGGCCTGCGCGGCCTCGCCGCCACGCCGCGACCGGACGGCCGGCTCGCGGTGGAGGTGGCGCGCGCGGAGAAGCTCGACGCCCTGCGCGAACTGCTCGCCGATCCGGCGGTGGCCGACCTCGACGTGCGCGCGCCCACGCTGGCCCAGCTCTACGACCACCTCGGCAACCGCGCGCCGGCGGTGGAGGAACCCGCATGAACACCATCCTCAGCATCGCGTGGAAGGAATTCCGCGACGATTTCCGCAGCCGCTGGACGATCGCGATCAGCGTGGTGTTCGCCCTGCTCGCGCTGGGCATCGCCTGGTTCGGCAGCGCCGCCGCGGGGCGCGTGGGCTTCACCTCGTTCGATGCCACCCTGGCCAGCCTCACCACGCTGGGCGCGTTCGTGATCCCGCTGATCGGCCTGCTGATCGCCTACGACGCCATCGTCGGCGAACGCAACGACGGCACGTTGCTGCTCCTGCTCAGCTATCCGCTGGGGCGCGGGCAACTGGTGGCCGGCAAGTTCCTCGGCCATTGCAGCGCGCTGGGCGTGGCCACCCTGGCGGGCTTCGGCGGCGCCGTGGCGGTGATGCTGGCGATGCAGCACGACAACCTCACCGGCGCCGACCTGTGGAACATCGCGCGCTTCATTGCGAGCGCGGCGCTGCTCGGCGCGAGCTTCGTCGCCATCGCCTGCCTCGTCAGCGTGGGCACCACCGACAAATCCCGCGCCGCCGGACTCGCGCTGATCGGCTGGCTCGCCAGCGTGGTGCTGTTCGACCTCGCCCTGCTCGCGCTCTTGGTGGTGAGCGGCGGCAACCCGCTCGAGCGCACGCTCTACCCCTACCTGCTGCTGCTCAACCCGGTGGACACGTTCCGGCTGGTGAACCTCAGCGCGCTCGGCGACGGCGCCGGCAACGACCTCCTGACCGGCATGACCGCGGGCTACGCCTACCCGATGGCGCTGCTGGTGGGCATGCAGCTCGCGTGGATCGCGCTGCCGTTCGGCTGGGCGATGCTCGCGTTCCGGCGCAAGGAGATCTGAGATGCCGCGCAACCCTGCCCCGAGTTTCCTGGCCGTGCTGCTGCTCGCCCTGTTCGCCGCCTGCGGCAAGGCGCCGCCGGCCAGCGAGGCGGCCGTCGACGTGCACGACGGCGACGTCTGCGCTGTGTGCGGCATGTACCTGCGCGGCTCGCCCGGCCCGCGCGCGCAGGCCTGGGTCGCGGGCCAGGGCAAGCCGCAGGTGTTCGACTCCATCCGCGATTTCTTCGCCTGGGTGCTGCAGCCCGAGCACCAGGCCAACGTGGAGTCGCTGTATGTGCAGAACAGTGCGCTGATCGACTGGCAGCACCCCACCGGCGCCGCCAACAGCTTCATCGACGCGCGCCGTGCGTACTACGTGGCGTGGCAGCCGCTGCCCGGCTCGATGGGCGCCACGCTGGCGCCGTTCGCCACCCGCGCCGATGCCGAGGCCTTCGTGGCCAGGGAGGGCGGCGCCGTGCTCACGTTCGCGCAGGTGACGTCCGACCTCGTGGCCAATCTCGACGACCACTGCCCCACCGCGGCGCCCGCCTGCCACGCGCCGCCGGCGGGCGCGGCGCACGCGCAAGGCGACGACCCGATGTCCGCCGCCATGGCCCACGACCACACCCCCATGCCCTGACGGCCGCCCCGCGCCCGTCGCCAACGAGTATCCCGATGAACGCCAGCCTCGAAGCCCTCGATCCGCCACCTTCCGCACCCGCCAAGCCGCGCATCACCGCGACCACCAGCACCACCGAGCGGGTGATCGACGTGCAGCACTGGAACGACACGCTGTTCTCGTTCCGCATCACGCGCGACCCGGGCTTCCGCTTCACCAGCGGGCAGTTCGTGATGATGGGCATGCTGGTGGACGACAAGCCGCTGCTGCGCGCCTACTCGATCGCCAGCGCGAGCTGGGAGGAGCACCTGGAGTTCCTCTCGATCAAGGTGCCGAACGGCAAGCTCACCTCGCGCCTGATGCACATGAAGCCGGGCGACCCGATCATCGTCACGCACAAGCCCACCGGCACCCTGGTGCTCACCGACCTCAACCCCGGCAAGCACCTCTACCTGCTCGGCACCGGCACCGGGCTGGCGCCGTTCATGAGCATCGTCCGCGACCCGGACACCTACGAGCGCTACGAGAAGATCGTGCTGGCCCACGGCGTGCGCCACGTCGACGACCTCGCCTACGCGCACTACCTCGAACACGAGCTGCCGCAGCACGAATACCTCGGCGACATGGTGCGCGAGAAGCTGATCTACTACCCCACGGTGACGCGCGAGCCGTTCCGCCACCAGGGCCGCATCCCCGCGCTCATCGAGAGCGGCACGCTGGCCGCGGACATCGGCCTGCCGCAGCTCGATCCGGCCAGCGACCGCGTGATGCTCTGCGGCAGCCCGGAGATGCTGAAGGACCTCGCCGCGCTGCTCGTCGCGCGCGGTTTCCGCGGCTCGCCGCGCACGCGCGAACCGGGCGACTACGTGATCGAGCACGCCTTCGTCGAAAAGTAGTTCCCCCCACTCCCACCAAGCGAGGCATCACCATGGGTTTCGACAGTCTCTGGCACTGGGGCCTGCTGCTCCTGATCGTGCTGCTGGTGTTCGGCACCAGGAAGATCGGCAACGTCGGCGCCGACCTCGGCAACGCGGTGCGCGGCTTCAAGCAGGCCATGCGCGACGACGGCGAGGGCGCGGCCGCTCCCGAGCAACTGCGCGCCGACCCGCCGGCCTCGGCGGACGGCGCCGGCGACCGCGCCGGGTGTGGCACCCGCGCCGCGAAGTGAACGCGCTGCGTCCGCCGCGTCCTTGTTGATTTCCATCAACAAGGACGGACGGGCGGCGGCATAGCCTGTTTCCAGGCCATTGAAGCCGAGGCAGCCATGCACGACATCCTTGCCTACTGCGAGAGCATCGGGAACTGGCCCGCCAGCGTGGCCTACGCCGCCCGCCTGGCCGCGGCGTTCGACGGCCGCGTGACGGGAATCCACGCCTGCCCGCCGCCCAGCGTCGTGTCGTATCCCTACGACACGCCGGAGCTGATGGCCAGCCTGCTCGATGTCGCGCGCCAGCTCGAAGACGAGGCGATCGCCAGCGCGCCGTCGTTCGAGGCCTTCGTGCGTGCGCGCGGCGCGACCCGGGTTGCCTGGCAGGTGGCGGAGGAAGAGCTGCCCCGCGCCCTGAAGCTGGCGGGCAGCTGGCACGACCTGCTGGTGGTCGGCCGCACGCAGCAGACGCCCGGAGGCTCGGTGTCCGCGGTGGGCGGCATGGTGCTGGGCGCCGGCCTGCCCTGCCTCGTGGTGCCCGAAAGCCATGCCGGGGAAAGCCTGCCGGAAGGCATGGCCATCGCCTGGAACGGCTCCGTCGAAGCGATCCGCGCCACGCATGCCGCACTGCCCCTGCTGCGCCGCGCGCGCTGGGTGACGATACTCGAAGGCGAACAGCGGTCACCTGCCAGCCTCGCGTACTGGCGGCCACCGTTCGAGCTCGCCGCGTACCTCGCTGCGCACGGCATCCACAGCGAGACGATGTTCCTGTCCAAACCCGCGGATTCCGAGGGCGCCCTGCTGCTGGACGCGGCGAAGCAGGCCAGGGCCGACATGCTGGTGATGGGCGCCTACGGGCACACGCGCCTCAGCGAATGGATGCTCGGCGGCGCCACGCGCAGCGTGCTCGAGCACATCGACATGCCGGTTTTCATGCGCCACTGAATCCGCCTGCAAGCGGGAGGCCCATCATGCCAACCACCTGGATCCTGGTAAGCGACGCCGCACGCGGTCGCCTGTTCGAAGCATCCGGCACGCCCGCCGGCTGGACGGAACTGGCCACCTACGCCAATCCCGAACTGCGCGGACTCCCCGCGCAAGGCGGCTCGGGCCGCAGCGTGCCGCGCACGCACGAAAGCGTCGGCGCGGCGCGGCACGTGATCGAGCCGCACACGAGCCGCAGGGACAAGAGCACGCAGGCGTTCGCGCACACGCTGGCCGCCGACCTGCTCGAAGCGAACGCACACCATCGCTACGAACGCCTGTTCCTGGTGGCGCCGCCGCATTTCCTGGGCGTGCTGCGCGAGCAGCTGGGCGATGCCGGCATCGCCGGCGAGCTGGGCAACGACCTCGCCGCGCTGCCGGTCGCGGAGCTGATGGCGCACATGCACGCGGCCTTTCCGCACGAGTTTCCCGGCACGCCGGCGCGGCCGAACCGGCTCTGATGCGAAGCCGCGATCCTGGACAAGGACGATCATGTCGTCATTCCCGCTTGCGCAGCACTGGTGTCCGGAATATTCGATGTTGCAGTTCGCAGACTCCAAGCGCCGCAGGCTCTCGCCTTGAACGACGAAGCCGAGCGACTCGCATTCGGGAAGGTGCTGGTTGGTGAATCCCTTTCCCTCCGGGAGAGGGGGCTCTTGCTTCTGCGTTATCGCGAGCGACAAAGCGGTTTCGTGCGCCTGCCGGCGCCCGAGTTCCTTTCTCTTTGCGTGGCCAAAGAGAAAGGAACCAAAGAGA
>OFTY01000468.1_pt1 | contig 28864 bp, 24 predicted proteins | sample 1775061 | NCBI WGS metagenome assembly OFTY01 (sample SAMN08195773, study PRJEB24354) | sludge metagenome | isolation source: sludge from phenol fed wastewater aerobic bioreactor B | place: India: Nagpur | collected 2016-09-16 | reverse complement strand
CCCGGCCCTGGTTTAAGAAGTTAACAAGTATAGTACAATAAGAGCCGGGGTCTCCCCAACATTGAGGAGACCCCGGCTCTTATATTCTTTAAACTATAATGTGTCCTAAACCAGGGCCGGGGTGACAACAGAAAATGTTTTTCGGTCAACGAACTCCTACTTATACATTTCTTCCTTCAATGCTTTCACCCTCTCATCCGCCAGGTATTCATCAAACGTCATCAACCTGTCGATAATGCCACGCGGTGTAAGCTCGATAACACGATTAGCCACGGTTTGCATAAATGTATGGTCATGGCTGGTCAGCAAAACGATGCCTTTGTAATCAGTACATTGTTCGTTGAAGCTTTGGATGCTTTCCAGGTCAAGGTGATTGGTTGGCTGGTCAAGCAATATCACATTAGGGCTTTGCAGCATCATGCGGCTGATCATGCAGCGCACTTTTTCACCACCGCTTAATACATTTGTTTTCTTTAACACATCATCTCCGCTGAACAGCATTTTTCCCAGGAAGCCGCGCAGGAATGGTTCATCCACATCGGTAACATGCGGGGGAACATATTGGCGCAGCCAATCCATCAGGTTCATATCGCCTTTAAAGAACTGGCTGTTCTCCTGTGGAAGATAAGCATGGGTAACGGTACTTCCCCATTCATAAGAGCCGCTGTCGGCAATGGTTTCAGCAGTGATAACATTGAAGAAATTGGTTATGGCCAGGGGATCGCGGCTCAGTAAAGCGATCTTATCCCCTTTATTGACAGTAAATGTTACATCTTTGAAAAGCGTACGGCCATCTACTGATTTGCTGAGCTTTTCCACATTCAGGATCTGGTTGCCTACTTCCCTCAGTTGCTGGAAGATGATACCCGGATATTTGCGGTAGCTGGGCTCTATCTCTTCAATCGTCAGTTTCTCCAGTGCTTTTTTACGGGATGTGGCTTGTTTACTTTTTGATGCGTTGGCACTAAAGCGGGCGATGAAGTCGATCAAAGCCTGTCGCTTCTCTTCCACTTTCTTATTCTTATCATTGACCTGGCGAGCCATCAATTGTGATGATTGATACCAGAAACTGTAGTTACCGGTAAATATCTTCACTTTCTGGCGATCTACATCCGCTACGTGGGTACAAACCGCATCCAGGAAGTGACGGTCGTGGCTTACTACCAACACGATATTTTCATAATCTGCCAGGAAGTTTTCCAGCCAACTGATCGTTTCTATATCCAGACCGTTGGTAGGCTCATCGAGCAAAAGAATATCGGGATTACCGAATAAAGCCTGTGCCAGCAGCACGCGGACCTTAAATGTGGAAGGGATATCTTTCATCAATGCCTGGTGGAACTCTTCCTTTACTCCCAGCTCACTCAGCAGCATGGCTGCATCGCTTTCGGCTGTGTAACCACCCATTTCCCCGAATTCACCTTCCAGTTCGCCGGCGCGTAGACCATCTTCTTCTGTAAAATCGGCCAGGGCATAGATGGCTTCACGCTCTTTCGCCACTTTCCACAACTTGCTGTGCCCCATCATTACGGTGTTCAATACGGTTTCTTCATCAAACTCGAACTGGTTCTGTTTGAGGATGGCCATCCGCTCACCGGGAGTAATGTCCACTGTTCCTTTGTTGGGTTCGATCTCGCCGCTCAGTATTTTCAGGAAAGTACTTTTTCCAGCTCCATTCGCCCCGATCACACCATAGCAATTCCCTTTGGTGAAATTGAGGTTCACTTCTTCAAACAATACCCGTTTGCCATAGGCCAGTTTAAGGTCTTTTACGCTGATCATTATCGTTTCTGATTTTGGAGCCGCAAAGGTACGGCAAAATATCGTTGTACGTTGCCTGTTATGCATTGTTGGATACAGCGATCCCGGGGCCAACGGAGAATGAAAAATCCCGCCCGGACAAGCCGGACGGGACAGGTATAGCAGGTTGGTTAAGCCTTAGTATATCATCACTTTGCCTTCTGTGATCTTCTTACCCGAGCCATCTCCTATCACTACATAATAAACTCCTTTTGCACTGCCTCTCAGGTTGATATCGTGAAGCGTGTATGGGCCGCTTACATTCAGCTGGGCATTGTATACACGCTGCCCCCTGGTGTCATAAACAGCCAGGGTTTGCCTGCCCGCAGCTCCGCTGGCATTATAGTAAGATACGGTAAACCGGCCATCGTTCGGTGTCGGGAAAATGAACAGGTTGGTGCTGGCTGTAGTACCGATGGTCAGCACATTCGATTCATTGTTGCATCCGGTGGTTGGGTTAATGATCTGCACTTTGTAATTGCCTACTTCTACAGAATCCACCAGGTAGCTGGTGCCGGTGATACCAGGCAGCAACTGATCATCTTTCCGCCAACTGATGTTGAAGCCGGTTGGCACTGGGTTGATCGTCGCTGATATTGTTGTGCTTTGCCCCGGCAGTATATCCAGATAGGGCGAAGCAGCGAGGTTAACGGTAGGTCTTGCATTCACTTTCAGCACAGCAGGGTCAATGGTATTGGTAGGCACTGGTGTGGTGCAGGTAGCATTCGACAATTGCGCCCTGTAAATATTATTATTCATTCCAGCACTTACATTGTTGATGGAAAGCGTTGCTGCAGTAGCACCGCTATATCCTCCGCCATTAGCAATTGATGTATAGGAAGTGCCGCCATTTGTGCTAACCTGCCATTGATAAATGACCGACACCGAACTGGCGCCTGCAACAGTAAAGCTGACATTACCTGTTTCGCAAATAGTAATGTCGTTTGCATTGCCTGTAACAACAACAGGGCTGATAACAGTAAGAGCAGCACCGGCAGATGTAACTGCAGGGGCACAGGTGCCATTGACCACAACACGATACCTGTTATTGTTCATAGCCGTTGTAATAGCTCCGATAGTGTAGCTGGCTGTATTGTTCACACCGGGGGCAGCATTATAATTGGCACCTCCGTCAGTGCTTAACTGCCATTCATACCCCAGTGAAGTGCCTGTAGCTGCTACTGTGAAGGTAGCCGGGCTGCCCACGCATAAGGTTGCAGGCTGAGGAGCTGCCGTAATGGATGGAGCGGTTTGAACAGTAAGCGTTGCAGCATTGGAAATAGTAACACCGCACTGGCCTGTTACCAATACGCGGTATTGATAATTATTAAGTGCAGTAGTCACTCCTGCAATCGAATAGTTTGCACCTGTTCCGCCTGTGGCAACATTGGTAAAGCTCACTCCGCCATTAGAACTGACCTGCCATTGATAAGCCAGTGCATTCGTAGCTACAACAGAGAATGCAGCTGCAGATGCTGCGCAGGCAGCTATGGATTGTGGCTGAGCTGTAATAGCAGGGCCTGTTCCCTGTTGCACAGTATAGGTAAGAATTCTTGTATTGGTAATAGAACCTGATACGCCGGCAATTGTGATATTATATGATCCAGCTGCCAGTGTATGGGTATTAGTCAATGTAACAATGGTTGAATTGCCAGGTGTTACAGGATTGGTGCTGAATGTAACAGTCGTGCCTGCGGGCAGACCGCTTGCTGATAAATTAACCGGTATTGAATATCCTAATATAGACCTTACAGGCAGCGTGATACTGGCGGAGTTTTGTGTTGCACAGGTTATGGAAGCTGCTGCGGGATTACCAAAGGAAAAACCCGGCGTTGCCGGAGTAAGTGTAAAGTTGGCATCAGATATATCAAAGAATATATTCCCTACTGCTTCTATTTTAATACGTGCTGTATTGGTAGTAAGAGAAGGTACATACACTTCTTCCGTACCATCGTTGGGAGTGCTTGCAGCAAGTACGATCGGGAAAGTGAGTCCTCCATCTGTTGATAAGGAGATCTTCACATTGGCACAATTCACGGGCGCAAGGTCTGATCCGTTCACTGACCAGGTGATGATCTGCTCAAGGTTGGACGACCAGGAAACACTGGCGTTGGGGGATGTAACAGCAAAAGGGCCGGCAGAGGCTACTGTTACTGTCATATCATCATCCTTTGTATTACCGCCGCCTGCATGATTATCTCTTACCGTCAGCCGGAATGTCATTGTTCTTGTTACAGCAGGAAGCTTTTCCCATTGATTGGTATTTGTTCCATCCAGGATGGAAGAAAGAATAGGGAAAACTCTGGTAGCTGAAGTGCTGTTTGGTCTTGAGCGGAAAGCCGGACCTGAGTTATAATTCACATCAGGAAAGGTAGTGCTTGAAGTGCCTGGATCGAACTGCTCCCAGGCATAGCTTAATATGTCCGCAGCATCAGCATCCGTACCTGCTCCTGTCAATGCAAAAGGGGTGGATTTAGGAATAGTATAATCATTTCCTGCGTTGGCAGTTGGCGTAGCATTGCCTGTAGAGGTTACTACAGCACAACCACCGCCTGTGGTACCTTTTACATAATCTGTTACCTGCTGAATACTGTATGCGTGGAAATAATCATCTGAATGTTCCTGTACATCTGTAACACCGGTAATGCCGGCATATCCCATAATAGTAGAACCGCTGCCGGGCTCCATTTGTGCACTGGCACTAACTTCATTCCTGAAAGTATACGTATGGTTAGCTCCGAACTGGTGTCCCATTTCATGCGTGGTAAAATCCACTACAAAAGGATCTCCTTCCGGCTGAACATGCGAAGTATAGGCACTCCCTTTCATTCCTGGTATGCAAACGCAGGCGATGCATCCGGCATTCCCATTATTATTGAGCGCGCTGGCTTCTTTATGAACAAGATGACCGATATCATAGTTGGCATTACCGATCACATTATCGATCGTTGCCTGTGTCTTGCTATTCCATTCATTTGTCCAGGGATCTGTAGAAGGGTTCAGGTAAATGAGCAGATCGTTATTAGCGATCAGGTTCATATGAATGCCGAAATCGCGTTCATAGATCCCGTTGGTCCTTACCAGCAAGGTAGCCATGGCGGCCAGCACTTTTGCTTTTTTCGCTGCATCATCCGGTTCGGTCCCATTAAGGAAATACTGTGCGTATTCACCTGTGCAGGCGAGAGCCAGCCGGTAAGTGCGGAGTTTTCCATCATCGGCTCCGCGTCCTGTTTCTCCTGAAGTTGGTGCAGGCGCATCAAGCACGGCATTGTTTGCCGATTCTTTTGTAAGGCAACGGAATTCCTTTTTATAATTCATCACATCCTTACGGGAAAAAACCATATAGTATTTCCCTTCCCGGTCAACGGGATCGATATACATTGTTTTCCTGTCGGCACCCAGTACCATTGCATGAAAACCACGGAGGGAAAAATCAAAATGAATGGTTGCAGAAGGGTCATCGATCCCCTGCCCTACATAGGTTTTAATACCGGGGTATTTAGCAGCTAAAGCAGGTTCCATTACAGGTGATTCCACGGCCTTGAACCGCTCTGGCCGGCCATCTGAGTTGGGAATGGTAAGAATAAAGGAAGATAGGGTTGCAGGAACCATGCTGCGGGTGGGTGCCTGTTTCAGGTTAGTTTCCAGGGATGTTTCGTCCAATTGAAATAGCCGGTATGTTTCCGGTTTATACCGGCCTCCGGCAAAAAGGTTTTTTTGAATAACGCCCTCATTCACTTCCTTCCAACCACTTTGTGCCAAACCCGTTGATGAAAAACATAAGCCCCCCACAAGCAGCCATGCAACCAGGTAGATTTTCCTCATAAAACTCAGCAATTATTTAAGGTTTAGGTAAATTAAAAATATTGATAATTCACTGCCTGCGCAAAAAGAAAATCCCGCTTCCTTGTGAGAAGCGGGATTTAAAACCAGTGTATTTATTACCCTTGACCGGGAGGGATTAATAACCCATTCCACCCATATCAGGAGCTCCGTGAGAATGAGGAGCTTCTTCTTTTTTGGGTTTGTCAGCGATCACGCATTCGGTAGTCAGTAACATACCGGCGATAGACGCTGCATTTTCAAGAGCGATACGAGTCACTTTAGTAGGATCGATCACACCGGCTTTCAGCAGGTTTTCATATTGCTCAGTACGTGCGTTAAAGCCATAATCAGCTTTTCCGTCTTTTACTTTCTGAACAATGATAGAACCTTCGAGGCCTGCGTTACCAACGATCTGGCGCAGCGGCTCTTCCAGTGCTCTTTTCACGATCGCCATACCTGTTTGCTCATCTTCGATCTGGCCTCTTACTTTAGCTTCCAGGCTTTCGATGGCACGGATATAAGCGATACCACCACCAGGAACGATACCTTCTTCTACTGCAGCACGGGTAGCGTGCAGGGCATCATCCACGCGGTCTTTCTTTTCTTTCATTTCAACTTCTGTAGCAGCACCAACATAGAGTACAGCAACACCACCTGCCAGTTTAGCCAGGCGCTCTTGCAGTTTCTCTTTATCATAATCTGAAGTAGTATTCTCTATCTGAGCTTTGATCTGGTTAACGCGTGCTACGATATCAGCTTTCTTGCCTTTACCACCAACAATAGTTGTATTGTCTTTGTCGATGGTTACAGAAGAAGCCTGACCGAGAGAAGAAAGGTCAGCACCTTCCAGTTTATGACCAAGTTCTTCGCTGATCACTGTACCAGCAGTCAGTATAGCGATATCAGTCAGCATTTCTTTGCGACGGTCTCCAAAACCAGGAGCTTTAACAGCAGCAACCTTGATAGTACCGCGCAGTTTGTTTACAACGAGAGTAGCCAGTGCTTCACCTTCGAGGTCCTCAGAGATGATCAGCAGCGGGCGTCCGCTTTGTGCAACTTTCTCCAGGATATGGAGGATGTCTTTCATCGCTGCGATCTTCTTGTCGTAGATCAGGATGTAAGGATTTTGCAGCTCAGCTTCCATCTTTTCGCTGTTGGTAACGAAATAAGGAGAGATATAACCGCGGTCGAATTGCATGCCTTCCACTACATCTACAGTAGTGTCAGTACCTTTTGCTTCTTCTACAGTGATCACGCCTTCTTTACCAACTTTTCCAAAAGCTTCAGCGATCAGTTTACCGATCGTTTCATCATTGTTGGCAGAGATGGTAGCCACCTGCTGGATCTTTTTGCTGTCGCTTCCAACAGTCTGGCTTTGACCACGGAGGTTTTCAACAACCAGGCTCACTGCTTTGTCGATACCTCTTTTCAGGTCCATTGGGTTGGAACCTGCAGCTACCATTTTCAGACCTTCGCTGATGATAGCCTGGGCAAGCACAGTAGCAGTAGTAGTACCATCACCTGCAATATCTGCAGTTTTAGAAGCTACTTCTTTCACCATTTGTGCGCCCATATTTTCGATGGGATCTTCCAGTTCAATTTCTTTGGCTACGGTAACACCGTCTTTAGTGATACCGGGTGCGCCAAATTTTTTCTCGATCACTACATTGCGGCCTTTGGGACCGAGTGTAACTTTTACGGCGTTGGCTAACACATCAACACCTTTTTTCATTTTATTTCTTGCTTCAATATCGAAGAAGAGTTGCTTTGCCATGTTATCTTTTTTTGAATGATAGTTTAGGATTCTGTAATGGACTGCGCAATGCAGCCATTAAAAATGAGTATGACTTTCCGGGTTTGGTTTAAACAATTGCCAGGATGTCTGATTCTCTCATGATCAGGTATTCTTCGCCTTCAACCTGGATCTCAGTGCCGGCATATTTGCCATAAAGCACAGTATCGCCGGTTTTAACGGTAACAGGCTCGTCTTTTTTACCGGGGCCTGCAGCAACCACTACACCGCGCTGGGGTTTTTCTTTAGCCGTATCAGGGATGATGATACCGCCGGCAGTTTTTTCTTCAGCTGCTGCCGCTTTCACAATTACCCGGTCATGCAAGGGGGTAATGTTTACTTTCTTAGCCATAATTGTATTGATTTTTGATTGATTTGATAGTTTATCAAACTTTTAAAAATGGACGGCAAAGGTACACGAATAATATGCCATTCGACTTAAACCCGTCATTTTTTCATTTCCGGCGATCAGGATGGCAGGAAAACGGGGAGAATGTGACAAATGGAGTGTTTTTGGGGGCGCTAGACGATACGCAAACCGAACCGCTTAGTTCCTTTTCAATTGTCAGGGTCTCCCCCATCTGCAATATTTTCCAAACAATTGGGCTTACTGGTTTGAAATCACTGCAGCGCGGGGAGACCCCGGATCTTATATTCTTTAAACCAGCACGCTTACTGAACATGGTCCGGGGTGACAATTGAAAAGGAACTAAGCGGTTCGGTTTGCGTAACGGTCAACGGCTAACGCCCCTGTCATTTCCTTCTCACCGCATCAGCCACAACCATTTCCAGCTCATTGATATCAAATGGTTTTTGAAGGGAGTACTCCGCGCCGGCCTCGGCGGCCAGCTCCTCCGCATTGTTATGGGCAGTGAAGAAAATCACCGGGATATGGCGGTATTCGCTGGAGCTTTTGACAAGCTGGATGGCTTTTACCCCTCCGATATCCGGGATCCAGTTGTCCATCAGGATGACGTCGGGCCTGTGAGTGGCTATATCATGAATGATCTCTGTACATTTATCCCGTAAAACCACTTCAAAATTCCGGGCAGTGAGTATAAGGGAACAGACTTCCAACAAATCGGTATCGTCGTCGTAAATAATTACTTTCCTGTTCATTGATGAGAAACGATTCAGCAATAAAAATAGATAATTTTCGAAAAAGCCCATTCGGATCATCAGGCTGAAATCCTCTCCAAAAATACCTTGCAATGATCCGCATATCTTAAGGGAATACAGGGGGAAACGCTTATCTTTGCAGCTTCAATAGTTCTTAAGCAATGATCAGCAGACGAAATATCCGGGTAAAAGTGATGCAGACGCTCTACACGTTAGAAACCGTGGAAACACTCATCAAACCCGGAGAGCCGCAAAAAATATTACAGCAGCATTTTGACCAGACCCGTTCCCTATTAATTTACCTCACCTGGTTCCTTACGGAAGTAGCAAGATATGCTGAAACAGAAGCTCATAAAAGAGCCGGCAAACATCTCCCCACAGCAGAAGACCTGAACGTGAATACCAAGATCGCTGGTAATGAGACCCTCTGGAAAATGCTGGAAGATCCTGCAATGAAAGAACAGTTTGCCAAAGAAAAGCCGGCACTTATCCACCGCTCTGCTCAGGCAGAGAATACAGACATGGTCCGGAAAGTATATCTCGACCTGGTAGAAACACCTACTTACAAGACCTATATCTCCAAACAATCCCGCGATAAGGTTGAAGAAAAGAAGATCATTGAATTTATTCTCAATGACCTGATGCTGGCCAATGAAACTTTTGTTTCCCATGTAGAAGAAAATTTCTCCAACTGGAATGACGACGGAGAAATGGTGGTTCAATTACTGGCCGCTTATATACAAAAACCCGGCATTTACAATTTCAACCAATTGCTTAGCCCCGATAAAGCCCAGTTTGCCAAAAGCCTTTTGCAAACCGTGCAGGACAAAGCAGCTCATTTGCAGGAGATCATTATCCCCAAGCTGAAAAACTGGGACCCTGAAAGGATTGCCCTGCTCGACATGATATTAATGAAAATGGGTGTGGCAGAATTCCTCTATTTCGAAACGATCCCTCCTAAAGTAACCATCAACGAATATATTGACCTGGCTAAAGAATACAGTACCCAGCAGAGCGGTCAATTCGTAAATGGCATACTTGATAATATACATAAAGACCTGGTGCAACAGGGAAAAATGCAGAAAGTGGATTATAAGAAAGCCTGATGCCGGTTTTGAAGTCGACCTCCTTACCTTTGCCATTCTAAAGACAAAACAAATGAAGAAATTATATATTCTTTTAGCTGTAACGGCCGGGCTTTTTGCCTGCCAAACAACAGACAAAAAAAGTACACCCGGTCTCGACACAGAGGCGAGGCAGAATGCAACAAGGGATTCTGCCAATTTCACTACTATCCAATGGCTTGATTCCACTTTTATCGATCTCGGGAAAATAAAGGAAGGCCAGGTGGTGGAAGTAAGTTACCGGTTTAAAAATACAGGCAACAAGAACCTGATCATTGCGAATGTATCGGCCAGTTGCGGATGCACAGTGCCGGAAAAACCGGAAAGGCCTTATGCTCCGGGCGAAGAAGGCGTGATCAAGGCCAAGTTTGACAGTCGCGGCCGCCCCAAAGGTGAAGCCCGCAAAACAGTGTATGTGGATGCCAATACATCACCCGTACAGCACCAGTTGAATTTTAAAGTTGATATCACAGACTAATCATTAAAACAAGAACAAGAATGAATCAGATCTATCTTTTGCAAGCCACTCCAAGCGCTTCAGGCGGAGGTTTCCAGTTTATCTTTTTAGGATTAATGATCCTGGTATTCTGGCTGTTTTTTATCCGCCCCCAGGCAAAACGTGCAAAGAACCAGAAAAAATTTATTGAAGATCTGCAGAAAGGAGAAAAGATCGTGACCATTGCCGGTATTCATGGCACTATCAATAAAGTGAATGAAGATGGAACACTTTCTATTGAGATCAGCCCCGGCAGCTATATCAAGATCGAAAAATCTGCCATCAGCATGGACTGGACAGCAGCCCTGAATAAGCCTGCTGCAGGTGCCACTACAGAAAAAAAATAAGCAGACCATTTTATTTCTTCATGATCAAAGTCGGCTTAACAGGCGGCATCGGCAGTGGCAAAAGCACTGTAGCCCGGATATTCGGCGTGCTGGGTATTCCTGTTTACAATGCTGATGATGCAGCCAAACGGCTGATGAATGAAAATGAAGAGGTAAAAAAGAACGTGATCCTTTATTTCGGAAAAGAAAGTTATACCGCAGAAGGATTGCTCAACCGGGCATATATTGCTTCGCAGGTGTTTAATGATAAAGAAAAGCTGTCGCTGCTCAATTCCATTACCCATCCTGCCACTATAGCCGATTCTGAACACTGGATGCGGAACCAAACAACCGCATATGCAGTTAAAGAAGCGGCTTTATTGTTTGAAAGCGGATCTGCCGGCAATCTCGATTATATTATTGGAGTGTACGCTCCTGCCCCATTGCGTATTCACCGCACCATGCAGAGAGACGGTATCAGCCGGGAAGAAGTGCTGAAACGGATGAGCCGGCAGATTGATGAGAACATGAAAATGAAACTCTGCAATTTTATAGTCATAAATGATGAACAGCAACTGCTGATACCGCAAGTGGTCAGACTGCACCAGGAACTGCTGGATATTAAATCAAAAGTCAAAATTCAAAAGTAAAAAACGACCTCTTTACTTTTGAATTTTGACTTTTGATTTAATATCAGTTAATCCAGGCTAATCACTTCAACGCTGCCAGCGCTTTCGCGATCCTTCCCCAGGCCTCTTCGATTTTTTCCATACTGTTAGCAAAAGAAAAACGCACACAATCAGGATCACCGAATGCTTCACCCATCACAGATGAAACGTGTGCCGTGTTCAACAGGTACATACAGAGATCGCCGGAAGTATGGATCACTGTTTTACCATCTGTTTTTCCATAATAGTAACTGATATCAGGGAAAATATAAAAAGCTCCATCAGGCGCAGAGCATTCAATACCCGGGATTTTATTTACCAGTTCAAGTACGCGCTGACGGCGACGGGTAAATTCTTTTACCATTTCCATTGTTGGGCGCAGGTCAGTTGTAAGTGCCGTTACCGCTGCTTTCTGTGTAATGGAAGAAGTGCCGCTGGTAAACTGCCCCTGGATCTTTTCGCAGGCTTTGGCAATAGCGGGATCGGCGGCAATGTATCCAAGCCTCCAGCCCGTCATGGCAAAACCTTTACTGAGACCGTTCACGATGATCACGCGGTCTTTGATATCTTCAAACTGTGCAATGCTCTCATGCTCTCCCACAAAATTGATATACTCATAGATCTCATCGGAGATGATCAGGATGTTGGGGTATTTACGGAATACATTCACCAGTCCTTCCAGTTCGGCTTTGCTGTACACAGCTCCGCTTGGATTGCAGGGAGAAGAGAACAGGAATACTTTTGTATGCGGAGTGATCGCTGCTTCGAGTTGTTCCGGCGTGATCTTAAAACCGGATTTGGGGGTTGTTTTTATTTCCACTACCCTGCCGCGTGCAATTTTAACCAGCTCGCTGTAAGTGACCCAGTAAGGTGTTGGGATCAGCACTTCATCATTCTCATCCACCAATGCAAGAACGGCATTGGCCAGGCTTTGCTTGGCACCGGTTGATACTACAATGTTTTCAGGTTTATAATCGAGATTATTATCGCGTTTGAATTTAGTACAGATAGCTTCACGCAGGTCAAGGTAGCCGGGCACAGGTGTATAATGGCTCCAGTTATCATGAATGGCCTTTATTGCAGCTTCCTTAATATGTTCGGGTGTATCGAAATCGGGTTCACCTAAGCTAAGATCGATAATATCGATGCCCTGGGCTCTTAGTTCGCGGCCCAGTTTGGCCATTTTCAGCGTTTCCGGTTCATTGAAACGCTGCAACAATGAAGATAACTGCATGATTGAAGAATTTATATATTGGGTTTTAATGAAAAAACGTTTACCGGCAAGCGGTTGCAAATGTAGAAATTTGAACGAATAGAATCCTTGATTAAAAATCGTTTAAATGAAAAGTGAATAACTGAGAAAAATGGCGGTTTTTGCTCTCCGGAGGCCGGACTTATTCTTTTCAAAATGCGTAAAAATTTAATTTTCAACCTATTGAGGACAATTCCTTACCCCTGAAATGCTCTAACAATATATAACTGAAAACATTATCTTTGCCCCTCTTTAAAAATCCCTGACATCTTTACCCGCCGCCATATACGGAGTAAAGTACCGAAAAATGTAAATGAACAAAGTATGCAACTGAAAGGTTTGGTTCGATTTTTTACGATCCTGCTTATTATCTACTCCATCTACCAGCTATCTTTTACCTGGTTTGTCCGCAATCATGAGAAAAAATTAGAAGCACGTGCGAACAGTTATGTTAAAGTCAACTATCCTGAAGCTAAAGACGAAGTAAGGGATAGCCTCTTTAATTCAAGACTGACCCGTTTAAAAGACAGCACCAAAGATGAAACCATCACTTATGGCATTACCGGTGCTATAAGCTACCAAAAGGCAAAAGAAGAAGAACTGAACCTCGGCCTCGACCTTCAGGGTGGTATTAACGTAACAATGGAAGTGGAAATGACCGGTTTATTGAAAACACTTTCCAATAATTCCAAAGATCCCGATTTCCAGAAAGCACTGGAAAACGCCAATGTGCGTAAAGCCAACAGCGATGCAAACTTCATCCGCCTGTTTGCAGAAGAATACCAGAAACTGGTTGGTGCCAATAAAATGTCAGGGCTGTTTGCTGCTGCCAATAAAGACCGGATCAAAGTTGGCGACAGTGATTCAAAAGTGATCGGTATACTGGAATCGCTTGCAAGAGATGCCTTCGACAATACTTTCCGTGTAATGCGCACGCGTATTGACCAGTTCGGCGTTGCCCAGCCCAGCATCAACCCTGATCCTGAAAAAGGTATTATCTCAGTTGAGCTCCCGGGTGTTCAGGATAAGGAAAGGGTAAGAAAATACCTGCAATCATCTGCCAACCTTCAGTTCTGGGAAGTATATAATTTCATTGAGTTGTATCCAAGCATCGAAAAAGCCGATGGTATCTTTTATGCCATGATGGGTGGTAAAGCTGCTGCTGATACAACCAAAAAACAAGATACTACAGCTACGGCGGCAACTCAGTCTTCCTCCGGCGATAGTGCTTCAAAAACATTAAGCCAGTTAGACAGTACCGGCGGCAAAGACAGCACCGGGAAATTAGCCGCTGCTGATGAGCAGGACGCCAGCAAACACCTGAGCTATTATCTCCAGTTTGCTGTTCCCCAGCAAGGACAGAAGCCATTCCCTTCTATTGGTTATGTAGCTATAAAAGATACGGCCCTTGTTCGCCAGTACCTTCAAACACCCGCAATCAGGGCCAGCTTCCCTACCCAACTGGCCTGGATGTATGGTATTCCTGAGCGCGGCAAGAATAATAAACCATCCAATTTTGTAGCATTATATGCGATCAAAACATTTGGCCGTGAGAAAGCCAAGATCGAAGGTGATGCCATCTCTTCTGCATCTGCAGACTATGACCAGAATGGCAAACCTGAAGTAAGAATGACAATGACTGCTACAGGAAGCACTGCCTGGGCGAAAATGACCGGTGAGAATCTCGACAAGCCGATCGCTATCGTACTCGATAATATCGTTTATTCCGCTCCTAACGTAAACCAGGTGATCGATGGAGGTACTTCACAGATCAGTGGTGGATTCAGTGTTCAGGAAGCGCAGGATCTTGCAAATATCCTGAAAGCGGGTAAACTGCCTGCTCCTGCTAAAATTGTGCAGGAACAGACTGTTGGACCAACATTGGGTGCTGCTGCGATACGCGGAGGCATGGTATCATTCGGAGTTGCCTTTATTGTCATATTCGTACTGATGCTGGTGTACTACAACAGCAGTGGCTGGGTAACCAATATTGCGTTAGTCCTTAACCTGCTCTTTACCGTTGGTATTTTGGCTGGTCTCGGCGCTACGCTCACTGCTCCCGGTATCGCCGGCCTGATCCTGACCATTGGTCTGGCGGTTGATACCAACGTAATCACCAAGGAACGTATCGAAGAAGAGCTTACCAAAGGGAAAGCATACCTGCCCGCTGTTAATGAAGCGTTCAGGCGTTCACTGCCTCCTATCCTTGATGGTCACATCACCATTTTGCTGACGGCATTGATCCTGTTCTATTTTGGATTAGGCCCCGTTAAAGGTTTTGCGACCACGCAGATCCTGGGTATCCTGCTGTCACTGTTCTCTGGTGTATTGATCACAAGATGGATCACAGATATCTTCAATAAGAAAAAAATACATCTCGAGTACTTCACAAGCGTGTCAAGGAAAATATTCCAGCAGGCCAACTTCAATTTCATTGGATTCAGAAAGAAAGCATTTGTTATATCTTTCATCGTGCTTGCACTGGGTATATCCTCTTTCTTCAATGGTTTTGATTATGGTGTGGAGTTCGATGGCGGACGCAGCTACACTGTTCGTTTCGACAGGAATATCTCCAAAGAAATTGAGCCGATGCGGGATGAATTGAAAGTCACTTTTGATGGAGAAAACCCTGTTCTCAAAACGGTTGGTGACACAAGGACCCTTGATATCACGACTTCTTATCTTATTAAAGATACCCGCCCTGAAGTGGATTCCATTGTACTGAACAAATTATATGTGGGATTGAAAAAGCATCTGCCTGAAAATCTCAGTTTCGAGCAGTTTGATCAGAGATACAAACTTGGTTCTAAAAAGGTGTTGCCTACTATCTCGGATGACTTGAAAAATGGAGCTGTAAAAGCTACTGTTTTCGCCATCTTTGTGATATTCCTTTACATCTTTATCCGGTTCCGCGACTGGAGGTACTCAGTGGGTACTATCATTGCGTTGCTGCACGACGTATTGGTTACACTCGCCGTATTCTCTTTCGCCAGGAAGATCGTACCATTCCCGCTTGAGATCGACCAGCATTTTATTGCAGCGATCCTGACGGTGATAGGCTTCTCTATGAACGAAGCGGTGATCATCTTCGACCGTATACGGGAAGACAGAAGACTCTACCCCAGTGCTCCTTTGGCAGAGACGATCAACCGTGCGATCAATGAAACCTTAAGCCGTACGATCATGACATCTTTGACGGTGTTCCTCACCATCCTGATCATCTTCCTGGTAGGTGGTGAAGTAACAAGAGGTTTTGCTTTTGCGATGCTGATCGGTGTTATTACCGGTGTGTATTCTTCTATGTTCGTTGCGGCCCCGATGTTGATCAACTTTGGAAGAAGCAAGAAAGAAAAAGCTGCAGATCTGGCCAAAACAACAACAGCAAGTCCGAAGGCTACCAAATCATAATAGCCTGGTATAACAGATATAAAGCCTGCTTCTTTATGAGGCAGGCTTTTTTTATTGTAAGGAAAATCAGGAGGGATAATGCACTAAGAGCCGGGGCTTTCTCAAGGTTGAGGAAACCCCGGCTCTTATATTCTTTAAACTTGCAGATGCCCTGGACCAGGGCCGAGGTGCAATGGAAAAGGAATTATTTATTGCACTTGCGCGTAATGGGCACCAGCCAATTGATCATTGGAGATTTATATTACACGGCAAAACTTGTCCCGCATCCGCAGGTATTGCTGGCATTAGGGTTACTGAAAGTAAACCCGCGGTTGTTCAGGCCATCTATCCAGTCCACCTGCATCCCGTACAGATAAATCTCGTGGGGGCGGTTCATCGCGCAGGGAATGCCTTCTATTTCAAATAACTGGTCATTTTCCTGTTGATGATCAAACCCCAGCACGTACGACATGCCTGAACAGCCACCGCCTTTCACCCCCACTCTCAACACCTGGGTGGAGTCAAACCCCTCCTGCCCCATTAGTTTCTTGATTTCCCTGATGGCTCCTGCTGTAAGCGTCACCGGTGTTGTAATTGTTGTTTCCATACTGCAAAAATAACCAAAAGCGGCAAATCGGCTGCGCGGACCCAGTCCCTGTTTAAATGCCCACAAAGACGACGAAGATCACAAAGAATTACTGCCTGAAAGTTACCTATGGGTTTATTTGGTATTACAGTAAATATTTCTTTGTGATCTTCGTCGTCTTTGTGGGAAAACAGCCCATATACGGGGATTAAAACAAGATTTTCATCTTAAAAACGTTATGCTACACTCAACCGGATTTTAAAACCCAGATCTTCTGAGTACTTTTGTCACCTGAAAAAAACTAACCCTGATGGATCAGAACATGATCAACCTCCTAATTGCCCTGATGGCATTGCTTGTCTCTTTTTATTGTTTCTACCTGGTAAATGATTTCCGCAAAAAAGCGAAACAGCCCGGGGATAAAGACAGTTTCTCCTCACGCCCCCTGCAATTGCAAGCGTATGAAAGACTGGTAATGCTGTCTGAACGCATTTCCATTCCCAACCTCGTAAGCCGGGCCAACCAGCCTGGATTGGGTTGCCGTGATATGCAGCTCCTGCTGATAGAAAGCATTAAACAGGAATTTGAATACAACGCATCTCAACAGATCTACGTAAGCCCTGTGGCCTGGGAAGCAGTAACCAACCTGAAGGAGCAAAATATGCTTATCATCAACCAGGTGGGTGCCAGCCTGCCTCCCGAAGCATCCGGGACAGACCTGAATAAGCGCTTGCTGGAGTTTGTGATGACACAGAAAAAAGGAGCACTGCATACGATAGTGCTGGAGGCGCTGAATTTCGAAGCAAAGAAACTGATGAGATAAAGCTGCTTATATCCTGACACCCCAAAACAAAGTGATCATGCCTGAAGAGAAAAAGATATTCACAGATTCCGGAATTGAAATAGCCCCTGTTTATTCAGCAGGTTCACCTGCCAGTGAAGCATCTGCGGAAAAACCCGGCGAATACCCTTTTACCAGAGGTGTGCAGCCGGATATGTACCGCGGCAAATTATGGACGATGCGGCAGTATGCCGGTTTCTCCACTGCAGAAGAAAGCAACAAACGCTATCACTATTTATTATCGCAGGGGGTGATGGGATTGAGCGTAGCATTTGATCTTCCTACGCAGATCGGTTATGATAGTGATCATCCCTTATCAGAAGGTGAAGTAGGCAAAGTGGGTGTGGCTATCGACAGTATTGAAGATATGGAGACACTGTTCAACGGCATCAAACTTGAAGAAGTTTCCACTTCGATGACGATCAATGCCACCGGCTTTATCCTCCTGTCTTTTTATGTAGCACTTGCAAAAAAGCAAGGTGCTGATCTGAAAAAAATATCGGGTACCATACAAAATGACATCCTGAAAGAATACGCTGCAAGAGGCACTTATATTTATCCGCCCAAGCCGTCCATGCGGATCATCACAGATATCTTTGAATGGTGTGCATCTGATCTTCCCAAATGGAATACGATCTCTATTTCGGGTTACCATATACGCGAAGCAGGATCAACGGCTGTGCAGGAAATCGCTTTCACCCTAAGCAATGGCAAAGCTTATGTAAAAGCCGCCCAGGAAAAAGGGCTGGACATAAATGTATTTGGCAAACGTCTTTCTTTCTTTTTCAATTCGCACAATAACCTGTTTGAAGAAATAGCCAAATTCAGAGCGGCGAGGCGCATGTGGGCAAAAATGATGAAGAGCATGGGAGCTACAGACCCCAAAGCGATGATGCTCCGTTTTCACACCCAAACAGGAGGCAGCACCTTAACGGCACAGCAACCCCTCAACAATATTTCAAGGGTCACTATTCAAAGCCTGGCAGCAGTTTTAGGAGGCACGCAATCGTTGCATACCAACGGCTATGATGAAGCGTTAAGCCTGCCCACTGAAGAAGCAGCGCGTATCGCTTTGCGTACGCAGCAGATCGTTGCCTTTGAAAGCGGCGCTCCTGACACAGTAGACCCGCTTGCCGGATCCTTTTTTATTGAATCGCTCACTAATGAAGTGGAAGAAGCCGCCTGGAAACTGATCGAAAAAATTGATGCACTCGGCGGCAGCGTATCCGCGATAGAGCAGGGATTTATCCAGGACGAGATCGCCCGCAGCGCTTATGAATACCAACAGAAGATCGAATCAAACGAAAAGATCATTGTTGGCGTCAATAAATTCCAGGTAAAAGAAGAAGCATCCATTCCCATTTTTAAGATCGACGATAGTATCCGCACTTTGCAAACCGAAAAGCTGCAGCGCCTGAGAGCAAACAGGGACAGGGCAAAAGTAGATCAATGCCTTCAACAGTTGAATGATCATGTTGTAAACGGAGATAACATCATGCCTGCTGTTATCGAAGCCGTGGAAAATAAATGCACTCTGGGAGAAATAGCCGACACACTGCGTGAAGTGTATGGAGAATACAAATAAGTATGTTTACCCCTTCCCGTGTTACCGGTAAGACGGGAAGGGGCGATTTTACTTATCTTCAATCAAAAATCAACCATGAAACGTCTATTGCTTCCCTTCCTGTTTCTTGTTGCCTGTTTTAACCTTGAAGCCCAAACACCTTCTTTCGTTAAAGACAGTATCGACAGTTACATCACACAGGGATTAAAGGATTGGGATATTCCCGGTCTTTCAATCGTGATCGTGAAAGATGGAGAAACAGTGTTGATGAAAGGATATGGCGTAAGGGATATCAACACAAAAGAGGCAGTGGATGAGAACACCCTGTTCATGATCGCAAGCAACACCAAATTGTTCACCGGTGTTTCGATCGCCCAATTGGAGTTCAATAAAAAACTTTCGCTGAATGATAAGATCAGCCGCTATTTTCCCGGCTATGCCTTGTATGATACATTAGCCAGCCAATCGGTTACCATACGTGATATGCTTTGCCACCGCCTGGGCACTAAAACATTCCAGGGAGATTTCACTTTCTGGAACAGTACGTTGAGCCGCAGTGAGATCATGCAAAAGATGCGTTTGCTGAAACCAACCGGCTTATTCCGCCAGGATTATGGTTATTGTAATAGCTGTTTTCTTACAGCAGGCGAAGTGATCCCTAAAGTAACAGGTAAATCGTGGGAGCAATATGTGCAAGACAGCATTCTTACTCCTTTACAAATGATACATTCCACTACCATATCTGCCGGGATGGAGCAAAAAGCCAATGTGGCGAGGCCTTATACGACCAGTTTTACAGGCCAACTCAACAGGGTTCCTTATGATCAATGGGACAATCTTGGTCCTGCAGCAAGTATTATCAGTAATGTGAGTGACCTATCCCACTGGCTGTCTTTTCAATTGGACAGTGGCCGGTATAATGGGCAACGCATCATGCCGTTTTCTGTGCTGCAAAAAACAAGGGATGTAAATATTTCAACGAACAGCCGCAAATCGGCCATTTTGCCCATGCATTTCCGCGGATACGGTTTGGGAGTATTTGCAGCAGATTACAATGGCCGCCAGATCTACTGGCATACCGGTGGAGCAGGTGGAATGGTCAGCAATGTATGTTTTGTGCCGGAAGAAAAACTGGGCATTGCGATACTGACCAATAACGACAACCAGAATTTCTTCGAGCTGTTGAGATACCAGGTGCTGGATGCTTACCTGGGGGTACCTTATACGAACAGGAGCAGCCAGGCCTTGCCGGATTTCAAAAAGGAAATGGATGCCCAGTTGAAAGAAATTGCAGCCTGGAAAGCAAGAGTAAAAAACAACACCCCTCCTCTACCGCTTTCTGCTTATGCAGGCTATTATGAAAACAATATCTACGGAACGATGACGATTACGCCGGACAACGGAAAACTATCAGTCCGTTTTAATAGCCACAAAGATCTGACTGCACATCTTTCTTATATGGACAATGATGAATGGTTGCTGGAGTATACGAATATTGAATACGGCATCTTTGCTATCCGTTTCAAAACTGAAAAGCAAAAAATTGTGTCAGTGGATATGCGGGCAAATGAATTTGTGGAGTCTGATGCATATACATTTAAAAAGAAGTAATGCTTAGCTCTTTAGAAAGCTATTGGAAATTACCAGTATTAATGGTCCAGAGCATCGTAATTGAAAAAGGCGCTACGCAACAAACTATTTGTGACGTAGCGCCTTTTGTATAGCGCTTTATATTACTTGCTATTTTTCTATTTCCTCTGCGGCTTCCAGCTATCTTTTAATCCTACTGTCCGGTTGAAAACCATTCCGCTGGTGCTGCTGTCTTTATCCAGTACAAAATATCCTTTGCGGATAAATTGGTATGCTTCATCGAACCTGGCATTCTTTAAGGCAGGCTCTGCGTATACTGCTTTTATCACGTGCAATGAATCAGGATTCATATAGTCCTTAAAATCCCCCTCTTCACTGGAAGGGTCTTCTACACGGAACAGGCGATCATACAAGCGCACTTCCGTTGTAATAGCATGCTTAACGCTTACCCAATGTAATGTTCCTTTTACATTGATACCTGAAGTATCAGCACCGCTTTTGCTTTCAGGGATATAAGAGCAATGCAGTTCTGTAATATTGCCATCCTTATCCTTGATCACTTCATCGCATTTGATAATGTAAGCGGATTTTAATCTTACCATTTGCCCGGGTGCGAGGCGGAAATATTTTTTGGGCGGGTTTTCCATAAAATCTTCCCGCTCTATATAGATCTCTCCGCTGAAAGGAATTTCCCTGTCGCCGGCACCAGGGTCTTCCGGGTTATTTTCGCTTTTTAGAAGCTCCTCGCTGGCAGAATAATTGGTGATGATCACTTTCAGCGGATCAAACACGACCATTCTCCTCAAGGCTTTTTTGTTAAGGTCTTCACGTACGAAAAACTCCAGCAATCCTATATCTACGATATTATCCCTTTTGGCAATTCCTGCACGTTCGCTGAAATCGCGGATGCTTTGTGCTGTGTAACCTCTCCTGCGCATACCGGAAATCGTAGGCATGCGGGGGTCATCCCAACCGGTAACATGTTTTTCATTCACCAGTTGCAGCAGTTTACGCTTGCTCATTACCGTATAAGTAATGTTGCGGCGAGCAAACTCATATTGTTTGCTGGGGAATATCTCCAGCTTTTCGATCAGCCAGTCATATACTTCACGGTGTGGTACAAATTCCAGTGTGCAGATGGAATGGGTGATCTTTTCGATCGAGTCGCTTTGCCCATGCGCAAAATCGTACATGGGGTAAATGCACCAGGCATCACCAGTGCGGTGATGATGCGCATGTTTGATGCGGTAAAGAATGGGATCACGCATCAGCATATTGGGAGAGGTTATATCGATTTTGGCTCTCAGTACTTTTTCTCCATCTTTATATTTGCCTGACCGCATGTCTGCAAAAAGCAGGAGGTTTTCTTCTATGCTTCTTTCTGCATATTTATTGCGGCGCCCTGGTTGGGTAGGCGTACCTTTTTGCTCGGCTATTTCTTCAGAGTTGCTATCGTCCACATAAGCCACACCTTTTTTGATCAGTGTTACCGCATATTCGTACAGCTGTTCAAAGTAATCCGAAGCATAAAATTCATTGGTCCATTGGAAGCCCAGCCAGCGAACGTCATCCTTAATGCTCTCCACATATTCTGTTTCCTCAGTAACGGGATTGGTATCATCAAAACGCAGGTTGGTACCGCCGCCATATTTCTGGGTGAGACCGAAATTGAGGCAGATACTGGCAGCGTGACCGATATGCAGATATCCGTTAGGCTCCGGCGGAAAGCGCGTCATAATAGACTGATACTTACCGGAAGCCAGGTCTGCTTCAATGATCTCTTCCAGGAAATTGAGGCTTTTTTCTTCTTTCTTTTCTTCGTGTAACATAGGTCTGCAAATATAGCAAAGTCGCGCGACAAAGCCCCGGAGCGAAAAACGCTAAAAACAAGATTTTAAGCCATATAAGCTCCAGAAAAACAACCTTCCTTTTTGAGGAAAATAACAGAGAAAGGCGAGGAAAATCCCAAGGCTGGGAAGCGGGGTGGAAATACTTTTACGGAAGTAAACAATAACCACCAGGATGAAAGAACACTGGCCATTGGAAACCTTTGAAGGAAATAAAGTATATACTTTTTTAAGTCACGGACCTAAAGGTGTTATTAAAATGACAATTCAATTCACACCCATGGAATCAGATAGAGTTTTCAACCTGGCATTTGGCAATCTCAATGGAGATGGAACAATTGATGATAGAGTCATAAACAATAATGGTGATAGAAACAAGATCATTGCTACTATTGTTGCCGCTGTTCATGATTTCACTCATCATTATCCTGATAAATTTGTCGCTTTTTCCGGGAGTTCGAAAGAAAGAAACAGGCTATATCGGGGAGTTTTGTCTATATACTTGGCTCAATGGCGACAGAATTATACGATATGGGGATTAAAAGAAAACAATGGTTTTGAATTATTTGAAAAAAGTAGATTCTATTCAGGGTATCTTATAAAACGAAAACGATAAAATATGTTACATTTACAATCAATGAAGAAGAAAGAATCAATACCTGAAATGGCAAAAAAGGTTTCTATCCGTTATAACAAAGGATTGAACAAATACGGGAATCAGGTATTATTTCCGGAAAAGGTGGCATACATGAACAAGTTATTGAAAGGAGTAAAACTCCCTTCTGATGACCCTTCTTCTTCAAAAAGTTAGGTATCCTTCATAAGGCCTGCGTGGGATACAGGCTATGTGCAAGGATTTCCAGATACCAATCGCTTTTTTTATCATATACGCGGCAACCACATACCACCAACAGCCCCAAAAGTTCCAACAGCAATAGCAAGCGTGATAATAAGAAGCATGGCAGAGAATCCCCATTTCCTATAAGGAGAACCCGAGAATTTCGCTTTAAAATATAAAACAACTACGCTTTGAGGAAGAATATAAACAAATACCGCTAGAGCACTTAAGAAAGGCCCCGTAAACGTTTCAGGATCGAAGCCAACCGGCGCCCTGTGTATGACCATCCAAAGCATAAAAAATACTCGGAATAACCAGACACCACTCATTGCCAGCAGCAAATGCACTGCCCATTGATTATGCAGGTTGATCTTCCTTTTTATAGCATATTTGATCGAATAAAATGCACAAACAAGAATGATCAGGGCATTAATGGTAATGCTTACCTGCATAAACGGACCGCCAACAGCTTCCCTGACCCAGGTAAGATATAACCCACCCAAACTTATCAGGAATGCAGAGTAAATGTATATCCTGCCGCTGACCCTGTGAAACCGGGGCGCTTTTTTCCTGATCTTAGTCACCAGTTGCAATGGTCCCAGAATAGTAACTATAGCCGCTACCGCAACATGCAGACCAAAGAACAAATTTCCAACAATATCTCCTTTAGCATAAAAATGAGGATTAACACTATTCCATTTTTCGAAATGACCAAGTGCCGTCGATTTCCAGTACAGCATCAATATATAGTAAGCAAAAAACAATTGTCCCAGGTAGGTTACGACAAACCAGAATCGGGTAACATTTCTAAAAAAGTGGATGGCTATAGTTTGGCGGGCTCTTTGAATCATGGTACTGAAGTAATAAATTAAAGATAGCTTCAGCCCAATGATTCCAACTTAACAATTGTTAAGAAATGATCTCCCGCCTGATCCTGCTAAGGCTTTCAGGTTTTATGCCAAGATAAGAGGCCACATATTTAAGGGGGACATTTTTAATGATAGCCGGGCTGTTTTTCATCAGCTTCAGGTATCGCTGTTCGGCCGTAAGATTAGCAAGATCATCCATTCTTTGAGTGTACTCTTCCTGTATCTGATGGAATAGCCTGATAGTATAGTCTTTTTGCGTCAGGCTGGTCTGGGCAGTGCTTTGCGCATCATCATAAGTGATCCTGAGCAATTCACAGTCTGTAATGCACTGCAGGTATTCATTGGAGACCGTCTGTTTTACAAAATGATAATAAGACGTAAAGAAACGGGGACCGTTATTCAGGTCCACCGTTACTTCTTCGCCTTTATCATTGATGTAAAACTTTCGCATGAAACCCGAAACAATAAAATTATGATACACCGGAATCTTACCCGCTGTTTCCAGCATAGTATCCTTTTCAACCCACAATGGCTTAAATGTAAGCCTGCATTGTGCCCTGTCTTGCTCAGGAATCTCAATTATCTGACAGATATACTCAAACAGTGTATCATAATAGTGCTGCATTTGTCACGGCTTATATGGCATCGGAATCCTTATTCACCACTCAATCCTTCCACCTCCACTCCCCTGCTATCTGCAACGGCTCTTTGAGATTAGACTTCAACAACAGATCCTTTGTTTCCTGGTCTGTCAATCTTTTTGCCTCAATCACCGGAGCGTCAGCTAAGCCATATACCAGCATAGCATTATACCTCACTGTATTTTGCATGCCTTTTTCATCCACCAGCCTGAAATCATCACAATCGGCATGATAGCAGGGACCTGCGTTATTGGGAAGACTTCCACCACCTGCACCGCCTGTGGGCACCCCCTGGAGCATAAAGGGCTGATGGTCGCTGTGAAGGCCGGCACCACTGCGGAAGCTGTTCCTGAAACTTGTATCGATCACCTGTGCCAGGGAGCCGATTGCCTGGAATAATGATTTGCTGGCATCTGTAGTAGCAGAATATCCCTTGGGATCATTGGTCATATCATAATTCAGCATAAACCGGATCTTGTCAATGCTTTTATCGCGGAGCGCTTCCTTTACATAGCTCTTAGACCCAAGCAGCCCTTCTTCTTCACCCATGAACAATACAAACTCTACTGTTCTCTCAGGTTGAAGATTAAGCGCCTTAAATGTTCTTGCCATATCCAGCACTGAAAACGAACCGATGCCATTGTCGATGGCACCCGTGGCGAGATCCCAGCTATCCAGGTGGCCGCCTACTACAATTTTCTCATTCGGCAGGGTTTTACCAGGAATGGTAGCGATCACATTCCGGGCTTTGATCATGCCGGAGAAATTAGTCAACTGAATACGTGCTTCCAGTTTACCTGATTTCAGTTTTTCGCGCAAAGCCAATCCATCTTCCTTACCGATACATACTGCAGGTATCGGGATCAGTTTTCCTGTAACAGAAGCTGTGCCTGTAAGCAGTACGCCATTCGCAGCTGTATTGATAATAATGATCCCTTTTGCTCCATACTTGGTAGCAAGGGCTGTTTTCTCGGAACGGTGCAGGTTTTTCAGCCCTTCACCAGAGCCTGGCAGTATACCCAGGTAAACCAGGGCTATTTTCCCTTTTACCTTGCCTGGCGAAGCCTTGTAATCCGCTTCCAGTCCATTGCCCATTTCCACCAGTTCCCCGCTCACATTCGATTTCACCGGTGCATGTGCCAGTGAAACGGCTTTTACAGGTTGCAGGTCCTTTGCATCCGGCCCAACAGATACCTGGATGGTGCCCCTGCTCCAGCTCTCCACTTCAAATGGTTGAAAACGTACGTTCTGATAACCATAGGAACGCAGCAGATCGTAAGCATACTGCTCTGCTTTTTTACCGTTTTCTGAACCGGTAAGCCGGTGGCCGATCGTAGAAGTAGCGTCTCTTAAAGAGCTATAAGCTTTCGAATTGGTTAAAACCTCCTGGTTGATTCGTGTAAACACATCTTTCCATTCGGGTTTACCCTGCGCCGAAGCGGTTAAGATACTAAGATAGCAAGCTACCCCTGTTAATAATATTTGTCTCATGCAGTGATGTTTAAAATTAGTTCCGAATATATTAATAAAGCCTGTTCCGGCATCATTCCGGCAGCTATATTTTCAGCTGAAATTTTACTTCTTCTAAATTTTTAACTCTCTGTGGGCATTTTATGTTCTTTCCTCCGAATATGTTTTATCTTTCTGAAAACTGCATTGAAATAATTCAATATCATCAATAACTTCGCCTGATATTGCCGCCATATAGAAAGCACTGAATAACCTTTATGCTAACCTGAACTTTTTTCGATGAGAAAGTATAAGAACCTGCTTTTCTATGTTATTACCATTGCCGGGTTTTCCGGCATTATTTACTTTATTATCCGGAAAGGTGCAGGGCTCGAAGATGGAAAAGTCACTGATTTTATTCCGCAATTGAACGCTTCCACCTGGCAGCAATTCAGGGAAACGTATAATCATAATCTTACCAACCCACTGGCCATCCTGCTGCTGCAGATCATCACGATCATTCTCACGGCACGTTTGTTTGGCTTTCTTTGTAAAAAGATCCGCCAGCCTTCGGTGATCGGAGAAATTTTTGCCGGTATCGTACTTGGTCCTTCTTTTCTCGGTGCTTATTTCCCGGAATTCTCCCATTTATTATTCCCCTCGCAATCCCTGGGCAACCTGCAGTTCCTGAGCCAGATCGGACTGATACTTTTTATGTTCGTGGTAGGCATGGAACTCGACCTTAACCTGCTGCGCAATAAAGCCAAAGATGCCGTGGTGGTAAGCCATGCCAGTATTATCTTCCCTTTCACCCTAGGCATTGCACTGGCCTATTACATTTACCAGAGCTTTGCCCCGGCTAATGTTACCTTTATCGCTTTTGCATTGTTCATGGGCATAGCCATGAGCATTACCGCTTTCCCCGTACTGGCCCGCATTGTACAGGAAAGAGGATTATCCAAAACAAAGCTCGGCTCTATTGTTATTACCTGTGCTGCTGCCGATGATATCACTGCATGGTGCCTGCTGGCTGCCGTGATCGCCATCGTTAAGGCCGGCTCCGTTATCAGCGCATTGTTTACCATTCTCATGGCTATTGCTTATGTGATCGTAATGCTGAAAGTGATACAGCCTTTTCTCCGCCGTATCGGTGAAAAATATTCCAGTAAAGAAACGATCAGTAAACCTGTAGTCGCCATTTTTTTCATCACTCTGCTTGGTTCATCCTATCTGACAGAAGTGATCGGCATCCATGCACTTTTTGGCGCCTTCATGGCCGGGGTGATCATGCCTTCACGTATCCATTTCCGCAGCATTTTTATTGAGAAAGTAGAGGATGTGTCATTGGTGCTGCTCCTCCCCTTATTTTTTGTGTTTACGGGGTTGCGGACACAGATCGGGTTGTTGAACGACTGGCATCTCTGGAAAGTTTGTGGTGCGATCGTCTGCGTAGCCGTAATCGGCAAATTTGCAGGTGGCAGTCTTGCCGCGAAGTACGTAGGGCAAAGCTGGAAAGACAGTCTTTCGATCGGTGCACTGATGAATACAAGAGGCCTGATGGAACTGGTAGTGCTGAACATTGGTTATGATCTCGGTGTGCTGAGCCCTTCGATATTCGCGATGATGGTGATCATGGCTTTGGTAACCACTTCTATGACCGGCCCTTCACTGGATATCATCAATAAAATATTCCCTGCCAAAAAAACTGCGGAAGGAAAGGCCAAAATAAAGCCTTACAATATCCTTATCGCCTTCCGTGTATCCCGCAAAGGTGTGTCATTGTTAAAGCTTGCTCATTATTTTGTGCGGGGATCGATGCAAAACTCACGCATTACCGCCTTACACCTTTCTCCAAGTACAGAACTCAACATGTATAACCAGGAGGAATATGAAAAAGAGAATTTTGAACCGGTGAACCAGGAAGCAGAGCGGCTGCAAATTCCCGTAACCACACTTTTCAAGCCATCTTCCCAGATAGAACACGATATCACGCAAACAGCTAATCTTGCCCAGGTTGACCTCCTGCTGATCGGCGCTGGCAGTTCTGTATTTGAAGGCAGTCTGCTGGGGAAAATATTAGGCCTCACCACCCGCATCATCAATCCTGAAAGATTACTGGATACGATCACCGGAAAAGAAAAACTTTTTGAGACCACGGCGTTTGATGAAACCGTTAAACATATCATGCGCAATGCTACGGTGCCTGTAGGTATCTTTCTCGATAAAGGACTGCAGGAACTGCGCCAGGTGAATGTATACCTTTCTTCTCCCAAAGACGCTTTCCTCATTGATCAGGCAAGGCAGCTATTATATAAAAAGGAAGTCAGCATCCATATTGCCGATCCGGAAAATCTCAATAGTCAGCAAAACAGTAATGGTTTGCAGAAAAAGATCAGCGGGCTTAAAGAGCAGGGGGCAGATCTCCTGTCGCTGGGAGACGCATTGAAAATCCAGCATACAAACACTGAGCTATTGCTTATCAGCACGGATGGATGGAAAAAAGCCATTGAAACGGAAGCCGATTGGCTGACGAATGCTCCATCCGTTTTGATCATGAAACATGCGTAGGATAAAAGCTTCTGATCATTTCATAAAGAAGGAAAGGATATAAACTACTATCATTGTGATCAGCCCCATCCATACAGAAGCCATGGAATGCACGCGCAACATGGTCTTTATATCAATATCAGAAAACTTGGAGATCACCCAGAAATAAGCATCATTGGTATGAGATATCATCATGGAACCGGCGCCCATTGAAAGCACGGCCAGGATCCTGCCATTCTCACTATCGAGCCCGAAGGCCGGAAGCAACGTTAGTATGATGGAAGAGGGGGTGACTATCACCCA
>OFTY01000466.1_pt1 | contig 29006 bp, 25 predicted proteins | sample 1775061 | NCBI WGS metagenome assembly OFTY01 (sample SAMN08195773, study PRJEB24354) | sludge metagenome | isolation source: sludge from phenol fed wastewater aerobic bioreactor B | place: India: Nagpur | collected 2016-09-16 | reverse complement strand
CGGCTTCTGTCGACTTCGACTGGCTCTTCCCCGCAGATCTTCAGCGTGTATTCCACGAGCGTGACGCCGGCCTGCGGGCCGCTGCAATTATGACATCAATGTCGCGGAGCCGATAATGTTCGAAGCTGATGCCGTTATCGAGGGGCGCGAGGCAATCACTGCAGTCGCCGGCAGGCTGCTCGAATAATTCGGTTTTCACTTGCGATCTGCTGCCGAGGCCGACGGCGTCGGCCAGAACGGCATAGGGGCAATGCTCGGACATGCGGGGACCCTATCCACTCGGCATATGGTGACGGGAAAGGATGTCGGCGAAATAGCTCGCCTTTGAATAGTGCTGAACTCAACGGGCTAATTCCCCGCTCTGCCAGATGCTCTATCACCGTCGCGCCCTGACCCTAGGACCGCGCTTCGCGCCATTTGATGGCCCGTCCGATCGTACCGCCCTGCACGATGACCGAGAAGAGAACCGCAATATAGGTTGCAGCGAGAATATAGGGGCGCTCCGGGCCGTCCGGCAGGCCGAGTGCGAGGGCGATTGATATGCCGCCGCGCAGCCCGCCCCAGATCAGCGTGATCGGCGCCAGCCTGCCCAGCGGGAGCAAGGTTCGCATCACGCCCAGGGGGGCCAGCACGGACAGGCAGCGGGCGGCAAATATGAGCGGAATCGTGAGTATACCGAGCAGAATAAGCCGCGTGTCGGAGGGAATGGTAACGACCTCAAGCCCGATCAGCAGAAACAGCAGCGCGTTCAGAATGTCGTCGATCAGACTCCAGAATTTGAGCAGATAATCGCGCGTCATGTCACTCATCGCGTGCGCGACGCCGTGGTTGCCGATGATGAGCCCCGCGACCGCCATCGCGACTGGACCGCTGACGTGCAGCTGGCTGGCAAGAGCGTAGCCGCCCATCACCACTGCAAGGCTGATCATCACCTCGGTCTTATACTCATCGATCGACCGCATGGCCCTGAAGGCTGTCCAGCCGATGACAAGGCCCAGAAGAATCCCGCCGCCCGCCTCGGCCACGAACATCCGCAGGGCGTGCGGGGGCGAAAGGGGCGCGCCGCTTGCCGCTGCGGCGAGGAGGATCGCGAATATCACGACTCCCACACCATCGTTGAACAGGCTTTCCCCCGCCACGGTCGCCTGCAGCGTGGGTGGAACATCGGTTTCGCGCAGGACACCCATGACGGCGACCGGGTCGGTGGGGCTGATGAGCGCTCCGAAAACCAGGCACCAGATCAGGGGTATGGCGATACCCATCCAGCCGGCAAGCAGGTGAAATCCGGCGCCGACGAGAACCGTCGAAAGAAGGACGCCGATCGTCGAAAGCGCCAATATTGCCCAGCGCCCCCGGCGCATTTCGGTCCAGTCGACATGGAGCGCACCCGCGAACAGCAGGAAGGAGAGCATTCCGTCCATCAGCGCTGCGTGGAAATCGATGCCGGCGATAAATTTCACAATCTCCTCGGCCACCGACGGGCCCGACAGCAAATGGTCGAGCGCGACCACGAGGAGCGACGCGACGGCGCCCATGATTGTCAGGCCTATCCTGGTCGGCAGGCCGATGAAACGGTGATTGATATAGCCAAGCGCCGCGGCGAGCACGATCATGATTGCCGCCGCATCAAAGGGCGTGATGACGAGGCTCATCGCGTCGCTTCCCTTCTTGTCGCCCTCCGCTGCCGCCGTTGCACCGCTTCTATTCTTCGGGCGGGGCGGCGGCCCATGCAGCGCGTGCCTTTAGACGGTCGAGGTCATGGACGAACATCCCGGCCTTGTCTGCCCGTTCGAGCGCCAGCGCCGCATGCGACCGCGCGCAGTCTTCATAAAGCGCCGGGTCGTTCCTCGCCAGCGCCTCGAGGGCGAACTGGAGGCGCATCTGGACTTCGACCAGTGCCGCACCGTCGCGGGCGATCGGATTGAAGAAATCGTCGAAGAGGTCGCGCGCTGCCAGATCATGGGCGTGAAGCCCCTCGAAACAGGGCTCCTGTGGCTCGGACCGGGCATCGCCATAGGCGAGCATGACGCGCAGCCCGGCACCGATGACTTCGATTGCGGTGCCCGGGTCGTTGACCGCGGGCGACAAGGCTCGCGACGCGATTTCGGAGAGCACGATCAGCCCGAAGCGTGGATCCTGATCATATTCGCGATCGGCACCAATGGTGATGCATTTGGCGATCCGGGCGGCGCAGTCATCGTGCGCGGGCGGCGACACGTAGGCGACGGGACGCGCGGCATGAACGAAGGATCCCGCGATAACGTCTATATGAATGGTGACGCTGGCATCGGCGGCGATGTCGGCGAGCGCGGCCATGTCGATGTGCCGGACATAACCGACGTCCGGGCACATAACTTCGGACGCGCCATAAGGGATCATCGTCCAGGGCCGCGCCCCGAGGCGCGGGCGGTTACCCCATTGCCCCGCAGGCGCTGTCGCGGCCTCTTCGACACGCTTGATCGTGTCGCCTACGCGCCCGAACTTGCCCAGTTGCTCGATCCAGCGCAGCAGGGTGCCGGCAATGATCAGCAGGACGGCAAGTGTGGCGCCGAACAGGATGATCCGCCCCTTGTCGCTGTAGAAGCCGGCGGCGAGGCCGATGATCCCCACGATGCTGAAGAGAAAACTGCCGATGAAGGTCGCGAGCGTGTTTTGCGCGACGGAATCGCTCAGCAGCAATTTGGTCGACCGCGGGGTGACGTTAGCCGCCGCCGCCGAATAGGCCGACACCATGACCGAAAGCGAGAAAGTCGTGACCGCCAACATGCTCGAAGCGAGGATATCGAGGATATTGCCGACCGACCCTGCCGCCAGGGTGAGGTTGAAGTCATAGGGGATCAGAGGCTCGGCTATCGCAGCGAGCACTGCTGTTGCTACCGCCGCGAGGCTGAACATCGCCGCGCGGACCCATATCTGCTTCCTGAACTGGCGCAGCAGCCAAGTGGTCCGGCCGATGAACGGCCCGTCGAGCGGCATCATTATGGCCTTCCGAACGCCATCGCAGCGTGCCGTATGGGCGGATATTGCACCTTCATCCTCCTGTCGCTGCTGCCTTTCCCCCGGTTATCGGGTGGGGGGAGCGCTGCCCGTGTTGGTAGCACGGGCGGACCCCGACTGCATCAGCCGCGCATCCTCGTGCCGTTCAGGCCGGATGTAGATGGAGCTGATGTCGGGTGCCGCCGCCTTGAGCTCGGCCTCGATCGCCGCGATGAGCGTCTCGGCGTCGCCCATGAGCAAGTCATCCTCGAAATCGACGCTCACCGCGACGAATATCGCCTTTGGCGCGGTGTGAATGGTGCGAACATGATTGACCGCACTGACGCCCGCACGCGCGCCCACCATCATCCGGATCATGGCAATGAGCGCGGGGTCGGCGGCTTCACCGATCAATAGCCCCTTCGCTTCGCGGGCCAGCAGCGCGGCGACTGCAGCGAGGATGAGGCCGATCGCGATCGATGCGGCCCCATCGATCCGCGCATCGCCGGTCGCATGGCTGAGCCAGACGCCTGCCGCGGCGATGAGGAGCCCGGCAAGCGCCGCGCTATCCTCGAACAGGACAATGAAGGCTGCGGGATCCTTCGACTGCCGGATCGCCTGCCACCAGCTGCGTCCGCCGCGCCCGGCATCGAAAGCCCGCACGGCCAGCGCCCAAGATGCACCTTCGAGCAGGAAGGCGATCGCGAGTACGATATAGTTTATCGCGGGATCGCGGAGCGGAGCTGGGGCGCGGATATGGATCCAACCCTCATAGATCGACATGCCCGCGCCCGCCGCGAAGATGAGGATCGCCACCACGAATGCCCAGAAATAGAGTTCGCGGCCGTAGCCGAAGGGATGGCGGGCATCGGGCGAGCGGCTCGCCCGGCGCTGGCCATAGAGCAGCAACATCTGATTGCCGCTGTCGACGAGCGAGTGAATGCCTTCGGAGGCCATCGATGAGGACCCGGTAATGGCGGCGGCGACGAATTTGGCCGCAGCGATGCCAAGATTGGCGAAAAGCGCGCCAAAGAGCACGTTATTCGCCTTGAGATGACGAAGCGAAAGCGCGTTACTCATCGATCCGTCCTGACGAGCATCGACGGCCTGACTGTCAACATATCCCGCGATCAGGGCAGCGCATAGGCCACGACCTCATCACCGACGGGTGTCTCCATGAAATGATGGCCGCCAGCATAGATGACGATATATTGTTTGCCATTGGCTTCATATGTCATCGGCGTGGCCTGGCCACCGGCGGGCAGGACGTCGGACCAGAGCGTCTTTCCGGTGGCGAGGTCGATTGCCCGGATCAGATTGTCGGTGGCGGCGGCGACGAAGATGAGACCGCTCGCCGTCACGACGGCGCCGCCATTGTTCGGCGTGCCGATGGTGACGGGCAGCATCGAGGGGATGCCGAACGGCCCGTTGGTGCGGGCGGTACCGAGCGGGCGGTCCCAGATCGTCTTGCCGGTCGCGATGTCGATCGCGCGAATGCCGCCATAGGGGGGCTGTTTGCACAGCAGCCCTGTAAAGGGCAGCCGCCATCCGGCGTTGACGTCGATCGCATAAGGGGTATGGACTTGGGGATCGCCTGCCCCTTCCGCCCCGCCGATATTGCCGCGGGCCTGATCGCGCGGCGCCCAGCCCATTTCATTTGCTTTCCGCCGCGGTACGAGGCGCACATAGTTAGGCATGTCGTTATAATTGGCAACGATCACCCCGCGCACGGGATCGACAGCGACCCCGCCCCAGTCCGTGCCGCCATTGTAGCCGGGATATTCGATCGAGCGCCGCATGCTTTCGGGAGGTGTGTAAAAGCCCTTGTAGCTCGCCTGGCGGAACTGGATACGGCAGATCATCTGGTCGATCGGCGACATGCCCCACATATCCTTTTCCGTCAGGTCGGGCTTGCGCAGCGTGTGCCAGAGCGACACGATCTGCGTCGGCGCGCGATCCTTGGGCTCGACGCCGCCGCCAGGCGCCCTGATCGTCCCGATCGGGGTCAGCGGCTTGCCCGTTCGCCGATCGAGCACATAGATGTCGCCCTGCTTCGACGGCAGCACGATCGCTGGCACGGTTCCGTTCGCACCCGGAAAATCGATCAGCGTCGCTTGCGCACCGAAATCATAATCCCACACGTCCTTCTTGACCGCCTGGAAATGCCAGCGGGGCTTGCCCGTCGTCACGTCGAGCGCGACGAGCGAGGTTGCATATTCATTCTCAGCGGGGCGCCGCAGGCTCGAGTAATAATCGGCCGCGGCATTGCCCATCGGCAGATAGACGAGGCCAAGCGCTTCGTCGCCCGAAGCGATCGTCCACATGTTCGGGGTTCCCCGCGCCCATGTTTGGCCTGCGGGAGGATAGCCGTCCCAATCGGGGTGCATCATGTCCCATGCCCATTTGAGCTTGCCGGTTACCGCGTCGAAGCCGCGGATCACACCCGATGGTGCCCAGCGGTCCTGCCCGTCGAGCACCTGGTGCCCGGTCACCACGACCCCGCGCACAATCGTCGGTGGCGAGTTGATCGAGACATAGCCCGGGGGCGTGTTCCCCATACCGATCTTGGTGTCGACCTGACCGTTCGCCCCGAAATCCTGGCAGGGCCGGCCGGTGGCGGCGTCGAGGGCGAAGAGCCGCGCATCGAGCGTTCCGAAGATGATCCGCCGCGCGCAGGGCTGATCGGCAGCTGCGTCCGGGACGGTAAAATAACTCACGCCGCGGCAAGCCGCTGTGTAGGGGATTGCATCGTCGGGGACCTTCGGGTCGAAACGCCAGCGCTGCTTGCCGGTCGCCGGGTCGAGCGCCATCACAATATTCTTCGGTGTGCAGACATAGAGGCTGTCGCCAATCTTGAGCGGCGTATTCTCGGCGCCATAGGTCCCTTTGGCGGCGCTCGACGGCAGATCGCCGCTATGGATCGTCCAGGCGCGCTTGAGCTTTCCGACATTGGCGGGCGTAATCTGTGCGAGCGGCGAATAGCGGCGCGCACTTTCGGTGCCGCCATAGGCAGGCCAGTCGGCCCCGGCCTGCATGAGCGCCGGGTCAGTCATCGCCATCCGGCTCTCCGGCAACGGCGCGAGGGGGCGCGATGCATTCAGCCAGCCAAGGGTGGCGCCGCCCGCAGCCAGCAGGAGAAGGACGAGCGCGCTCCCTGCAAGCGCAAATCGCCAGCGCCGGGGCCGCTTCGACAGCGCGGCCATCGCGAACAGCACAGCGACAAGGAGCGCGGCCGGCGCGACGACGCGCGGTACGAGCGCCCAGCCGTCGCCGCCCACTTCCCAGAAGGCCCAGAGCAGCGTGAACAGCATGACGGCGCCATAAAGCCAGCCGCCAAGCATCCGCCCGCGCATCAGGAGCAGACCCGCGGCCAGCATCGAGCCGCCTGCCGCAAGATAATAGAGGGAGCCGCCGAGCAGCGCGAGCCATAGCCCCCCTGTCACAAGCACAAGCGCAATGAGTGTCAGGAATGCGCCGACGAGGAGCGCGATAAGGGGAGCCGGAAAAAGCGTGCGGAAGCGGATCATCGCCAGTCCTTCTTGTGGGGCGCGTATAGAGCGCCGGACGCGCGGCAGGGCGCTGCATCGCGCACCCCGACAAGGCAGTAACACGCCGCAACGCCGAACGATGCGTCGGGCCGAAGTAATTGTTGCGCGGGCTGGGCTCCCCTGCGACCGCGGCGCCGACACAGATATTCAGGGGCCGGCATTATTCCGGGAAACCATGCGCCCCTGGCGACAGACCAGACCGCGGCAATCTGACGCTCGATCACGCCGACCGAGCCAGAAGCGCGCGCCTTCATCTATCTCGATGAGAGTGCCGTCCGCGAGCCTTGCGCCTTGTAAAGATACGGCCGGTTCAAAAGCATGCAGCTCGCGAGGCTCGACAACCAGATCGCCCGGGCCCCGGACCCGACCTCGACGCGCCGGCTTGAGGACCGCATCGAGATTGAGCGCGCGGAGCGACCCTAATCGTTAAGACTATCGGCGACCAGATCCGCTGGGATCGCGATCGGCATAGCGATTGAAGACATCCGGATCGTAGGCCACCACCGGGGTAATCAGCCCCACCGCCGTCCGCTGGAGCCGCGTCGCTCACCTTGGCGGAGACATGGTTAGGATCCGGTCCGGATTGGAGCAAAGCCGGACTCCCAGAAAAACTGAACATTTCCAATATTTTGCATTTCAGTCCATGACCGTTCGCGCTCTGCCTTTATCGCGCGCCGTGCCAACGCTTTCCCGTTGGCTCCGATTTGGGCGCGCTTGGCCGCGACGCAGGCAATATCGCATGGCATAGCGAGCTTTGCCACCTTGTGTGGTGCCCAATATACAATTACCGCCTCGTCAATCGACAAGGCGACTATATTACTTGCATATTTCAAATATTACTTTCGACAAAAATTCTATATTTCTCCCATATACCAAATATAAAAGTTTTTTACTTAAATAGACAACTTCAGATCCGTTAATCCTGTTCGGAACGAAGGAGTCTTGCCATGAGGAAACAACTTGCCGTTTCCATCGCCGCCGCCACTCTCGGCCTTGCTCTTGCAGCACCGGCGCGGGCCGACATCACCGGCAGCATCGATGCGACGATCACGCTCGAAGCAGGCTGCATTATCAACGGCCAGACGCTGAGCGACGGCGCCGGTGCCGCCGACTTTGGTACGATCGACTTCGGCACCCAGAATACGCTGTTCAGCGAGGCCGATGGCGAACTTATCAGCGGCGGCGGCGCGCTTCGCATCCAGTGCAGTCCCGGGATCGTCCCGACGCTCTCTTTCGAGGCCGGCGAGAATGACGGTTCGGGCGCGGGACCCGGCGCGCATGCCATGGCGCACGCCAGCAGCCCCGGCCATTATGTCACCTATAATCTCTACAGCGATGCCGGGCGCAGCTTGGTCATCCCGGTCGGCGGCAGCCTCACGCTCGCGGCTACCGGCACCGAACAGCAGATTGACATCTATGCGCGCGCCTTCGGCGAGCCGGGGCTCGTGACGGGCGCCTATAGCGACACCGTCACGGTCGTGCTCGAGCTGTGACGCCCGGCGCGCGCCTTCTCTGTGCAGCCCGTGAGGCCGCCTCCCCGTTTGCGGCGCGCCCCACCGCGCCGCAATCGCCGGCGTATCGCCGGTCGCTTCAGCGCGCCGCGCTGGCCGCCCTCGCCATCGTGGTCCTTGGCGGGGGCGGCACCCCGGCGCGCGCCGAAACGAGCGCGACCTTCGGCGTCGCCGCGCGGATCGAAGCGGGATGCCTCGTCGACGGACTTGGATCGAGCGGCGACGCAGGCACGATGGGCACGCTCGATTTCGGGAGCGACATGAGCCTTTCGACCGCCACGCACTCGGCCTCGGCCAGCATTACGCAGACGATCCGTTTGCGCTGCACGCCGGGAACCGCGCTGCTCATGACGATCGACGGCGGCGAGCATGAAGCGGGCGGCGTGCGTTACCTCCAGCACGGCGCCGACAGCGGCGCGCGCATCGCCTACAGCCTGTGCAGCGACGGGAGCTGCGCCGCACCGATTGCGGTCGGCGCCGCGACCCCGGTCGCGGTCCTCGATTCGAACAGCGAAGATATCAGGCTGCCGCTCTATGGCCGCCTGACCCTGCCGGGCGCCCTGCCGCCGGGTCTCTACAACGATCGGTTGTTGGTGACCTTGTCATGGTGACGCGCCGCCTCCCTCCTCGCGCCGCACTGCGGCTTGCGGCGGCGCTCGGCTTCTTCGCGCTCGTGCCCGCCCTCGCCCGGGCCGAACCGCCGGCCTCGCTCCTGATCTGGCCGGTCAATCCGGTGATCGAGGCCGATCGTCAGGCGGCCGCATTGTGGCTGGAAAATCCGGGATCGACCCCGGTCACGCTGCAGGTGCGGATTTTCGCCTGGGCGCAGCAGGACGGGCAGAATGTCTATGCAGCGCAGAACAGGGTCCTGCCCTCGCCACCGCTCGTCACCATTGCCCCCGGCGAGCGCCAGCTCGTGCGGCTGACCCGAACCGCCCCGCCCCCGGCGGCGGGCGAAGACGCCTACCGCGTTATCGTCGACGAGATTCCGACTCGCGCCGCCGCCGAAGCGGCGCCGGCCGCTGCCGTGAGCTTCCGCATGCGCTATTCGCTGCCGCTCTTCATCCCAGGCCCGCACGCCGCCCCCTCGCGGAAGGGCGCCCGGCAGGACCCCGCCGACGCGCCCGCGCCATCGCTGAGCTGGCGGATCGGCGAGGATGCCCGCGGCGCCTTCGTCGAGATCGTCAACAGCGGCAGCCTGCATGCGAGGCTGGTCGAGGCGCGGCTCGAAGAGGGCGCGCGAAGCGTCCCGCTGGCACCGGGGCTCCTGGGCTATGTGCTCGCCGGCAGCCGCGCCCGCTGGCCGCTCCCCGAGGGCGCACCGCATGCGCGGCTCAGTGCCGGCGTCAACGGCGGCGAGCGGCAAATGCTCGCACCGGCGGACGAATGACCCGTGGCGCGGGGGCGCATCGCGATGCCGCTCGCCGGGCTGATTGCGAGCGTGCTCGGCTGTCTGCCGGCGGGCGCCCTTGCGGATGAGACGGGCGGCACCGTGGCGGGTGAATATGGTGCTCTCCCGCCGCCTGGCGCCGCGCCCGCTGCCACACTCAACAACCCCGAAGCGCTCATGCTCGAACTCGTCATAAATGCAAAGCCGAGCGGCCGCATCGTCCGCGTGACGCGCGAGGGCGCCCGCCTGGCGGTCCTGCCCGCCGACCTCGCGCGCGCCGGGATCAGGGTCGCGCCGGACGGCGCGCCGCTGTGGCTCGATACGCTCCCCGATCTCAGTGCTCGCTACGATGCGCCGCGCCAGCGGCTCGAGATCGTCGCCGCGAGCGCGCTGCTTCCAGGGCAGAGGCTGGGCGGCACGCCGCGCAAGGCGGCGGCCGCGCGCTACGACATGGGCGCACTCCTCAACTATGACCTCTATGTCAGCGGCGGCAGCGGACAGAAGTCGGCCGCCTCGCTCTACCATGAAGCGCGCTTTTTCAGCGCCGCAGGGACGGTATCGACCACGGGCGCGCTGCGCTCGGGACACGGCAAGGCCTATATTCGCTACGACAGCGTCTGGCGGCGCTCCGACGAGGCGAGCGCGGTCACGGTCGAGGTCGGCGATGTCGTCACGCGCGGCCTTGGCTGGGCGAGCGCGGTGCGGCTCGGCGGGATCCAGGTGTCGCGCGACTTCGCCGTGCGCCCCGACATCATCACTTACCCGCTGCCGCAGTTTTCGGGGAGTGCCGCGCTGCCCTCGACGGTCGATCTGATCGTCGGCGGTCAGCGTGTCGCGGGCGGCGCCGTCGATCCCGGCCCCTTCAGCGTCGCGGCTCTGCCGCCGGTCAGCGGCGCGGGCGAAGCCAATCTGATCGTCACCGACATGCACGGGCGCAAGATCCAGACCGCCATGCCCTTCTATGTCGCGAGCGATCTGCTGCGGCCCGGGCTCACCGACTTTGCCGCCGCTTTCGGGGCGTTCCGCAACCATTATGGCACCAAAAGCTTCGATTATGGCGATATTGCCGCCACCGCTTCGCTGCGTCACGGCGTAACCGACGCGGTCACCCTCGAGATTCGCGCCGACATCGCCGATGGCGCCGAGCTTGCCGGCGGCGGCGCGGTCGTCGCGCTCGGCGGCGGCGGCGTGCTGAGCGGCGCCTACAGCCGTAGCTTCGGCGACGGCAGCGCGGGCGGCGAGTTGACGCTCGGCTATGAATATCAGTCGCGCTTCGCCTCGATCGCGCTGCGTTACGCGCGCCGCACCGGCGATTTCACCGATCTCGCTGCCGCCGCGGGCGGGCGCGCGTGGCGCGCGCGGCGCGTCTATTCGGCGGCGCTGAGCTTCGCGCTCGGCCGCGCGGGCACCTTGGGGGTCGGCTATTTCGATATTGCCGCCGAAGATGAGCGCGCGAACCGCCTTGCCAATGCGGCGTGGACGCTGCCGCTGGGAAGCGGCAACCGTCTCGCCGCGACGGTGTCGCACGACTTCGGTGACCGCAGCTGGTCGGGCGCTCTCAGCGTCAGCATTCCGCTCGGCGGGACTCGCGGCACGCTCGGCGCCGGCGTCTTCGACGCGCCGGGCCAGCGAATGGGCTGGCGCGCCGACTATAGCCGCGCCCTGCCCGCGGCAGGCGGGTGGGGATGGAATGCGAGCGCCGCAGCTGCCGATGGCGGCGGGCTTTACCTGCGCGGCGATGCCGCGCTGCGCACCGACGCGATGACGCTGCGCGGCGGCGCTTATGGCAGCGGCGAGGCGACCGTCTGGGGAAGCGCGAGCGGCTCGCTCGTCTTCATGGACGGTGGGCTTTTCGCGGCCAACCGGATCGCCGATGCCTTTGTCGTGGTGAATACCGGCGCACCCGATATTCCGGTGCGCTATGAAAATCAGCTTGTCGGGCGCACGAACGGCGACGGTCAGCTGCTGATTCCCTGGGCGAGCGCCTATTATGACGCGCTTTATGCGATCGATCCGCTCGCGCTCCCGGCGAACGCGCGCGTTCCGCTCGTCGAGCAGCGCGTCGCGGTGGCGCGCGGCAGCGGGCATGTCGTGCGCTTCCCGGTCGATATCCGCCGCGCCGCGACGGCCACGCTCCGACTGCCCGGCGGCGCCCCGGTCCCCGCCGGCGCGATCGTCCATGCAGGCGCCGCCACCAGCTATGTCGGCTGGGAGGGCTTCGTCTATCTTGAAGACTTCGACCCCGGCGAGCGTCTCTACATCGATCTCCCCGACGGCGCGCGCTGCAGCGCGCGGCTCGGCAAACCCGCCGCCGCCGACGCTACCGCCGATACGGTCATCGATCTTGGAGACCTGCCATGCGCCGCCTGACCTTGCTTCGCGGCCTGCTCGGCGCCGCCTTCGCCGTGGCGGCGCCCGAGGCCGCCTCGGCCTGCACCGTTGCGACCGCGAATACCAATCTTGGCACCACATCGACTTTTGCCGCCGCCAGTGCCGCGCAGCAGGCGAGCGGGTCGGCAGGGCTCTCGTGCGACATATTGCTGGCGGCGCTCACCACCCATTATGTCGGACTGCGCGTCGAGGCATCGAGCTTTCAGCTGGCCGGTCCCGGCGGCGCAACCATCGGCTACGCTGCCTCGCTTGCGCCCGGCGGCCCCGCGCTCGGCGTCGGGAGCTTCCAGGATCTTTCCTCGTTCAGCCTCGTCAGCCTCTTCGCCGGCGCCGGGGGATCGATCCCAATCTATATTCGTACCACGCCGACCGCTTCGCTGCCCGCGGGTACCTATACGGGCTCGCTCGATCTGCGCTGGTATTATTCGGTTTGCTCGCTCGGGGTGGCGGTCTGCCTCGCCTATTCGGCAAGCCCCGGCTTCGTGCGTCCCGTGCCGCTCGTAACCTCGCTCAATTGGGGAAGCGGCACCGCGGTGCGGATCAACATCAGCCTGATCCTCGAAAAAGATTGTCTGATCGACGCCCCGGCGATCGACTTCGGCGCCGCACCGCTCGTTGGCAGCTTCGCGCCGGTGACCCAGACGCTCACCATCCGCTGCAGCGCCGGCGCCGCCTATAGCGTCGGCCTCGACAATGGCGCCCATGCCGCCGGCGCGCAGCGCCGGATGACCAATGGCAGCGCCTTTCTCGCCTACGACATTCTGAAGGGCGCGGCCTCGCCCGATCGCTGGGGGCCGCTCGGCGCCGAGCGCCGGTCGAGCGGCGATGCCGAGATCAATGCGGGCGTCTATAATGGGCTGGCGGCGCAAGGTTTCACTTACCGCGCACGCATCGACGGCGCACAGACGACCCCGCCCGCGGGCAGCTACAACGATACGGTTCGCGTCGATATCGAATTCTGACCGGCTCGGCGCTGCGAGCAAGCACCGCGATCCGTCCGGATCGGAGACAAATTGGCACCCGTGTAAGGTTAAGGTGCGGCATGAAGCTGTCGTCAACCTATCCAGGAAAGGAGGACCATCATGGGTCAGTCCTGGGAGAGTTTCGAACGCCAGTCGGGCGTCGATCCGCGCCGCCTCGGCCGCCTCGAGGATAATCTCGAAAGCCTGATCGCGCGCCTCGAATATCTGATGTTCGAATACCCCGAGCGCACCGACGCCCCGATCACCCACTTGGCACGGCATGGGGGGCCGGTCCAAAACCGCGAGCCCGGAGCCGACGCAGCGCAGGCAATCGAGGCAATCCAAAGGGACGCGAACGGCTTTCCGGCGGCCCCGCCCGCTCCGCCAGCAAGCTTCCCCGGGGCACGCGCCGCGCTTGTCCGCGAACGATTGCGTCAGCGCCGGGCGCGCGAGACGCTGTTCGCCGATATCTTCTGCGACCCTGCCTGGGACATGCTGCTCGACCTTTATGCCGCGCATTATGAAAGCAATGAGGTGTCGGTATCGAGCCTCTGCATCGCCGCGCAGGTGCCCGCCACCACCGCGCTGCGTCACATCGAGACGATGACGGCGCGCGGCTGGCTCGAAAGGCATGCCGACCCTGCCGACAAGCGCCGCAGCTTCATCCGGCTCTCCGATGAGGCGCGTACGCGCCTCGACCGATATTTCGACGATCTGCCGCGCCAATCGTAGAGCCGCTTCGCCAGCCGCCGACAGGAGATAGCAAGCGCTCCCAGGGGCCGGTGGTTACTGCCAGTTTTGCAGCGATATTTTCCTTATGCGCTCGCGCCCGTGCGGCGCGTTTCCGCGCGTCTGTCGCCGTTCTGATCGGGCGCCCAAAAGGCGCGCTTCCGGCCATATTCTGCCCTGGTTTCGCGCGGTGCGCGAGGTCGCCCGATCGCCCGGAACGCGAAGTGGCGGGGCTGGTCAGGCAGATCACCCTGCCGCGCCCGCTTGTGCGCCGAGCCCGATTCATGGTTAAAGACGCGGGGCAGAAACAGATGAAAACTGGGCCACACCCTGATCAAAGCGCCTTCACGGCGCTGACGCGCAAACAGATCGCCGTCCTCGACCTTCTCGCCAACAACCGGACGAGCAAGGAGATCGGCCATGCGCTCGGGATTGCCGAAGCCACCGTCAACCGCCGCATCGAAGTGCTGCGCTCGCGCCTCGGCGGCGTGACGCGGCACGAGCTTGCGCGCCGCTACCGCGACTGGACAAGTCTTGCGGACACCTTCGAACGCGCGGCCGACCCATGTGTAGAAACACCACCCAATTTCTACCACTCGCCGAGCCGGGGCTCCCGCGCCAAGTCTCGGGGCAGGACGAAACCGCCACCGACCGGTTTGAAGACGCCCTGAGTCTATCGCTCGAAGCGCCGTGGAGCCGGGAAGCAAGACAGCGGATCGTCCCCGGGGTGCTCGACGGCAAACATGCCGTGCTGGCCCGGATCGCGACGATCATAGCGATGCTGCTGGGGATCGTCGCCAGCCTCGTGCTGGGGCTCGCCGCGGCGAGCGCGATCACGGACCTTCTCGGCTAACGACCCCGCCGCGAAATATTGTGGCGTGCTCAGCGAGCGCGCAGGCCCTGGGGGTAAACTCATGACCAACGCCGTACCCGCCTATATGGCGCGCATCCGCAACCAGATCCGTCTGGCCGAAACGAAAGCCGACGAGAGCCTGCTCGCCAAGCTCGACGTGATGCAATCGATCCTGCGCGCGCGCCAGGTCGAAGATATTCCCGCGCCGCATGTCGGCCAGGAAGCGATCGTTCGCCTAGGCCGCGCAATCCAGTCGGACATCGGCGCCGCGAACGACATATTCCGGTCGCACAATGCGCTGGTCGGCGACAAGATCAAGATCACCGGCATGCCCGGGCACGACGACACGCTGGCGTTCGCCGAGCTCGAATCCCAAGCCGAAGCCGCCGCCTGACGATTGACGGCGCCGCCGCGCGGGGCCACCAACCGGTCATGGGTTGGATCTGGGCCTTCAACATCGCCTCGCTGCTGCTCCTGATCATCGCCGCCTGGCGATGGGGAGCGGCTCTCGAGAGGATCTGCACGGCGGCGCTCGTCTTCATAAATGTCGGCGACCTCATCTATCATGCGGTCGTGGGGCGGTGGACGATCTACGCCTCGGTCGACGTCGGGCATCTCGTTATCGACGGGCTGATTGCGGCAGTCTTTCTTGCCGTCGCGATCCAGGCCAACAGGGTCTATCCTTTATGGCTCGCAGCAATTCAGCTGGTCTCGGTGATCGCGCACTTCGCGCGCGACGCCAACAGCCAGGTGGCGAAACTCGCTTATGCGCTGATGGACTATCTCCCCTATTATGCGCTGCTGATCATTCTGTTCGCGGCGATCCGCGCGCATGCGAGGCGGGTGCGGCGTATCGGACCCTATCCGGCGTGGCGTCGCTCATCGAACCCTTCGCCGGCGCCCGTGCCCCCGAAGCCGCCGCCGGCCTGATCGCGCGCTTCGGCGGGCTCGGCCGCGCGCTCGCCGCAACGCCGCAGCAATTGCTCGATGCGCTCGGCGGCGATGTTCCGCTTCGCGACGCGATCGTCGCCGCGCGCACACTCATGGTTGCGGGGCTGCGCGAACGCATCACTCGGTCGGTGGTGCGCACCGACGATCCCGACTTCCTCCAATATCTGCAGATATCGCTGGCCAAGGCGCCCGTCGAATGTCTCCACGTCACCTTCGTCACGCATGACATGGGCTATCTCGGCGACGAGCTGATCGCACGCGGGACGATTGCGCGCCTCGGCATCGAAATCCGCCATATCTTCGAGCGCGCCTTCGAGTTCGGGGCGCACGCGATCATCCTTGCGCATAACCACCCGACCGGATCGAGCGAACCGAGCGCGCGCGACGTCGAGTTCACGCGCCGCATCGCCGCACTCACCAGCGCGGTCGACATTCCGCTCGTCGATCATCTGATCGTGGGCGCCGAACGCGTGACGAGCATGCGTGGGCGAGGCCTGCTATGAAGGCCGAAAGCCCGACCGCGGCGGTCTCTAGCGAACAGCCGTCGATCGAGACGGCGCTCCCCAAGATGCGCCGCTCCCTTGATGCCCACGCTGACGACAACAGCGACATGATGTTGCTTGTTGCGGCACGCGCCGAGCAGGAATATGCGAATCGCCGCAGGCGCGAGCGGGCCCTGCCCGGCGATCTGCTCGGCGATCTGCTCGGCGAACCGGCGTGGGATGCTGCTCGACCTCTATGTCCAGAAGGCGCGCGCACGTCCGGTGAGCGTCCACAGCCTGTGCATTGCCGCGATGGTTCCGCCGACGACCGCGCTGCGCTGGATCGACAAGCTGCTCGCCTGCGGGCTTGTCGAGCGGCGGCGCTGCGAACGCGATCTCAGGGTCGTGCACATCGAACTGACCGGGCGCGGGATGACGGCGATCGAGGCACATTTTGCAAGCACGCAGGCGTCGTAGCAAAGCCGCTGCCAAGACGGGCGCGCCTTTGAGCATCGTACCGCAGCGCCAAGGCCGGATCAGCCGCCGACCACCCGAAGCCGCGGGCCGGCGAGCGTGAATTCGGCGGGCCGCCCGAACAGGAAGCCCTGCGCCTGCGGGCAGCCTTCTTCGAGCACCATCAGGCGCTGCGCCTCTGTTTCCACGCCTTCGGCGACGACGGGCAGATCGAGACTGCGGCCAAGTCCGACGATCGCGCGGATGATCGAGCGCGCCGACTCGTCGTCGGTGACATGACTGACGAAGCTCCGGTCGATCTTGATCTTGTCGAAGGGAAAGGCCTGGAGATTGCTCAGCGAAGAGTATCCGGTTCCAAAATCGTCCATCACGATCCGCACGCCGAGCGCCTTCAGCCGGTGAAGCGTGTCGAGCGCGCCCGCCCGGTCGCGCAGCATCACGCTCTCGGTAACTTCGAGCTCGAGCCGGGCTGCGGCAAGACCGCTCGTCTCGAGCGCGTCGGCGACGACGGCGGCGAGATTGGGGAGCTGGAACTGGATCGCCGAGACGTTCACCGCGACGCTGACGTCATCGGGCCAGAGCGCGGCGGCAGCGCAGGCCTCGCGTAGCACCCATTCGCCGATCGGGATGATCGCGCCAACATCCTCGGCGATCGGCACGAATATCTCGGGCGCGATCGAGCCGCGGGTCGGATGCGTCCATCGCAGCAGCGCCTCATAACCCATGACCGTGCCGCCGGCGGTTGCGACGAGGGGCTGAAAGACCAGATGCAATTGGCCGCGCGTGATCGCGTGGCGCAGGTCATGTTCCAATTCGCGCCGCTCGCGGACCTGGCGATCCATTTCGAGATCGAAGAAGCAGGCCTGGCCGCGCCCGCATTCCTTCGCCCGGTAGAGCGCGACGTCGGCATTATGGCGCAGCCGCTCGATATCGGTCGCATCGCCGGGGAAGAGCGCCACCCCGATGCTCACCCCCACCGCCATGGGATCGCGCGTGATGTCCATCTCGAGGGCAAAGCCGCCGAGGATGCGCTCCGCGAGACGCTGGGTGTCGGCGACGTCGCCGACGCCGCGCTGAATGATCAGAAATTCATCGCCGCCGATCCGCGCGACCAGGTCGACGTCGCGGATCGCGTCGCGCAGCAGGGCAGCGACCCGGCAGAGGATCGCATCGCCCGCGGCGTGGCCGAACAGGTCGTTGACCGCCTTGAAGCGATCGAGATCGAGCGCCAGCAGCGCGAAATGCTCGCCCGACCGCGCGAGCGCTTCGAGCGCAGAGGTGAAGCGGGCGCGGTTAGGGAGGCCCGTCAAAGTGTCGTGCGAGGCGAGATGCTCGATAAGCTGCTCGGCCCTCTTGCGCGCGGTAAGATCGCGAACCGCAAGAACCTGGCAGCGCCGCCCACGATATTCGATCGCATGCGCGGCAATTTCGACGATCAGCTCCTCGCCGTTGGTGCGCCGGATCACCGCTTCGGCCGGTCCCTCGCGCGACGCCGCCAGCCCCTCGCCGTCCGCGGGCACGAGCCAGTCGGCAGCGCGCGATCCGATCAATTCGGGCACCTCGACCCCCAGCAGACCCGCAAGCTGGCTATTGGCCTCCAGAATGCGGCCGTTGCTCAGCACCGCAAGGCCCTCGAGCGTCGCGTCGGTGAGACCGCGAAGGTCGGTCAGCAGCCGATCGAGAAAGGCGCCAATAAGCACAAGGCCGATAAGCGCGATCGTCGCGACCACGGTTGCGGCGACGAGCCAGCCATCGCCTGTTCCGGCCGCCGGAAACCCGCGCGCCGGATCGGGCACGAGCAAGGTCGCCGACATGGCGGTAAAATGCAGCAGCAGCACCGCCGCGACCGCCAGCGAGGCGGGCAGCAGGATACGCCATTTTTCCTTGAGCTTGCCGAACAGCCAGAAGGCAGCGACAAATATCATCGCGGTGAGCACGAACGCAGCGGCGATCGCCGGCCAGTCGTATCGCACGGCGACCGGCGCATCGATCGCGGCCATCCCTGCAAAATGCATCGCTGCAACCCCGATGGCCGCGATCAGGCCCGCCATCCCGCTCGCGGCGGGCCGAAATTCCCGGCCGAGAACAAGAAAGGCCGACCAGAAGGCGAGGATCGCGATGACGACCGAAGTTGCGGTCATCCCGGGCGCGAAACGCAGCGGGACCGCGCCGCGATAGGCCAGCATGGCAATGAAATGGGTTGCCCAAACGCCGACCCCGGCGGCGAGCGCTGCGATCGCAAGCCATTGACGGCGCCGGGCATCGACGCAGTCGAGCGATCGGCCGAGCAGGAGGAAGATCGCGGCGCTCCCCAATATCCAGACAAAAGCCGCGAGAAGGACGAGCCGCATGTCATGCTCGCCGGAAATGCATTCGAGAACCTTGAACATCGAACCGCCCCTTTCACAAGGCGTCCGGCTTGCCTGCAAAGCGGTAAATCGCCTTCTAGCGGCAGCGCGCGAGACTGGTCCGAATTGAATGTTTGCCGCGCGCTACTATTCAAAAATGACGGGTGATTGCTTGCCCATGCCGACGTGCCGGTGGGTCGGCGCGCCGAGCTGGCGTGGGGCTACGCACCGCGATCCTGCCAATATGGACCCAAAAGCCGGCCCCCGCGCAGCATGGGTCGTAGCTGAGCCGAAGCTCGAAACGGGCGTAATCCTTCGGTGCATGCGGTCCGCAAAACCCACGGCGGCCGGTAACAAAGCGGAGCGCCGAACGATGTTAGCGTAAAACGTCGGAAGCTTGGAAAAGCGTCGCGTCCGTAATCGAACGGGGGAAAGGTGCAAAATCACCCCGCACGCCGTGTTTCAGAGCTGCCAGAGCGAGACCCGACCGCGCCGCGCCTTCTGGCCCGCTGCCTTGCCAGATCGCATCGAGAACACCTGCGGCAAACGCATCGCCCGTGCCGACGCGGTCCCGGATGGGTTCGATCCGGATTTCAGCGGTCGCTGCGAAACAGTCGCGCGCGTCCACCCGGGCCGCGATGCGGTGATCGGTCGCGCCGACGATACGCCGCGCCGTCGAAGCGACATAGCGAAGCGACGGATATTCTTCGAGAAGCGCCAGTGCGGCAGCCCGGCGGCGACTTTCTCCGTCGCCTGAAAACTCGCGGCCCAGAAGCAGGGATGCGTCGCGATGGTTGCCGAACAGGATGCTCGCCCTGCCCACAATCCGGCGGAGGATCGCGCCCGGATCGTCGCTCCATTTCTCCCACAGGCGGCCGCGCCAATTGCCGTCGAAAGAGACGCCGATGCCCGCCGCACTCGCCGCCTCCACCGCCGCCAGGGCGGCCTCCGCCGATTGCGGGCCCAGCGCGGGGGTCACACCCGAAAGATGCAGCCAGTCGATGCCGGCGAACAGTTCGGTCCAATTCCAGTCGCTTGCCGCCATCGCCGCGAAGGCGGAATCGGCCCGGTCATACAGCACCTCTGCCGGCCGTACGGGTCCGCCGGGGATATGATAATAAAGGCCCATCCGTCCCTCGCGCCGTTCGACGCGGGTCGTGTCGACCCCGTGCGCGCGAACCGCGTGGATTGCCGCGTCGCCGATGGGGCCCCGGGGCAAAGCGCTGATCATGCGGACTGCCAAGCCGTGCGATGCAAGCGCCACGGCGACATTGGCCTCGGCCCCGCCGACAAAAGCGTCGAAGCGCGGCGATTGCAACGGCATTTCACCATCCGGCACCGACACGCGCATCACGATTTCGCCGAAGCAGGCGACGGTAAAGGGTTTTGCTGTCATTATTCCAGTCCGGTTTCGGCTATCGCGGTGCAGCCAATGGCGATCGCCGAGCCGAAGGTCGCATGTGCGGTTTCGCCGACGCGGATCGGGTGTACGCCCGTTATCGCGCCCGCCGACAGCCATTGCCCCGGCTCGAGTGCGATACGCCCCTTCAGATGCTGCTCGATCAGGAAGCGCACCGATCCCAGCGGCCCGTCGAGGACATCGCGCGCGCGCCCGCGGCCGACCACCGTTCCTGCGACCATCGTTTCGACGTCGAGCTGGTCGAATATGCCCCGGTCGAGCAATGGCCCCAGCAACAGTCCATTGTTGATGCCGAGGTCGGCGATGATCGACCAAGGCGCATGATCATGCACGTCGGGCGCGGGCGAACTGGCCACTTCGAACCCTGCGCGAATCTCGCCGATATAGTCGAGCACGCGATCGGCGGGCGGTATATGGTCGGGCACCGCGTCGAGCCGCAACATCACCTCGGCTTCGATTGCCCCCGCACCGCCGCGAAAGACCCGGGCCTCCCCCGGCGATACCGTAAGCGTAGTGCAGCGCAGAACCGGCCCAGCGAGACGCTCGGCGCCCAGCGTGGCTACCATAGGCGCAGGGATACGGCCGACTTTCCAGCCCAGCGCCGGCATGTCCAAGGACATCAGAATCCGGTTCTGCATGGCATAGGCTTCGTCGAGTGACGCGGGGAGCGGCTGCGGAAAAGCCGGCAGCGCCGTCCCGCGCCGGCGGGCATTTGCAAGGGAAGCCGTCCCATCGTCGGCGCGAAGTTCAACGGTCATCCGGGCGGGCGTCCCATCGTCAGGCGAGCTTCGCGCTCAGCAGATAACGCTCGCGGCTTTCGGCTGCCCGGCGGCGCAGTTCGTCGAGCGCGCGCTCTTCGGTTTCGTCGAGCATCGATTCGAGCAGGCGATTGAAGTGCCGGCGCATCGCGAGCCGTGCGCCCGCAGCGTCACGGCGGCGCAAGGCCTCGACCACATCGGCATGTTCGGCCTGCCGCGCGCTGCCATCCTTGCGGCAGACGAGCGAGTGACTCTGTTTGACCTCGGGCAGTTCCAGACGCATCCGCCACAGTCGTTCAATGACGTGGATAATTGCCTTGTTGTTCGATGCCGCGGCAATCGTCATGTGAAATTCGCGGTCGATCGCGCTTACTTCCTCTTCGCTCTTGCCATCGTCGGCCATTGCCGCGAGCAGTTCGTCGAGCTTCGCCAGCGTTTCGGCCGAGATCGTCGGGGCGGCCAGCGCCGCCGCCTCCGCTTCGAACAGCGAGCGCGCTTCGGTCAGTTCGAACGCGCTGACCTTGGGCAGGATCGAATTGTCGTCGGGAAGCGGCGTCGCGACATAGGCACCCGCGCCCGTCCGGATGTGAATCCACCCGGTTGCCTGCAGCGCAATCTCGGCTTCGCGGATCGTCACGCGGCTGACCTCGAACTGTTCGGACAATTCGCGTTCGCCGGGGAGGCGGGTTCCCGGCGGATAGGTTCCGTCGTGAATGAGGCGGCGGATCGTATCGGCAATCTCTTCGAAAAGGCGGCGTTCGGCCATCGTCAATATACTCCCCGCTCCAATGTCAGGAAGTCTATACAATCAGGTAGGACAAGTTTGAAGCCCATCACCGTCCGCAGTTTCAGTTTTTCTCGGCGCACGCGCGCGGGTCGGGAATGCGGCGGCCGCAGAGGAAGGCCAAAGCACGCGCAGTCATCATCCGCTGGCTGTCCGCATCGAATTTCCCGTGCCCCCCGCCGGGTACAATGAAGAGGTCGGCCGGAACCGCGAGTTCATCGAGCCGCCGCTTGAGGTCGATCGACTGGGCCACCGGAACCACAGGGTCGGCATCGCCATGGCCGATAAAGACCGGCGGAACATCGCTGCGAAGCCAGGCAATCGGCGACATGCGGCGCGCCATCCTATCGGCCCCATCCCCCTCCCCGATCCAGTTTGCAACCGTAGCGTGGCGCGCGCCCGAAGCGTCCTTCGTCGCTGTCAGATCGGTCGGACCATAAAGATCAACGACCGCCGCAGCGCGGCCCGCGCCGCGACATTCGGCAGGATCGATGGCATTTTCGTCAGGCAGCAGCCCGACCATCAAAGCCAGATGCGCACCCGCCGACGTGCCCGAGACGACGATCCGGGCGCGGTCGAAGCCATAGCGCTCTGCGTTGGCGTCGACCCAGTGGAGCGCGCAGCGCGCGTCCTCGACCGCCGCCGGTGCCCGCGCCGCGCCGGCGAGGCGATATTCGACCGTAACCACCGAAAAGCCGGCGGCGACATAGGGGCGGAAGCCGGTCCAGCTTTCGGGGCGCGCGCCGCGGGCCCAGCCGCCACCGTGGAAATGGATGAGGACCGGGCCCGGCTTCTTGCGGACGGCTGGATGAACATAGAGGTCGAGACGCAGCGGCCTGCCACCCACCGTGCGGTAAACAGCGTCCTTGACGACGCGACCGGGCGCGATTTCATCCGTGGCCGACGCTCCCGGTGCCAGGAGCGCCGCCATCGCGGCGATGCCGGAGAGGACAAGCCGGCGGGACAAGCTAGATCCGCGCCCGGATGCCGATGAAATATTTCGACCCGTAATAATGATATTGGCGGCTGCTGCCATAGACCGGCATGTAGGTCGCCTTCGGTTCGTTGAAGATATTGATCGCCTCGAAGCGCAGCGAAACCCCCCGCATCAGCGCCAGCGAGGCGCGGAAATCGACGGTTTCGCTGGGCCCGACGTAGCGCAGCTGGCTGTTGCCGCCGACGAAGTCCTGATAATATTTCGACCGGTAATTATAGATTGCCTGCAGCGATACGGGGCCGATTTCATAATAGGCCTGCGCCGAAAGGACGTGCTTCGAATAGCCTGACAGACCGGCCGGCGCGATCAACCCCGGCGACACCGTTTCGGTTTCGGGATCATAGACGTCGCCGAGGCGAACATCCTGATTTTCGAAATTGGCGTCGGCATAATTATAGCTGACCTTTGCCCCCAGACCGTCGAGCGGCTTGGGCAGGAAGCTGAAGCGCGTCGCAGCGGTCAGTTCGATACCGTAGATGCGCGACTTGTCGGGGCTGTTGCGCGTCTGGATCACCGGAACGGTCACGTCCTGCCCGTCGACGGTGAAGCTTTCGTCATAGACCACCGGCTGAAAGCCGCCGGTGAACTTCTTGTAATAGACGGTCGCCGACAACAGGCTATCCTTGTTCGGATACCATTCGATCGCCGCATCGGCATTCCAGGACATCAGCGGCTTGAGGCGCGGGCTACCGTTTGCGCGCGCATTTTCGATCGCATCCTGGACCGAGGTAAAGCTACCGCCATCCTCGAGCGTGAAAGTCCGCCCGGCGCCAAGCGCGCTGGGTGCCGGGCGCGACATCGCGCGGTAGCCGGCGAGACGCAGCAGCATGTTCGGCGCGACCTCGAAAATCGCGTTGACGCTGGGCAGGATGCGCGTCGTCCCGCTCTTGATCGTGACCGTGTCGAACTCGCCGCTGTCGTCGAGGCGAATGGTGCCGTCGCCATTGTCGACGATAACCAGGTCGCTGCGCTGCCCGTTCGAGGTCACATCGGTTTTGACCACGCGAACGCCGAAATTGCCTCGAACCGGAAGATTGCCGAGGTCGCCTTCATATTCGGCCATCACATAGCCCGCGAGCGTGCGTTCGGTGACGTCGCGGTTCGCGACCGAACGGATATCGTCGGGAAGCCCGGGATCTTCGGTGCCGAGATATTCGCGGAACAGGCAGTCGACGTCGAAGGTCGCCCAGCTATGAATGTCATTGCCGTCGGCGGCGGTGAGATAATCGCGCTGCGGAAAGGCCTGACGGCAGAGATTGTTGATCCGCTGATCCTCGGTCCGGGCCGGATTCTGGTTGAAGTCGCCGTTGCGGACATCATAGTCGCGGTAGGTCAGCCGCGCCCAGCGCGCACCCGCCGAAATGCTCCGCAAAAAGCCGTCCATTTCATAAATCGCGTCGACGCGCCCGGCGACAATCTCGTTGCGGCGCTTGGCCTCGTCGCGGCGGAAGCGGGCATCGTCCCAGAAGAGGTCGTGGTTGTCGAGATCGAAGCGCGGATCGATCGTGATCGTCGGGACGAAGCTGCCCGGCGCAAGGTCATAAGTGTAGGGAATGCGCATATTGTTGAAGACGGTACGCACGCCGTTGACGTCGGTCGGATCGGTGCGGAGGCGGAAGTTGCGCTCGATTTCCTTGCGGATCGTCCGCGAATAGCTGCCGTCGGCAGTCAGCGTCAGCCGGTCGTTCGGCTTCCACTCGACCGACAGGCCGCCACCCAGATATTCTTCCGACCGCGAAAGTTCGGACCCATTGGATTCGAGAGAACTCTGGCCCTCCAGGTGGCGAACGATACCGTTGGCGTCATATTCGACGTTGACGAGACTGCGCCGCGCTTCGGACAGCGTCAGATCGCGCCGGCTCTCGACATATGTGCGGTCCGAATATTGGATGTCGAGATTGACGTTGATCCGGTCCGACGGGCGCCACTGGATCGCACCGAAAGCGGCATCGCGCTGGTCGGTCTCGCTGATCTGGCGGAAAATATAGCTGTTCGGGACCAGATAATAGGGAATGTCGCTGCCATAATCCTCGCGCGCGAGTTCGGTGCAATTATTGTTCGTCACCACGATGTCGGCGCGGCATGCGCTCCACGTCGTGCTCGCTGCATAGGTTTCTTCGGGGTTGTTCGTGTCGTTGCGCTGAAAGCCGATCGAGATGCCGATCGTGTCGTTCGCGAACTGATCGACATAGCTCAGCGTACCGCGCCAGCCGGTGCCACCCGATCCGACGATCCGGTTGCCATAGGGATTATATTGCCCCTTGATTTCCCCCTGGATGCGACGCTTGCCGAAATCGAGCGGACGCAGCGTACCGATCTCGATCGTGCCCGCAACGCCGCCTTCGACCAGATTGGCCTGCTGGGTCTTGTAGATCTTGATATTGTTGACGAGTTCCGACGGAAACTGATTGAAGTTCACCGAACGGTCACCGCTGCCATTGGTCGCATCGCGGCCGTTGAAGGTTGCGTTGGACAGGAAAGGCCCAAGGCCGCGAAGCGCGATTTCGGACGCATCGCCCTTTTCGCGGTGCGTCGTCGCACCGGTGATCGTCTGGAACGACAGCCCCGCCGACAGCGCCGGCAAGTCGCCGATATCGGCCGCCGACAGCGCGTCGACGATCGCCGTCTCGCGGCGCTTTACGCTGATCGAATTCTGGATCGTCTCGCGGATGCCGGTGACGACGATCGCATCATCATCGGTCGCCGCGCCTTCAGCAGAACCGGTCGCATCCTGCGCCGCCGCCGGGGCGGCAAGCAGCAGCAGCGGCCCGACCCCCGCCAGCAAAGCCGCGCGAAGCGCACGATTATCGACCTGCTGCTGAACCTTCACGCCGTCTCTCCCTCGAATATCATGATTTTGTTCTGACCAATATGGTCGAACATAGCATATATTTTGTCAACCATTGTGTAAGCTAAATTGGTATGACCAATTTTACACCCCGCAATCGAACCCCTGTCAGGGCACGAGCTGGCTCGCCAGCCCCGGCACCGCGACAGCGAGGGCCTGCGTCACAAGGCGCGCCGTGACTTCAGCGCCAACGTCGCCCAGATGCGTATAATCGAACTTGCGTGTCACCTGCCCCCGCGCGCCCTTGCCGGTAATCGGCGGCGGTGGTGGTGGCGCGGGACGCGCCGCGAGCGTGGTTCCCGCTCTGGCTGCGGCAAGCTCCTCGTCGCTCGGCGGCTCCTGCGCCAGCTGCGTCGCCGTCTCGGCGCCCATCTTCTGCACCTGCGCCGCGCTCAACGCGTTGAGGTCGACCAGCGGCACGTCCATCGCCTTGGCGACGTTGCGGACCTGATCCGACCAGCTTGCAAGCGTGTTGCGAAGCTCGCCATCGCGAAACTCGCGGCGCGTCAGCGGCGTCACGAGCACCGGGACCGCCCCCGCCGCGCGCACCTCCTCGACAAAGCGCCGCAAATTTGCAGGAAATTCCGACGTCTCGTCGGTCCAGCGTTCGGCCTTGCTCGACTGATCATTGTGCGCAAACTGGATGAGCACATAGGTTGCGCGATAGCCCGGCACCTTCGCTTCGCCGAGTGCGATGTCCCAGCTCCCCTCCTGGCGGTAGCTGCGCGTGCTGCGACCGCCGCGCCCGGCGTTGACGCACGCCACCGACGATTTGACATGGCCGGCACAGAAGGCGCCGCCCCAGCCGCTGTGCGGCGCCATCGTCGAATCGCCGACGAGGATGATCTTGTAGGGCGAAAGCGGCTCGGCATCGGTCCGGTCGCGCTCCTTGGCCTGCGCGCCGCCGGCAAGCGCGGCGGCGAACAGCGGAATGGCTAACCAGCGCATATCCTGTCCCCTTCTTCTGCGGATTACATCGTCACGAAAAATAGAGCCCGCCGTTGACGTCGAGGCAGACGCCGGCAAGAAAGCTCGCTGCAGGCGATGCAAGATAGGCGATGGTATCGGCGACCTCGTCGGGATGACCTTCCCGGCGCAGCGGCGTGTTTCCGGCGGTCGCTGCACGGCCCTCCGGCTTCGAGAAAATATCGTGAAAGCTCGTTCCGATCAGTCCGGGGCAAACCGCATTGACGCGGATTCCCTGCGGTCCCAATTCCTTTGCCATCGACCGCGTATAGGTCATCAAAGCGCCCTTCGCGGTGGCGCTAACCGAGGCGCCGGGGCCGCCGCCGTCGCGTCCGGCCTGGCTGGAGACATTCACGACCGCCGATCCCTCACCGAGGAAAGGCAGGGCAGCCTGGAGGACGAGGAAAGCCGATTTGAGGTTGAGCGTCATGACATGGTCGAAGAAGGCCTCGTCCATCTCGCCCAGCGTCTTGCGCGCGACCATTCCGCCAGCAAGGTTGACAAGAATGTCGAGCCGACCGCTGAACGCGACCCCGACCTCGTCGAGCATCGCGCGCACCGCGCCGCTGTCGGTCACGTCGGCCTGGACCAGAAAGGCGTCGCCCCCAGCGTCGCGGTTCGTCTGCAGGGTGGCTCCGGCGGCTTCGCGGCCGCTGTTGTAATTGATCGCGACGCGCGCTCCGGCGCGCGCGAGCGCGATCGATACCGACCGGCCGATATCGCGGCCGCCGCCGGTGACGAGCGCAGTTTTTCCTTGGAGATTCATCGAATTCTTTTCCTTATTCTTGGGTGTTGCGGGGCGCTGTCGCGACGGGTTCGACGCGGCCGCCGATCAGTCGAAATGCGAGGAAGGAGAGCGGAACGATCGCCGCCGACAGCGCGAAGATCGGCGCATAGCCATTCTTTGTGAGGACCGGCACGAGCCAGGTGGTGATCAGCGTCCCGGCGACCGCGGCGGTGCCGCTGATCCCGGCAAGGCTACCGACCGCCCCGCCGCCGAAATAATCGCTCGGCAGCGTCTGGATATTGCCGATCGCCATCTGGAAACCGAACAATATCCCCGCGATCAGCAGGACGGCGCTGAGCGGATCGTCGGCGCCGATCGTCGCAAGCAGCGTGGGGAGCATGATCGCGCAACCAATGCCGATCGTCAGCGTGCGCGCCTTGTGGACGCTTCCGCCGGCGGCGATGATCCGCCCCGCCAGCCAACCGCCGAACAGGCTGCCCAGCATGGCGCCGACGAAGGGCACCCAGGCGAACAGCCCGATCTGCTTCACGTCGAAGCCGAAGGTCTCCGCAAGGTAGATCGGCAGCCACGATACGAACAACCACCACACCGGATCGAGGAAGAAGCGTGACAGGATGACGCCCCAGCTCTGCCGATGGCGGAGAAGTTCGCCGAGCGGCACGCGGCGATCATCGCCCGGCCCGGCCTCGGCACGGCCGGTCAGAATATGCTGACGCTCCGCTTCGCTGAGCCAGGGATGGTTTTCAGGATCGCCCTTGTAGAACCATAGCCACGGAACCAGCCAGATGAAGCCCAAGATACCGACGATCAGGAAGGTGCCGTGCCAGCCGAACTGGACGAAAAGCAATGCGACGAGAGGGGCCGAGACGATCCCGCCCAGCGACGCCCCGGCGTTGAATATGCCCTGCGCGAGCGCGCGTTCGCGCGAAGGGAACCAGAGCGCATTGGCCTTGGCCGCGCCCGGCCAGTTCCCCGCTTCGCTGACCCCCAAAGTCGCGCGCAGCACGCCGAGCAGCGGCATCGATCGGACAAGCGCGTGCGCCGCGATCGACAGCGACCAGAAGAGGATCGAGATGGTGAAGCCCATCCGTGTCCCGATCGCGTCGAACACGCGCCCGAACAGCGACTGACCGAATGCATAGGCGATCATGAAGATCGTTACGAGCAGCGCATAATCTTCCTTGGTGGCGCCGATGTCTTTCGACACTTCGGGCCACATCACCGCGAGCGCGTTGCGGTCGATATAGTTGATGACGGTGGCGAGGCCGATGAGGCCGATCACGCACCAGCGCAGGCCGCCCTTCATTTTGCGCCTCCCTTGGCAAGATCGAAGCGGCCGACGGCGCCGGTCCATGAATGCGCGGCACCGTCGATCGTGACGCTGTGCAGTGCGTCCGCCGCGACATTATCGGCCACCGCGATCGCCAGACGGCGACCGCCGGCCAGCGTGATGACCACGAGGTCGGCGTCGCCGAGGCGGCGGTGGTCGAGCCCCACGACCCGCGCACGGCTGCCGACGACCGTCTCGGCCGATGCGTCATAGGACCCATGCGGTTCGAGCAGGCTGACGAAGGTCGCGCTGTCGGCGCCGTCGATGCGCTGGATCAGCACGGGCTGCCGGCGCAGGTTGAACTCGGGGTCGTTTGCGCCGCTTTCCGCGAGGATGAAGTGGGCGCCCGCGGGCGGCGCCATATGGTAGCTGTAGAAGCGGCTGCCCTGCATGAAGGTGAGCCGCGCTGCCTTGCCCGCCGCCTTGTCCGCCGCGCTGCCCACGCCATCGACCCACAGATGCTGGTAGCCGTTTGCGGTGCCCAGCACCGGCCGCTCGGCCAGCTTGCGATCGAAAACGATATCGCTGTCGATAATCTGT
>OFTY01000463.1_pt1 | contig 29057 bp, 26 predicted proteins | sample 1775061 | NCBI WGS metagenome assembly OFTY01 (sample SAMN08195773, study PRJEB24354) | sludge metagenome | isolation source: sludge from phenol fed wastewater aerobic bioreactor B | place: India: Nagpur | collected 2016-09-16 | reverse complement strand
TCGCCTGAACCGTCTCGACTCGATCAATAAGCGCAGTGGGAATCGAGGAGAAGTCGACCTGACCGCCAGCGCCGGCGCCTGAGAAGATCGAGGAAACGTTGGCGCCCACGAAGCGACGACCGTTCACCAGCACCAGCGTACGATTAGTGCCCAGATTGAACAGGTTCACGAAACTACGGCCGACGCCGAAACCAGCCTGATCGCCATCCGGCGTGATCGGAACGCCCGCCACCGGTTGCTGATTCAGCGCCTGGGCGACATTGGTGAAGCCCTTGTTGTCAATCGTCTCCGAGGACACGACCGTCAGAGGCGAAGACGATGTCAGATCGTTGCGACGGATCCGCGACCCCGTAACGACCACTTCAGACACTTCGGTCGCCTGCTGGTCGCTGGTTTGTTCGGCCGTCTGCGCGAAAGCGGGGGCCGACATAGCGATTACACCGGCCAGGATCGTCGTCCCAAAAAGATAGTTTCGTTTCAAGTTCATGAAAATATGTCCCCAACGACTATTACTATGCGATCAGTCAAATACGCACAGCATTGGCTTTGAAAGATCATCTCTATCCGAAAATATTGGGGCCGCAACATTTATGGCTCAAATCGGTCCAAGTCACGTCAAACGTGTAACAGAGACGACACAGTTTCGCCGCGGATAATCAAATGATGTTCCGCGAACGGGCCAATTTACGCACAAGAGTTCTCCCTACCCTGGCCAAGGGTGCGACAAACCGCCCCAGACCCAGCAGGAGGGAGCGCGCTAAAACTTACAGATTATCCCGCAGCCAGCCCGCCGCCCGGGCCACCATGCCGCCACGATGGACCTTGGGCGCATCTGCCGCGGTGATCTGTCGGGACATCAGCTTGCGGGCCGAGACAGCCTCGCGCGGACCGTAGGCGGCGCGCAGAAGGACGCCTGCGGCTGAGCAGAAGGCAGGGCCGGCGGCGGCGTCGGCCAGGTGGGGCGCGCGTTGCGGGCGGCCCAGGCGCACCGGGCGGTCGAAGACGCGCACGGCCAGCTCGCGCACGCCGTTCAGCTGGCTGGCGCCGCCGGTCAGGACCAGGCCCGCGCCGGGTTCGAGGCCCAGCCCGGCGTGCTTCAGGCGGTCGCGCAGCAACTCCAGCGTCTCTTCCACGCGCGGGGCGATGACGGTCTTGAGCATGGCGCGCGGGACGATAACAGGACCGGCAGAGGCGTCCTCGCCGCGCGGCGGGGCCTCAAGCATTTCGCGGTCTTCATTGGCCGACGCCATGGCCGAGCCGTGCAGGGTTTTCAGCCGTTCGGCTCCGACGCGCGATGTCGACAGGCCGCGGGCGATGTCGGCGGTTACATGGTCGCCGCCGACGTTCAGGCTTTCGATGTGCAGCAGGGAGCGCCCGCCCCAGACCGCCGCCGAGGTCGAGCCGCCGCCCATGTCAATGCACAGTGCGCCCAGCTCCATCTCATCCTCTTCCAGCGCGGCGAGCGAGGAGACGACCGGCGCGGCGGCCACGCCCTGGAGGTCCAGGTGCGCCAGTTCGAGGCAGTGGCTGAGGGCGTTGAACGAGCCCTCGGACATGGAGACGACCAGCAGGTCCAGTCCCAGAGAGCCGCCGCGCATCGAGCGCGGGTCGTGAACGCCCCTGGCGCCGTCCACCGACCAGGCGATGGGCAGGACGTGGATCGGGCGTCGGTTCGGCAGGCGAATCTGGGCCAGGGCCATGCCGATGGCGCGCGCCAGATCGGCGTCGCTGATCGGGTGGGAGCCCAGCGAGACACGCGCCTGCACCCGGTGGCTGGCCATCTGGCCGATGGCCGTGGTGACGACGACGCCGGAGACAGGGGCGCCCGCCGCGCGCTCGGCGCGTTCGACGGCGTGGCCGATGGCCTGGGCCGTCTCGTCCATGTTGACGATGGCCCCGCCCTTGACGCCGCGCGACTGGACGTGGCCGGCGCCGGCGACGCGGATGGTGCGGTCGGCGTGGCGCACGCCGTCGGGCTTCATGATGAAGCAGGCGACCTTGGCCTGGCCGAGATCGAGCGCGGCCACGACCGGCGCGCGCGGCGCGCCCCTGCCCTGTTCCGGCTTGATGTCTCGGCTGCGTCCAACCATGGGGTCGTGTCCTAGGAAGTCAGAGGGTCAAACGGCGCCTTCGGAAGGGCGGACGGCCACTTCTTCCGGCGTGCGAAGGTCGATACGGGCGAAGCCCAGGTCCAGCAGGCGTTCGCGCTGATCCAGGGCGTCGAGGCGGATGAGGGCGGATTCCTGATCCACGGCGGGCAGTTGGATCAGGGCGCCGTCCTTGAGGCGCAAGTCCCAACGGCGCTCGTCCACGCGGACCAGGGCGTCGACCTTGGCCATCAGGCGCGGACGCTGGGCCAGCAGGGGCAGGACGTCGGAGGCCGCCTGATCGGCGCCCTTGCCCACCACCAGCGGCAGGCGCGGGTATCGGCCCGCGTCGGCGCCGGGAATGACGATTCCTTGCGCGTCGATGACGTGGGCCTTGCCGCCCACCTGCCAGACGGCGAGGCGGTCGTGCTCCTTGACGTCGACGATCAGGGTGTCGGGCAGCAGGCGCACCACGCGCGCCTCCTTGACCCAGCCGACCGTCTGCACCCGGTCGCGCACGGCGGCCAGATCCAGGCTGACGATGGGTTGATCGGCGTGGACGCCGACGGCGGCGCGCACGGCGGCGGCGGCTTCGGGCGAGGCGCCGGTGACGTGGACCTGACGCACCTTCAGGCCCATGCCGGTCGTCACGGCGTCAAAGCGTTCGGAGACAGCCGTCGAGATGCGCTCGGCCCGCGCGCCGGTCGCCAGCACGGCCGCCAGTATGCCGACGCCGACCACCAGGGTCGCCGCCACGACGCGCGGCGACATGTCCAGACGGCCGATCTCGGCCGCGCGGCCGGACGGAGCGCCGCGCGCGCCGCCCTTGCCCGAAGACTGTCGCCGACCGCCGCGCACTACCGCGGGCATGAGGCGTCCTCCACCATCCAACGAACCAGTTCGCGATAATCCATACCGACAAAGGCCGCCTGCTCGGGAACGAGCGAGGTCGGGGTCATGCCGGGCTGGGTGTTCACCTCCAACAGAACGAGAACGTCGTTAACATCGTCATAACGGAAGTCGGCGCGCGAGACGCCTCGGCACCCCATCGCCGCGTGGGCCAGCTCGGCCTGACGTAAAGCCTTGTCAAAAACGTGCGGCGGCAGCTCAGCGGGCAGGACGTGGCGCGATCCGCCGGGCGCATATTTGGCTTCGTAGTCGTAGAAACCCTTGGTCGGGGTGATGTCAGTGATGGTCAGGGCGCGCGGGCCGGTCGCCTCGCCGATCACGCTGACCGCCAGTTCCTTGCCAGGGATGAAGGGCTCGACCATGACCTGATCGCCATAGGCCCAGTCCTCGGCGCCGACCTCGGCCACCGGACGGTTGGCGCCCTCTCGCACCACATAGACGCCGACGGACGAGCCCTCGGCGTTCGGCTTGACCACATAGGGCGGGTCGATGACGTGGCGCGACGCCACCTCGTGCCGGTCGAACAGGCCGCCGCCGGGCACGATGACGCCCGCCGCATGCAGCACGGCCTTGGACTTGTCCTTGTCCATCGCCAGGGCCGAGGCCAGGACGCCGGAGTGGGTATATGGAATCTTCAGCGTCTCCAGGATGCCCTGGACGCAGCCGTCCTCGCCCCATTTGCCGTGCAGGGCGTTGAAGACGACGTCGGGCTTCAGCGCCGTCAGCACCTGAGCCAGATCGCGACCGGCGTCGACGCGCGTGACCTTGGCGACCTGTCCCTCCAGAGCGTCCGCGCAGCCGCGCCCCGAGGACAGCGAGACCTCGCGTTCCGACGACAGACCGCCCATCAGGACAGCGACATGGAGGGTGTTCAGGGGCGTACGCATGGCGACATCCGAAGACTAGCCCACCCCTATGCCCTGAATACGGTTAACCGGTTGGAAACGATACGGGGTCGTGGAAGGAAATTCGTCACCCTCTTCCTTCTCCCCTTGAGGGAGAAGGTGGCTTGCGGAGCAAGACGGATGAGGGGTGCAAGGATACGGGCAAGCGGCTGGGATTGAGGCCAGGATTAGGGAACGTCGCGTCGACACCCCTCATCCGGCCCTGACGGGCCGCCTTCTCCCACAAGGGGAGAAGGATTACGGACGCCCGATCCGCTTGATTTCCCAGTTCAACTGCACGCCGGTCTTGGCCAGCACATCCGCGCGCACGGCTTCGCCCAACCCCTCGATGTCAGCCGCCGTGGCCTCGCCGGGGTTGATCATGAAGTTGGAGTGCAGCTCGCTGAACTTGGCGCCGCCGCCCCCATGCGGTGCAGGCGCGGCGTGCAGTTTGCCGCGCCAACCCGCCTCGTCGACCAGCTTCCACGAGGAATGACCGTCAGGATTCTTGAAGGTCGAGCCGCCGGTCTTCTCGCGGATCGGCTGGGTCTTCTCGCGGCGCTCGGTGATCTCGTTGATCCGGGCGGCGACAGCCTCGGGCGCGTCGGGCGTCCCGCGATAGGTCGCCTCGACCCAGATGATGTCGGCCGGAGCGTTCGAGTGACGGTAGGTATAGCCGAAGTCGGCCAGGGCCAGTTCGACCCGCTCGCCCTTGCGGTTCAGGCCCCAGGCGGACACCAGCACGTCTTTCGTCTCGGAGCCATAGCAGCCCGCATTCATCGTCAGGGCGCCGCCGATCGAGCCGGGGATGCCCGCATAGAACTCCAGCCCGGCGATGCCCGCCTTGGCCGAGGCGCGCGCCACCATGCTGTCCAGCGCGCCTGCGCCCGCCGTGACCGTGACGCCGTCGGTCGTCACCTGCCCCCAGGCGCGGCCCGCCAGACGGATCACCACGCCCTCGACCCCGCCGTCGCGCACGATCAGGTTCGAGCCGACGCCGATCACGGTGACGGGCACGTCCTCGGGCAGGGTCTTGAGGAAGTCGGCCAGATCATCGGCGTCCGCCGGAATGAACAGGGCGTCCGCCGCCCCGCCCACGCGGAACCAGGTGTAGGGCCCCAGCGGCTCGTTCAGCAGCAGCTTGCCGCGCACGGCGGGGAGGTTGTCAGTCCAGGCCATCCGATAAATCCGCTCATCCCGGCGGACGCCGGGATCCAGTGCTTTGGCTGCATTCAGCCGTTTGACGTTGATCCGATGTAGGGCGGCAAGGCTTCGTCGTGAAGCTCTCACTAGATCCCGGCGTCCGCCGGGATGAGCGGGAGCATGAGATTAAGCCAACGCCTCCAGCTGCGCCGGCAGGGCGTAGGCCCAGCTGGTGATGTCGCCGGCGCCCAGCAGGACCACCAGATCGCCGGGCTTGGCCTCATCCTTGATGACGCGCGGCAGGACGGCGGCGTTCTCCAGCGCGGCGACGTGGCGGTGGCCGTAGCGACGGACGCCCTCGACCAGGGCGTGCTTGTCGACGCCTTCGATCGGCTGCTCGCCCGCCGGATAGACGTCGGCGACCAGAACGCTGTCGGCGTCCGAGAAGCAGGTGGAGAAGTCCTCCATCAGATCGCGCAGGCGGGTGTAGCGGTGCGGCTGGACCACGGCGATGACGCGGCCGGTGTTGTCGGCGTTCTGCACCACCTGGCGCGCGGCCTTAAGCACGGCGGCGATCTCGACCGGATGGTGGCCATAGTCGTCGATGACGCGCACCCCATGAGCCACGCCCGTGGTGGTGAAGCGGCGCTTGACCCCGCCGAACCCGGCCAAGCCCGTGCGGATGGCGTCGTCGTCCACCCCGATCTCGCGCGCCACGGCTATTGCGGCAAGGGCGTTGGAGACGTTGTGCCAGCCCGCCATCGGCAGGTGCAGGTTCTCGATGCGCGCAGGCTCGCCCAGGGCGGCCATGCCCTGCCCCTGGATCACCACGTCGAAGCGCGAGCCGTCCGGGTCCATGCGCACATTGTCGGCGCGGACCATGGCCTGAGGGTTCAGGCCGTAGGTGACCAGGCGGCGGTTGTCGATCTGGGCCGCCAGCTTCTGCACCTCAGGGTGGTCGAGGCAGACCACGCCGAAACCGTAGAAGGGAATGTCCTCGATGAAGTCGCCGAACGCCTTCTTCACCGCGTCGAAGTCGCCGTAGTGGTCCAGGTGCTCCGGGTCGATGTTGGTGATGATCGCCACGGTGCATTTTAGGCGCAGGAAGGAGCCGTCGCTCTCGTCCGCCTCGACCACCATCCAGTCGCCCTCGCCGACCTTCGCGTTGGTGCCATAGGCGTTGATGATGCCGCCGTTAACCACCGTCGGGTCCAGCGAGCCTGCGTCCAGCAGGGCTGCGACCATCGAGGTCGTCGTCGTCTTGCCGTGCGTGCCGCCCACGCCGATCGAGAACTGCAGCCGCATCAGCTCGGCCAGCATCTCGGCCCTGCGGACCAGAGGAATGCGGCGTTCGCGCGCCACCGCCAGCTCGGGGTTGGTCGGCTTGACCGCCGTGGAATAGACCACCGCCGAGACGCCCTCCGTCACATGGGCGGCGTCGTGGCCGATGTAGATGCGGGCGCCCAGCTTCTCGAGCCGCTCGGTGTTGGCGCTGGCCTTGGCGTCAGAACCCTGCACCTGATAGCCGATCTTCAGCATGATCTCGGCGATGCCGCTCATGCCGATGCCGCCGATGCCGACGAAGTGGACAGGCCCGAGGGCGAACGGAACGGGGCGAAGACGACGGATCATCTTCGCCCCATAGCTCAAACAGGATGCGATTTGCACCATGCCTTCGCCGGGATGAGCGGGTTTATGCCGCCTGGACCTCCGCCCATTCGCGCCAGAAGGCGTGCAGGGCCGCGATGTCGCCGCTGCATAGCAAGGGCATGGCTTGACGCAGACGGGCGTCGTCCCAGTCCCACCACTTCATCTCCAGCAGCATGGCGACGCTGTCGTCGTCGAACCGCTTGCGGATGACCCGGGCCGGATTGCCCCCGACGATGGCGTAGGGTTCGACATCGCGCGTCACCAGCGCCCGCGTGCCGATCACGGCGCCGTCGCCGACCTTCACGCCCGGCATGATGATGGCCTCGCTGCCGATCCAGACGTCGTTGCCGATGACGGTGTCGCCTGCCTTCTGGAAAGCGTCGACCGCCCCGGCGAAATGCGGAACCTCGGGCATGTAGAAGAAGGGGAAGGAGCTGGCCCAGTCGTTCCGGTGCCCCTGGTTGCCGGCCATGATGAAGGCGGCCCCGCTGCCGATCGAGCAGAAGTCGCCGATGATCAGCCGGTCCACGCCCGGCTCGGTCATCAGATAGCGGGCGCAGTCGTCAAAGCCGTGGCCGTGATACCAGCCGGAATAATAGCTGTAGCGCCCGACGATGATGTTGGGATTGGTCGCCAGATCGGACAGCAGTCGGCCCTTGAACGGGCTTTCGAAAACCTGAGTCATGGAAATCTCTATGTGCGCGGCCGCACCCGGTCAGCGCCGGGCGGCCTTGGATTTTTACTGAAGAGTATGAAGCGCGCAGCCTTGATGCGCCGGGCGAAACCGGGTCGCAAAAGGCGCGCCGCTCGGGGGCGTCAGGCCCGCACGGACGCTATCAGAAAGGTCTGACCGCCATTTCCATGCGGAGATTATGGCCCCGTTTCGCCGCAACGCAATCCACGCAATCGCCGCGCGTGAATCTTGGTTACTCCGCCTTAACCGTAAGGATTCACCATAAGCGTCTCATCTGTCCGGGGCCGCTTTTCCATGTCCGAGTTGAAGACCGACGTCATCCTGCGTGGCGACTGCATCGAGGTGCTGAAGGGCCTGCCGGACAAGTCGGTGGATATGGTCTTCGCCGACCCGCCCTATAACCTGCAACTGGGCGGCGACCTGCTGCGTCCCGACAACTCCAAGGTCGATGCGGTCGACGACGACTGGGACAAGTTCGACAGCTTCGCCGCCTATGACGCCTTCACCCGCGCCTGGCTGGGCGAGTGCCGCCGCGTGCTGAAGGACGAGGGCAGCCTGTGGGTTATCGGCAGCTATCACAACATCTTCCGCCTGGGCGCGGCGATGCAGGATCTGGGCTTCTGGGTGCTGAACGACATCATCTGGCGCAAGTCCAACCCGATGCCGAACTTCAAGGGCACGCGTTTCACCAACGCCCACGAGACCCTGATCTGGGCCGCCAAGTCGCGTGAGCAGAAACGCTACACCTTCAACTACGACGCGCTGAAGGCCTTCAACGAAGACACCCAGATGCGCTCGGACTGGACCCTGGCCCTGTGCACCGGCGGCGAGCGGCTGAAGGACGAGAACGGCGACAAGGCCCACCCGACCCAGAAGCCCGAGGCCCTGCTGCACCGCGTGCTGCTGTCGGCCAGCCGCGTCGGCGACGTGGTGCTGGACCCCTTCTTCGGCACCGGCACGACGGGGGCGGCGGCCAAGCGCCTGGGTCGCCGCTTCATCGGCATCGAACGCGACGAGACCTACGCCAAACTGGCCGAGAAGCGCATCAAGGCCGTTATTCCGGCCGCGCCGGAAGACCTGGTCGTCACCGGCTCCAAGAAGGCCGAGCCCAAGGTGCCCTTCGGCGCCCTGGTCGAGGCCGGGCTGCTGGCGCCGGGCGACAAGCTGTACTGCCCCAAGGGCGAGCGCGAGGCGCGGGTGCGGGCGGACGGTTCGCTGGTGTCCGGCGCCCTGACCGGCTCGATCCACAAGCTGGGCGCCCTGCTTGAAAACGCTCCGGCGTGCAACGGCTGGACCTATTGGCGCTTCAAGACGGATACGGGCCTGCGCCCCATCGACGCCCTGCGCGCCGAAATCCGCGCCGGGATGCAGTAAGGCGGCCGCTTCTCACCGCCTCATAACCTACAGGCGGCGTTGAAGAATATCGTTCCGGCAACGCTGGAACCCGGCGATCCTGGGCGGATTGAGGTTTCGGCGTCGCGTCGTCACGCGACGCAGGAGCCTGCCATGAAAATCGCCCAAGTCACGCCCTTGTACGAGGCCGTGCCGCCCCGGCTTTACGGCGGCACGGAGCGCGTGGTCGCGCACCTGACCGACGCCCTGGTCGAGCTGGGCCACGACGTCACCCTGTTCGCCAGCGCCGATGCGCGCACGCGCGCCCGCCTGATTCCGGTTCGCGATCAGGCCATCCGTCTGGACCCCGCGCCGCTGAAATCCGATCTGGCGGCCCACATGATCCAACTGGCCGAGGTGCTGGACCGCGCCGACCGTTTCGACGTCATCCATTTCCACACCGACATGATCCACTTTCCCTTCTTCGAAGGCTGGGCGGACAAGACGGTGACGACCCTGCACGGGCGGTTGGACCTGAAGGATCTGGCCCCGATCTACGAGCGCTGGACGGAGTACGGCCTGGTGTCGATCTCCGACGATCAGCGCCGCCCCCTGCCCCACGCCAACTGGCGGGCGACCGTGCATCACGGCATGCCGGGCGATCTCTATCGCTTCTCGCCCCAGTCACAGGGCTATCTCGCCTTCCTGGGCCGCATCTCGCCCGAGAAGCGGCCCGACCGCGCCATCGAGATCGCGACCCGGCTGAACAAGCCCCTGAAGATCGCCGCCAAGATCGACGCCGCCGACCGTACCTATTGGGAGACAAAAATCGAACCGCTGGTGCGCGGCAATCCCCTGGTCGAGTTCGTCGGCGAGATCGGCGATGCGGAGAAGTCCGCCTTCCTGGGCGGGGCCGAGGCCCTGCTGTTCCCCATCGACTGGCCCGAGCCGTTCGGCCTGGTGATGATCGAGGCCATGGCCTGCGGCACGCCTGTCATCGCCTTCGCCTGCGGCTCGACGCCCGAGATCATCGAGGACGGGGCCACCGGCTTCCTGGTCTCATCCATGGAAGAGGCGGTCGCCGCCGCCGCCCAGGCGCACCGGCTGGACCGGGAGGCGATTCGCGCGCGGTTCGACCTGCGCTTCTCGGCTACGGCCATGGCGCGGCGGTATCTGGACGTCTACGCCGACCTTCTGGCGCAGCGGCCGTTCGCCGCCCCGATGCGGACGATGGAGGAAGAGCGCAGCTTCGCCGCCCTGGCCTGACTCTATCGGCCCGATGACGAACGCCGTTTTCATCTGAACTGAACCGCGCGCCGACCGTTCGCTTCTGATCCCAAGCCGGGGGGGACGAACCGCAAGCGGAGACGCTTATGGACGACGCCTATTCGGTCCAGACCACCGCCGCCGACACCAACGACCAGGACGGGCTCGAGACCCTGATGGCGCTGAAGGACGGCGACGCCTTCCTGGTCGCCGATCACTGGGGAGACGTGAAGTCGGGCGCCGATGGCCTGTTCGAGCGGGACACGCGGTTGCTGTCGCGCTTCGTCCTGACGGTCGGGCGGGCGCGGCCGTCGCGGCTCAGCTCAGGCGTGACCAAGGACAACGTCTTCTTCACCTGCCATTCCACCAACCGGCCCCTGCCGCCGATGGGCGGGCGCTCCGCCCCGGCGGGGGTGCTGCATCTGGAGCGACGACGCTTCCTTTGGAACCGGCGGCTGTTTGAGCGGGTGCGGATGGTCAACCACGGCGTTGAAGACATCCTGCTGCCGCTGACGTTCGAGTTCGACGCCGACTTCGCCGACATCTTCCAAGTGCGCGGCACGGTGCGGGAACAGCACGGCGAGATCCATCCGCCGGTCATCGACGGGCGGCGCGTGACCTTCAGCTACACCGGCCTGGACGGCGTGGGACGCACCAGTTGCCTGGCGTTCTCAGAGCCGCCCGCCCGCCTCAGCGCCAATCGAGCCGAGTTCATGTTCAGCCTGCCGCGCGGCCGCAGCCTGGACCTGTTCGTCGAGTGCGGCCTGGACGCCTGCGAACAGCCGGACGAGGCGCGTTGGCGCTGGCACGCCATTCTAGCGCGGCTGGCCATGCGGCGGCGGCTGCGGCGCGGCGCCATCGTCGAGGGGGGGCGCAACCAAGGCTTCAACGACTGGCTGCGGCAGTCGCGGGCCGACATCGCCCTGCTGGTCACCGATCTGCCGACCGGCCCCTACCCTTACGCCGGGACGCCGTGGTTCTCGACCCCGTTCGGGCGCGACGGCATCATCACCGCCTGGCAGATGCTGTGGATCGACCCCGGCCTGGCCAAGGGGGTGCTGACCTATCTGGCCTCGCGTCAGGCGACTGAGACCAACGCCTTCATGGACTCCGCCCCCGGCAAGATCATGCACGAGACGCGCGGCGGCGAGATGAGCGTGCTGGGCGAGGTGCCCTTCGGCCTCTACTACGGCGGGGTCGACACCACCTGTCTGTTCATCGCCCTGGCCGGAGCCTACGCCAAGCGCACCAACGACTATGGGACCATCCGCGCCCTGTGGCCCCATCTGATCGCGGCGGCGGGCTGGATGAGCGACTACGGCGACAGCAACGGCGACGGCCTGATCGACTACGCCCGCGCGGCGGACACCGGCCTGTCGAACCAAGGCTGGAAGGACTCTGAAGACTCCATCTTCCACGCCGACGGCCGTTTTCCCAAGGGGCCGGTCGCCCTGCTGGAGGTCCAGGGCTACGCCTTCGCCGCCTGGAAGGCCCTAGCCGAGATGGGCGCGGTGCTGGGCGACGGCCGCGCCCTCGAATGGGCCGCGCGGGCCGAGGCGCTGCGCGCCCTGGTCGAGGACCGCTACTGGATGGAGGACGAGGCCTTCTACGCCATCGCCCTGGACGGCGACGGGGAACAGTGCCGCGCCGTCGCCTCCAACGCCGGGCACCTGCTGTTCATGGGCCTGCCCTCGCATGAGCGGGCGCGGCGGGTGACGCGACGGATGCTGACGGCCGAGTTCCGTTCGGGCTGGGGCCTGCGGACCCTGGCCAAGGGACAGGCCCGCTTCAATCCGATGAGCTATCACAACGGCTCGGTCTGGCCGCACGACACGGCCCTGGCGGCGGCGGGCATGGCCCGTTACGGCGAACGGCGGGCGGTCGCCATGCTGCTGGGCGAGATATACGGCTCGGCCGCTCATTTTCAGATGCGGCTGCCCGAACTGTTCTGCGGCTTCGTGCGCGAGACCGGCGAGCCGCCGATCGCCTATCCGGTCGCCTGCCTGCCCCAGGCCTGGGCGGCGGGGTCGGTCTTCCTGATGATGCAGTCGGTGCTGGGCCTGAGCATCGACGCCGCCGAAGGCCTGGTCGAGGTCAACAATCCCGCCCTGCCCGCGGGGCTGGACCGGCTGTCGATCACCCGGCTGAAGGTCGGCGAGGGGGTGATCGACCTGCACTTCCAGCGCCTGAGCGGCCATGTGGTGGTGATGCCGCGCGAACGCAGCGGGACGGTGAACCTGAGGGCGACGGGTTAGGCGGCGCCCAGAGCCCGCTCCAGCGCCTTTCTGAACACGGTCGGCAAGGCTTTGGCCGCCTCGTCCGCCGGGGTCCATGAGAAATCGCCCTCGCCCGTCGCCACATGCACCTCCAGCGTCAGGCTGAAGTGGGTGAAGACGTGCTCCACCGCCCCGGCCGCGCGCCAGTCGCCCCCGATCGGCGGGGCGAAATCCGGCGTCGCCCCCCAGTCCGACGTCGGCAGGCCCGCCATGCCCCCCAGCAGTCCCTTGTCCGGCCGCCGCACCAAGGCGACGCGCCCCGTTGCGTCGATCAGCACATAGGCGTGGCCGCGCCGATGCGGCCGTTCGGCCTTCTTCGTCTTCAGGGGATAGCGTTCAGGCGCCCCCGTCTTCAGCGCCTCGCAGCCGAAGGTCAGCGGACATCGCTCGCATAGCGGCGACTTGGGCCGACAGACCCCCGAGCCCAGGTCCATCAAGGCCTGCGCCCAATCGCCCGGCCTGTGCGCGTCGACGAACAGGCCCGCCAGCCGCCGCAGCTCGGGCCGCGCGGCGGGCAGCGGCGTCTCGACCGCGAACAGACGGCTCATCACCCGCTCGACATTGCCGTCGACGACGTTGGCGGGCCGGTCGAAGGCGATGGCGGCCACGGCGGCGGCGGTGTAGGCGCCCACTCCCGGCAGGGCCAGCAGCTCGGCCTCGGTCTGCGGGAAGACGCCGCCGTGATCCGCCGCCACAGCGCGGGCGCAGGCCAACAGGTTGCGTGCGCGGGCGTAGTAGCCCAGCCCCGCCCAGGCGGCCATCAGTTCGGCGTCCTCGACGGCGGCCAGGTCGCCCACCGTCGGCCAGCGCGTGGTGAACCGCTCGAAATAGGGGGCGGCGTGCGGCACCGTCGTCTGCTGCAGCATCACTTCGGACAGCCAGACGCGATAGGGATCGGTCTTCGCCTCAGCCCCCGGCGGCGCGCGCCACGGCAGGCTGCGCGCATGGGCGTCGTACCAATCGAGCAGGGCGGCGCGGAGAGAGGGGACGTCGGGCATGGGTCAGGCTATATAGGACGAATGCGTCGTCCCCTGCCCACCGAAAGCGAAGCGCGCCAGATCCTGGCGCAACGGCGCACGCGTCCCGCTCCGCGCCCGCCGCCTCCGGCTGGTCGGTCGCTGGCGCCGCTGATCAAGAAGCTGGACGCCCAGTTCGGGCGCGGCGCCTCGGCGCTGGAACCGCGCTGGGTCGAGATCGTGGGCGAACGTCTGGCCCGCGTCACCCGCCCGCAGAAGCTGACCAAGGGGCGCGGCAATGCAGGCGGCGTGCTAGAGCTGCGCGTCGCCGGCCCCGCGGCCCTGCTGGTCCAGCACCAGTCGGCCGACATCATTCAGCGCGTGAACCTGTTCCTGGGCGCCGGTTCTGTCGAGAAGCTGCGCATCGCCCAGGGGCCGGTGAAGCCTCTGCCCGCTTCGGGCGCCAAGCCCCGCCCGCGCGGCCGGGCCGTCCTGCCGCCCCTGCCCGCCGCGACGGAAGCAGAACTGAACGCCTCGGTCGAGGCGGCGCCCGACAGCCTGAAAGCAGCCCTGAGCAAGCTGGGCCGCGCCGTGCTGTCGCAGCCCCCGCGCGACGAGGGACGTTGACAAACCTTCGCCATCGGCGTTCTCGACATTCAGACGATTTCGCCTGCGCGCACGAATCGCGCGACGTTTCTGAATCTCATTTCTGACAAGGACCAGCCGATGGCCCCGATCTTCAAATACGCCGCCATGAGCCGCCGCGCGGCCCTGTCCGCCGCAGCCCTGGCCTCGATGGCCGTGCTGGCGGGCTGCTCGGCCGGCGGCGCCGGCGGCGAGGTCGAAGGCGACATGGCCAAGGGCGCCCCCGAAGGCGCCAAGGTCACGGTCGTGGAGTACGCCTCGGTCACCTGCGGCCACTGCGCCGTGTGGAATGAAGAGGTCTGGCCCGAGTTCAAGACGAAGTACGTCGACAACAACAAGGTCCGTTTCGTCTTCCGCGAATTCCCTACCCCGCCCCAGGACATCGCCGTCGCCGGCTTCCTGATCGCGCGCTGCGCCGGTCCGGACAAGTATTTCGACGTCGTCAGCGACATCATGGCCAGCCAGAAGGAATGGCAGGCGGGCGTCGCGCCGCGCACCACCCTGTTCCGCGCCGGCCAGGCGGCGGGCCTCAGCGAGCAGCAGATCAACGACTGCATCCGCGACAAGGCCGCCATCGAGGCCATGGAGAAGCGCATCCAGGCCGGCATCAGCGCCGGCGTGACCGGCACGCCCTACTTCACCGTCAACGGCGTGAAGGTGGCGGACAGCTCGCTGTCCGGCCTGTCGGAAGTCATCGACGCCGAGCTGGCGAAGTAAGTCGTCCAAACGGGAGGAGGGGGCGGACATGATGAAACGTGCAGCGGTCGTCGGCATGGCGGCCACAGCCTTGATCCTGTCCGCCTGCAACCAGGGCGGCGGAAGCGGAGCGGCGGCGACGCAGGGCGATATGGCCATGGGCGCGGCCGAGGGGGCCAAGGTCACGGTGGTCGAGTACGCTTCTACCACCTGCGCCGGGTGCGCGGCCTGGAATGAGACAGTCTGGCCTGACTTCAAGGCCAAATATGTCGACAACAACAAGGTTCGTTTCGTTTTCCGGGAGTTCCCCACTCCGCCCCAAGATGTCGCCGTGGCGGGGTTCCTAATCGCCCGCTGCGCCGGAGACGATAAGTATTTCGAGGTCGTCGACCACCTGATGCGGGCGCAGACTGAAATGCGCAACGGCGTCCCGCCGCGCGAGATCCTGCTACGCACCGCCCAGGCCGCTGGCCTCAGCGAAACCCAGTTCCAAGAGTGCACCACCGACAAGGCCGCCGTGGCAGCCCTGGAACAACGTATCAAGCAGGCGTCGGCGGCAGGCGTGACCGGTACCCCGACCTTCATGGTCAACGGCCAAATCGTGACCGACAACTCCCTGTCCGGTCTGTCGGCCAGCATCGATCCCCTGCTATAGAATCCGCATGACTGTTCGCCTCCTGCACCTTCTGTCAATCGTGGCCCTAGCCAGCCTGAACGCCGCTCCAGTCCTGGCGCTCGATCCGGCCGTGACGCGCGCCTCCGCGACGGCGGCCGTGCCCGCTGTCACGGCGGCGGACCGCGTGATGGGCCGGGCCGATGCGCCGGTGACGGTGATCGAATACGCCTCCTTCACCTGCAGCCATTGCGCCCATTGGACCAACGACGTCCTGCCGCAATTCAAGGCCCGCTATATCGACACCGGCAAGGTGCGGCTGGTGTTCCGCGACATGCCGACGCCTCCGGCCCAGATCGCGGCGACGGCGGCGGGCATCGCGCGCTGCGCCGCCCCGAACCGCTTCTTCGACGTGGCCCACAGCCTGATGAGCGGTCAGGCCGCCGCCTTTGAAAAAGGCGACGCCCGCGACTGGTTCGCCGCCGCCATCGCCGCCAGCGGCCGCAGCCAGGAACAGATCGAGACCTGCATGAAGAACCCCGCGACCAGTCAGGCCCTGCAGGCCGAGGTCGACGGCGCCGTGGCGGCGGGGGTGACGGGCACCCCCTCCTTCTTCGTCAACGGCAGGCGGGTCAGCGACCATTCGCTGGAGGCCCTGTCAGCGGCCATCGACCCGCTGATCCGGGCGCGCTGATCGAGACGCGATGCAGTTCCAGCGCCTCCGGCTCGTCGGCTTCAAATCCTTCGTCGACCCGGCCGAGGTGCAGATCGAGGCCGGGCTGACCGGCATCGTCGGGCCGAACGGCTGCGGCAAGTCAAACGTGCTGGAAAGCCTGCGCTGGGTCATGGGCGCCAACTCGGCCAAGGCCATGCGCGGCCAGGGCATGGAGGACGTGATCTTCGCAGGCGCCGCGGGCCGTCCGCCGCGCAACCACGCCGAAGTCCAGCTGACCATCGACAACGCTCAGAAGCGCGCGCCCCAGCCCTTCACCGACAGCCCCATGCTGGAAGTCTCACGCCGGATCGAGCGCGGGCGCGGCTCGACCTATCGCATCAACGGCAAGGAGGTGCGGGCGCGCGACGTTCAGCTGCTGTTCGCCGACGCCTCGACCGGCGCCAACAGCCCGGCCCTGGTGCGCCAGGGCCAGATCAGCGAACTGATCGCCGCAAAGCCGCAGAACCGCCGCCGCATCCTTGAAGAGGCCGGGGGCGTGGCGGGCCTGCACACCCGGCGCCATGAGGCGGAGCTGCGGCTGCGGGCGGCCGAGACCAACCTCGACCGGCTGGACGACATCGGCAAGGAGTTGGAGTCGACGCTGAACCGGCTGAAGCGCGAGGCGCGTCAGGCGGAGAAGTACAAGAAGATCTCGGCCGAGATCCGCGCGCTGCAGGCTGCGCTGCTCTACGTTCGCTGGACCGACGCCAAGACGGCGGCCGAGACGGCGGCGGCCGAACTGCGCGAGGCCGACCGGCTGGTCGCCGAGACGACCACGGCGGCGGCGGCGGCCCAGACCGCGGCCCTGAACGCTCAGGAAGGGCTGAAACCTACGCGCGAGGAAGACGCGGTCGCCACCGCCCTGCTGAACCGGGCCATCATCGAGCGCGACCGGCTGGACATGGCCGAACAGGCCGCCCGCGCCGAGGTCGACCGCCTGAAGGCCGAGGTCGCCCGCATCGAGGCCGACCGCGTGCGCGAGGACGACATGGCCGCCGACGCCGGGCGCGAGCTGGAACGACTGGACCGCGAGCTTGAGAAGCTGAAGGCCGAGATCGCCGCCTCCCCCGAGCGCGGCCCCGAACTGGAACGCGCCCTGCTGGAGGCCGAGGACGCGCGCAAGGCCGCCGACGCCGAGGTCGAACGGTTGGCCGGGACGCTGGCCGCCGTCGAGGCCCGCGCCAACGCTGAAAGCGCCCGCAAGCGCGACGCCGAGGCCCGGCTGGCGCGCGTGAAGGGCCAGCACGAACAGGCCCGCCGCGAACGCGAGGCCCTCGGCCCGCTGGAGACGCCCGAGATCGAGACGGCCAAGGCGGCGCTGGAAACCGCTCAGACCGAACTGACCGCCGCGCGCGAGGCCGTCGAGGCCGCCGAAGCCAAACGCAGCGACATCGCCCGCGCCGAGCAGGAAGCGCGCACCGCCGCGCGCGCCGCCGAGGACCGGCTGGGCCGCCTGCAGACCGAGGCGCGCGGGCTGGCGCAACTGCTGGTCACGGGCAAGCGCGAGCATCCCCCGGCGCTGGACAAGGTGTCGGCGGCCAAGGGCTATGAGGCCGCGCTGGCGGCGGCGCTGGGCGATGATCTGGACGCCGCGCTGGACGCCCGCGCCCCGGCGCACTGGGCTGGCGCCGACGCGGCGCCGCCGGACTGGCCGCAGGGCGTCGCGCCCCTGTCCGCCCATGTGACCGCGCCGGATCAGCTGGCCGCGCGTCTGGCCTTCTGCGGCGTGGCCCCGCGTGAGCGGATCGTCGAACTGGCCCGCGCCCTGCCGCGCGGCGCGCGCCTGACGACGGTCGAGGGCGACCTCTATCGCTGGGACGGCTTCGTCAGCCGCGCCGAGGCGCCGCGCCCCGCCGCCGTGCGTCTGGCCCAGCGCACCCGCCTGTCGGAACTGGAAGCCGAGATCGACCTCGGCAAGCCCGCGCTGGAGACGGCGCAAGGCGCGCTGAAGGCGGCGGGCGAAGCCTTCCGCGCCGCCGAGGAAGAGGTGAAGGCCGCGCGCCTGCGCCCCTTCACGCTGGACAAGCAGGTCGTCTCGGCGCGCGACCGGCTGGAATCCCTGATGCGCGATCAGGCCCGCAAGGAGGCCCGCGCCCAGTCGCTGGACGAGACCGTCGCCCGACTGGACGGCGAAGTGCAGGAGGCCGAGGCCGCCTTCGCCGAGGCCAGTTCGGTGGAATCGTCCTCTGACGTCGTGGTCGGTCTGCGTCAGGAGCTGACGGAGGCGCGCGGCGGGGCCGAACGCGCCCGGCTGGCGGCGCAGGCCGCGCGCTCGACCCGCGACGAGGAGGCCCGCGACCGCGCCATGCGCGAGCAAAGGCTGGGCAGTCTGACCCGCGCCCGCGAGGGCTGGGTCACGCGATCCGGCGACAGCGCCGCGCGCCTCAAGACGCTGGAGCGCGACGCCGAGAAGGCGCAACTCGCCCTGACCAAGGCCGAGGCCGCGCCCGCCGGTTTCGCCGAGCAGCGCAACGCCCTGATGGACTCTCTGGCCGAGGCCGAGAAGCGCAAGCAGTCGGCGACCGACGCCGTGGCCGTCGCCGAGGCAGGCGCGCAGGAGGCCGACCGCGCCGCGCGCGCCGCCGAAACGGCCGCCTCTCAGGCCCGCGAGAGCCGGGCGGGCCTTCACGCCCGCGCCGAGGCGGCCGCCGAGAAGCTGGCCGAAAGCGCCGCCAACATCCGCGAGACGGCGCAGATGTCGCCCGAGGAACTGGGCCAGAAGCTGACCGACGACGCCATCGCCCGCCCGCCCGACGCGGCGGGCGCCGAAAGCCTGCTCTACGGTCTTGAGCGCGAGCGCGAGGCGCTGGGCGCCGTCAACCTGCGCGCCGAGGAAGAGGCCGCCGAATACGGCGACCGGCTCAGCGCCATGAAGACCGAGCGCATCGACCTGACGCAGGCGATCGCCAAGCTCAGGGACGGCATCGACGAACTGAACGCCGAGGGGCGCGAGCGGCTGATCGCCGCCTTCGACGTCATCAACACCAACTTCAAGACCCTGTTCGAGGCCCTGTTCGGCGGCGGCCAGGCCGAGCTGAAGCTGGTCGAGAGCGACGATCCGCTGGAGGCGGGGCTGGAGATCTACGCCTGCCCGCCCGGCAAGCGGCTGTCGGTCATGAGCCTGATGAGCGGCGGCGAGCAGGCTCTGACGGCGGCGGCGCTGATCTTCGGCGTCTTCCTGGCCAATCCGGCGCCGGTCTGCGTGCTGGACGAGGTCGACGCCCCGCTGGACGACGCCAATGTCGACCGCTTCTGCCGGATGCTGCACGAGATGCGCAGCCGCACTGACACCCGCTTCATCGTCATCACCCACAACCCGGTGACCATGAGCCGGATGGACCGCCTCTACGGCGTCACCATGCCCGAGCGCGGCATGAGCCAGCTGGTCAGCGTCGACCTGCAACAGGCCGAAGAGATCGTCACGGCCTGACCTGGAGGCGCAGGGTCGAGGCGGATGGAAAAAACAGAGTCCAATTCGTCTGAATCGTCTGGAATCGGCGCGGTCGTCTCCTTGTCAGCCCGCGCCGTCGTCGGCGCGCTGAGGAGTATGCGGGATGACTAGAAGACGGCCGGTCGATCCCGTCCAGTCGAGACAAAGGCTTAGGAATTCAAAGCCTCGACCAGCGTCATTGCGATGGCTGACGAGAGGCGCGGTTCAGCGTTTCCTGCGCCGCATGGCCTCTCGCACATCCGCCAACGCCGGGCCGATCAGGAACCAGGGCTCGATGCAGTAGCGGGTGAACAGCCGCTTGGGATCGGCGAACAGGCGGAACAGCCATTCGACGCCCAGCCGTCCCATCCAGCGCGGGGCGGCCTTCTGAACCCCGGCCTCATAGTCGAAGGCGGCGCCGACCGGCAGGATCGGAACCGGCGGCAGGGAGGCCAGATTGTCCGCGATCCACAGCTCCTGGCGCGGCATGCCCATGCCGACGAACAGCACGTGCGGGGCGAAGTCCTTGATCGCCGCCAGAACCGCCGTATTGCCCAACGACCCCGGCGTGGCGTCGAAATAGCCGCTGAGCCCCTTCACCATCGCGCCCGGATAGCGGGTCGTCAGTCGCCGCGCCGCCTCTTCGGCTACGCCGTCCTCGCCACCGACATAGAGGACGCGCCAGCCCTTGCGGTCGGCCAGGCTCCAGAAATGATCGCGCCAGTCCAGATAGGTGCAGCGGTGCTGCGGGCGCGCCGGATGGCCCAGCAGGCGAGCGAAATGGATCAGCGGCGTCGAATCCAGCTCGATCAGATCGGCCGCGTCGTACAGGCGCCGCATCCCCGGCGTGCGCCGGATCAGATAGAGGCTGTGCAGATTGTGGTTGGCGACGACGCTCTGCACGCCCGCCCCGACGCTGCGTTCGACATGCAGCAGCACCTCTTCAGGACGCACCAGGTCGACCGGCTCGCCCAGCAGGGTGATGCGTTCTTCGGGACGGCGCGTCTGACGAAACGGCGCACGAACCCGTCGCCGCCGATCAGGCGGAGGGCCGGAAGGATCGAAACCGGAAGGCGCGTGGTACATGACGTCTGTCTAGCGCAGCCGTTTCAACGGCGGGTATGCGGACAGGGTTAACCGCCGCCGCTCGTTCGGTCATGTAAAAGGACGTCATCTTGCCCCTCGCCCTGCTGTTGACCGCCGCCCTCGCCGCCGCGTCCGCCCAGGAGACGCCCGTGATGGAGTTGGCCCTGACCGGCGTGGGCCGGTTCGCGGTCTTCGCGGATCGGGCCTCGATCACGCCCGACGGCGACGGCGTGCGGATGCGGTCCCTGCAGGTCAGCGAAGAAGACATGACGATCGGCGGCGTCGTCTATGTCGGGGGCTGGTCCTGGTGGCGGTTCGACTGCGCCGCGCGCACGGCTGACCGTCTCGACTTCGCCTCCCTGCGCGCCGACGGGACGGAAGGGCCGCGCACCGCCGAAACCGCCCCGCCCTACGCCATCGCCCCCGGCGGCGACGCGGACGAACTGGCCGCCGTCGCCTGCGGCTCAGTTCGCCCCGAGACGCTCGCCTCCAGCGGGGCGGAGGCCGTGCTCATCGGCCGGGCGCGAATGAAGGAAGACTGACCCTCTGCATTGACCCCCTGACAGCAAAACGCCCGTCCTTCGACCGAAGAGCGGGCGCTTCATGTCTTGGTCGCTGAGTAGAATTACTTACGCGACGCGCGGGCCGGCTTACGGCCGCCTTGGCCAAGACCCATCTGCTTGGCCAGTTCCGAACGCGCCTTGGCGTAGTTCGGGGCGACCATGGGATAGTCTTTCGGCAGACCCCACTTGGCGCGGTATTCCTCGGGGCTCATGTTGTATTTGGTGCGCAGGTGACGCTTCAGCGACTTGAACTTGCGGCCGTCTTCCAGGCAGATCAGGAAGTCAGGCGTGATCGACTTGCGAACCGGCACCGCCGGTTCCTGGGGTTCCGGCTCAGGCTCAACCGGAGCGAGCGACACGCCCGAGAGTGCAGCGTGAATTTGTGCAATCAGTCCCGGCACGGCGTCGGCCGAAACGGTGTTGTTGCTGACATAGGCCGACACGATGTCAGCGGTCATCTCGAGCAGTTCGGGTTTTTCTTCCATCTGCATCAGCCTCTTGCATGCCCCATTTTCAATCGACTGATCTGAATCGACCTGCCGTCGATCAGTTTCATACTTATGTTTCACATTGAAAGCAATGCAACGCGCGTTGCTCGCTTATGAAGCGAAATCAACGCCTGAATTCAGCTCGCACAGGAATGGCGATTTCAACGACCGAAGTTATCCGCCAAGGCGAGAGCCGCCGCACGCTCTGGCGCCGAGTATTCGTCGACCGCCTGGTCTTCCCCGTCACGGATCGCACGCAACAAGGCCGGCGTCAGGGCCGATGACAGCGACCAGTTCCAGTAACGCAGCACTGTCTGAGCGCGATCGACCGCCAGCATTTCATAGGTCAGTTGAACACGATCCCAGTCGGGATGCGCCGCGCCGTCGGCGGTCGTCTCAGGCCGCCGCATGGATCGCCACAAGGCCCGAAGATTTGGCCGCGTCAGCCCTGTCGCCTTACACAGTATAGCCACGGGTTCTCCGCCAGGATCGCTCATGATCTTGGCGGCGGTCAGCGGTTTGACGCCTGACAGATAGCCGATCTCGCTGACCAGTTCACGCGACAGGCCCTGCGCCGCAGCCGCCGCCACGGCGGCTTCAAGATCAGCAAAGGGGCTCTTCTCAATCGCGGCGCGGTTTCTCTGGCGCCGCTCGATGAACTGAAGGGCCTTGCGCGCCACGGGATCATCCCAGCCCTCGGCCGCCGCCATGGCGAAGACGTCCTCGACGCTGGTCTGCATCACTTCGCGCGAGACGGCGAACCGTTGCAGGATGACGCGTCGCTCGTCCGGCCCGCACCACCAGAACATGACATAGGCGCCGGAGGGTCTTAACTCGTGTCGCTTCAGCAAGGCCGCGCACAGGTCGCGCGACGAGCGGCTGAGGGCGATCACGCCCTCAAGGCTGGTCTGGGTCAGACGGGCGGAGGGGTTGGCCAGTACGGCGGCGATCACCGTCTCTTCGCCCCAGCTCAGAAGGGTGTCCGTCACGGCCTCGGACAGGTCGCGCCGCGTCGCCATCATCAGTCGATGCTGGATCGTGGCGTCTCGCGCGCAGCCGATCAGGTCCGCATCCGACAAGGCGGCGCAGTCTTCCAGCAAGGGCGCCGCCACCTGAGGCTCGTCACGAATGAGCAGGCGCTTCAGCGCATCCGGCAACTCGCCCAAGGAGGCCAGGCGCAGGGACACGCGACGACGTTCCTCCAGCGGCGCCGGGCGCAGGACATCGACCAGAAGATCGCCGGCCACCGCCCGCTCGAACGCATTGATCCGGCTGGCGGGCAGGCTGACGACATCGGCCAGCCGGCGCAGCAGCACCTGCCGCGCCGTACGGCCGCGCGGCGCGTGCGTCTCTTCCAAACTGGCCTGGATCTCGCCCATGCCCGCAGCCTAGACGCCAGCGGTTAACCAGCAGTGCAGTTGCGGGGTCCGGACGCGCCGTTACAGCCCTTCGAACAGGGCCGTCGACAGATAGCGTTCGGCGAAGCTGGGGATGATGGCCACGATGGTCTGGCCCGCATACTCATCCTGCGCCGCCAGACGGAAGGCCGCCGTCAGGGCCGCGCCCGAGCTGATGCCGACCGGAATGCCTTCCTCGCGCGCGGCGCGGCGGGCCATGTCGAAGGCGTCCTCGTTCGTGACCTGCTCCACGCCGTCGATGACCGCGCGGTCGACCACCGCGGGAATGAAGCCCGCGCCGATGCCCTGAATCTTGTGCGGGCCGGGGGCGCCGCCCGACAGCACGGGCGAGGCCGTCGGCTCGACCGCGATCATCTTCACCGAGGGCTTCTTCGCCTTCAGCGCATGGCCGACGCCGGTGATGGTGCCGCCGGTGCCGACACCGGACACCACCACGTCCACGGCGCCCGCCGTGTCGTTCCAGATCTCCTCGGCCGTCGTGGCTTCATGGATGGCGGGGTTGGCCAGGTTTTCGAACTGGGCCGGGCTGACCGAACCGGGGATTTCCGCCAGCAGTTCCTCGGCGCGGGCGATGGCGCCCTTCATGCCCTTTTCGGCGGGCGTCAGTTCCAGCCGCGCGCCCAGCAGGGCCAACATCTTGCGCCGCTCGATCGACATGCTCTCGGGCATGACCAGGATCAGCTTGTAACCCTTGGACGCCGCGACGAAGGCCAGGGCGATGCCGGTGTTGCCGCTGGTCGGCTCGATCAGAGTGGCGCCCGGCTTGATCTTGCCCAGTTGCTCCAGCGCCTCGACCATGGCCACGCCGATGCGGTCCTTGACCGAGGCGATCGGGTTGAAGAACTCCAGCTTGGCCAGCACCGTGGCCTTGGGCCGCAGCGCCGCCGTCAGATTGGGCAGCCGGACCAGAGGGGTGTCGCCGATGGTGTCGACAATGCTGTCATAGACCCGGCCCCGCCCCGCCTTCTTGTGGCGGCTGGCGTCATAGGCGGCTTGAGAAGCGTCGGACATGGGAAGGTCTCCGTGCGGCGATGTCGGCTCAACAGATAGGCCTTATACGCCGCGAGCAAAGCAGACCCGCGCAGGAATTCTGACGCAAGCTTTAGATGATCTCATCGCACCAGGGCGCGACGGGCGGGATCGAAGGGCAGGACTTCGCGGATCGAGATCAGGGTCTTGAAGGCGCGGACGCGCGCGTCGTCGTTCAGCATCTCGCGGGTGAAGACCTCATAGGCCTCCATCGTCGGCACCACGACATAGAGGATCAGGTCGGTGTCGCCCGTCACATACCAGGCGGCCTGGACCTCCGGTCGGGCGGTCAGCTTGTCGATCAGGGCGTCCAGAACGGCGGTGCCCTCGCGCTCCATCTCGACCAGGACATGCATGGTCAGGGCGCGGCCCAGTCGGGCGGGATCGACCACGGAGACGTCAGCGATGATGACGCCCTCGTCGCGCAGCCGCCGCAGCCGCCGCGACACCGCCGATTCCGACAGGCCGACCTTTTCCGCCAACACGCGCGCGGGCTGAAGATTGTCGCGCCGGACCAGGGCCAGCAGTCGGCGATCGAAGGAATCGAGATCGATGTTTTCTTGCATTTGATACAAACATACGCCTGTTTCTTGCGTCATGGCAGGTGAAATCAGCGAGAAACACAGACGGGTTTTGGCTAGGTTCCGCGCCATGTCCTCCCTGACGCTCGCCCTTCGCACGCCGCGCATCGCGGCCATCCTGCCCTATCTCGCCCTGATCGGCGGGATGGTGTCGCTTTCGGCCGGCACCTCCTTCGCCAAGACGCTGTACCCCATGGTCGGACCGGCCGGGACCGCGGCCCTGCGTGTGGGACTGTCGGCCCTGTTCCTTCTGCTGGTCTTCCGCCCTTGGCGCAGCGCCTTCACGCGCAGCGACCTGCGCGCCCTGGCCATCTACGGCGGCGTCATGGGGCTGATGAACCTCAGCTTCTACATGGCGCTGAACACCATTCCGCTGGGCGTCGCGCTGGCGATCGAGTTCATGGGACCGTTGTCGGTCGCCCTGTTCAACTCGCGCCGCCTGATCCATTTCGTCTGGGTCGGCCTGGCGATCCTGGGCCTGGGCCTGCTGTTGCCGCTGGACGGCAGCGTGGCGACGCTGGACCCGGTCGGCTGCGCCTATGCGGCGGCGGCCGCGGTGTTCTGGGCGGGCTACATCGTCTTCGGCAAGCGCGTCAGCCACCTGCCCAGCGGCTCGACCGTCGCGATCGGCATGACCTTCGCCGCCATGACCGTGGTGCCGTTCGGCGTGGCCGGTGCGGGCATCAGCCTGCTGGACCCAAAGATTCTGGCGCTCGGCCTGGTGGTCGCAATGGTGTCCAGCGCCCTGCCTTATACGCTGGACATGGTGGCGCTGCGCCACATTCCCAAGCGCACCTTCGGCGTGGCGGTCAGCGGCGATCCGGCCATCGGCGCCCTGGCCGGGCTGTTCGTCCTGGGCGAGCACCTCAGCACCCTGCAATGGCTGGCCATCGCCGCCATCATCACCGCCTCGGTCGGCGCGGTGCTGACTTCGCCTTCCGATGAGGCTCAGCCGCTGCAAGATCCGGCCGCGCCCGCCTGACGACAGACGCGCGCCCATGAAGTTCCTGCTGTCCCGGCTGCAACGGCCGGTCCCCAACCTGATCGCCTGCCTGGTGTTCGGCGCCGTGCTTGCCCTGTTGATGCGGGGCGCGGTGAAGCTGCTGTTCTAAACCCTAGAACTCCGTCCATTCCTCAACCGCCGGGCCGTTGACCACGGCGCGCAGGCGAGCGCGCTGCGCCTCCAGCGCCGGGGGCGGACCGCCGCGCCTCGCCAGCTCGCGCACCACGCCGTCGTCGGCGCCCGTGCGGAAGCGACCGACCAGTTCGGCCAGATGCTCGGCCTCGGTCTTCAGATTGGCCGCCGCCGCCGTCTCTTCCAGACTGGCCGCCTGCTGTTCGGTGCGGCGCGACAGGTCGTCCGACGCCCGGCTGATTTCGTCCGAACCGCCGCGCAGCGTCGTCACCGCGGCCAGCACCTGCTCCAACGCCGTCCTGAGACTGGCCACAGCACCGTTGAAATCCGTCTTCACGGCCTGATGGGCGCCTTCCATCTCCTGTTCGATGGCGGCGCGCAGATCGCCGTCCGACAGACGCGAAAGCTGTTCCGCCAGGGCGCCGACCAGTTCCGCCTGCGCCGCCTCGACCGCGAGACGATCCCGCTCGGCGCGCCGCGAGGCCTGTTCGGTCTCAGTGATGTCGACGGCCAGCTTGACCACCTTCAGCGGCCGCCCCGCGTCGTCCAGCACAGGGTTGTAGGAGGCCTCGAGCCAGACCTCGCGCCCGCCCTTGGCCATGCGCCGGAACTTGCGGGCGACGAAGCGGCCCTCGTTCAGCTCGCGCCAGAAGGCGGCGTAGTCCGGCGTCGCCGCCTCGGCCGGGTCCATGAATATCCGGTGATGCTGGCCCCGGATCTCGTCCAAGCCGTAGCCCATGGTCTGCAGCAGATTGTCGTTCGCGTCGCGGATCGTGCCGTCCAGGTCGAACTCGATCACCGCCTGGGATCGTCCGATCGCCGCCATGCGGCGGTCCAGCTCCTCAAGCCGCAGCTGGTCCGCAGCCTGTTTCACGCGACGACTTCCACTGAACATCCGAACCGCTCCCCTTCAGAACAACGGTGATGACCCAGACCCGCCTGCGGATAGTAGCGATACCAATGGTTTCATAATTATTATAAAACACGCATAGATTGATATTCCGGCCGCATTTCATCGCCCGTTAACCATGATGGCGCATGAGCGTGTGGATCGGCTGCGCCTCTTGCGGCCAAGGGGCCCTCTTTGCGCAATCTCGTCGCCGCCGTTGAAGCGATCGACCCGCTGGTCGTCACCGGCAAGGTGGCGGGCGTCAGCGGCCTGTTGATCGAGTCGCGCGGCGGACTGTCCCGCCTCGCCGTCGGCGCGCGCGCCGAGATCGAGCGGCGCGGCCAGCCCCCTCTGCCCGCCGAGGTCGTCGGCTTTCGCGAGGCCAAGGCCCTGCTGATGCCCTTCGGCCCGGTCGAGGGCGTGGCGCCGGGCGCCGACATCCGCATCATCGACGCCGCCGCCAGCGTGCGCCCGACAACGGCGTGGTTGGGCCGCATCATCGATTCCTTCGGCGAGCCGATCGACGGCCTGGGGCCGTTGACGCCGGGCCTCGTCCCCTACCCCCTGCGCGCGCCGCCGCCGCCCGCCCATTCGCGCGGCCGGGTGGGCGAGCGGCTGGATCTGGGCGTGCGGGCGATGGACGTCTTCACCACCACCAGCCGGGGCCAGCGCCTGGGCATCTTCGCCGGTTCGGGCGTGGGCAAGTCGGTGCTGCTGTCCATGCTGGCGCGTCAGGCCACCTGCGACGTGGTCGTCGTCGGCCTGATCGGCGAACGGGGCCGCGAGGTCCGCGAGTTCATCGAGGAGACCCTGGGCGAAGAGGGGCTGAAACGCGCCGTCGTCGTGGTCGCCACCTCAGACGAGCCGGCGCTGAAGCGGCGTCAGGCGGCATACATGACCATGGCCGTGGCCGAGTTCTTCCGCGATCAGGGGCTGGAGGTGCTGTGCCTGATGGACAGCGTCACCCGCTTCGCCATGGCCCAGCGCGAGATCGGCCTGGCGGCGGGCGAACCGCCGACGACCAAGGGCTACACCCCCACCGTCTTCACCGAACTGCCCAAGCTGCTGGAGCGCGCCGGGCCGGGGCCGATCCGGCCGGACGGGACCGAGGCGGGACCGATCACCGCCCTGTTCACCGTGCTGGTGGACGGCGGCGATCATGACGAGCCGATCGCGGACGCCGTGCGCGGCATTCTGGACGGCCACATCGTCATGGACCGCAAGATCGCCGAGCGCGGCCGCTTCCCCGCCATCGACGTGCTGAAGTCGGTCAGCCGCACCATGCCCGGCAACCAGTCTCCGCCCGAGCGCGAACTGAACCGCCGCGCGCGCCAGTGCCTGAGCGCCTATTCCAACATGGAAGAGCTGATCCGCATCGGTGCCTATCGCACCGGGGCCGACCCCATCGTCGACCGCGCCATCGCCCTCAATCCTGCCCTGGAAGGCTTTTTGACCCAGGACAAGGACGATGTGACGCGCCTGGGCGACAGCTTCGACAGACTTGAAACCATCCTGAACCAGGGCATGGTGGACCAATGATCACGGGAGACGACGCATGACGACCTGGGCCCAATCCCTGATCCGCATCTCCAACTATGAGGTCGAGACGCTGCAGAAGCGTCTGGCCGAGATCAGCGCCCGCAAGGCCGAGGCCGAGATGCGCGTCGCCGTGCTGGACGCCGAGGCCGAGGTCGAGCGTGAGAACGCGCGGCACGATCCGTCCTCCGGGATGATGCTGCAGGCCTATCTCAACGGCTGGAAGCAGCGCCGCGCCGACGCCGAGGCCGAGGTCGCCGCCGTCGCCGCCGAAGAGGAAGGCGCCCATGACGCCCTGACCGGCGCCTTCGAGGAGCTGAAGAAGTTCGAGCACGTCGCCGAAACCACCCGGCTGAACAAGCTGACGGCCGCCGCCAAGCGCGAGGCCGCCGCCTATGACGAAATGGGCCTGCGTCGCCGCGCCGAGGGCTAGACGTGATCGACCGTCGCGCCCTGCTGGCCTCGACCCTCGCGCTCGCGTCCTGCGGCGCCGGCGAGGCGCCCGTCCCGCCGCCGACCGGCCCTGTTCGGCCGCTGAAAGCCGTCGCCCCCTTCCCCGTCGGAACCGTCGCCATGTCGGGCCAGCTGTCGGATCAGGACTGGTTCCGGCTGGTCTCCACCCACTTCTCCCAGCTCACGCCCGAGTGGGAGATGAAGATGGAGTACATCCTCCAGAAGGACGGCTCCCTGCGCTTCGACGCGCCGGACCGCATCGCCTATTTCGCGCGTGATCTGGACATCCGTCTCTTCGGCCACGCCCTGATCTGGTACGCGCAGGACCACCCGTGGTTCACCGCCCTCGTCGACGACCGCCCGCGCTTCATCGCCGAACACGACCGCTATATCGCCGAGGTGGCCGGACGCTGGCGCAGCCAGATCGTCGGCTGGGACGTGGTCAACGAACCGGTCGAGGATGACGGAAGCGGCTATCGCGACTGCGTCTGGAGCCGGGGCCTGGGCGGCGTGGACGCCTATATCATCCGCGCCTTTGAACAGGCCCGCATCGCCGCGCCGGATGCGACCCTGTTCCTGAACG
>OFTY01000462.1_pt1 | contig 29102 bp, 23 predicted proteins | sample 1775061 | NCBI WGS metagenome assembly OFTY01 (sample SAMN08195773, study PRJEB24354) | sludge metagenome | isolation source: sludge from phenol fed wastewater aerobic bioreactor B | place: India: Nagpur | collected 2016-09-16 | reverse complement strand
CAATGCTCTGCTGTACGTAATCTTCCTGAATCAGCATTAATCCGATAATAGATTCCGGTGCAGAAGGATTAAATCCGGCATATTGTGTTTTATAGTCATCTTCCATCAAAATAACAGAGTTTTCTTGTTTCGCTACTTCGAGGTTTGACTTGTTTTTACTTAAACCCATTACGTAGGTTTCTGTTCCTGAAGGAGAACTAGAAGCAACTCCGTTGCAATGAATCGACACAAAAACATTTCCTTTTGCCTCATTTGCCATAACAGATCTTTCCTTTACCGGAACAAATACATCTTTACTTCGGGTATAAAAAACTTCAATATCCGACTCTTTATTTAAAATTTTCCCCACCTCTAAAGCAACCGCTAATACAATATCTTTTTCAACATTTTTTAAATGATTAGTTCCGGTATCCTTTCCGCCATGACCGGGATCTAAAACTACTTTAAACTTTTGTTTGTTTTGTGCAGACATCGTCAAAGTCAACAAAACAAGAGTTATCAGAGTTAGCCATTTTGCTCGGTTGCGATTCATAAAAAAGATATTTATAATTGTGTATAATATTGAATTAAATTATATTTTTAAGAAAAAATATATGTAAGTTTGACACGTTAAAATAACGAGCTTGATTTTACAAAAATAGCATATATTATAGATTTGCGTACAAATATTTTTAATATCGTTTTAGTTTTATCTTTTATTTGTGTTTTATCATTCCAAAAGATATTGGCACAAGAATTTGATAAACAACCCACAACGCTAAAAACAACTCTGCCGAACGACAGTATAGTTTCTCCTCAGGATTCTATCCGTCCCGCTATGGAATCAGTTGTGCAAGACAGCACGCAATTAAAAAATGACAGCATTGCAATCCCCGCTAAAAAACCCATTTTAGAGGCTATTGTATATCGCAAAGCGAAAGATTACGAAAAACTCGATCAAAAAAAGAAAGAACTTACACTGTATAACGAAGCCGAAATAAAATATCAGGATTTTGAATTAAAATCTGGGATTATTGTCTTTAATTATGACACTAATGAAATATATGCCGGAAGAATCAAAGATAGTTTAGGAAATTTATCTCAGCCTCCTGTTTTTACGCAAGGTTCACAAGTAGTAGAACCAGATTCTATCCGATACAATACCAAAACCCAAAAAGCTCTGGTATGGCAATCCAGAACTTCCCAAGGCGAATTCCGCATAAAGTCAGAGGTCACCAAAAAGGAAAATGATTCGGTCTACTTTATGAAAGACGTTATTTTTACTACCGCTAAAGATTTAGACGATCCGGAATATTACTTTAAAACGCGAAAAGTAAAATTTGTTCCTAATAAAAAAGTAGTTGTAGGAGTTACCAATATGGTTATTGCCGATGTTCCCACACCGCTAGGACTTCCTTTTGCCTTTTTTCCGATGTCCGAACAGGCAGAATCCGGCTTTATCATTCCCAGCGTGGGAGACACTAATGAGCAAGGGTATTACCTGCAAAACGGAGGGTACTATTTTGCTATAAGCGATCAGCTGGATTTGACAGTTCAGGGAGACTATTATACCAACGGCAGCTGGGCGTTAAGGGGAAACAGCAATTATGCAAAACGATACAAATACAATGGTCGAGTCTTAGTCCGGTACGAAAATAATATTTTTAGTGAAAAAGGATTGCCAGATTACCAATCTTCCAAATTATACAATATTCAATGGAACCACAGTCAGGATCCTAAATCGAACCCCAGTTCAAGATTTTCTGCATCAGTAAACTTAGGAAGCAGCCAGTATTTCAGACAATCCAATAACTCTTATAACGTAGGAGCTTCCTTAAACAATACGATGAGTTCTTCCATCAGTTACTCGAAAACATTTGAAAGCACTCCTCAGGTAAACCTCTCACTAACTGCTACACACTCTCAATCAACCAATACACAGGATATCAACATGACTTTGCCCACCCTGCAATTAAGTGTAGACAACATGTTTCCGTTTGCTCCTAAAAACGGAATTAAAAAGGGGATTATAAAAAATCTGAAATTTTCATACAACCTGAGAGGTGAAAACAGGGCAAGAACAAAAGAAGAATTTTTCTTTAAAAAAGAAATGTTTGATAGTTTAAACACAGGATTTCAACACAGCATTCCTATCTCTACCAACTTTAAAGTGTTCAAATACTTTTCAGTAACTGCAGGAGGAAATTATAATGAAGTATGGTACTTTGACACTACCAAAAAAGAATATAATCCTGAAAAAAACAAGGTTGAAGATATTCGTGTTAATGGATTTGACAGCTTTAGAACCTATAATTTTACAGCCAGTGTAGGAACAACCATTTACGGTACATTTAACTTTAACAAAGACGCAAGAATACAAGCCATCAGACACGTTATGCGTCCGAATATCGGTTATTCATATACTCCTAGTTTTGAGCAGTATTACGATACGTATGCCATTGATGCCACCGGACAGACTATGCAGGATTACACGCGATTTCAAGGCGGATTATTCGGAGCTCCGGGCAAAATGAATTCCAATATGCTAAACATGAGCTTAAGCAACACCTTTGAAGCCAAAATAAGAGATGATGAAAGCGAAACCGGTGAACCAAAGAAACTCATGCTCTTGAATAATCTGAACTTTTCAACCAGTTATAATATTTCTGCCGATTCATTAAAATGGGCACCAGTCAGAATGAGCGCAGGAACAGCTATTTTAAAAGATAAAATGCAGATTAACCTCGGAGCCACATTAGACCCGTATGCTCTTGATAACAATAACCGCCGAATAGATATTTACAATATAAACAACGGTGGTAGCTTGTTTAGACTTACCAGTGCAAACTTAACCATGAACTGGTCTATGTCCAGCAATGACCCTTTATTCGGCAACAGCGATGCTCCTAATCAAAATTCCATCGACAATGGAGGGCGAGGAGACGATTTATTTGGACAATCTATGAACCTGGGTGATAACAGAGACAGTATGTTTGGCAATGAAGATGATGACGATGCCGAAAAACCTTTTGAAGGATTTTACAATGCCAAGCTCCCATGGGACTTAACTTTTGCCTATTCCTTAACATACAATAATTCGCAGCGACAAAACGAAATTGTCAATAACTCCGTAATGGTTTCGGGTAATATTGAACTAAGCCCGCGATGGAAAGTAGGCTTTTCGTCTGGTTATGATTTTGTTCAAAAAGGAGTTACCTTTACCCAGCTACGATTTGAAAGAGATTTATTAAGCTGGCGAATGGACTTTACCTGGGTACCCATCGGAACTTATACTAGTTGGGGATTCTTCATCGGAATCAAGTCTTCTATGTTGAGCGATATCAAATGGGAAAAGAGAAAATCTCCTGACAAGCGCTTTTTCGCAAGATAAAACCCACGAATAATTAACCCAAAAATAAAAACACATGAAAAAAATTATAAATTCTCCTGCTGCCCCTGCCCCAATAGGTCCTTATAACCATTCTGTCATGGTTGGTGACTTGCTTTTTATATCGGGGCAAATTCCGTTTAACCAGGTCAAGGAAATACTGATTACATCAGGAATCGAAGACGAAACCAAACAGGTTATGGCAAATCTGGAGGCAATTTTAAACGAAGCCGGAATGACCTTTGAAAATGTGGTTAAATCGACCATTTTTTTAATCGATATGGACAATTTTTCTACAGTAAATGAAATCTATGGTCAACACTTCAACAAAAAAACCGCACCGGCAAGAGAATGCGTACAAGTTGCTAAACTTCCGCGCAATGTAAATATCGAAATTTCGATGGTTGCTGCAAAAAATGCTTAATTTTCTGACTTTCTATGTTCTGATATAAACCTGCAAAATACTTTATTTTGTGGGTTATTTTTTAATTTACTTCTCTTCCTTATTTCACAGCTTCGGCAATATTCGATTTTATTTTTTGGTTATTTTTTTATATATTGCATTTTTGTCACAATTTATTTTTGTTTTTATCTGCAATTTGTGACTTTATCTTTTTAAAATAAAACAACCTTTATTATGAACATGGAACCAATGAAGTACAAGGCTTATTTATTGAGTAATTTTAAAACTATTCCTCAATTAGCAAAAATGAATGCTGAAGACATTGAAGCAATTGAAGTGGTAGGAAATGTCTTGCCTTTTAAAGTTAACAATTACGTTATCAATGAACTAATTGACTGGGATAATTACAAAACAGATCCTATTTTTAGATTAACTTTTCCGCAAAAAGAAATGCTTTCTCATACAGACTATGAGTTAATGAGAAAAACACTACAAAACACGCAGGACAAGGCTAAATTAAAAGAAGTAGCCAATAAAATCCGATATAAACTCAATCCTCATCCGGCTGGTCAGATGGAGTTAAATATTCCGAGCGTAGGAGAACACAAATTACCGGGTGTACAGCACAAATACGATCAAACGGCTTTATTTTTCCCCAGTTCAGGACAAACTTGCCACAGTTATTGTACCTTTTGCTTTAGATGGGCACAATTTGTAGGGATGGACGATATGAAATTTGCCATGAGAGAAACTGACTTGCTTGTTCAATATTTGGAGGAGCATCAGGAAGTAACCGATTTATTATTTACTGGAGGCGACCCGATGATTATGAGTTATAAAGTTTTTAGCCAGTATATCACTCCTTTTTTATCAGAAGACAACAAAACCAATATTCAAACCATCCGGATAGGAACTAAGTCATTAGGTTTCTGGCCATACAAATTCCTTACCGATGCTGATGCTAATGATTTTATTGTTTTGTTTAAAAAAATTGTTGACAGTGGTATTAACCTTTCCATAATGGCTCATTTTAATCATCCGAATGAATTGAAAACCCAAGCGGTTCAGGAAGCCGTAAAAATAATCATGGCTACGGGAGCGCAAATCAGAACACAGTCTCCTCTTATAAAAGGGATCAACAACTCTGCTGATGTATGGGCTCATATGTGGAGAGAACAGGTAAATATGGGAATGATTCCATACTACATGTTTGTAGAAAGAGACACCGGCGCTCAACATTATTTTGAAGTTCCTTTAGAACAGGCATGGTATATTTTCAGAAAAGCATATCAGCAAGTCAGCGGTATTTGCAGAACAGTCAGAGGACCAAGTATGTCTTGTACCCCCGGAAAGGTTCAAATTTTAGGTGTAACAGAAATAGAGAAAAACGGAAAAATGCAAAAAGCTTTTGCCTTAAGAATGATACAGGGTAGAAATCCAAACTGGGTGGGTAAAGTTTTCTTTGCTAAATACGATTCAAAAGCTAGCTGGATGGACGACTTGCAGCCTTTTTATGGCAACGAATTCTTTTTCGATGAAGAATTAAGAGAAATGATTCAAAATGCAGGATAAGATGAAAAATCGGGTTTGATTTAATGTCAAACCCGGATTTTTCATCTTCCAAAGTGTATTCCTATTTTAAATTGAATGCGATGGGCATTGGCAAAATAATCTTTATAGGCACTGTTGGCTTGTACTCTTAACCTTGTATAGTTGTAGTGTATGCCGCCAATCAAGGCAAATTTATGAGCTGCAAAAAACATATAGTCCGCTCCTATTAAAAATCCTTTTCCTCCATAAACGGCTTCTCTTCCTTCACTCCTATCTTTGGCATCAGTTCCATAATATCCAATTTCCGGTTTTAATATTGTTTTTTCAGTTAAAGGAAGCCGATAACTTAAAATCATTCCGATTCGTTGTATTTAGTATATTCAAAATCAGCAATCATATTAATATCATTAATGCGGTGCTTTGTATAATTATAAAACAAGCTAAAACCTATATTTTTATATTCGACTGCACTCAATTTAAATCCAAATCCTCCTCCGTAATTACGGTGGGCATCCTGAGTCATATTGCTTCCCACATTGACAAACGAAGTGTAATACATATCGAAACCATTAAAAACTCTCCACTTTTTTTCTGTTTCCTGTGTGTATGCTGTTAAGCAAAAGAGGCTAAAAAAAACTATTATTTTTTTCATGGCTCTGCTGGTTTGTCTTCTTTCAGATTTAACTCTCCTATATGGTAATAATAATCAGGCATATTTCGGTATGAAAAATAACCGTAAGATTTATTTTTTACTCTAATATAAAACACCCAATCATCGCCAGCCGGAAATCCAAATCTAAAATTTCCATTGCGATCTGGCGTAACTGCTGAAAGACTATTATAGCCTCTTTCATAAGACAATCCTCCAACCGGTAGAGTATATCTTTCTTCTTCTTCTCTACTGATTCTGTTATTATCAATTTTTACAGAAAATAGTTCTACTTTTTCGTTTTTCACCACTTCTGTCCCGTTTAAAAGTGTTCCTTCAATCACATAGCGTTTTTCTCCATCATAAACATCTGTACAGCTTACAGCTATAAATGCTAGTATATATAAAATATAGAGGTACCTTTTCATACTTTTCTAAAATGATTATACTCAAATATAGTAAAATTAACCTAAAAAATAAAAAGATAAATGCTCTTTAAAACAAAAGGATATCCGTCACCGAATATCCTTTTGTTATTTAAAAATTATTGTAGATAATTATATGCCAGCTGCTATTAAATTTAAAGCAGATCCTGCCTTAAACCAATCGATTTGGCTTGCATTATAAGTATGGTTAGCAGCAATTACATCTTTTGATCCGTCACTGTGAATGAACTCTAAATGCAATTGTTTTCCAGGTGCAAATTCAGTTAAGTCTAAGAAGTTGATTGTGTCATCTTCTTGGATTTTATCATAATCCATCTCATTTGCAAACGTCAAGGCTAACATCCCTTGTTTTTTAAGGTTAGTTTCATGAATACGGGCGAACGATTTTACCAATACTGCTTTAACGCCCAAATGACGAGGCTCCATAGCTGCGTGTTCGCGAGAAGATCCCTCACCGTAATTTTGGTCACCTACAACTATAGTCGGAATGTCGGCTGCTTTATACGCTCTTTGCACTGCAGGTACAGCTCCATACTCACCAGTCAATTGATTTTTGACACTGTTTGTTTTATGATTAAATGCATTTTCTGCTCCAATCAACATATTATCAGAAATATTGTCTAAGTGTCCACGGAAACGCAACCATGGACCAGCCATAGAAATGTGATCCGTAGTACATTTGCCGAATGCTTTAATCAACAGTTTAGCGCTCGTAATATTTTTCCCGTCCCATGGAGTAAAAGGTTCTAATAGCTGAAGGCGATTAGATGTTGGATTAACTTCTACAACTACCTCTGAGCCATCAGTTGCGGGTGCTTGATATCCCGGGTCTTCAACATCAAATCCTTTTGTAGGCAATTCATCTCCTGTTGGAGGCACCAATTTTACCTCTTCTCCATTGTCATTGATTAAGGCATCTGTGATTGGATTAAATCCTAAATCACCAGCTATTGCTAATGCTGCAACCATTTCAGGAGAGGTTACAAAAGCATGTGTATTAGGGTTGCCGTCAGCGCGCTTAGAAAAGTTTCGGTTAAAAGAGTGAACAATCGTATTTTTTTCTTGTTTATCAGCTCCTTCACGATCCCATTGTCCAATACACGGTCCGCAAGCATTTGTAAACACTTTAGTTCCCATTTTTTCAAATGTCTCTATAATACCATCTCTTTCGATAGTATAGCGAATTTGCTCAGATCCCGGGTTAATTCCAAACTCAGCTTTAGGCGTAATTCCATGCGCAACCGCTTGTTCTACGATAGAAGCCGCTCTTGACATATCTTCGTAAGAAGAATTTGTACAAGACCCGATTAATCCCCACTCCACTTTTAATGGCCATCCGTTTTTAGAAGCTTCTTCTCTCATTTTAGAAACCGGCGTGCCTCTATCTGGAGTAAACGGTCCGTTAATATGAGGTTCTAATTCTGATAAGTTAATTTCAATCAACTCTTCAAAATATTGCTCAGGATTTGTATATACTTCTTCATCGGCTGTCAGGTGTTCTGCTACTTTATCAGCAGCATCCACTACATCTTGACGACCTGTAGCTGCTAAATATCTTCGCATTGAATCGTCATATCCAAAAGTAGAAGTAGTTGCTCCGATTTCAGCTCCCATGTTACAGATAGTACCTTTACCCGTACAAGACATAGATAAAGCTCCTTCGCCAAAATATTCAACAATAGCTCCTGTTCCTCCTTTTACAGTTAGAATATCAGCTACTTTCAAAATTACATCTTTAGGTGCAGTCCAGCCATTTAATTTACCGGTTAATTTAACGCCGATCAGTTTTGGGAACTTTAACTCCCAAGCCATCCCCGACATTACGTCTACAGCATCTGCTCCTCCTACACCAATTGCAAGCATTCCCAATCCTCCTGCATTAACTGTATGAGAATCTGTACCGATCATCATTCCTCCCGGAAAAGCATAGTTTTCCAAAACAATCTGATGGATAATACCGGCACCCGGTTTCCAGAATCCGATACCGTATTTGTTAGATACAGAGGATAAAAAATTAAACACTTCTGACGACTGATTCAGAGCTGCTTGCAAATCTGCAGAAGCGCCGACCTTTGCTTGAATCAAGTGGTCACAGTGTACAGTTGTCGGTACGGCGACTTTTTCTTTTCCAGCATGCATAAATTGCAGCAATGCCATTTGCGCTGTTGCATCCTGGCACGCTACCCGATCCGGAGCAAAATCAACATAATCTTTACCTCTTTCAAAAGCTTGGGAAGGCAGTCCCTCCCACAAGTGAGTGTATAAGATTTTCTCAGAAAGCGTTAGCGGACGACCAACCAACTCGCGAGCTTTTGCTACGCGATCCGGCATTTTTTCGTACACTTTTTTTATCATTTCTATGTCAAAAGCCATTTTATTGTAGTTTATTTTGTTATTATATTTTGTTGCTATTTACTTAGTAGAAACGGGTTTAAATTTAGTTAAGTTAATCCCCTCTACTGATGTTTTATATTCTTCAATCGTCGGAATTCTTCCTAAAACTGCAGAAAGCACGACTACCGGCGTAGAGGCTAATAAGGACTCTCCTTTTTTGCGTTCAGAGTCTTCTACCACACGTCCTTGGAACAAACGAGTAGAGGTAGCCATTACCGTATCTCCTTTAGCAGCTTTTTCCTGATTTCCCATACACAAATTACAGCCAGGACGCTCTAAATACATAATATTTTCATATTCTGTACGAGCTGTATTTTTGGGCAATAAATCGCTAAATTCAAATCCTGAATATTTTTGCAGGTATTCCCAATCTCCTTCTGCTTTTAATTCATCAATGATATTATAAGTTGGTGCTGCTACAACTAAAGGAGCATTAAATTTAACTGTACCATTTTGTTTTTCAATATTTTTAAGCATTTGAGAAACAATTTTCAAGTCATCCTTATGCACCATGCAAGAACCTACAAATCCCAAGTCTACTTTTTTATTGTTACCATAGTAGGATAGCTCTCTAATTGTATCATGCGTGTAACGCTTAGAAACATCTTCATTATTTACATCCGGATCTGCAATCATTGGCTCTTCAATGATATCTAAATCAATCACAACTTCAGCATAGTATTTAGCATTGGCATCCGGAGCCAACGCGGGTTTTTCACCTGATTTAATCTCCGCAATTCGCTTGTTAGCTTTGTCAATTAATCCTTGAAGCACTTGATTTTTATTATCCATTCCTTTATCAATCATAATTTGGATACGGCTTTTTGCGATTTCAAGCGACTCTATCAAGGTATCATCTTGCGAAATACAGATAGATGCTTTAGCTTTCATCTCTGCAGTCCAGTCGGTAAATGTAAATGCCTGATCTGCCAGAAGTGTACCAATGTGAACTTCAATAATTCTGCCCTGGAATACGTTTTCTCCTCCAAATTGTTGCAGCATCTGAGCCTGTGTAGCATGCACCACATCGCGGAAATCCATGTGCTCTTTCATGCTTCCCTTAAAAGTAACTTTTACAGATTCCGGAATCGGCATAGAAGCTTCTCCTGTTGCTAAAGCTAAAGCAACCGTTCCTGAGTCCGCTCCAAAAGCAACTCCTTTAGACATTCTTGTATGTGAGTCACCTCCGATAATAATCGCCCAATCATCAATTGTAATATCGTTTAATACTTTATGAATAACATCTGTCATGGAGTGGTATTCTCCTTTAGGATCGCGTGCAGTAATTAAGCCGAAGTCATTCATAAACTTCATCAGTTTAGGAATATTAGCCTGAGCCTTTTTATCCCATACAGAAGCTGTATGACACCCTGATTGATACGCTCCATCGACAATAGGAGAAATAACTGTGGCAGCCATTGCTTCTAACTCTTGCGCAGTCATCAGACCTGTTGTATCCTGAGATCCCACAATATTAACTTCTACGCGAACGTCAGAACCTGCATGTAATATTTTACCCGGAGTTATTCCTACGGCATTTTTATTAAATATTTTTTCTACTGCAGTAAGCCCTTGTCCTTCAATTGAAATTTCTTTTGAGGGAGCATACACTACAGGAGCTTCGATTCCCAATGCTTTTGCTGCAAAAGTTTGAATTTTTTTACCAAATACAATAGCATACGAACCGCCTGCTTTAATAAACTCCATCTTTTGCGGAGTTAATGCCTTAGAAATATCTATCAGCTCTTTATCTCCGTTATAAAGTTTTTTGGTTTTTGTATTAATGGTAAGCACAGTGCCTGTAGCTACAGAATAGACTTCTTCTAATACAGGCTCTCCTTTTTCGTTAAGAACTACTTTACCGTCAGCATCAGTTTTCTTTTCCCAGTTTTTAAGGTCTATACCGATACCTCCTGTCACGTCAACGGTTGTTAAGAAAATAGGAGAAATACCATTTGTTCCTGCTACAATCGGAGCAATATTTACAAAAGGAACGTACGGGCTGGCTTGTTTCCCTGTCCAAAGTGCCACGTTATTTACACCCGACATTCTTGATGAGCCCACACCCATTGTACCTTTCTCTGCAATTAACATCACGCTCTTATCCGGATGAGCACTCTGCAAATCTTTAATTTCTTGTTGTGCCTGCGGAGTAATCATACATTGTCCGTGAAGTTCGCGATCTGAACGAGAGTGTGCCTGATTCCCCGGCGATAATAAGTCCGTAGAAATATCTCCTTCTCCTGCGATATAAGTAACTATATCTATTTTTTCCGGTACCGCCGGAAGTTTTGTAAAAAACTCAGCTTTTGCATAGCTTTCTAAAATATCTTTAGCGATTACATTTCCCTGCAAAAATGCTTCTTTTAACCGAGCGGTGTCTGCATCGTATAAAAACACTTGTGTTTTTAATACTTTAGCTGCTTCCTCTGCAATTGCTGAATCTTTACCCAATGCTAAATCTAAAAGTACTTGGATAGAAGGCCCTCCTTTCATATGGGATAATAATTCAAACGCAAACGCCGGATTTATTTCTTTAACTATTGCTTTACCTAAAATGATTTCTTTTAAAAACTGAGCTTTAACGCTCGCCGCACTAGTTGTGCCCGGCAATACATTATAAATAAAAAGCTTTAGAGAATCTTCATGAAATTCATTTTCAGCATCTTTTACCTGCGCTATAATTTCACTTAATAATTCGGCTCCGTCGATTGGTTTAGGACTCAGTTTTTGTGTTTTTCTTTCTTCGATTTCTTTGATGTAATCCTTGTAAAGGCTCATAGTTACTACCTGTTAAATTAAAAGTTGATTTCTCAGACAAATTCCTAATCAACCTATTCAATATTTTTTTAGCTATATACCCGGCATGACTTTAATCGCAAAATTTCTCACAAATTTCAAAATTCTTCTGATTTAAATTCCTCTCTTTCCAAAATGTCTGTATAAAGCACTCAATGGTTGAGTTTACTGTTTTTGACATTATAAGAAAGTGTATAACCGACTATTATTTTTTTTGTCAGCACAAATTTAAGCAAAGTATTTAATATTCAAAAGTTATTAATGATTCCTTTAAATCAACTAATTATTATTTATAAACATTCTACTTTGATGAATAAAATTCAATAATTTTAATATACTAAACAACATTTATAGATATTATTTATTTTTTATAGCTAAAAATATCATTTTAGAAGTATTCCTCTTTATTTTATAAAAAAACGACATTTTAACCAATTGCTAAAATGTCGTTTTCAATCTTTTATAATGTTCAATTCTTATTTTTTCAACCAATTATTACGGAATTTACACTCAATAAATTCTCCCTGAATACTGATATAAGCATCTTTTATCTTTTTTCCTACCCATTTTTCCATTTCTTCACCTTGTTTTTTCTGCAAAGCGAATCCTTTTACTTTGCTGTAATCTTCGGCAAAATCTATTTTATGAGCAGGATATTTTTTATTAATCCGTACAATGCGATAGCTTTTATCTCCTCTTCGATCTGTTTTTATTGCAGATTGCGAAACCTCTCCTTCACTTAATCCGGAAACCAAAAAATAAAGCTCTCTATCCTCCATATTATTCAATTCAAATCTCGGATCCATCGTCATAGGATCTTTCATTACGCCTTCGTTAAACTTGGTTTCTTTTTCGTCGGATGATGCAGCTGCAGCTTCTCCAAATGAAATTTCTCCATTGACAATTTTTTCGCGAATATTTTCAATTTTTTTCTTTGCTTCATCCATCGCCTCTTGTGTTGGTTTGGGAATCAATAGGATATGTCTCAAATCTAACCGCTGTCCTCTGATTTTTTCTAGATAAATAATATGATAGCCGAATTCTGTTTCAAACGGTTGAGAGATTTCTCCTTCTGCCATACTGAAAGCTACATCTTTAAACTCTTTAACAAAAGGGTCTTTTTTAGTCATAGAGAAAAATCCTCCATTGGCAGCAGAAGCCTTATCATCAGTAAACAAAACGGCTTTGCTGAAAAAACTGGCGCCATTTTCTAAGACATCTGTTCGCATTTCATTTAAACGGTCAATTACCTTCTGCTTTTGTTCCTTAGAAATTTCCGGTTTTATAACTATTTCTGCTATTTCTACTTCATCTCCTACCATAGGCAGCTGATCTTCCGGAATAGACTTAAAAAACTGACGAACTTCTTCCGGTGTAATTGTTACTTTTTCAACTATGTGCTGCTGCATGTTTTGCGTTAGCTTATTTTGTTTGACAATATCAAAAAAGTATTCTCTAAATTCATCTTCCGATTTTTTATTGTAAAACTTCAATATTTTATCCATAGAACCAACTTCTTCAACCATTCTATTAATCTGGTCATCCATATAAGTGGTCACTTCAGCGTCCGTTACCTCTAAACTGTCCTGAACTGCCTGATAGGCAAAAAGTTTATCTTCTAATAACTTTTCAAACAAATCACAACGAGACATGTCTTCAATAGAAACTCTTTGCGCTTTCAGCTCTAAAAGAGTTTTGTCTATTTCTGATTCTAAAATCACATAATCTCCTACTACTCCTACTACCCCGTCAATTTTTCTCTTTTGAACAGATTGTTGTTCTTGTGCATATCCTGTTACCCCGAAAGACAAGGATAAAGCAAACAGCACCCCTATCTTTTTATTTAAAAATCTCATATCTCTTATTCTTTTTTGCATCTTTTAATATATCTTCTTCTATTTCTTTTAACATCCTCATTTTTCGATCATTGAGAACCATTTGCTTTAACGACGGCTTTAAATAATCATAAGGAGTTATACTGCCTCTTTCCAAAACCTGATTGATTTTTACAAAATAAGTACTATGGTCGTCCTGAACTTCAAAATAATTACCGCTTTTTAGATAAGTACTTTTATTATCAACGGTTAAAAAGGGCAATTTTTCGTAAACCTGATTAACATTTACCCAAATAGAATCATTTAAGGCATATGACTTCATTTGTAAAGACATATTCTCCAAATCATCAAACTCTTCTTTTTTGGAAGAAGTAAACTTCTTTTTTATTTTATTGTAATTAGTATTGTCATTCAGCACATTAACATAAGCCATTTTTACCAACATATCATCTACCAAAAAACTGTTTTTTAAGTTATTGTAATACGTTTCCAGGTCTTTTTCCGATATAATTGTATCTATCGACTGCTGAACCAGTTTTTCCAAATAGGCTTTAATAAGCAAATCGCTTTTAAACTGCTCTACCAAAGTATTGATTTCACTTTTTTTATCGTCGGATAAATTAAATTCAGCTGCCTCGATCAACAGGCGTTTCGTTGCCCATTTGTCAATAAAACTATGCACGATTGCTACACTGTCTTTATGAGTAGATTTTAAAGAAACTATATTTTTAAGTTCGGATCTGTTCAAATACTCCTTATTAACCCTTGCCACAGGATCTTCGATACTCTGATTTTCTTTTTGATTACAAGAAGCCATAAATAATCCCCCTAAAAGAAGAACAAGCATAACTCTGTTTTTTATTTTATCTTGTATCATATTTAATTTTCGGCAGTAATTGGTTGAATAAAAACTTGCCCATCGTGCAAAAATAGACAATTCATATTTTATAAATCTAATGTTTTACTTGAAATTAACCAGATTCAAATCATTTTATTTTTTCGAATGATTTCACAATATTAATAGTATCAGTTATAACCACACAACACATTAACAATATATTTGCGTTTGTAAATAATTACTTTTGCCTTTATATACTTATTGTCCGATGTATAAACCTACTGCTTTAAAATCTCTTTTCTTGCCTGCCTTCTATTTATTTCCTATTTGTTTTCTGTAAATAATAACTACTTTTGTAGCCTAAAATCAGAAAAAATGAGTTTTTTAAAGGAGATAGAACGCAGACGAACGTTTGGTGTAATTGCGCATCCCGATGCCGGTAAAACAACTCTTACAGAAAAGTTACTTTTATTTGGAGGGGCTATACAGGAAGCCGGAGCTGTTAAAAACAACAAAATAAAAAAGGGCGCAACGTCCGATTTCATGGAAATTGAACGACAAAGAGGAATCTCCGTGGCTACTTCAGTCTTGGCATTTAATTATAAAGATAAAAAAATCAATATTCTGGATACACCCGGACACAAGGATTTTGCGGAAGATACTTTCAGAACCTTAACAGCTGTAGACAGCGTAATTGTGGTAATAGACGTAGCAAAAGGCGTGGAGGAACAAACTGAAAAATTGGTTGAAGTATGCCGCATGAGAAATATCCCAATGATTGTTTTTATCAACAAACTCGACCGCGAAGGACGGGATGCATTTGATTTAATGGACGAAATTGAACAAAAACTCCATTTAAGGGTTACTCCTCTAAGCTACCCTATTGGAATGGGTTATGACTTTAAAGGAATTTATAACCTGTGGGAAAAAAACATCAATCTATTTAGCGAAGACAGCAGAAAAAACATAGAAGATGTAATCCGTATATCCGATTTAAATTCGAGCGAACTGGATAAACTGGTTGGCGAGAAAGCTGCCGGAAGACTGAGAGAAGAATTAGAAATCATAAATGAAATTTATCCTGATTTTAATCGCGAAGACTATGTACAAGGCAATTTACAGCCTGTATTTTTTGGTTCTGCTCTTAACAATTTTGGCGTAAGAGAACTTTTAGACGGATTCATTGAAATTGCCCCTTCTCCTCGTGCCAAAGAATCCGATACCCGGTTAGTTCAGCCGGAAGAAGAAAAATTTTCTGGTTTTGTATTTAAAATACACGCCAATATGGATCCTAAACACCGTGACCGCCTAGCATTTGTCAAAATTGTATCCGGAACATTTGAACGAAATACTCCTTACTTACATGTAAGACAAGGAAAAAAGCTTAAATTTTCAAGCCCGAATGCATTTTTTGCGGAGAAAAAAGAAATTATCGACATTTCTTATGCCGGAGATATTGTAGGATTACACGATACGGGAAACTTCAAAATCGGAGACACCTTAACAGAAGGCGAGCTCATGAATTTTAAGGGAATCCCTAGTTTTTCTCCCGAACACTTCCGCTACATAAACAATGCCGACCCAATGAAGTCAAAACAGCTTGAAAAAGGAATTGATCAACTGATGGATGAAGGAGTTGCACAGCTTTTTACGTTAGAAATGAACGGCAGGAAAATAATCGGTACAGTAGGTGCACTTCAATACGAAGTAATTCAGTATCGGTTAGAACACGAATACGGAGCCAAATGTACATACGAAAACTTTCCGGCATATAAAGCTTGCTGGGTCAAACCGGATGACCCTAAAAACGAAGAATTTAAAGAGTTTAAGCGAATTAAACAAAAGTTTTTAGCTCATGATAAATCGGGACAGTTGGTATTTTTAGCAGACAGTGAGTTTTCAATTCAAATGACGCAAAGCAAATATCCGTCTGTCAAACTTCGGTTTACATCGGAAGATATTAAATAACAAAAAGGCACTGAAAGAAAATCAGTGCCTTTTTTATAATTTATTTTGTTCAACAAAAGAATATTACATTCTCTTCATTTGTTCTTTCATCATTTTTACCTGTTCTTTCAGCATTCCTTGTTTATCCAGCTTCTGGGCTTCACTTAACAATTTAGTAGCTTCCATCTTTCTACGCTTTGTCATTGCAATGCCGGCAAGCTGTAATTTTGCCATTGCTAAATCCTGATCCATACTTAATCCTAACTCAACGGCTTTTTTCATATATTTTTCAGAAGCGTTTAAATTAGTTTGAGAAGTCATTATTCCCATCAGGTAATTATAATATCCGTTTTGCTTTCGTACCAAAGCCGTTTCCGGATTTTTAATTTTGTCCAACCATTTTTGCGCTCCTTCAAAATCTTGTTTTCTCAATTTAAAAAACGCCAGAATAATAAACTCATTTTTAAAATACAAAAGCACCACGATCAACATCAAAAACAGTAAAAAAATACCATTTCCTATGTTCCCCTCTACAAACTGCCAAACTGCCCATCCTAATAACCCAGTCGCTATTACTAACTTAATATACCTGTGAAACATTTACGTAAATATTGTTTTTTTAAGAATGCCAAAGGTAGAAAAAAAGTTATTATAATAAAAACTATCACACCAATTCTCCTTTCTAACTCTTGGATATAAATTAACTAAGGAATGATATAAAATTACAGACGAATTATATAATCAGCATCTATGCCATTAAAGTCGCTGATAACATAGTCCGCTAAAGTATAATCCTGCTGTTTTGAATTAGCACTCTTATAGCCTATTACTCTAATATCGGCAGCTTTGGCAGCTTTTATTCCATTTGTACTGTCTTCTATAACAATACATTCATTTTTACCGTGCTTTGATAACCCAGCAGCACTTAAAAATATTGCCGGATCGGGTTTTGACTTCGGAAAATCTTCTCCGCTTAACAAATGAGAAAAATAAGGATATAAATTAAAGCGATCAAAAACTTTTTCAATAGTACCCTTAGATGCAGAAGTTCCTAAAATCAGCTCCACCCCGTTTTGATGAAGTTCTATTATTAAATTTCTCACTCCTGAAATAAGCTTCAAATCTGGTTTGGTATCAAAGGCATCGTTAAACAGTGCTCTTTTGCGGAGAATTAAACTTTCTACATCTTCCTCTAACCTATATATCTCTTTCAATTTCTGATAGGTATTTTTGGTAGAAAATCCAGTAAATGAATTATACAATTCAGAAGAAACAGGAATATCAAGCTCATTAAAGTGACTAAAATACGCATATCTGTGTACAGGCTCCGTATCAACTATAACACCGTCCATATCAAAAATAACAGTTTTTACCATTTTTTAGCGCAAAATTAATCACTTCAGTGTTGTTTAAAAATAATATTAACTACTTTTATCCCTAGCTTTTTTTAACTAACCCGGAAAACTAACAAATTGACTGACGAAAAGGCTTTAATTGAGAGACTAAATCATATTTCGACAAAGAACGAGGCTTTCGGAGAATTAGTAAAACTCTACGATAAAAAGCTGTATATGCATATTCGTTCAATAGTACTGAATCACGATGATACCAATGATATTTTACAGGAAACTTTTATAAAAGTATACCAAAATATTGGCAAGTTTAAAGGAAAAAGCCAATTGTTTTCGTGGATTTACCGCATTGCCACTAATCAAACTTTGGATTTTATAAAACAGAAGAACAAAAATCAAAAAATTTCATCTGAAGAAATCAATCAGCGAATTATTGACAGTATAATCTCTGACCCTTTGTTTGACGGCGATAAAGCAGAAATTTTATTGCAAAAAGCTATTTTGCTCCTGCCCGAAAAACAACAGTTAGTCTTTAAGATGCGCTATTATCAAGAATTAGAATATACTGCTATTTCCGAAATTTTAGGAACTAGTACCGGAGCCTTAAAAGCTTCTTACCATCACGCAGTAAAAAAGATTGAAGATTTTTTAAAATCACATTAAACCTTTGTCTAAAAAAAAAGTCTAATTAGCAATGAAAGAGGTTTTAATTATGGAACATCAAAATTTACATCAACACTCAAAAAAAAATCCGTTTATCGTTCCTGATAATTATTTTGAAAATTTTGAGCAACAGCTGTCTGATAAACTGAATCTTGATAAAAAAGTAAACAAAACAATCTTTTTTTACTCTAAGTACTACGTAGCTGCGGCTGCTATCACAATTTTCCTGTGTATAAGTATTTTTATGTTTCAGCCTTCCTCAAAGATAATCAATCCGCAAGAGCTGGATGCCTATTTTGAATATCAAAACTCCTTTGGTTTATCTGATGAGATTATTAGCGGTTTTAACCAAGAGGATTTAAGCGATCTTGAAAACACCATACACCTGAACCAAACTGAAATAAACGAATATGTTTTAGGAAATATTGACCTCGAATATTATTTAAATGATCTGTAAAATGAAAAAATATATTATTTTATTGCTAACGATTCTGAGCATCCAAAACAATTGGGCTCAGAATAAAAAATCTCACGAACAAATACGCTCTTTAAAAGTTGCTCATTTAACAACAGCACTAAATCTGACTAAAGACGAAGCTGAAAAGTTTTGGACAGTTTATAATGTTTATGATAACAAAATGTCAGAGTTACACCACAACAGTACAATAAAGTTTCTTAAAAAATCATCTTTTGATGACTTAGAAAAAATGAGCGACAAAGAAGCTTTATCCAAAATTCAGGAATTAAACGCTTTTGACGATGAATATTGCTCCATCCGTAAACAATTTCTTCAAGATGTCCAGAAAATACTCTCTGCCAAAAAGATTTTAATTTTGAAAAAGGCAGAAGATGAATTTAACCGACAGCTTTTAAAAAAATATAAAGAAAAAAAATAGCAACGTTTCTCGTTGCCAAAAATATTGCAAAACTTAAATGTATAACCTACAAAACCGTATATTTGTAGGCTATTTTTATTTCTAATTATAATGAGACTTCACAAAAACCTTGTATTTACAGTAATCGATTCTATATTAGCTATTTTTAATGAAGGAGAATACGCCGACAAAGTAGTTGCCAGAGCCCTTAAAAAAGATAAGCGATGGGGAAGCACGGACCGAAAATTCGTAGCAGAAACAATTTATGAAATCGTACGCTGGAAGAGACTTTATACTGAAATAGCAGAAGTAAAAGATCCTTTTACAAGAGATGATGCGTGGAGAATATTTGCCGTTTGGGCTGTTTTAAGAGGATATAAGCTTCCAGACTGGAAATATTTTGAAAACACCCCCATACGCCGCATCAAAGGAAAATTTGACGAATTGAGCAAAATCAGAGTTTTCAGAGAGTCTATTCCCGACTGGATGGACGAGTTGGGCGTTAAAGAATTAGGAGAAAAAAACTGGACTAAAGAGATTGCTGCTCAAAATCAGCAGGCAGATGTAATTTTAAGGGTAAATACTTTAAAAGCAACCCGCAAACAAGTACATGCCATGCTTATGGATTTAGAAATAGAAACCAGTATGCCCGATGAATATCCGGATGCTGTAATTTTAAAAGAACGTGCAAATGTTTTTTTAACCGATGTTTTTAAAAACGGCTACTTCGAAGTTCAGGACGCTTCTTCTCAGTTAGTGGCTCCCTTTTTAGAGGTACAACCCGGAATGCGCGTTGTAGATACCTGTGCCGGTGCTGGTGGAAAAACCCTTCATATTGCCTCGTTAATGCAAAACAAAGGACAGATTATAGCCATGGATATTTACGAAAGCAAACAAAAGCAGTTAAAATTAAGAGCAAAGAGAAATGGTGCTTTTAATATCGAATATCGAATTATAGAAGGCACAAAAACAATTAAAAAACTACATGACAAAGCCGATCGGGTTTTAATAGATGCTCCGTGCAGCGGATTAGGCGTTTTAAAGAGAAATCCGGACAGTAAATGGAAATTAAAACCAGAATTTATAGATGAAATCAGACAAACCCAAGAACAAATATTACTTGATTATTCCAAAATTCTAAAACCAGGTGGAAAAATGGTATATGCCACTTGTTCAATTCTTCCTTCAGAAAACGAAGAGCAAATCAAAAAGTTTTTAGCGTCAGATTGGGGGAAAAACTTTACCTTTATTAAAGATCAAAAAATTTTGGCAAGCACATCTGCATTTGATGGTTTTTATATGGCCTTGTTAGAAAGAAAATCCTAAAACAAATAAAAGTTGTTGTTCTAATCATGAAAAAAAGTTTTATTGTACTTCTCTCAAGCTTCCTTTTGGTTATCAGTGGTTGTGCTGGAGACTCTTCTGTTACACCAGAAAAAAATCCACCTGAAAAGGAAAACCCAACTCCTCCCGAAAAAGACGATGACAATCCCGATGACGGAGGAAATGACGATAACTTTTTTAAAATTCCAGCTGACCAGATTGCTTATTATAAAAACGTTGACTTTTCTAAAACGGGATTAGAATTAAAATCACAATTATCAAGTTTAATTACCACTACGCATATGCAAAAGCTGTCTTATACGCCGGGAGTTTGGGAAGCTATAAAAGCAACCGATTTAACACCCGCAGGTAACGAAGTTTATTTGATATACGGAACGCCAAATACGAAAGACAAACCCAGTCAAACGGAAAAATATGCCTATACTCGAGGTAAAAATAAAAACGGAGGGAATCCGGGAGATTGGAACCGGGAACACACTTACGCCCGAGCCAACGGAACGCCAAATCTGAAGAATTCCGACTCAGGAGCAAATACAGATTTACATCATTTAAGAGCGGCTGACGTGGCATTAAATAACGACAGAGGAAACCTCAAATTTACTGACGGCAATGGTATCGCGCAAAAAGTAAATTCTGGCTGGTATCCGGGTGATGAATGGAAAGGTGATGTTGCCCGAATGATGATGTATATGTACTTGAGATATCCCTCGCAATGCCAACCCAAAAATAATGCAGTCGGCTCTGCCAACAGCATTGACCAAAATATGATTGATTTATTCTTAAATTGGAATGCTGAAGATCCGGTTTCAGATTTAGAGAAAAAACGCAATGAATATCACGGCAATAAAAACAATACATATGCACAGGGAAACCGCAATCCGTTTATTGACAATCCCTATCTTGCCAATGTAATATGGGGAGGAAAAAAAGCTGAAAATAAATGGTAGTAATCTTAAAAAATAAAAAATTATCCATTTAAAAATTTATCATGAAAAAACTCAGTATATTATTTTTGTCTTTTATAACTCTACTGATTATTTCTTGTTCTAACAGCAGTACAAACGGCGACAATCCAATAACTCCTCCCCCCACAATCCCTCCTCCTTCTGAAATTGATTCCTTACAAAACCCTTTATTGATTCCTGTCGAAAATAGTCAAATTGTCTATTACAAAGAAATTGATTTCAGCATTCGGGGTCTAAAATTAAAAAATCAACTGTCTCAACTTTTAGAAAAGACGCATAAGCATCTCAATTATACACCAGATATTTGGGAAGCAAGTATGATTACAGATATCAATTCCGATAATCCCAACGAAGTAATTTTGATATATGGCTGGATAGATAAAACAGAAAAAGAAATTACTCAAAAAAGAACGATGAATAAAGAGCGACGCAATCACGGCGGATTTAACGATGATAGAAGAAAAAATTTATGGGAACGCGAACATGTTTTTGCTAAATCCTTAGCCGTACCCAAGTTAATTACCTATGGGTCTGATGAAGATAATATGGGTTTGATCGCTGGAACAGATGCTCATAATCTGAGACCTGTTAATGGAGAATGGAATAACGCCAGAAGCAATAAAAAGTTTGTAGAAGGATCAGGTAACTCAGGCAGCGTATACGGAGGCTGGTATCCCGGAGATGAATGGAAAGGCGATGTTGCGCGGATGATGATGTATATGTTTGTCAGATACGGTAACCAGTGCCGTCCTGATGTAATTGGAAAAGGCAAACAGATTATTAATGTAAATACCGGCGAAAGAGACGGTATGATTGATTTATTCTTAAAGTGGAACGCTGAAGATCCAGTGTCTGATTTAGAGAAAAAGCGCAATGAATATCACGGCAATAAAAACAATACGTATGCACAGGGAAACCGTAATCCGTTTATTGACAATCCTTATCTTGCAAATGCTATATGGGGAGCAGAACAGGAATACCGAGCGGAAAATCTTTGGATTACAAAAGAACAGCACCATACCAAAAAATAACCAAAGTGCAATGCAGTCCTTGGTTATTTTTTTATTTTCTTTTCAAACATCAATTCCTTTACTTTGGCTTTATTTTCTCTTTCTTTCGTTAGATCAAAGGCTGTTCCAAATATATAATCCCAAAAAATATTACTCACGCCAAACCCTAAACTTTCATTTTTATAATGATGCAAATGATGATTTCGCCATAAGGGTTTCATGAATTTAAATGGGGGAGCAAAAGCATGAATTGCATAATGCATAGAAGCATAGAGTAAGTAACCTATTATAAAACCCGGAAAAAAACCAAACACATAAGTCCTCAGTAGCACGTATTGTAAGGCGAATAAAAAGGATGCCAAAATAATACTAGGCAAGGGCGGCATAAATAAACGCTGCCTATCCCGGGGATAATGATGATGATTTCCATGCATAATATAAGTTATTCGTTGTAGTTTTGGATTATCGCTGATTAAATGAAAAATATATCGGTGTGCCAGATATTCAAAAAAAGTCCAAAAAACTACCCCTGACAAAAACAATAACAGAAGTGACGTTAAACTTAATAGATAATTTACGTGTCCGATATAAATCAGATATGACAAAATAGGAATATACATCCCCCAAATCACTGCAGGATGACCCTTTGTTAAAAATTCTAACATCGGATTTTCAAACAATCTTGCTTGTCCTTTATTATTAATCTTGTCAAACTGCATCTGCCATCAATTTATTAAACTTTTTTACTACAAATTACCAGCGCAATACCACACTTCCCCAGGTAAATCCGCTCCCAAAAGCAGCCAAAACTACCAAATCTCCTTTTTTAATCTTTCCTTCCTCCCATGCTTCTGTCAGAGCAATCGGTACAGAAGCAGCTGTTGTATTGCCGTATTTTTGAATATTATTAAAAACCTGATCATCTCTTAAAGCAAATTTTTGCTGAATAAACTGCGAAATTCGCAAATTTGCCTGATGAGGAATTAACATGTCTATATTCGACACCTGCAAACCGTTAGCCTCCAATCCTTCCTGAATTACTTCGCTAAAACGCACCACTGCATTTTTAAACACATATTGCCCGTTCATATAAGGCATATAACTCAAATCATCCGGATCATTATCTTTTAGAATATCCGTTACCCAACGTCCTCCCATCCCCGGAGCAATTAAAGCCAATTCTTCGGCGTGTTCTCCTTCGGAATGCAAATGGGTAGACAAAATCCCTGATGTTTCATCTGTTGATCGAGACACTACTGCCGCTCCGGCTCCATCGCCAAAAATAACAGAAACATTTCTTCCTCTTGTAGTCATATCCAACCCTGCTGAATGAACTTCAGATCCTACTACTAAAATATTTTTATACATTCCGGTTTTGATATACTGATCAGCAATGGACAATGCATATATAAATCCTGAGCACTGGTTTCTTATATCTAATGCTCCCACGGTATTTAATCCTAATTCTCTCTGCAATAAAACACCCGGACCCGGAAAATAATAATCCGGACTAAGCGTAGCAAATACAACAAAATCAATATCTTTAGCCTCTACTCCTGCTCTTTCCATTGCAATTTTAGAGGCTTTTAACCCCATCCCAGACGTTGTATCTTCTTCTAATTTTTTATGTCTTCTTTCGTGAATACCAGTCCTTTCTACAATCCATTCATCATTAGTATCCATGATTTTAGCAAGATCATGATTAGTAACAACATTTTCAGGTACGTAATATCCCAGACCCGAGATTTGAGATCTAAACATTATGTGAATTTTTATATATTATAAACAAAAATACACTATAAAAATAGTTTTTCAAAAAATTAAAATATTCACAAAACGAGCAAACTCCCTTCTAGTGCAAAAAAATATATTATCTTGCTTTCTTAAACTAAGTTAATTTATAATGAGAATTTTAAAAACTACTTTGTTATCTCTTTTTTTGATTACTTCTATGTACGCACAAGAAAACATAACCTATCAAAAGCCCTCTCCGGAAATTTTGCAATTAGCTGAATTTGAGAGAGCGCCTTCAGTAACCATTGATGATAAAATGGAATACATATTACTGAGTTATCGCAGTACCTACAAAACACTTCAAGATCTTAATCTGGAAGAAATGCGATTAGGAGGTTTACGCATAGATATAAACACCAATATTTCCAGCACAGTCACCTACATTGATAATTTGAAAGTAAGAAAAATAAAGGATCGTGACGAAATTCAAGTTAAAGGGCTGCCAGAGAATGCCAGAATCACTTATCTGACCTGGTCTCCGGATCAATCTAAAATTGCTTTTACAAATACAACTCCAAATGGAGTAGAACTTTGGGTAGTAGATATTAAAAGCGCACAGGCAATCCGGCTATCCGATGCTGTTTTAAATGCTAATCTCGGTAATCCCATCACGTGGTTTAAAGATAGCCAGCATATTTTAGCAAATGTAATCCCTTCAAACCGCCCTGCACTGATCGACACAAAAAAACAACTCCCTAACGGTCCTATTGTATCCGTTGGGGAAGAAGGCGTTGTATCTCAAAACAGAACTTATCAGGATTTGCTAAAAAATAAGACGGATGAAGCTAATTTTGAAACTCTAGTAACGTCTGAATTGTATTCTTTTGATTTAAAAGGAAATAAAACCCTGTTTAAAAAAGCAGCGATGTATGCTAGTGAAACTTTTTCCCCCGATGGTGAATATCTAATGATTACAACTTTACAAAAGCCATTTTCATACTTAGTTCCGCTTAGCCGGTTTCCTATGCTGACCAACATTTATGACAACAAGGGAAATCTGGTAAAAGAAGTAAACAACATTGCTATAAACGAAATTATGCCTAAGGGATTTATGGCTGTCAGAGAAGGTAAAAGAAATATGGCGTGGAGAGCTGACTTACCCGCCAGTTTGTACTTTACAGAAGCATTGGACGGAGGAGATCCCGCTCGTGAAACCGAATACAGGGACGAAGTCTATACCTGGGATGCTCCTTTTAACAATGAACCAAAACCAATAGTAAAACTGACTCAACGATTTGGAGGAATTATTTGGGGAAATAAAGATATAGCCATCGTTAAAGACCAGTGGTATGACACCCGGAATATCAGGTCATTTTTAATTGATCCTTCAAAGTTTAATAATACTCCTACAAAAATTGAGGACAGAAACTTTCAGGATGTATACAGTGATCCGGGGAATTTTGAAACTAAGCGAAATGATTATGGTCGTTATGTTTTAGCTATTGACAACAATAAAATGTATTTAATAGGTGATGGATATTCCGAAAAAGGACAATTTCCGTTCATTGATGAATTTGATGTAAAAACTTTAAAAACAAAGAGATTGTATCATTCTGTTTATACAGATAAAAAAGAAACGATACAGTCTATAGAAGATATTAAAAAAGGAGTGGTTTTAGTCTCTATCCAGTCACCAACCGAGTACCCTAATTATTATTTTAGAAATATCAAAAGTAAAAAAGAATTACAACAAATTACGTTTAATAAAAACCCTTTCGAAAGTTTAAACGGCGTGTATAAAGAGGTAATCAAATACAAACGAGAAGACGGATTAGAACTTTCGGGAACGCTTTATCTGCCGGCTGATTACAACAGAAAAGCAAAAACAGAAAAACTGCCTTTATTAATCTGGGCTTATCCTACAGAATATAAAGATAAAAACAGTGCCGGACAGGTAACTTCAAATCCCAATGAATTTACATTTCCGTATTACGGTTCTTTTGTGTACTGGGTTGCTAAAGGATATGCTGTTTTGGACGATGCGGCATTTCCGATTGTAGGTGAAGGAAAAGAAGAACCTAATGATACTTATATTAAACAGTTAATAGCAAACGGAAAAGCTGCTATTGATGCAGTTGATGCTTTGGGATATATTGACCGCACAAAAATAGGTGTAGGCGGACATTCATACGGTGCATTCATGACCGCCAATCTTTTAACCCATTCCGATTTATTTAAGGTAGGTATTGCCCGAAGCGGTGCTTATAACCGTACTTTAACTCCTTTTGGTTTTCAAACTGAGCAACGCAACTATTGGGAAGCACCTGATGTGTACAATACCATGTCTCCATTTATGAATGCAGACAAAATGAAAACGCCAATGCTGCTGGTTCACGGAGAGGCAGATAATAATCCCGGAACTTTTACCCTGCAAACCGAGCGCTATTTTCAAGCGTTAAAGGGATTGGGAGCACCAGTGCGTATGGTTATTTTACCTAAGGAAAGTCATGGGTATGTAGCCAAAGAAAATATACTGCACTTGCTTTGGGAGCAAGAGCAGTTTTTAGACAAATATTTAAAAGAATAAAAAAATAAAAAGACCGGTTCAAAACGAACTGGTCTTTTGTTTCTTCTCCTCTTTTTTCAGATATTTTTTTAATTTTTACTGATATTTTTTAAGTGCCAGCTTTACGTTTGCCCCCCGTTTTATTTCAAGTGGATGAGCAAAGTAAATTGTGCGACTGTTTTTATATTTGGCTTGTAAAAGATAGCCATCTCCTTTAAAATAGCACTCCTCTACTTCTACTTCTAACACACCCTTTTGTTTTGATATCATCAATTGATGAGGATATAACAGCAATATTTCATCTTTTCCTGTATCAGGAGCGAAATCTGAAATATACAATTCATTTACCTCTCCAAACAGCGAAGCTACATATACATCAGAGGGAAATTCGTAAACTTCCTGTGTATCTCCTGCGTCTACGATCTTTCCATCTTTGAGTACAATCGTTTCATCAGCAAAGCCTAAAACATCCATACTGTCATGGGTAGCTATAATACAGCTTATCCCTTTTTGTTTTAAATAAGAGAATACTTTTCTTCTAAGTGTACTTTTCCTTGAATAATCAATATGACTAAAAGGTTCATCCAACAGTAATAATTCAGGTTCAGATGCCAGTGCACGTGCAAGAGCTACCCGCTGTTGCTGTCCACCACTCAGGTATTTTACCTTCATATCGGCAAAACTTTCTAAATCAACCAAATGAAGCAATTCATTTATCCGTTGTTCTCTTTGTTCGGGGTAAAAATTAGACAAGTATTTTCCTATATTTTCTGCGACTGTCGTATAGGGCATTAAATCAAAATCCTGTGCCAAATAACGCATACTATCTACTCCCGGAACCAAATTATAAGCCGGACCTAATACTTGTTTATTATTCCAGATAATTTCTCCGTTATCCAAATCATAAAGACCATAGATGAGCTTTAGTAAAGTACTTTTTCCACACCCACTTTCACCAAGCAACGCTATATTTTTTCCCGTTTCAACTATCCAGTCTATTCCTTTTATTGTAATATCGTTTGGGCTATAACTGAATGAAATATTTTTAAGTAAAAGCATTTTTTTATTTTAACAATTACAAAGATAACAATATAGCCTTTGCACATCAAAATTACCCTCAACAAAAAAGCCGCTGTATTGGCGGCTTTTCAAATATTTTAAACTACAATAGTTTATTATCTTATTTTGAGGCCAGATAACGCTCGGCATCTAAAGCGGCAATACATCCTGAACCTGCGGCAGAAATCGCCTGTCTGTAATCTTTATCCTGAACGTCTCCGCAGGCAAAAACCCCCGGAATATTTGTTTTAGAAGTCTTTCCTTCTGTTATAAGATATCCTGTTTCATCCATAGTCAGCTGTCCCGAAAAAATATCCGTATTAGGTTTATGCCCGATTGCAACGAAAAAGCCGGTTGCTTCAATATCTTTAATTTCCTGAGTAATTCTGTTTTTCACCCTTACTCCGGTCACTACTTGTCCATCGCCTAAAACTTCTTTGGTTTCCGTGTCCATTAATATCTCAATATTCGGTGTTTGTTTTACGCGTTCCTCCATAATTTTAGAAGCTCTGAATTTATCGCTTCTAACCAACATGGTTACTTTTTTACACAACTTAGATAAATAATGTGCTTCTTCGCAAGCAGAATCTCCTGCTCCTACAATTACTACCTCCTGATTTCTGTAAAAAAAGCCATCACAAACAGCACAAGCAGAAACACCTCCTCCTAACTGTAAATATTTTTCTTCGGACGGCAAACCTAAATATTTTGCTGTAGCTCCTGTTGAAATAATTACTGTTTCCGCTTCTATTTCAGTGTTTTCATTAACCCATATTTTTTTTATTTCACCTGACAAATCCACTTTAGTAACCCAGCCGTCGCGTACATCCGTCCCAAAGCGCTGAGCTTGCGTCTGAAACTGCATCATCATTTCGGGTCCGGTTACTCCATCCGGATATCCCGGAAAATTTTCAACATCATTAGTAGTAGTCAGCTGTCCTCCCGGTTGCATTCCTTGGTATAATACAGGATTCATATTAGCTCTTGCTGCATATATTGCCGCTGTATATCCGGCAGGTCCAGAACCTATAATCAAACATTTTATTCTTTCTATACTAGACATATTCAATATTATTATTTGTAAGCAAAAATACTTTTTTTATTCTATCCGCCTAAGTGATTTTAATTTAAAAACTCAATTAGGAAATAATTTTTATTTATTGCCAAAAATATTTGTTAGAGAGAAAAATGTCTTTATATTTGCACTCGCAAAGACGAAATAAGTCAGCGGGGTGTAGCGTAGCCCGGTCATCGCGCCTGGTTTGGGACCAGGAGGTCGCAGGTTCGAATCCTGCCACCCCGACA
>OFTY01000460.1_pt1 | contig 29134 bp, 24 predicted proteins | sample 1775061 | NCBI WGS metagenome assembly OFTY01 (sample SAMN08195773, study PRJEB24354) | sludge metagenome | isolation source: sludge from phenol fed wastewater aerobic bioreactor B | place: India: Nagpur | collected 2016-09-16 | reverse complement strand
TACCTTTCCTCGCTACAGCCCGGTACGATTTTACTAGTTCGGGCCTGCTACGACCCTATGTTCTTGCCGGTGTTGGCGGACAACTCGTATTGAACAGGCAATTCCTGGGTGAGTATACCAATGATAATACAAACAGGTTTGCTTTTGCAGCAAGGCCGGAAGCCGGGATATATATCCCCTTTGGAAAAGAGGCCCATACAGGAATAAACCTGGGAGCTTATTATAATTATATCCCTTATAATAAAGGCTCTATCGATAATATGAACTCTATAGGGATTAAATTAGGTATTGGCTTCCCAATGCGGGATTAAGTTCAGGCAGGAAGATCAAACTGAATAATATTGTATGTAAATATGACTTGTATTACTGCCTCAACAGTCTCCTTTTAAGGCAGTAATACAAGTCTATTTGTTTAAAATTTCCAGCCAAACAGTATCTTGCGGAAAAATAAATTTGAACCAGCCCACTTTATTTCCCACTGCATTACTCAAGCAAGATCCACTCTATGTTTTCGCACTTCAAACTGAAGCAGCATCAGAATTTTCTAACGTAGACACCCTCTTCACCGGTGTTGGCAAATTGCATTCAGCTTTCACCCTTATAAAGCGCATTCAACAGAAAAAACCCAGCCTCATCATTAATCTCGGCTCAGCCGGCAGCAACACTTTCCCCCGAGGTGAAGTGGTCTGCTGCACCCGGTTCATACAGCGCGACATGGATGTAACAGCACTTGGATTTGAAAAATACCAAACCCCTTTTTCAACCGAACCGGTTATTTTCAATTATGGATATCATCTCAACGACCTGCCACAAGGTACCTGCGGCAGCGGGGATAGCTTTGAGGTTGACCACCGGGTCACCGAATATGATGTGATAGATATGGAAGCCTATACATTGGCCTGGATAGCAAAACAGGAACAGATCCCCTTTCTTTGTTTGAAATATATTTCTGATGGGGCTGATGGAAAAGCTGCGGAACACTGGCAGATAGCCGTACAACACGCTGCACAGGCCCTGAAAAAAACTATCAATTCTATTTCCTGATAATTTTTTAAAAATACGTCTCCGCTGTTAGCCCGAAATTGATCAGCAGATTTTCCCTGCGCGTACGGGAAAGTTTGTTGTAGTTAACGGCTGTTGTAATTCCCAGCCATTTTCTCAGCTTGAGCGTTAAACTACTGGAAGAACGGATAATATAATCATCAAACCCTGATAAAGAGGGTTGCCAGAAATGCGAACCGTCAAATACCAGCAGGTCTTTTATTTCCCAACGGTATTTGACCCGCAACGAATTCCTGAATGTCTGGTATTCATCCCTCGTTTGCGGAGTTAATTGCAGGTCGTTCGTTTCATATAATATCCCATCGCTGACTACCAGCTCCAGGTCTTTCCGGTTGAAAATATTATACCCAATGCCTGCGCCAGCCTGGAACTGATGATTGATCTTTAAAGAGTAACTGGTTGTAAAGGTAGCCAGTCCCCAGTAATAGAGGCGTTGCATGTTTTTCAGCAGATCAAAATTCAGCCCGGAAGAAAAATCATTATTGGTAAGATTAGATCCCTGCTTGCCGTATATCCAGGCATTGCTGCTGTTCAGGGTTATTTTTTTCTTACTGACTGTAAATGACACTGCATTATTCAGTACGTATGAGCGGCCATCATTCGTATTATTGAACACGCCTGTAGCTGCATATTTTAACTGATGATGAATGCTGTCATTGAATTGGGCAATTACCTTACCGCTTAAGACCATCCAGAAAATAAAAAACGCACATTGTTTCATAACGACCGGTTAACAACTGGCGCGAAGTTAATAAAACAATGTGCGCATGCTGCGCAAAAAATAGCCGTTCCAGCAATCGCTTATAAAGACTCTGTATATTTTTTAAAATTATCCAGGATAGCCTGCCATCCGCTTCTCTGCATCTCCAATGGATTCGTACTCTCTGCTTCAAACGTCTCCACAACCTTTGTATCATTTCCTTCACGGGTGAAGATAACTTCTACTTTGCGGCCATCTCCCATTGTATACTGGATCAGTTCATTCGCTTTTACATTGTCATATATTCCGCCAAAATCGAAACTATAGCTTCCATCTTTGGCAGCCATTGTTGTGGAAAAAGTTCCACCTGTGCGGATATCATTTGTAGCTGCAGGCGCATGCCAGTCGTCTGAAGCATGACACCAGTTCATGATGTGTTCTGGCTCATTCCAGGATTTCCATACTTTTTCAACTGGTGCTTTAACGACCGCTTCTACTGTGATCCGGTTTTTAGTTGCTGTTTCCATACCTTGTTTTTATTTTTTGTTATTTGACAATGCAAACATAAGTAGCATTACAGGAAAGGACAATGTGTAAGAACGACTTCCAGCGGGCAATTTGCGACATTTGTCATTATCGTTCACATTCCTATTTGCTGATTAATGAAATCAATACATCAAGCATTTCCTCCTGCTCTTCCAACTGGCCTGTTTCAGCTTCCACATTCACATAGCTTTTTTTCTTCCGGCCATAATATACACTCATCGAGCCATCATCAGTCGCCCGACCGTTATGCTGCAATACCACATTATAACCTTTATGGCTCAGGCTTCTGTAAAGGCCGGCATCAGTAGTGAAAAAGAAATTATCCGGATCATGCCCTGCTCCCTGGTGCACCAAAGACGCTTCCCGGCCGTATTCCTTTCCCGGTAAATAGCTGGCAACAGATAAATTTCCATCATCATTATTATGCAGTGCTATGATGGTAGTAGCAGATGAAGGAATTTTTGAACAGATGAGCCGTGCAAATTTTCTTACTGTTTTCACTGCACTCACCGGGCTGCGGTCATTTTGCTTTTCAAGGTCCTGCTTTATACCTGCATCGGTAAAAATACGGTTTGGGTCGAACCGGAAGACCCGGCCATTTTGAGGAAAACTGATAAAGCGCTCGTTATCGTTCTCTATATTGATCAGTAAACCTCCCCGTCTTTCCAGCACATTCCTGGCAGCTTCAAGGGAAGTATTTTCATTATGATGAAGATTGATGAGAACAGTACGTACATTAGTGCCAAACCGGATCATTTTGATAAGTATCTTCTTATCCCCCAGCATACAGGAAACCGCTTTTTCTCTTCCCGTAAGCCGGGGTGGTTGGGCAATTGCTTCAGAGCATAACCCTATAGACAATATCCAGGCGATAAATAGTTTCATACAATATCATTTCGCTTTCAGTATCCTCCCGGCTATATTCTTCCCACTTACCAAAGCGGCTTCCACTGTTCCGGGCGATGGCCCTTCATAAAAAGCTTCACCTGCGAAATAAACAGCATTACCCGGAGCTGTATTAAATAATTGCCTTACCTGGGCAGAAGATGGGGTAACATAACTATATCCGCCACCAGCCCATTCATCCCTTGCCCAGTTGAACACGTGTGATGTATTCAGCAAGGATTGTACCGTCTCATCCTTCATCTTAAAAATATTGGCCAGTGAATGCAAAGCCATTTGTAATAATTCTTCTTTTGATGCGTTGGCCAGCTCATCGGCTGGTGGTCCACCAAGCCAGCCCGCAAGTACCGCTCCACTTTCTCCCTGCGGCCACCAGGTGGGGACTGTTTCGTCACTGATAATAAAACCGATATCCTTGTTATAGCGGTTCCAGAAAGGCTCACTGAATTCGAGAATGAATTTTATAACACTGCCATAGCCCATTTGCTGGGTGGCATCCAGGTATGCATCAACAGACGGAACAAAACTGATAGCGTCACTTGCCTGGCGGCTTTGCAATAAACCAAGGGGAATGGTAATAATTACCTTGTCTGCTTCAAAAACAGTTTGCTGGTCCTTATATGCTTTTACTGATCCCTCTTTCCATTCTATCAGCTTTACTGCAGTATTGGCGTGAATGGAGCAGCCATTTCTGATACATTCATTTTCGAGGAAACGGATCAGCGACATATATCCTTTATCAACCCGGAAATTATTGGTGGTTTCATTTGTCCATTCTTCCAGCAACGCTTTAAGGCTTACACGATTGATATCTGCCAGGTCAAATCCTTCAGCAAACCGGCTGATATGGTGCCGGAGGGTATGGTCTTTTTCTGATGCATAATATTTATTCAGGAAAGAAAGCATGGAGATATCTTCCTTTTCCTTTTTCATTTTATCCAGTAATTCTTCCCACCCTTCGATGATCTCATCCGATTCTTCCCATTTTCCATCTTTTACATTGAATATATTTCCTTTGGCATGAGAGCAGGAAAGACCAGCTTCTTTCAATAATTGGAAAGTCAATGGCAATTCACCATGTACAAACTCGGCCCCTGCTTCCAGGTGCATGGCAGAGCCGTTCTTATAGATAGTCCTGATCCGCCCTCCGGATTGATCACGGGCTTCCAGTATGGTTATTTTACAGTAAGGACTCAATTCCCGGGCTGCCATTAAACCGGCAGCACCTGCTCCCACTACAATAATATGTTGAGCTGATTTTTCTTTCACAATTAATCTTCACCAAATCTATACCAACTGCTCCCGCTGATTGCCGGAAGCACGGATCGAACGTTTCCAGAACCTGTATTGATTATACATGAGGACATTCACAAAAGCAGATAGGATAAAAAGAAGCAGCATAAAACATAACCTGAAAACGTAACGATTGGATTCAAGCACCAGCAGGCTGCCGCTTTTATTGCTTCGAAGCTGGACCATTTCATTGATGGGAAATTCAGCAGACCGGCATCCGGGGCCGTGAACATATACTTTATGTAATTCACCGCCATACTCCACACCCACATATTTGTCCCAGCGTTTACACACGCTTGCGTTATCAATTACTTTTCCTTCCACCTTTTTGCCGTTCTTTGAAAGGTAATAATCCCTTATTGCATAAAATGCAAGAAAGGAAGTACAAACAATCATGATAAGCGCACCGGTAATACCTAGTAGCAGTTTGTTCTTTTTCATCAGGCGAATCGTTGGTATAGTTTTACATTGGTCCGGTGGTTTGTAATTAAATATACTTATCTCCCGTTGAATTTCAATGCATCAGATCCATAAAAGAAATCCGGGTTATCTTAGTGCCATACATGGCCCCTTTTTTGCCTTACAGCAACAGTAAAGCCATTATCAAATCTTAGCCCTAAGGATGAAACGACTGATCATTCCATTATGTTTTATACCCGTTGCCCTGCATGCCCAGAAGGCATCGAATACGCTCCCTCAGAATAAGCCCGTGGTTGATACCACAGGGATGAGAGACCTGATCGATGTGGCCAAAGACCTCTTTCATATCAGCCCCCAAAAAATCCAGGAGAAGAGGGAAAAGAAGATCTATTTCTCGCTGCTTCCCTTTAGTAATGCACCGGGCGGTACAGGCAGGGCATTGGTGACCAGCACTACCGCTGGCATGTACCTGGGGCCTCGCCAAACTACTTACAAATCAAGCGCCACTTTTGCCCCTTACTGGAATTTTAAGGGGCGTTTTGGATTACCGCTGCGGACCAGTATCTGGCTCCCGGGCAATACCTGGAATATTCAAGGAGATATGCGCTTTCTTGTATATCCCCAGCATACCTGGGGCATCGGCAGTTTGAACGACAACGATAATAAGATACTGGTAGACTATAAATACATCCGCTTCTACCAGGCGGCACTTAAGCGTATCCATCCCAATTTTTTCGCAGGGCTGGGGTATAATCTTGACTACCGTTTTAATATCCATAGCAATGATTCCACTCTCGACCTGAAAACATTTACTGGTTATTCCTTTGGTACCAATAGTCATTCACTTGCTTCAGGTATTAGCTTACAGGCCGTATACGATACACGTCATAACCTGATCAACCCCTTGCCTGGATTTTATGCCAATCTTACGTATCGCATCAACCCTGGTTTTTTAGGCAATTCCCAACCCTGGCATTCAATCTATGTGGATGTGCGCAAATACATTTCCCTTAATCCGTCCAAATCATCTCAACAAAATACACTGGCCCTCTGGTCTTATGTTTGGAAAGTGCTGAACAATGGAGCGCCTTATCTTGATCTTCCCAGTACGGGATGGGACCCTTATAACCGTTCTGCCCGCGGGGTTGATCAGAACCGTTACCGTGGCAAAACCCTGATCTATTTTGAAGCCGAATACCGCCGGGATATTACAGCAAACGGACTGTTCGGATTTGTTCTTTTTGCCAATACCAATACTGTAAGCGGCAACAATAGCCTGTTCAGAGACTGGCATCCTGCAGCAGGCGCCGGCCTCCGCATTAAATGCAGCAAAGTTTCCGGTACTAATCTTGCACTTGATTTTGGGTTCAGTAAAGGTTACAAGACAATAATGGTAAATATCAGTGAGGCTTTCTGATATAAGAAATCATTCTGCATCTGCCACGTATTTATCTCTCTGGATCAATTGGATCGTCCGTTCCATCACGGCATCTCTGTTCCTGATAAAATCTGCCTGTGATTGATGCACTTCTATATCCGGAATTATCCCGCGGCCAAAAGGAATATCATTTTTAGGAATAACGAATTGTACCAGGTCAACCGTGGAAACAGTAAACGAGAAACCTGAATGAGGAAGGCGGTAGGCGACCGGGTTATGCCCTGTATGCCCATAATATCCTCCCATTGATTCTTCACCAATAACAACAGCATAACCTTCGCTTTTTACCAGTGAAGCAAATAAAGAAGCAGCAGAAGCAACGGCCGGGCTTATCAGCAAAAAGATCTTCCCTTTAAAAGCCAGGGAATCTGGCAGCCAGTAAGGGTTATAAGAGGGATTCTGGTAATACCGGCCATTCGAGAGCTGGTCATGCTCATCATGAAAGTTCTCTTCCAGGTCGCGTATATCGGCAGTATCTTCTTCTGAATATTCCTTATAAGGAAGCTCCTGAAACAGGGTAAATGCTTTTGCATTTTCTTTAAACGGCTTCCGAGCCAGGTAAGAAAATGTGAGCAGGTCATTGGGATCTGAACCACCGCCGTTTTCACGAATATCAACAATAAGATGCCGGATATTTTTTTCTTTCAGAACAGTAAAACTTTCCTGCAGAAACTTTTTATAGGCCGCATGTTTCTTTGACGAACCATTACCTAATGAAAAACTGGGCACTGTAAGAATGCCGGCATTGAGACTATCGATCAGTTGGAAAGAATAATTATCGCCGGTTGCAGTGTCCAATACAAGAGAATACCGCCTTTGATATGCGGCAGCATATTCATTCCAGGTAACAGGTTTTAATACTGCCTGCCTGACTTGCTTGTCATTATAAACCTGGTAATCGATCTTAAAGGAAGCTGCTGGGCCATATTCAAGGCGATAATACCAGGGAAAACGGATTTTAAACCCTTCAGCCTTTCCCGTAATATTAAAACCGTCTGTTGTATAATATTTATACAAATCGGGTAACATATGTGTCGCTTTTTTCCCATTGATCGATAAAAGCTCTGCTCCGGCAGGTATACTCCCCTCACTCGCATTGATCAACAACTTTCCATCTACCAACCTCACAGGATAAGGAAAAAAAGCTGCTTCCATTGCGAGCTTCTTTTTTTCGGCTTCAGGAAGGGATATTTCATCATGAAGGCTGCCGATATAAACCAGCACGGCAGAAACCTGTTTGTAAAAATCGACCAGGGTTGTTTTCTCATTGATATTCTTGCGATGAACAGTAAACACGCTGTCTACCTGGGCTTTTGAATGATATTTATATAAACCGGCATGAACTTTTTCCAGGATGGACCGGTAAACATCGAAATCGCCGATCAATTCTTTTTTGTCCTGGGAAAAAATGGCTCCCCTGATAAAAAAAATCAGTACGGTGGTAAGAAGCAATGTACGGGTGATCATAAAGCAAACTAATAAAAAAAGTGAACTCCGGCCGCCCTCATTTGTTAATTGTAAATTCGTATACAGACCGGATCAAAATAAAACCGATGATCAAACACTTATTGTCTGGCCTCTCCCTGTTGATCATATTTCCGCAGGCTGAGGCACAGAAAGACTGGACACTCAAACTGAATAAAGAGAATATTGCCGTTTACACAAAAACACCGGCCAATTCTGATTTCAAAGCTATTAAAGTAGATTGTGAACTGAATACTACCCTTACCAAACTCACAGCCGTGGTGCTGGATGCAAATGCTGGCACGGAATGGGTATACAGCACCAAATCAAGCGTACTGCTAAAACAGGTCTCTCCTTCTGAACTGTATTATTACTCTGAGGTAAAACTTCCCTGGCCGCTCAGCAACCGGGATTTTATTGCACACCTGATCGCCACACAGGACCCAACAACCAAAGTGGTTACTATCAATGGACCGGTTGAGCCTGATTATCTGCCAGAGAAAAAAGGGATCGTACGGGTGCATAAATCGTCGGGAAAATGGGTGATCACTCCCAAAGGCACTAACCGCATAAGACTGGAATACACACTGGAAACTGATCCCGGTGGGTCTATCCCCGCATGGTTAGTAAATATGTTTGCCACCAAAGGGCCTTTCGAAACATTCAAAAGGCTGAAAGTCCAACTTGATAAGCCCAAATATGCTTCTGTAAAACTGCCTTTTATTATTGAATAAGCTTTCCCGTCTAAAATGGGATCTGAGACCAGGACAACAGGGCAATTTCGTTACCGAACAAATTTCTTATGTTATCTTAGGTTCACCAAATCTCTCCGGCTAATGGCGACAGATAAGCAAGGCAAGCGGTTTTATTTACCTTTTATATTCTTGCTGGCCCTTGTTAGCCGCGCTTTCACAGGCATTGCTCAAAGCAATGCAGACAGCATGCTGGTCACCATTGCACCAGGATATAATAAAGTAAGCAAACTTCACCGGTTACTATTCGGTGAAAATTACCGGCAACTATGGGCCGTGCCGGTAAAAGTGAGGATCGTTCATTTAAGCACTGAAAAAGGCGGGCTGAAAATTCTGCAGGAAGGTGGAGGCCAGCAAACACGTTCATTGAGGTTGCGTGATGGAGCAGGCCGCGATTGGGTTTTAAGAAGCGTACAGAAATATCCCGAACGGCAACTGCCGGCCAACCTGAAGCAAACAGTTGCCCGTGATATATTGCAGGACCAGGTAACCACGGCCAACCCTTTCGCCGCCATCACAGTTCCTCCTTTAGCAGCAGCATTAAACATTCCCCATTCCAATCCCGAGATCGTGTATGTGGCAGACGATCCCGCACTGGGCAGTTACCAGCAGGAATTCGGCAACCGTGTTTTTTTACTGGAAGAACGCGAGCCCGTTGATTCCAACAAAACAGACAACACGGTAAAAGCCCAGGAAAAATTGCAGGAAGATAACGATGTAACCGTTGATCAATCTCTCGTATTAAGAGCACGCCTGCTCGATATGCTCTTAGGCGATTGGGACCGGCATGAAGACCAATGGCGGTGGGAAAGGATAAAGAATAATAAAGAAACCAGCTATATACCCATTCCGCGTGACCGCGACCAGGTGTATTACAAAACATCCGGTGTGTTTCCCTGGATCGTTTCTCATCAATGGCTGAAATCAAAATTCCAGCCTTATAAAAACTCTATCCGTGATGTAAAAGGCTGGAATTTTAATGCCCGCTATTTCGACCGCTATTTCCTGAACCGGCTTAGTGAGGCCGACTGGCTAAAAGAGATCAGTTATGTACAAACCCGTCTCACCGATACATTGATCCGGCAGGCTATCCGCCGGATGCCTGAAGGAATTTACCAACTCTCAGGCGAGGAAACCATCAACACTATGATCGCCAGGCGTAATAACCTGGAAAGGATGGCACTGGAATATTATCGCTTCCTGTCTGTTTATGTGGATGTTCCCACTTCTGATAAACGGGAACAGTTCATTATAAAACAGGAAGACAATAACCTGCTTGTAAATATTTATAAACTGAAGAAAGACACATCGAGAAACGATATCGTTTACCAGCGCAGCTTTGATCCCGCTGTTACCAGGGAAATAAGATTATACGGATTTGATGGTAAGGACGAATTTCATGTGCAGGGGCCAGTATCCTCTCCTATCCGCATCCGCATGATCGGTGGTGGCGGAGAAGACCAGTTTTATGTTGACAGCAATACCAACAACAGGAAGAACCTTTTTATTTATGACCGCTCAGACAAGAATAACCTCCTTCCTTCCCACCGGCAGGCAAGAGTCAGGGTTTCAACAGATAGCCTGGTCAACAGTTTCGACCCGGAGAGTTTCCAGTATGACCGTTTTGAACCTGTCATATCCGCCCATTACAATACAGATATCGGCATCAGCCTGATCGCAGGTTTTGCTTACACCAAACATGGTTTCCGCCGAATGCCTTATGCTTTCCGCCACCAATTGCTCATGGACTATTCTATTGAAAGAAAGTCCTTTCTCTTCACCTATTATGCAGATTATAAGAAAGCCTTTGGCAATAATGATCTGAACATTAATATCACTTCGAGAGGCCCCAATAATGTCAGCAATTTCTTTGGACTGGGCAATGAAAGTGTGTTTGAAGATAAAGACTCGAAGAAGATCGGGTATTACCGCAACAGGTATGATGTGGTAAATGCCGATGTGCGCATCGGCCGCACTTACCGTCATCTTACGATCAATGGAGGCATTGCCGGTCAATATTATACCAGTAAAGCAGTCAACAATGAATTCAAATACCTGAAAGAATTTAACCAGGAGCATCCGGAAGAAAATGTTTTTGCCACTAAATATTATGCAGGACTTATTGGCTCTGCAGAACTGGATACCCGGTTGAATAAAACATTTCCGACCCAGGGCATTCATTGGTACACCAGCCTTTCCGCTATGCGGCAACTCGGCCATCAGCAGGATGCATACGGTCAGATCAATTCAGCATTCAGCTATTACATCAACCCCGACAAGAGATCTGTTCTCACCATTGCCAATCGCACAGGCGCCGATGTTACGGTAGGCGAGCCTGCCTATTTCCAGCTATTAAAACTTGGCGGCCCCCAGACTCTCCGTGGCTATCATACATGGAGGTTTTCAGGGAAAACAATGCTGTATAATAACTTTGAATTGCGTTTGAAGCTGTTTGATTTCAATTCCTATCTTTTTCCAGGTTCTATAGGTGTGATCGGCTTTGATGATATAGGAAGGGTATGGTTGCCGGGTGAAAGATCGGAAGAATGGCATAATGGTTATGGTGCGGGCATTTATATCATCCCCGTGGAATTGGTATTATTACAATTTTCCAGGGGTTATTCAAAAGAGGGCGCTATCAATTACCTGACGATAGGTTACAGGTTTTAAAGCTATTGCATAAGGCAAAGTTGGCGTCACTCCCTGGAAATTCCCTCTCTCAAAAACCCATTTTTCCCTTGGGGAGCGCCGTTTGGAACGGGTTTTTCCCTATGAAAAACCAGATTTTTCTTCTCTTTTTCCCGGATCCGGAAGAAGTTCCCAAGAGGGAGAAATGGGCTCATTCATCATAGGGAAGAATCCATAAGACTCAATGCTGGTAAGGGTTTCATCGAACAAGTAAGAAAACCGACCTGGCCGCAAAAACGGTTTTCATAGGGGAAAACAGCTTTTTCCGGAGAGACTTATAAACACTTCATCAACATTCCGTGGAGAATTTGGTATTTTGTATATAAAGCAATTCCTTATATTAGCTACGGTTTAAAACGTAATTTTATTACTAACCATTAAATTCAGCACAATGCCTACAAAGAAAAAAGCAGCAAAAAAAGCCGCTAAAAAAGTAGCAAAAAAAGCTGCCCCTAAGAAAGCAGCAAAAAAGGCAGCTCCTAAAAAAGCAGCAAAAAAAGTAGCTAAGAAAAAATCAGCACGCAAACCCAACGCGGCATTCATGAAACCACTGGCACCAAGCGCAGCACTCGCAGACGTGATCGGTAATAAATCATTGCCCCGCACAGAGATCATCAAAAAGATCTGGGAATATATCAAAAAGAACAAATTACAGGATACAAAAAACAGACGTATGATCAATGCCGATGCCAAACTGAAAACATTGTTTGGTGGCAAAAGCCAGATCTCTATGTTCGACCTGGCTAAGATCGTAGGTAAAAACGTAAGCTAACGCAGCGTGCTATATCTTACAAAAATTTAAACCCTGGCAATGCCAGGGTTTTTTATTAGTTATCTGTTTGCTATGGTTATTTGATAAACTGCTTTGAAATGGTATCGTATTTCAACAGCAATTCATTCGATTTTCCCTGCCTGTCGAATATGGCCTCCCAGGTACTTAACGGTTCCCAGATGCAAGTGCCCTTCCCTTTTCCATTTGGCAGATCAAAAGCGATCTTGTTCACCTCCTCTTTTAATTGTGAATACTCCACCACTATCACATCCTTATCATAGCGTCTTGCCAGGTCATTCAGGTTGTCCCGGAGATCATCCAGGGTTCCATGCCATTTAGGATAATAAGATTCCTCGATCACGTCAAAATGAACACCACGCGCCACCATATTATCTATAAAAAATACTGATTCATGATTTTGCCCGCCCAGCGCCACATGCAGCATCATAATCACAGTAGGGTCTACAGCTTTCACAGCCGCCGTTCCGGCGCTTACTAACTGAGCCAGTCCATCAAAATTGCTAACATTCCCATCTGGCCAAACGATACCGTGATTGATCTCATTACCTATCTGCACCATATCAGGCACCGTGCCCTGGTCCTTCAATTCCTGCATCACCTTCTTTGTATAATCGTATAATGCTTTCTTCAATTCCGGGAACGACAATCCTTTCCAGGCAGCTGGTTTATATTGCTTACCAGGGTCGGCCCAGTAATCACTGTAATGAAAATCCAGCAATAGTTTCAGCCCTGCTGCTTTCACCCTTTTAGCCATCTGCTTGGTATGTTCAAGATCGCAGAACCCCCTTTTGGGAGAGTAACCGCTGTCTTGCGCCGGATCATTAAAGATGCGCAACCGTATATAATTAAAGCCATGATCTTTCAAGATCTGTATCGCGTCTTTTTCCACGCCATTGTCGGAAAACTTAATGCCCCTGTCTTCCAGTTCAGGAAGAAAAGAGATATCAGCTCCCAACATTTTAGTCGTTTCCCTTGTCTTTGCTGCCTCACCTCTTAAAATATAAACAGGATCAATAGAAGCCTGCGCAATGCTTGCCGGAGTAACAGTAAGAATATCTGTTGAACCGGGATATAAGCCTGTTGCTGTTGCTTCAAATTTGATCATACCGGTTTTTTTAAGCCCCTGTATGATCACCTGGCATTTCCCATTGAACAAGCTGCGCTGCCACAAACCATCCATGCATTTGTCAGCTTCATGGCTGCTGGGATCGCCATTGCCTACACCAATGATCCTACCCGGCCCCTCCAGTTTGAAACGGATAAGGTTATCAGCATTGGGCACTTCCCTCCCCTCTTTGTCCACTACGGTGATATTGACCACCGACACGTCCGTACCATCAGCAAGCATGGTTGTTTTATATGGCGTTACCACCACTTCTGCAGGTGGCCCGGTCGTTTCTATTTTGGTGGTCAGCTTTCTTCCTTTCTTATAAGCTACAGCTTCCAGCGTACCCGGTTCATACTCCACTTTCCATTGCAGGTGTCCATTGCGCGGCATATCCTGCTTGCCCAGGCTTTTCCCATTCAGGAAAAGTTCTACATTGTCTGCATTGGAATTGACCCATACATCCACCGGTTTTATTTTTCCCCATTGCTTATTGAAATTCCAGTGCGGGGATATATGCAACACGTCCTTATCGGTCCACCAGGATTGATAGTAGTAGTAAATATTTTTCGGGAAACCGCACATATCCATAATACCAAAATGGGAATTGATATTAGGCCATTCAAATGGCGTAGGCTCACCACGGTAATCAAAACCCGTCCATACAAAACCACCTGCCCAATAAGAATTCTCAGCAGCAAGTGGCCACCATTGTTCTGCACGGCTGGCCCACCAGGGAGCAGTAATGTCCTGGTCAGGCAAATAACCGCGGATACTATCCTTTTCATAAATACCTCTTGTAGTAACGGTGCTGCCCATTTCCGTTCCCATCAGTGGTTGTGACGGATGGTCCTTATGATAATCCGCTACTGCAAAATGGCGGTAATTGAACCCACGCACAGGGATCACTTCATTCACTCCATTAAATACATTGGGCAGATCGGCTGCATAGGTGCTGGTACGGGAAGGGTCCAACTCTTTTTGTTTGGCCAGTAATGTTTGCGCGATCCGTTTCCCAGTCGAATTGGTTTGTATCCATCCTTCTTCATTGCCGATCGACCAGATAAAAACAGAAGGATGATTTCTGTCGCGCAGGATCAGCCGTTCAAACTGACTCATATATTCCGGGCTGCTGTTGAGCAGGCGTTGCTCATCCACCACCAGCATGCCGAGACTGTCGCAGGCATCCAGCAATTCTGTATTGGGCGCATTATGACTGGTACGGTAGGCATTTGCGCCAAGATCTTTTAAAAGGCTGATGCGGTAATAATGCATATAATCTGGTAATGCGCTGCCGATACCTGCATGGTCCTGGTGGTTATTGGTCCCTTGCAGCTTCACCGGTTTTCCATTCAGGAAAAACCCTTTTTCCCCGTCAAAAGCAATCGTTCGTATACCATACCGGTGTTGAACCTGATCAATTATTTTACCATTCTGTTTCACAACAGATACTACCCGATACAGATAGGGATCTTCCAGCGACCAGAGCCGGGCATTATTCACCTGCAATCTTTGCTTCACCGTGCTCCTGCCATTCACCGCTAATGATACAGGCTGTTCTTTCGACTGGCTGAGCAATTTTCCATCCCTGCTGGTAACATAGGAAGATACTGTTACACCCAAAGAAGCAAGCCCCTGGTTTTCCACTGTTGTTTCAATATTTACGGTAGCAGCAGTCCCTTTTACCTCTGAATAAGCAAACAGACCGCCATCCGCAATATGAACATTATTATACTGATTGAGCCATACATGCCTGTATATGCCAGCGCCCTCGTAAAACCAGCCTTCGTATTGCGTAGCATCCACTCTCACCACCAACACATTCTCCCCTTTGAAGCGAACATAATCCGTTACATCGTACGATACGCCCACATAACCGCTTGTATTGTTGCCCAGATAAAATCCATTGAGCCATATTTTGGCATCGCGGAAAATGCCATCGAATTGTAATTGGAAACGGTTACCGCTATCTGCAGGTTCTATTGTAAACCGTTGGCGGTACCACCCAATACTTGTTTCGGGAAACAAGCCTCCGACCGGTTTATACCCATGTGAAGTGACATCGTTATTGGCAACATTCACAAAAGGCAATTCCACTGCCCAATCGTGCGGAATATTGAGCTGACGCCAGGTTGTATCTACAAACCTTGTATCGATAGGTGTATGCAAACCTGCACCTGATTTCGAAAAGATATTAGCGATGCCGAAATTAAAGTCCTTCTCAGCATTAGCCGCATGGCCAAAATGGAAACGCCAGCCTTCATCAAGACTGATATGCTTTCTCATTTCACCATTTTGTGAAAATACTGATTGGGTAAATAGTAATTGCGTAAGAACGATACCAATGAGCAGGGGCTTGATTTTAACTCTCATTTCTTATTATTTCGTTTATCAAATGTAAGTTTAATGATAATAAAAAGCCTCTTCCAGGAAATGGAAAAGGCTGAAAGTTATAAAAGCTGTTTAGTTAATGAGACCAGTGAAATGGAGGACAGGAATTACAGTCAGACAAGTATGATAAAACCAAACACGGCTGCTATGAAAGCAGTTCTTTTGCCTTATCGGTAATTACCTGTGCAATTTTTCCTTTAAAGAAAGAAAGGGCAAATGGCAATTTCGCATCAATATCGACACTGGAAGGATTAACGTTGATTGTGCCGGACAGATTAAATCCTTTTGCAGAAAAACTGAACTGGCCTGCATTGCCATCCCAGTTTTCCTCGGCGTTTTCCACCAGGTCCTTATGATCATTTTTCAGGTTCCCAAGCAGGTTCTTTATGCGGCTCAATGCTTCTTCCGCAGGCAGGCTATGTGGTATGCTCACGTTAAGATCAGACATAGTTCATCTTTAATTTGACGGCAAAATACAATAGTTGTGCCGCAAACCGATCGATGTTAACAGCCCTTTTTCAAATAAGTAGAAACTATTAAGTATATATAGTAATCTATTACATTTAAGATTGAACAAAAATGGGTAACTTTAAAAGCGGCCCCGTATTAAACGTACATAAATATTTATATGGAAACCCAGAAATCCCGGAGACCCAGGATAAGCCGAATCCCTCTGCGTGGGCTTTCTTTGCAACGGCGCCTTCCGCTGCTTATTTGTGTCCTCCTTTTATGCACGCTTGTTGTGTTCAGCATCAGCTCTTATCTCACCGTAAAGAAAAGCTATCTGGAGTCGGGAAAAGACCGCCTGCGTTCATTGAGTGTGCAGCTGGGTGCCTTATTCGGCCAGTCCTTTCAGACCTTCCTGCAAAATTCCCGCTCAGCGGCCAACCATGAATCCATCCGGGCTTACCTGATCAATGGCACAAGCGAAGATCGTTTGAATGCCCTGCAGGAAATGCAAAAACTGCGACAGGATACCACTACAGTAAGTGCAACATTGCTCGACAGTCAAAAAAAGCCATTACTCCATATTGTTAAGGAAGGCCTTAAAGAAAAGTTACCGGATGATCCCTCATTGCTTAATGGCTCCTTTCCCGATGCAGGTTTTATTGGTAATATTTACAGTGTCAACGATCTCATGTATTATCCCGTTGTCACTCCTGTAAAAGAAGGGAAAACAATCATTGGCTACCTGCAGCGCTGGCGAAAACTTTTTGTATCGCAGCAGGGTATTTTGCAGTTATCACAGTTATTAGGTACAGGCGCCACTTTATATGTAGGCAATAAAGACGGTAGTTTATGGAGCAACATGATAAAACCTATCCCAACGCCTGCAGGTATCGCAGACAAGGGAACAGGTATTTTTGATTTTAATGGGAATAATGGCCCTGCCATTGCTGCTACCCAATCTATCCAGCATACACCCTGGCTACTGATGATCGAGTTCACAAGAGCTGATTTACTGGAAGCTCCAAACCGTTTCCTCAGATGGCTGGTGATTGCAGGGATGTTGCTCACAGCTATCGGAAGTTTTCTTGCGTGGATCATGAGCCGCAACCTCACACGGCCGCTTAAAGATCTGACAGCCGCTTCTTCTGCGCTTGCCAGTGGAGATTATTCAGTAGCTGTGGCTGTGGAAAGAAGGGATGAAATGGGAAAACTGGCCAGAGCATTCAATGCGATGTCTGGCAAGATCCGCAAAGCGCATGCTACATTGGAAAAACAGGTAGCGGAAACGGGTCATATGAACGAACAACTCCGTGACCTCTCTGCTCACCTGCAGAATATCCGCGAAGAAGAGCGGATGCATATTGCCCGTGAAATGCATGACGAATTAGGACAGTTACTGACCGGCTTTAAAATGGATGTGATATCCGTGAAAAGAAAATTACCCGGCGACCTTGACCCCGGCATTTATCAAAAGCTGGAAACAATGGAAAGCAATACCAATGAAGCTATAAAATTTGTCCGCCGGCTTGCAGCCGAATTGCGTCCAAGCCTGCTGGATGATCTTGGCCTGGTGGCTGCGCTTGAATGGCATAGCCAGGAATTTGAGAACAGGTTCAATATCCGTATCGTCTTTCAAAGCCAGATAGCTGACCTTTCCGTTCCTCCGGTAATTGCTACAGGTATTTTCAGGATATTCCAGGAATCATTGACCAATATTGCGCGGCATGCAAAAGCGCATGAAGTGAGAGCAACTTTAAGTGCCGCAAATGGGCTTCTGAAAATGGAGATCGCAGATGATGGCCGCGGGTTTGATACAACGGCGCAACGAAAAACCCTGGGCCTGCTGGGCATGAAAGAAAGAGCGATCATGATCGGCGGAGATCTGAGCATCCGGTCCACTCCGGGCAAAGGAACGACTGTTCTTATTACGGTACCAGTTCCTGCAACGCAGCCATTGATACCAACAAAACAGTAAGGCCGATCAGGATATTATCTGTCGTGCATGGAAAGATTCCAGCACCTGGTCCAGTACTTCTCCTACCCCATTCTCCTCATTCGATTTAGCAGTAAATCTCGCTACTTCTTTTACGGATGGATGTGCATTACTCATCGCATAACTGTAATATGCCTGCTGCATCATTTCCACATCATTCAGATAATCACCAAAAGCCATGGTCTGCTCCGGTGAAATATTGAATTCCCGCTGCACCACCTGTAAAGCGCGTCCTTTATTAGCCAGTTGATGTGAAAGATCGAGCCATATTTTGCCCGATACTTTAACCTGCAATTCACCTTCGAGATGGCGAAATGCGGGATAACTGTTGATCTCGGATCCGTTAAGATCACAGATCGCGATCTTAAGAAATTCATCATCTTCCACTTTCAGCAGGTCCTCCACTATCATGCGGCGATCATAATACATTTCCACATTTTGCATAAATTCCGGAACAGTGCTTTCCACATAGGCCTGCTTTTTGCCACATAATATTATATATACGCCGGGAACATTCCTGGCCATAGTAACAAGCATCTTAACTTTATCGGGAGGAAGTGACTGCACAAGAATATCCCGGCCTTTGTATTGCACATGACTTCCATTCTCTGCAATAAAAATCATATCACCACCTGTGTCGCCAAATTTGTTTTGCAGGTTATACAACTGCCGGCCACTTGCCGGTGCAAACAAAATATGCTGTGCTTTTAATTTCCCGTATACTGTGTGAAAGTCATTATTCAATTCATGCCGGCTGTTAAGAAGAGTTCCATCCATATCCGCTGCTATCAGCCTGATCCCTGTAAAATTTGTCATAATGCAAAAATACACCAAACAGCCGGATCTCAGGCTGTTTGGCTCAAAGGCGGAGTTCCGCTGAAATCAATAAAACCATGCGTTTCAGGATCGGCATTATCGTCTTTGGCATTTGCTGTGCTCCATAACAATTTGATCTTTCCTTCCATCAGTTTGCGGTACTTGTCGCTGAAGGTGAATACGCCATCCTTCAATGTAACCGTATGTCTGTCGAATGAGACGATCCTGTTCAATGCAACCAGTGTTGACCGGTTTACCCGGCAAAACTGATCAGCTGGCAGGATCGTTTCCAACTGTTTAATACTGAGAAAAGGAATATAAATACCATGATCTGTCACGATCTTCACATGATGATCAAGTGATAAAATGTAACGGATCTCACCGATAGCAATACGGACATATTTCTTTTTGAGGTGAATGAAAAAAAAGGATTGCATGGTTTAATGATTTTACAGGATAAGAAATGGGTAACCGGCAATAGGTTCAGGAAACTAAAAAAACAGCGGGGCAATATCAGGCAGATAACCTGCTGCAGGCGAGCGCGAGCATCAGGCAAACGTAGCGGTTGCGTTGATCATTAAAATACTTATTGGGGTAGTCCGGTCGCATAAGTTCATGAAAAGATAATTCAGCAAAGCAGCATAAACAAGCAACAAATAGCCACCAGGCCCGGCCTCCGCCGTAAACAGGCGATCTGCGGACATGAAATCAATTTGGCGTTATGAAGGGGGAAGTAGACACTCCCCCCGTTGCTTCGCATGAGAAAACGAAAAAACCAAGATGCTAAAACACTAAACTTTATCAGATTTCGGGCAAAATAATACAGGCCTTTTTGCAAAAACCTTTCACTGCATAAACCGGCAGGCCGGCAACGTGAACAGCCTTTAATAACTTTTTTAATAAAAAATTAGTAACAAAGAAGTTATTTTGCCGTCTTATATAAATCATCTTTAGCTAAATTTATTTCTTGTTAACCTGAGTAAGTGCTTTAATGGACAAGCAGGATCGTATATGGCAGCTATATGCACGGAAAATGGCCAACGAAGCATCTGAGGAAGAATTGCAGGAGTTGGCGGACCTGACCAGGGACGATCCGTCTATGGATATACAATTGCAACTGCTGACAGAATTCTGGAACAGCAGTCCTCCTATACGGTCAACCGAAAATGATGAGGCATTCAACCGGATCATCATGCAGGCGGAAGAGCCGGAAAACATTCCTCCCCGGGTCTTCAAACCAGTGGTTAAGACGGAAATACCCGAAACAAAGCCACGTATAACTCCCAGGTTACGCCCTTTCAATAAAGGCATTCTTCGCAACTATGCAGCAGTTGCCTGGCGCAACCTGGTGCGGAACAGAAGTTTTTCGATCATCAATATTACAGGACTGGCCCTGGGAATGGTGAGTGCAGTGGTGATCCTGTTGTGGATATTCCATGAACTGAGCGTTGACCAGTTTCACTCCAAAAAAGACCGGGTTTACCAGATCATGAGCCGGGCCTCATTCGACGGTAAAGTGGGAGTTTGGGAAACAACTCCCAAGCCATTGATGGCTACCCTGAAAAATGATTACCCGCAGGTAGAAACCGCCGCCCGCATTAATTGGGTAAGCGCATTTGTATTGCATGCAGGCAGCCAGCAATTGCAGGTGCCGGGCTTTTTTACAGATCCTGATTTTTTCAACATATTCGATTTTCCGCTGCTAAAAGGAGATCCTAAAACTGCCCTAAGCAATGAATACTCCATTGTTCTTACGGAGAAGATGGCAAAGGACCTGTTTGGCAATACAGATGTAATGGGACATACCCTCCGGATCGACAGCAGCGATTATTTTACCGTCACCGGTATAGTCAAGGACCTCCCTTCCAATACGAACTTTAGATTCAATTACCTCCTGCCCTGGAGCTATATGAAAAAAGTGGGATGGGAAGATACACTTTGGCAAGCCAACAATGTGCAGACTTTTGCGCTGCTAAAACCTGGTGTCACTGAACAAACCGCCAACAAGCTTTTTGCCAATATCATCCGGAAGCATTCCGGGCTGGACAATGAGCTGTTTGTGCATCCCATGGCCAAATGGCATCTTTATTCCAATTTTGAGAACGGGGTAAGCGCAGGCGGAAATATCGAAATGGTACATCTTTTCAGCATCATTGCCGGCTTTATATTGCTGATCGCCTGTATCAATTATGTGAATATGAGCACGGCCCGAAGCCAGAAAAGGGCACGTGAAGTAGGCATCCGGAAAGTGGTGGGTGCCGGCAGAGGCTCGCTCATCACACAATTTCTTGGAGAGTCCATCCTGATCGCTTTCCTGGCCGGGATCATCGCGCTGGGCCTGCTTCAGCCCGCACTGATCGGCTTCAATCATCTTATCAACTCAAAACTTTCAGTCCCCTATAGCAGCATCACTTTCTGGCTTACAGCAATAGGATTTATCCTTTGCACCGGAGTGCTGGCCGGTATTTACCCGGCTTTTTATCTGTCTTCTTATGAACCGGTGCGTGTACTGAAAAGTAATTTCAAAAGGATAAAGATCTTTGTTACTCCCAGGAAATTACTGGTCACTCTCCAATTTTCCTTTGCTATCATACTGATCATTTGCACGATCGTTATTTACCGGCAGATCAGGCATACACAGCAAAGAGACCCTGGTTATAACGGGGCTGGTCTTGCCTATATGTACATAAAAGGGGAAATGGAAAAGAATTATCCGCAGATACGGGAAGAACTGGTCAGAAGTGGGGCCATCAGCAGTATTGCCAGGTCAAATTGCCCTATCACGGATATATGGGGTGTATCAGATGCCTATCAGTGGGAAGGGCAGCCTTCCGGCAAGCGTTCGATAATAATAAATTATTCTGCAGATAAAAACTATGCGTCAACGGTAGGCCTGAAATTACTGCAAGGCCGTGATATCGATGTGTATACCTACCCTTCCGATTCCTCGGCAGTGCTACTCAACCAGGCCGCAGTGAAACTGATGGGCTTTAAAAATCCGGTTGGCCAGCATATCAAGGAATATGACCGCGATCTCCAGGTGGTAGGCGTGGTCAATAATTTTATCCCAAACAGGCCTTACCAGGCTTTTATGCCGGCTGCGATCCGGGGAGACACTAAACATTTCGGCGCCATTTCATTCAGGCTTAACCGGGAAAATGAAAGGGAAGACAATCTTGCCGCGATCGCCGCTGTATTTAAAAAATACAATCCTGAATATCCTTTTGAGTGTTTTTTTGCTGATGATACCTATGCGCTCAAATTCCGTTACGAAAAAAGATTAGCTACGCTGGCAGCGCTTTTCGCAGGACTTACTATTTCCATTTCCTGTCTTGGCCTGTTTGCCCTGGCGGCCTGTATGGCCGAAAGCCGCATAAAAGAAATAGGCGTACGCAAAGTGCTTGGAGCTTCGGTAACCAGGATCACCACGTTATTGTCAAAAGATTTTTTACCACCTGTGCTGCTATCCATACTCATTGCTTCGCCCGTTGCCTGGTGGAGCATGCACCAATGGCTGCAGGGGTTTTCTTACCGCACATCTATCAGCTGGTGGGTGTTTGTATTTGCCGCCCTGCTGGTAATATTCATAGCAATTGCAACAGTAAGCTACCAGACGGTTAAGGCAGCTTTAGCAAACCCGGTGAAGAGCATCCGGACAGAATAACCTTCTTACCCCTGTTTTAATTGGAGAAAATAGTTCACAGCGATTCCGGTGACGATGGAAAAGCAAACACTGATCAATGAACCGATCAGTACATATTCTGTTTTCTGCTCCTGTTTTTCCTTTTCGCTGAATCGAAGCAATCCTTTTGCGGTTATTAAAAGACCGATGGCGGCATATTGATTTTGCAGCAGGAAGATCAGGATCAAGGTGCGTTCCAGTATACCGATCCATTTGCCTGCATTGGCCAGGCCTGCGGCATCAGGCAGTTCTTCCCGCCATTTCCTGGTCATCTGATCAATAGCAATTCCTGAAGGGAAACTGAGAAACAGGAATGCCGTTGCAACTACCCAGAAAGAATAATTATCGCGGACGCCTGCCAGGAAAGCGGTGATATCAGCCCACTCATAGAATGCGAAACAGAAGCAGGCAAGGAGAACCAGCAGGTGAAGCACCTGGTCAACCAGGAAATAAATGAATACAGCAGGGCGGTAGGATTTCCATCCATCGATAAGAATGTGTGTAACTGAAATAGCCAGGGCAAAATACCAGTATTGCAGTCCCATAAAGATCCAGGCCAGTACACCTGCTATTGCGCCGTGCAGATAAAGGGAAGGAGCAGCAAAATGTTGCTGCCGCCTTTGCATTACCCAGCTTTTGGGTTGCAATACGAAATCTGCCAGCAAATGCGAAAGCACCAGTTTGATCAGCCAGGTAAGTGCGGGATTCATAAAGCCAATTGTTTAGTGAAGTAATCAAATTTACTTAAAAGCTCTTGCAACCGGTGCCATTTTGCAGCCTGCGCCTGACGGTTGATGGTAGGCTGTGTTTTCTTTAGTTTTTTTGCTATCTGTTGTTGTGTATGGCCCGACAATAATTCAAACACGACCAATGCCTGTTTGGGGGTCATGGATTCAAATACATCATCTGCAAATGCTGATAACATCTCAAATATGTTGTTGAACAGGGCCTGTTCGGTTGTAATAACAAGAAGGTTGTTTTTGCTTTCCATGGTATCAAACGCACGGCCTGATAATATGAAAGGGGTGCCTTTGGCTGAAGATAGCTGACGGACCGGCGAAGTTTGAACAGCGATGCCTATGCTTTGACGGATATCAAAGCTGACGCCAGGCTGCTCTATTTTCCGGGCAGCGCAACGTATTAAAAAAGCGATCCGCAGCGATGCTGAAGCATCTTTTATATATACCTGGAAACTGTCCCCTCTGTATACTGAATAGGGATAGGCTTCCGTTATTTTTGCGACGTCTTTATACAACCTGACTTCCTCCTTTTTCTGCAAAAGAGTGGAGCGGACAAAATCGCCGGTAATAACAGCATTTAGCATGTCCAATAATTTATAGCTAAAATAAGCTATTTTTTTAAATTATAGTCAAAAATAGCTATAATTATAAATTATAGTACAAAAAAGCTATAAGTTGGAAAAAACAAGAATTTATACTGCTCTCCCTTTCAATGTAGAATAGAATATAAACTATGGTTGGTATTGTTTTAAAAAAACAACTGGTGTCTGATCAAATATCAATCAGGAAATAATTACCTTTGCCCGGGGTTATCATGATATATTAAAGCAGTTAAACTTCCAGGTCCCCGGCAGGCTGAAGAATCTTATTACGGAATTGCTGCTGAGCCCTACGCTTCTTTCATTTTTCTCCTGTCTTATTGCTCACCATTAAGATCATCATCATGAAAACGGATTTCCCGGACAGGGATATGGAAAGCTATACACGGGCTTTTCAGCAAGGAGACATGGAAGGAATAAAAACCTTTTTCACTGCCTGGTATGCCCCTTTATGCACTTACATTGATTCATTGATAAAGCATAAAGCTGTTTCAGAAGAAATAGCTTCCGAAGCATTTGTCAAAACATGGCATTACCGGCAGCAGTTTAGTTCAGCCAATGCCATCAGGGCTTATCTGTTCACCGTTGCCAAAAGGGACGCTTTCCGCTGGCAGCAGTGGCAACAAAAAAACAGGGCCATTTCCTTACCTGATCAATTACCGGCTGTCCAGGAGCCAGACCATCACACCTGTATGGTCAGGATCGAGACATTCCGTTTAATGCATAAAGCCATCAGGGAACTGCCGCCCCGTTGCCGGCAGATATTCCAGTTGCTGTATGTACAAGGCAAAAAAACAGGTGACGTAGCGAAAGAACTGGCCATATCACCCTGTACAGTCAGGGCACAAAAAGCAAGAGGCCTAAATCTATTGCGGCCCAGGTTGCTTTCCTTTTTTACTGATCGATAATGCACTGTCAGTTAAAAGAGTTTCCCCTTCCCGGAAGAAAGGGGAAACATTTACATGTAACGGTTAAAAAACTCCGGTTCATACCGTTTTTTAACCTTTTCACTTCATTTTATCCACTATCTGTCCAAATAGTATTGCAGGAATCAAAACACCGTTGTATTCTTGCACTGGTTTTTCATAGGATATTGGATTTTAAACGGGGCAGGATGTCTATCCAGCCCTTTTTTATGTACATATATAAAGAAAGGGGGCGCCAAAAAGCGCCCCCTTTACTTTCAGTACTCACATTGTCATTACCGGTTAAAGATCAGCCGAACCGTTCCCACTTTGTTATTATTCTCATCATGAAGTGTTGCCATATATATGCCGGGTTGCAAATCGCCTTTCCGGTTCAATACTTCAGTTTGCTGATGTTCGAGAAGATTCACTTTTCTCATCTCCAGCAACACGCCGGCCGTATTGTAAAGCCTCAGGATATAATTGCCTTTTTCATACCCCGTTAACCGGATATTGATCTGCTGGCGTGCAGGATTAGGTGCTGCGGTTATCAAACCAGACAGTTTTTCACCGAATTGCACCAGCGCCGTATTGGAATAAGTGAATTTGGCATTATCATCCACCATACGCAGGCGATAATAATTACTGCCATAAGCCGGCCGTTCATCAAAGTAGGTATAGACATTCTTCTGTTCACCTTTGGTAAATACTACTGCGATCACAGAGAAGTTAATACCATCCGTGCTGCGTTCCAGCTCATATCTGTTCAGCTCAATCTCATCTGTTGTTGTCCATTCAAGTTTCACTTTGCTGTCTGCTTTTTCACCTTTGAAATTAAGGAGGGTAACAGGCAATGTACCTGATCCGCAAAGGTTACTGTTGAAAGTGTAAGTTTTACCGATACCGTTGTTATCCGTTGTGAAGCCAAGTACGGTACTAACTGTATTACCAAGGTTCAATAAACCAACACCAAAATCAAGTGTATTGGCAGGGCCACCTACAATAGAACGGATCAGCTGTGTAGCGCCGTTTGTCCGGCCTGCACCTGCAACGCTGTAACCCACGAGGGAAGTAGCGTTCGCACCAAGTAAAGGTGAAACAGTAGGGGTTACCGACCATACAGGCGTTGGCAAATAAGTGCCACCCGCCTGGCCCCGGTAAATATAGGCAGCGCCACCTGTTACATTGGCCCCTATCAGGGGAACATTGGTAGATAAAGGTTCGCCGACAATAATATCAGCAAAACCATCACAATCCACGTCCATCGTGTTGTCAATGCTCGCGGCATACATTGCGGACAGATCGAGGATCTGACCTGATCCTTGCAACAGCGTAAGCAGGGAAGCTGAACGTGGTGAATTTAATGTCTGAATAGCAGCAATGGGAGTGCTGGGGTTGGTAGCACCGGTTTGTTTGGCAAACACACTCAATGTACCCGCTTTTAATTGCAGGCCTCCCACGATATTGCTCAGTACGCTTGACAAAGGTGCACCGATCAGAATATTGCCATTCTTGGCACCGGCTGCATCTTCCACACCGCGCACTGAATAACCAAAAAGATTGGCCGCATTGCTTAAAAGGCCGGAGGGATTAGCCTGCAATCTTGCAGCAGGCGATGTACTTACTCCTGTGGCAGCACCGTCGCCAGCAAAGACGTAAGCAGAGCCCCCCAGCACCTGGCCTGAAAGAAGATTGGACACGACGGAAGCCAAGCTAAGGCCACTGGTAAGTGAGCCCAGGTTAACTCCTGCAGGAGCACTTACCACTACGTCACTGATACCGTCGTTTGTATAATTGCCGATACCGTCGACACTATATCCGAATAAAAGCCCTTCGATCTGTCCATTCAGTAAAGGAGTAAGCAAGGGGCCTGCCACCAGCCACAAGGCGCCACCAAGCGGTAACGCTTCTACAAGGCTTTGCACTGTAGCTCCGAGCCCAAGCAAACTACCGGTAGGAGGCTCCAGAGAACGGATCGTTGTAAATGTATTGGCAGGGTTACTCAGGTATACAAAAGCTCCACCGGTCTTTACACTGGCGAGCCCTGAAACTCTCGCATAGGTAGGCGCACCTGCAATGATCTCGCCTTTACCATCACCATTCATATCACCTGTTACTGCTACAGAAAAGCCTAACAACGAATTAAGCGTAATAGTTGTAGAAGTCAATTCTGCAGTAGATAAGCTCAGACTAAGTGTATAACCGGGGAAAGCACTCGCCATAGTTGCCCCATCATAAAGATAGACCCGGCCTACCTGTCCGCTGATATTTGGTCCGCTGAAATTAAGTGTTATAGTTTCCAACGGAGCACCTACCACAATATCGGGTACATTATCACCGGTTACATCACCGGCTGATATACTGATCCCGAATAAACCACCGCCAATTCCTACACTGGGTTGCAATACATGATCAGGGGTAGCAGACAAACCAGTACTTGAACCATGATAAATGAATACTGCACCTACTCCCAGAAGGCCGCCGGTACCTGATACCACATCAGCCATCCCAGGTGCACCTACAGCTACATCATCGTAGCCATCACTATTAATATCTCCTATACCTGCAACGGTGTAACCATACAAGCTCTGGACCTGCAATTGAAGCGTGGTCAGCAAAGCAGGCAAAACACCGTCAGCAGAAGTTGTCCATTCAGGGGTTTTGTTGAGCGGGTCAACTGTTACAGGATAAACCGCATTTCTGTCGTCTACGACCAGTGAAAGTTGCTGACCTTTTTCATCCAGTTCCATATATGCGGGCAAAACCTGGTGCCGGGCATCCCATACTTTGAGATCGTCATAGATCAGTTTTGTACGGTTTTCACCAGACTCACTTTCGTACACCAACTGTTGGTCATTTACAAGTTTTGCGCTTAAACGGGATTGGAGGGACATTTTTATTTTCAGGTGCCCCTCCCCTCCCGGATTTTCATGGATAATGAAATTTTGCCGCAAGCCATTGACGTCATTCTTGTACTCCACATCGGCAAAACCGAAGTGTTGTACTAATGTGCTATTGCTTTTCTCAGTTTTCCTAGGGAAAGTAAATTTAAACGGGGTGCCGTTCCGTTCCACTGATTGCAATGTGAACGCAACATTCCAGTCAGCATCATCCGCTTTCAGCTTCATGGAACTGGCTGTGTAACCAGTGGGCTGAATAAGGAATGCTGCACGGTTAGCCGGGTTGACTACATGAAAAGTACGATTGTCCGATGAACGGAAATCATACTCGAAGTCTTTGATCCAGGCTGCCGCGTTGGAATACCATCCATCTGTGGCACTTTCCGGTCGTAAAGGAGGTTTGGGGGAAATTTGCTGGGCTGTGGCTTGTAATAAGCTAAATAAAAAGGCAAGTGTTGCCGTGTAGAACTTTGCTTTCATATTCCAGGATTTAAGGTTAAAATGATGGCCTTTCGGAAAAGATGAAAGCATACAAGAGTAAACATAAGGGTAGCTGGCAACCCGGGTGATATTCCCATTGCTTTCTCTAATCAAAATATTGGATGGTAAAAAAAGACTGGTTTTCCTAGTGACAGGAATTTAATCTCGTTGATTAAATAATGAAGTTGATTGGATAGACATGTATTGTATCGTAAAAGTATTTTTCTGTTTTATCCTTTTATGCCTCTATCAGTTCAATCAATGCCCGGATGAGTCCAATTGTGGTTAATGGTTATATAGTAAGACAAAACACCTATTGATAAACTCTTAACTTGATACTACTTTGGTATTGTAGTTACAACTCAATACCATTAAATCTTTTCCTGTGCACAAATTGTTAACCGCCTACCAAAAGTTGCGTGGTGCTTCCACACAACCTGATGCGGCAATTTTCTTTAAAGAGCTTGCACGCATTTTCAACACCGATCCTGTTAATAACACGATCAGCCTGCCAGTGAACGAAGGAAGCGGGATCATTAAACTTACAGACACCAATAACGGCCTGCACGTAATGGCCTGGGACCTCCAGGTGAATGGAGTGAGGCAATTCAAAAAACTTCCCTTGCGTCCGGCAACCGGAAGATTCTTTACTATTATAGCATCATTAAGCCCTAAACATTTCCAGGTAAGAAAAAAAGAAGGGACTGTTCTTCCCGATATGATATTTATGGCAGGCGAACACCCGCTCTTTTATACTTTCCTGCCAGGCCACAAGATCAAAGCGCTTGTCATTAATATATCTGCCGAATGGGTGTTCCGGGAATTCAGAGATGCAGATCCTGATCTTTTATTCCAGGCTCACGATCTTTTTTATGATAAAAAACCTTTGCTGTTTACAGAAGAAGCTTCATTCACCATGCACCACAGCCTCGGAGACGCTCCATCTGCTTTTCGGCACGTTGCAGCTTTTTATCTTCATTCAGCAGTGCGCTGAGATTTTCTTCATTATCATAC
>OFTY01000458.1_pt1 | contig 29341 bp, 21 predicted proteins | sample 1775061 | NCBI WGS metagenome assembly OFTY01 (sample SAMN08195773, study PRJEB24354) | sludge metagenome | isolation source: sludge from phenol fed wastewater aerobic bioreactor B | place: India: Nagpur | collected 2016-09-16 | reverse complement strand
TCCGCCTTGATGAATCCTTTTTCAAAATCGGTGTGGATCACGCTGGCTGCCTGTGGTGCCTTCCAGCCGCGGTGTATGGTCCAGGCGCGCACTTCCTGCACACCTGCAGTAAAATAGGTGATGAGCTGCAACAGTTGATAGGCAGCGCGAATCAGCCGGTTCAACCCCGGCTCTGTAAGTCCGTACTCGCCCAAAAACAATTGCTTATCCTCTTCATTTTCCATCTCCGATATCTGCGCTTCAATGCTGTTGTTCATCACAATCACTTCTGCACCTTCCTCATGCGCCGCTTTGGTTAGCGCTTCAGAATATTTGTTGCCGGTATGGATGCCCGATTCGTCCACATTGGCTACATAGAGTACCGGTTTCTCGGTGAGCAAAAACAAATCTGCCACCGCTTCACGATCTTCTCCTTCCAGTTGCAAACCGCGGATATTCTTTCCCTGCGAAAGGTGTTCCTGGCAACGCAGCAATACGTCATACACCCGCTTTGCCTTGGGGTCGTTCTTGGCAATTTTTTCATAGCGACCCATCTTCTTTTCCACGCTTTCCAAATCTTTCAACTGCAGCTCTGTATCAATGATCTCCTTATCACTCACCGGATTGATCTCGCCTTCTTCACGCAAAATATTCTCATCTTCAAAGCAGCGGATCACATGCACGATAGCATCTACCTCGCGGATGTTTGCCAGAAATTTATTACCCAGTCCTTCACCCTTGCTGGCGCCTTTTACCAGGCCTGCTATGTCCACAAACTCAATAGTAGTAGGCACAATACGATTGGGCAATACCAGCTCCGCCAGTTTCGCCAGCCGCTCATCAGGCACATCCACCTGACCAACATTGGGTTCTATGGTACAAAAACGATAGTTCGATGCCTGTGCTTTTGCACTATTACTTACTGCATTAAACAGTGTGGATTTACCTACATTCGGAAGTCCTACAATACCAACTTGTAAAGCCATTGCTTTTTGAAAAATTTGCGCAAAACTAACTAATTATTTAAAGGCACTGCCGAAGGCAAATTATCGTGCGGTCATGCTACCTGTTCAGCGCTCAGTTCTGTCAGTTTTTCTTCCATCAAACGACGCACTTTCTCTTTCAGCTCCGGAAGATCTTCAAGGGTCAGATCGTTTACATATACCGGATGCAGGAAGATGGCTCTGTTTCTGCCGGGCCAAAGTTTCCACCACGCGCTGTAATGCCAGCGATGTACCGTATCCGGAAAAACCATGGGCAGAATGGGTGTCTGCGCCTGAATAGCCAGCCGGAAAGCGCCATCATAAAAGGAAGAAAGCGGCGCGCCCGTTTCATTAAAACCACCTTCGGGAAATATGGTGATATGGCATTCTTTACGCAGTTGTCGCCACATCAAGCGCATGCTTTTGGCACGGCTTTCCTGACTGCTGCGGTCCACGAGGATGGCGAGTTGTTTATATACAAACCCAAACACCGGAATTTTCACCATTTCCTTTTTTGCCAGTGTGCGGAAATATTCCGGAATGGCGGCGTAGATGTTGACGGTGTCGAGGTAGGAGATATGGTTGGCAACGATCACAAATTTTTTGTCCTTCGGAAAATAGCCACTGCTGCGTATGCGCATGCCGATGAGCAATAACCATCCGCGCGACCAATACCGCACTACGGTGGCAATGATGCGCCGCGCCTTACCCGTGTCGCGGGAACCCACGACGAGAAAAAACGGAAACGCGATCAACAGACTTGCAGCAAAGCTGATGAGTACAAAAAAAGTATAAAAGGGTTGAAGAATGGCTCTGATCATCTTACTTCATACCGGGGAACATTGGGCGTCCGACCACCTCGCGAAATGGCCAGGGAATGGTCACCAGAATAATAACCAAAGCTATAGTCGTAAACCAAAATAGCTTTTTGAATTTAGTACGATCGTCCACATTCTTTTTCGATGCACTGTAGCCGATGTGGATCAAAACAATTGCCACAAGCATACCCAACATATGTTCGATGGTCCAGAAACGCTGATACTTATCGCTCATATCCATACTGCCACTTGTGAGTTTGGCAAACCAACCATTCATAAAATATAAGGCCAGACCCAACAGCAACTGAACATCTGCAGAGATCATTAAAAATAAAGCCGCTTTTTTATTGCCGGCTGTAAAAGTTTTACCTCCGTTCATGCCGCTCAGGCTGCGGAAAATAGTGATGAGTGCGAAGGCCAGTACTACCCAGCGCATGAAATTATGAAGATGCAATAATCCATTTTGCATAGTGGTAAATTTTTGCGGCTAAGGTAATATAAAACGCATTAGCGACTGTATGCACTGGCGGTAAGCTTGTTGTGGATGAGTGCACTCCGGTAGAACTGCACAAAAGCATGAAATCTTGAAATCATTTTCCCGGCTACTTCCGTACTATCCTTGATCAGGTTGTTTTTGCAAAGACTATCGCTGCGGAAATCATACAATGCCTGTGGCTTCATTTCATTTGCGGTAAGCAAAAAATCATCCATATACCATTGGTAGCTTCCCGTGAGTTCGTTCACCACAAAGCGGGGCTGCTGTGTGTGGTAGAGACTTTGTCCGAAGGCAAAAAAAGGTTTCTGATATCCCAACATGTCCAGCACGGTAGGCAGTATATCTATTTGCTGAAAAAGCGTATCGGTAAAGCCTGTATGGAGGTCTAACGCCGGACTGTAAAATATAACAGGGATGCTGTAAGCGCCCATGTTGAGCGATGAATAGTAAGGATCTTTGGACACCGGTGCTGCATGGTCGGCGGTGATGACAAAAAGTGTATTCGCAAACCATGACTGTTCGGAAGCTTTTTGAAAGAATTTTCGCAGAGCGAGATCTGTATAGGCAATGGTTTGATGAATAGGGAGACTTCCCTGCGGCAAAACGCTTGCGTACTTCGCAGGCACTTTGAATGGATCATGAGAACTGAGTGAAAAAACAGAAGCCATGAAAGGTTGTTTCATCGCACTTAATCCCCGGGCGAAGTATTGAAAAAAAGGCTCGTCCCAAATGCCCCAGTTTCCGTCGTAGTCTCTATCGTTTGCATATTCAGTTCTGCCGTAATAATGCTGAAAACCTGCGTTAGAAGCGTAGATGTCGAAGCTCATGGTGCCATTGCTGCCGCCATGATAAAATGCTGTTTCATATCCTTCTTCCTGCAAAAGAGCCGGCAAGGAAGTGAGCCGGTCGGTGCCATAGGATGATGTGGTGATGGGCTCTTCCATGAGGGAAGGCATGCCGGAAAGAATGGCGGGGATACCCTCCGCAGAATGCAGCGAATTGGCAAAGGCATGATGACAGACCAGTGCATGCTGCATCAAACTATCGAGAAATGGGGTATAACTTTTCCTTCCTCCGATGCCGGTAAACTCTTTCGAAAAACTCTCCAGGATGATGACCACCACATTCTTTTTACTGAACTGCCGATCCTTATACTGCTTTACCGGTGGGAAATACTGCCCTAAGGTTTCCTCGCTGAAAAAATGCACTTCTTCCATTTTTCCGGAGTAGCTGTGCATGATGGAAAACGGTGTGTTCAGCACGATAGGAACGTATTGATTGCTGGTGACCTGCAGCGCATTGCCGTTACCCAGCGGTATCAGTTGCAGTCCGCCGCGCATACCGATGATGCAGATACCTACGATAAGTATCATCGCTACAAATTGCCAGAGACCTATGATCCAGCTCATAGAAAAATCCGGCGGTACATTCAGTTTGGTTTTGGAACGAATGAAATTGTTGGCTTTTATAAACAACCAGATCAGTAGAATAAAGCCAATGGGCGCATACCAGTAGTCGGTGAGAAAATGCGGCAGCAGTTTCAGGAAATCGCTGCTGCGGGTAATCATATCGAGCACATCGTTGGTGGCGCGCTTGAGTGTAAATGGGAAATAGGCCCAATCGCTCACCTCAAAGGCGAAGGCAATAGTATTGGTTGCAAGGAACCAATATTGCGTAAACCGCTCCCAGCGAGGCATACGCCATAGTGGAAGCGGCAGCAATAGCATGACAAAGTACAAGGCATTGATGGTAACGATGGTAGAAAAATCGAAACGCAAAGCATAGAAACAAAGCCGCAGGAAGCCAGCAACGCCCAGCCCCGAAAATCGGTGGTGGTTGATGAGGGTAAAAGCCAGTCTGCTAAGAAAATAGCAGAGCAGCAAAAGCAAAATCTGAAAAAATATTCTTTTTAGCGACGGGAGTAATGCCTTCATTCTTTACCAGTTCATTCTATGCCTCAGACTCCTGATCTGCTCTACATGATGGCGTCCGTGCCATGCGTACAAATCCGTCATTTCCCATATCGGCACGTAGCGTTCATGCTCGGGGTGGAAGTACGTGCGTTCCCAATCTTCGGGCTGCATATTGCGCAACACCTGCACCCAGCGCCGATGCAAAGCATGCAGCAGCGTTACCGACACATTTACCGGTACGGTCTCTACATCCGGCAGCTCTGCCCATAGCTTTTCGTCCCAGGGTTTAATGACCGGACTATCTTCGGTTAGCGCGAGCTTTAGCCTGATGTAAGCATTCATGTGGCTGTCGGCAATATGGTGGATCACCTCGTTGATGGTCCACCCACCCGGACGGTAGGGCGTATCGAGCTGGTCTGCATCAAGGTTTTCAATGCACAGGTCGAGCCACTTGGGCAATGCTTCAATAGCAGCAATCCATTCATTTTGTAATTCCGGCGGATATTTTTCCGGAGCTTCATAACGGCCTACAGGGTAGGCCAACTGTTCATGACTTTCGTCCATGGAAAGGAATGTTGGTTTGATATAAAAGTAACGCAAATTTAATGGATGATCTGTCAATGGAAAACGGACATCAGTAAATTTCTCCTGTCACGATTTTTATAAACTTCCCAAACCATTGCACAGTTTTTCCTTCATGTCTCAGTAGGGATCTACATCAAAAAGCATTTGTAGCGAAGAAAGTCCACGTTGTGCTGTGATGAACTGTCGTTGTTGTATCAAAGTAGATTTCACTGCTGCGATGATCTTTGTATCCCGCGGACATTTCACCGATACTTCTTGTATGTAGAGGTTGCGTACCCGGCTCACCAGTGCAGGCACAGGCCCCTGAAGGGTGATCTGTTCCTGCAATTTCAGTGCTTCGCAGAGCATGGTAGCGGCTTGCACAGCTTTGGCTTCGTCCTTGTGCTTGAAAATTATTTTGATCAGCCTGGTAAATGGTGGATAAGAAAAATATTCCCTGAAACGAATCTCATGATCGTAAAAAGCCCGCACATTGTGTTCTATCACCCAGGCAATAACCGGATGTTTTGTGTTATGCGCCTGAATAAACACTTTGCCTGCACCATCGGTACGACCGGCTCTGCCACTCACCTGCTCCATTAGCTGAAAGGCACGTTCATTCACCCGGAAATCGGGGTAGCTCAATAAACTATCTGCACTCAAAATGCCTACCAGCGCCACCCTGGCAAAGTCCAGCCCTTTTACCACCATTTGCGTACCTACAAGAATATCTATTTTGTGCTTCTCAAGTTTTTCAAAAAGGTTACTCATCGTCTGCTTGCCACGCATGCTGTCCACATCCATTCGTGCAATGCGCGCCTCCGGAAATAGTTGCTGTACTTCTTCCTCCACCTTTTCCGTACCATAGGTTTTACTTTGCAAACGGTTGCTGCCGCAAGATGGACAAGTGTGGATGATAGCAGATTTCAGTCCGCAGTAATGACAATGCAATTTGTCGGAGGTTTTATGATAGGTCAGTGCCACCGCACAGTTTTTACACTGCGGCACCCAACCACAAACCATACAAAGCTGAAAAGGTGCATAGCCTCGCCGGTTCTGAAAAAGGATGATCTGCTTTTTATTGGATAAGGCTTCGGCCATGGCCTGATAAAGCTCGGGGGTGATTAGTTTCACAGCAAGGCTGCGCATGGCTTCCAGAGATTTTGCATTGATCACCTGTATCTCCGGCAGGTCAACACCAAGATAGCGCTCCCGTAGCGGAACCCATCCATACTTACCCGTTTGCACATTGTGCAGGCTTTCAACCGAGGGCGTGGCTGAACCCAGCAGCACCTGAGCCCCGTGCAGCCCTGCGAGATAAATGGCAGCATCGCGCGCATGGAAACGTGGGGCCGGATCTTTCTGTTTGTACGACGCGTCATGTTCTTCATCAACAATGATCGTTCCCAACTGTTGAAAAGGAAGCCACAGAGCAGACCTCGGACCCGCTACTACTTTGTACGTTCCGCGTTTCACCTTTTCCCAAATCTCCACTCTTTCATTATTGGAGAAGCGCGAATGATAGACACCCAACTCTTCGCCAAAATACTGGTACAGCCTGCTGACCAGTTGCGTGGTCAACCCAATCTCCGGCAGCAACAGCAGCACTTGCGCGCCTTGTGCCAGGCAGGCTTTGATCTTGTGTATATACAGCAAGGTTTTGCCGCTGCCGGTAACACCTTCGAGCAGAATGACCTGCTTTGTTTTAAACCCTTCCTCTATGGCCTGGTATGCCTTGAGCTGTGCCTGAGTAAATTCATACGACTTCTTTTCTACAGGCGATTCAATCAACACGCGATCTACATCTTTTTCCTCCACCAGCAGTATGCCCCGGCTTTGCAACGCAGCGATCTGTGCGGCCGTACAGCCCGAGCGGTCTAAAAGTTCGCTCTGCTTTACGACTTGCTGTTTTACGGTCAGCTCAATGAGCGCCATCAGCAGCTCGAGTTGCTTCGGGGCTCTGGCCAGCGTATCGAAGAGCTTGCTTAGCCGCTGTTCGTCCCGGAATTCGGGAGCGAGGGAAACAAACTTTTCCCGTCTGGGCGCATAGCTTTGTTCGAGTGCGTCACTGATCAGCACTGCTTCTGCTTCAATCAATTCATCAAGCACCTTGTTCAAATGCCGCTCACCAACCAGCGCTTTCAATTCTGAAATCGAGAGCTCCGTTCTGTGCTCCAAAGCTTCTACGGCAAGAAGGGTATGCTCCGTCCACTGCAGCTCTGGTGTATCCGCTTTCCAGATGAGCCGGGTTTCGCCCATCAGTTTGAGATGTGCAGGAAGGGCAGCCTGCATTACTTCGCCCGGAGCTGCTATATAGTAATGAGCAATCCAACGCCAAAACTCCAGTTGAAGGGCGGACACTACCGGTTCGTCATCAATGATATTTCTGATGGGCTTTACCTGATAGAGCTCGGGTTTGTTGTTGTGCAGCCGATCCACAATTGCTGCATACTGCCTGTTCCTCCCCAAACTAACCTCTACCCTCATGCCCGGGCGCAGCAAGGCCTGCATGTCTGTGGGCACGCCATAAGTGAGTACCTGCGGCAGCGCCAGCGGAACTATTACATCTGCGAAGCGAACACCCTGGGTCGGACTTTCGGGGAAAAGCATATTTGCAAGTTAGTGTGCAGGAAGAATATTCGGCTCAGATTCAAATTTGACAGGTGTGCTCTCGGCCATTCGCCGTATTTTTGCCATCTAAAAAAATTACCGGAAGCACATGGCAAAGACAACGGAAAGGAAATGTTCATTTTGCGATCGTCAGGAAAGCGACGTGAATATTCTTTTCACAGGAATGAAAGGTAATATCTGCGATCAATGTATTGAAAACGCACACTATCTTTTGCAGGAAGCGCTTGGCGACAATCAGAAAAACAAAGAACAGGAAGTGAAGCTGAACATTCAGCAACACAAGATCTACAAACCGAAGGAGATCAAGGACTTTCTGGATCAGTACGTGATCGGGCAGAACGACGCCAAAAAAATTCTGTCGGTAGCTATCTACAACCATTACAAAAGACTTACGATGCCTGCCATGGACGATGTGGAGATTGAAAAATCAAACATCATTATGGTAGGTGAAACCGGAACCGGTAAAACCTTGCTCGCAAAAACCATTGCACGGTTACTGCAGGTCCCTTTTGCCATTGTAGATGCTACCGTTTTTACCGAAGCGGGCTATGTAGGTGAGGACGTGGAAAGTATTCTGTCCCGGCTTTTACAGGCCTGCAACTTTGATGTGGCTGCCGCAGAGCGAGGGATTGTGTATATTGATGAGATTGATAAAATTGGCAGAAAGAGCGATAACCCTTCCATAACACGCGATGTGAGCGGAGAAGGTGTGCAACAGGCTATGCTCAAATTGCTGGAAGGATCGGAAGTGCTGGTGCCGCCACAAGGCGGGCGCAAGCATCCGGAACAAAAAATGGTGAAAGTGAACACGCAGAATATTTTGTTTATCTGCGGAGGTGCCTTCGAGGGTATTGATAAAATGATAGCCAGACGAGTACAAACTTCTGCCATTGGTTACAATGCAATAAAATCTACTAAAGAACTTGACCGCGCGAATTTGCTGCAATATGTGAATGCGCAGGACCTTAGGACTTTCGGCCTGATTCCCGAACTTTTGGGAAGACTACCGATCGTTACCTACCTTAATCCTCTGGATCGTCCTGCACTGAAGCGCATCTTAACCGAACCCAAGAATGCCTTAATCAAACAGTACGGCAAGCTGTTTGAGTACGAAGGGGTGAAGCTGGAAGTGGAAGATGAGGCACTGGATTACATGGTGGACAAAGCGGTTCAGTACAAACTCGGCGGCCGCGGTCTGCGGGCCATCTGCGAAATGATACTCACCGATGCGATGTTTGATATTCCTTCGCAGGAAAAGAAAGAGGGTGTTTTCCACCTTACCGCTGCCTATGCACGGCAAATGCTGGAACACTCGAAACTGGACTATCTGAAAGCGGCATGACAACAGAATAACTAAGAAAACTACAATTTATGCAAGAGCTCATTAACGAACTTATATCTAAAGCAGGATTGACACAGGAGCAGGCAGAACGCTCAATAGAGGTCATTAAAAACTATATACAGGCGCAGTTGCCACCAATGATGCAAGGCATGGTGGACAACTTCCTGGGCCAGCAGGGAAACGCTGAAGACCCGGTAGGTGCCTAAACGAAAAAGCCACTCACTCGGGTGGCTTTTTCGTTCGCATTCAGTTCCATTAAAGATGGCTGATGATTTTCGATTGGGCAGATGCCAGCTCCTCGGGACTACGCTTCAATTTATCGCGCGTAAAATTCAGGTCGTCGGAAGTATCAATAGGAACGAGATGCATATGTGCATGCGGTACCTCTAATCCCAAGATAGCCATGCCGCAACGATTGCAGGGGAATGACTTTTCAATAGCATGGGCGATGGGACGTGCAAATCGCAACCAACGGCCCAGAAACTCATCATCGAGATCAAAAGCCTTATCAACTTCAACCTTCGGAACGATTAAAACATGCCCATCGCGTAAAGGAAAGATGTCGAGAAAGGCATAGAAATATTCGTCCTCGCAAATTTTGTAGGCTGGTATCTCCCCCGCAATAATTTTTGAAAATAGACTGGCCATAGATCAGATGGTTATGTTTTCGACCCTGAACTTAAGTATGCCGCTGGGTGCCGTTACTTCAGCCACTTCACCAACAGCCTTTCCTAACAAACCCTTTCCGATGGGTGAAGTCACGGAGATCTTACCGGCTTTGAGATCTGCCTCTTTCTCCGATACAATCTGATATTCTACCGTCTTTTTATTGGCCATGTTGGTCAGCTTCACTTTACTCAGGATCGACACTTTGCTGGTGTCAATATCCTTCGCATCTATGACCCTTGCATTGGCAATTGCGCCCTCCAATTGGGCAATCTTGGCTTCATGATATCCCTGTGCTTCCTTAGCGGCGTCATATTCTGCATTTTCACGCAGATCGCCCTTCTCACGGGCTTCGGCGATTTGTCTCGCTATCTCTGCACGGCCGGCTGTTTTCAACTGGTTGAGCTCGTCGCGCATTTGTTCCAGCGTTTCTTTGGTCACGTAGTTGATCCCTGACATACAATCTTCTTTTTATCGTTACATAGTAAAAAATACAACGCTTCCGTTTGAAACGAAAGCGTTGACGCAATGCAAATGTAAAGAATTATTCTTCTGAGGCGTTTTTAGACTTTGCCCTGGTCATAATGCGCAGGGAAATGGTATGCACGCCGTTGTTTGGCTTTGCCGTGGGCCGGTAGGAATAGTCCAGAGCAAGGATGGGTCCTTTTTCTCCTATTCCTTTTTGAATAGTAGCTCCTGCAGCAAGACCAGTATAAAAGGTGTTTGAATTAGCACCGCCGATACCATTCTCATGACGATAAGCCACTCTCACCATGAACATTTCCTGATAGGCATATTCAACACCGCCACCGAGATAGTCATTGTTAAAAGAGTTGGAGGTGAAGTTCAGCATCAGGCTCGCGCGATGCTTGGGAAGGTCATCTTCACTTTTCAGATGCTTTTCATCAAGGTAAAAATCGTAAGAAGCTCCGAAGTTGAGATACGTGGGCATTTCAAACTTTTCCGTAGGCGTCTGACCCGAAAAAGGTGCGTTGGTTGTAGAACCGGGCATCTCGGCATTGATGGCAAAGCCCTGACCAGAAAAACGCATATTGGTACCTACGTTGCGAAGGGTAACGCCAAAGTGAAAGTTATCACGTTTACCGGTTACATATTGTACTCCACCCTCAAAGCAGGCGCCGCTGGCCTTAATGTTGCTGATCTGTTCAGAAACAAATGTGGCACCCAAACCTGCACGTATGCTGTTGGAGAATTCTTTGGCAAAACCAAGCTGGAAGGTAAGAAACTGTGGTTTGTAGCTACCGCTGCTTTTCGCTTCCGGGTCTTCTGTGGTAGTAATAGGTATTTCACCAAATCCCATAGACATGATGTTGAAACCGATTACGCCAAGATTTCCCATTTTTTGGGCAATGCCGATATTGTTTACGGTCACATCCGACCCTCTGAGGTAGATAGAGTGCGAAAGACCCACTTCTGTGTTCTTTACCAGGGCCAGACCCGCCATGTTATTCTTCATGGATTCGAGGCCGCTCACGTACGAACTGTTCATACCAAAAAGTCCGGTACTCGCTCCCCAGGGGTTAATGAGCAGCTCTGCAGCGCCCGACTGTCCGGTGCGATCCTTATTTCCGGCTGTTGCAGAAAAGAACGAACCCAGGGTACAAATCAGCAATCCCGCTTTAGCTAATTTTTGTTTCATAAACCGTATATGAAATTTAAGCAGGGCCGGCATGTACCAGCCCTGCAATATGATTAATATTGAGTGATATCAATTGGACGCATAGCGCCAAACCAACGAATTATCTTTTCTCCGATGCCCTCAGCATTTACATGTATAAGGTACATACCGCTTGCTATAGGAAGGCCCTTTGCATTACGGATATCCCAATCCACAAAGGATACGTTATTATCCTTGTCAATCTTGCGGATCAGCGTACCATCGAGAGAGTAGATCATGATCGTAGCGCGCTGAGGCAAACCTACAAACCGCACACGGGTATCCAACCTTCCGGACTCATAAGAAGGCGAAGTACCGTAGTAAGGATTCGGCACAGCAAACATCCTGTCGAGCAGCTTTTGCTTGTCATCCTGATAAGGATTGCCGGCATCAGAAAGCATCTTCCGCGCTATGTTGTCTGTTGAGAACTGATACCAGGGGAAGCCACCATTTTGTGCAGTAATTCCGGCAGGTGTGTAGCGTGCATAAGGACGGCTTACACGGAACTTCAACGTAGTCTTTGTCGGAATTAAGCCATCCTTCAAAGGAAGCAGGTTAAATCCTGAATTAACCGTCGGGATACCCATCCACATAAAGGATCTGAAAACATTCACAGTAGATCCGGCGGCAAAAAGCTTAGCAAGTGCCGCACAGCTATCATATGGCGTTTGGGAAATATACGTGAAGTGACGACCGCCCCAGATAGGATTACCCAGATCATCGAGTACTGCACTACTTGGGTTCCAAAGCATGTCGCGGCCACCATGGTTAGAGAGATAGGAATCTTCTCCAAACACAATGTTAAGTCGCTGACCGGTTTCTACATTGATCGCATACCCAGGGAACCATGAGAATCCTGTGTCTTTAGGAATAGTAGAATATACGGCACCGCCATTAGCGTTGTACTCCTTATTCCACGACTGATGGCTACGTGGCATAAATTTGGCCGCGCCACCTTCACCCAATCCCTGATTGTCGGTTTCCAGAACGATACAACGAGACCATTTTGAAGTATCCGGCGTGAAGACGACATCCACGCCCTGCATCCCCGTCATACCCTGATCGCTGGTACTTCCCTTGAAGGCAACACCGAATACGCAGGCGGTACGGTCTTCTACTGCAGCAAGATTATAAGGTGCCCAGGTGCTGGTAGTAAAGGCAAAATCCTGAAGCATGCCTTCCCAGAACTGCATGGTGTCTGAACCGTAGTCGTTGTAGAGACATGGAGGATCAGGATCACCTGGCTTTTTAACGTAGGTATATCCACCACTTCTGATCCAGTTGAAATCGCTGGTTTGCTCGGCATCGTTAACACCAGCCAGCCAGGTTACAGCAGGATTTTCAAACACAATAGTGGAAGAATTTTTTGCGCTTCCGCCAATAGTTCCGTTTCCATTGAGCTGATCATCACCCGGACGATTAGCCTGCTCTATAGATACGCTGATACCGTAATCCGTAAGGATCTGATCATTCACTACATCCAGGTTCATCTCGCTGGTCACCACAACATTGTTGTTATTAACCAATTTCCATTTAGCCTTGCTTCCGATAAGGCGGACATAAGGATCCGAGGAGTTACCGGTTTGAGTATAAGGAGCTGGTTGAGTAGAATCGGGGATAATATAAAGATTCCACGTGCCAGGAACCACCTTCAGCGGATCAACCACTGTAACATCAATCGGACCGGAGCCAGCTTCATAAGTTGGCTGCTTAGACTGATGACCGTTTGACGGTTGAAGCGCCTCCTGAATCGAAGCATCGGTCAGCTCAAGGAAATTTCCTCCGTTACCTACACCTTCCATTTTCTTGATCACAACACCATCGCCGTAGTCAGAGTTAAACTGTACGCCCACATTGTGACTAAAAGGATTCGGCATAGCTTCGATCACCTGCAAAGCACTTCCACCCGGACCGTGTGCACTTTCGAGATAGACTACGTCCTGCGTCAGTTCATTTTTGCCCGGATCGAAATTCGCAAAATTGTTGTTTGCATAGGCAATCGCAATGTAATAATATGTTCTGTAGTTGATCAGTTTGGCATTCGATCCCGTAGCGAATTTATCTTCCGTTACTTCGAAGCTATGGCGGATACCACTATCCTTACCATTTACTTTCACTACAGGATACCAGCAAGTGTCCGGACAGTTTTGAATATTAATATCCTTCTGCCAGTTTACCACCTGCGAAATTCCGTTCTTCAGATCGCACTGGAACACTTCCACAGCTACGGTATTATCCACCTCACCGCGCTCATTAAATATCTGAGAAGCGGAGATCTGGTTGTTTTTCAACTGGAATACTCGATAACCTTCAAACTTGTACAAGGAGTCAGCGCTCTTTGCATTGACAGCTTTCAGAGACTTTACACGGTACTTACTAGAGTCCACTTCATATCCGAATTTCTCCTGATAGTTGGTAGAATAGCTCGGGTTAGTAAAATAGAAGATGATTTTGTTGTCCATTTCACGCTTTACAAGCAGAGGCGCTTCCGGACCCTCGATGGTCTTAAAGTTGTTATCAAAAAGTGCCTGAGCCTGATCATCGGCCAAACGGATTTTCTTGAAGTTGGTATTAGGGCAACCGCCAACATTGGATACCCAAACTGCTCCAATGGTAATATCGTTTACGTCACCGGGACGAAGTATAAAGGGACCGGCAGAGTGGATGAAACGACGATCCCAGGGAGAATTGCCACAGTTACACTCCGACCACTCGTTTTTATCCGGATCACCGAAGAAAACGAAGCGGGTATCAGGGCCATTCCCTAACGCATTTGAAGGAACACCAGCACCCTGAAAATCATTATTAAAGTTTTGTCCATTCCTCGATGTACCGGTAATATAGTTGTACACCTGAACACCATTGGTAGGGTCACCAATACGTTGATCGTTACCATTATTGAAATAGGTAAACGCTGTCATCTTTAGAACAGAATCGAGCAGCACCTTTCCGTCCTTATCCAGAACACGATAATGCGGGCCACGGAAAAAGTCAACACCAACCATAGGCAACTCGCTACCGTAACTATTTGCTTCACCGGCACCGTCGAAACCATCACCATTGTAAAGAATACCTAAACCACGCACGGTATCGCAACCAATATAGTCATCGAAGGCATATCCAAGGTCAGCATCCGTCCAGGTAGCCATAAAAGTACTGTCGAGGTCAGAAGTACTCCAGTTGATGAGGCGATAATTATAAAAGGTCGCATCATTCATAAAATCTTTAGACGCAAAGGCAAAAGCACCGGTCTGCACTTCCATTCCGATTGCTTCCGTCTTGGTTTGGCCCTTCACGTTTCCAAGGTCATTAAACACCCACCAGATATATTGATCACCCAGCAGATCGCCAATGGTAGGATCACCAGGAAAATCTCCACGCTCCGGCTCGTAGATGTCCGGATTATTGCCGGGATCTTCGGGATTATTAACAAAGGGCGCATAGCCTGGGTGTCCGCCATCCATATTCAGTGGCAGCCCGGACGTTCCGATAGCGCGGCGATAGTCATTGTTATTCATTGTTGCCGAGCCTACACCGTTACCAATAGCCGGCCATTCCCAAATAGACTGGAACTGTGAGTTTTTTGTAGCGGCTATGTTCCCACTTCTCACAAACTCCCTGAAGCGGTTAATGGTGGCACGGTCCACTTTCCAAAAACGATCCCAGTCCGAGCAATCCTCTTTTGTAACCGTCATGGCATTCGTTGCCGGATCCTTTTTCAAGGGGCCAGGCCAGTAGTCGTTACCTTCAGAGCGATAGGTCTGTGCACAGACCTTTAACTGACGATCCTTGGTAAATCCACCTACCCATACTGAGCCGGCAAACAGTGAATTCTTTTTACTTCCTTTTGGCACTTCATAGGCCGCATTACCCACACCCTGATTCCACCACATATCACCACCGGTCATCACACGTGCACGCACGTTGTTGATATCGAGCTCAATGGTGGCGGTAGCCGGGTCACAACCGGCAGCAGTCTTCAAAAGCTGCTTTTTCTTTTCTGTTCCGACTGTAGGTAGGGCATTGGTCTGCGACACAACACCGCATACGACTGCTACGGCAAGCGCATACCTCGGTACAAAATTTCTATTAAACATAACCGTATGTTGTTATTTAATACTCGTTAGAATGTTAATGAAAGACCAATATTAATTCTCCTCGGATTATTGATCATATACTGGTTCTGCAGCGACAACTGGTAAAGATCCTGATACGACTGAACCGATGTCTTGGACGCCGCATCTCTTTGTCCTTGCGGTGAGGCAATCCATCCATCATCATCCGGCTTGCCGGTAAAGCCATACACACTCAATACGTCTCTTGTGTTCAGCAGATTCTGAATGTAGATATAAGCCTGCAAGCCCAGTCTGGAGCGTGCTTGCCGTCCTTCCAGGTTCTTCTTACCGAAGCTAAGATCGAAGGTTTTGTCAATACGAAGATCCATCATATAGTGCCAGGGAAGACGTGAGCCTTGTACACCGCCCACAACAATATTCTGTCCGGCAGACTGATATCTTGTATACGGTTCACCGCTCCTTGCTCTGAATACGAGGTTTACCCCTGCATTCTCAAGGAAGTGCTTGTTGCCCGCAATAGGACCTTCGCCTTTATCAAAACGATAGTCGAGGTTGGCATTCAGCACATGACGGGAGTCATTGGTGAGCGGATAGGCAAAACGCAAACCGGGCTGTCCTGCCTGTACCAGATAACCCAGCAAGCCATTGGAGCTCACAGAGTTTGAGTTACCGCCGTTGCCCGAAGAAGAGCTGGAGCCGGTACCTTCACTGAATTGCAGAGTGTAGCTCAATTGCATCTGCAGGTGGTTGATTCTTCTTAAGTCATAGCTCAGGGAGAAACCTTTGTACGTCATGAAGTCTCTGTTTCCGAACGTATAGTAAGTAACAGGCCAGGCGTACAGATACGGTCTTACCTGAATCATGTCTTTACGCTCTTTGTAGAATCCATTGATCGTAACCGAAGAATTCTGTGTAAGCACTTGTTGGAAACCAAGCTCGTAGTCAAACACCTTTTCAGGCTTCAGGTCAGGGTTATTGATAATAGATCCGGAAAACTGATTGAGGTAATAATAAGACAATGGAGAAGCGTAGATCTCACCTGCGTTTTTAGGACGCATTACATACACATCATAGTGAGCATAGAACATAGATTGCTCGGCTATGGGGAAGGTAAAGTTGATACGGGGCATCACATTCACCTGAGGCTTATAATCTGTGAAGGATGAATTAGGATCATACCCGTCATCTTTCATCGTAAGGGCGCGCTTACCATCGCTACTGTTCTTGATCAGATAAGGTTGAGGATCTGTACCCGCAATTTCTTTGAGTAAAGAGGGGTCAACCAGATACTTACCGTTGGCATCATACCAGTCATCGCCATTGCGATAACCAATGATCTCAGGTCCGGAAGAGGCATTGTCTTTTACATATACCACATAGTCGCTGCCAATGTTAGCCGGTGTGCTACCTGCTGGGTTATACGCATCGGGATTGGTTGCTACTGTGTAGGCTGCGTAAAGAGAATACGGATCTTTCAACACTTTGGTATTGGCGTCAAAACGATCCACGCGGAGACCTACATTAAAGAGAACGTTATTAGGGAGTTCGAATTTATCCTGAATATAACCCGCTATATAGTTGGGGCGGAAGGCACCGACATTACGGGTATAATTTCCATTTGCGTCCTTCTTTGTAAACCAGTCGTTGAAGTTTACCTGACCATTGATTCTTTTTCCGGTGTAGTCATAGCCATACCAGGAAGCAAGCGGCTCACCACCGTTGATCAGTTCGTCTGGAGCAAACATGTCCAGAGAAAGCAGGGAAGGATCAAGAGCATCTACGTTGATATAGTCTGTACCCCTGGGATCCAATCCGAGTTTCTGACGAAGATTAAAGTCGAAAGTGCTTTGCGTAGCGGGGTCATATTTCTGCGGATACAAAATAGTATCCAGCGGGCCAAATATTACACCGCTGTTCAGATACTCCTGCAGAGAATAGCTTTGACCGTTAATAACATAGGTTGGGTTTGATGCGTCGAGATTGAGGATATGACGGTTGGTCTGCAACCTCATCAGCGACCAAAGATTGGTTGAAGTGCTTGCACCGGTGATACCGTAGCTGCGTTCTGCGCGCTGCTGATAGTAAAGACCGAACTCAATGCTGTGGCGAGTCTTTTTGGGTTGAAAGTCGAAAGAGGCATCAGCAGTGAAGGCAAATTGCTCTTCTGTACCATAGCTGTAACCACCGCGGGCATAACCAGAGTTGAAGTATAAGCCTGAGCTATATACAAAATCCGGAAGTTGACCATTCAGTAGTCCTTTGTTAGCCGTGATATCATTCAGGGTAGCAGGATAATTTTCTGCACCTGCGGTTTGATAAAACTGTTTGGTATAATTCTCCAGAAGCGGATTAATGCCTGCAGGGGTAAAATCTACACGAGTAGGCGCCAATCTTGACCGGAGGATAACACCCGAGCGACCGATGGCGGTATCTATACCAATGCCATAGACGCTTTCACGGGCGATGTCAAATTTTCCGAGATATCCGTAAAGGAATGGATTGTGTTTATGATTAGGATCAGATACATCGGAGTGAGTAACCTGATAGTCTGCCTGTACAGAATAAAAAGCATTAGAGATAAGCGGGCGCTTTTCCTGAGGCTCGCCTGTGAGGTTAGGTTTACCGAAACGCTGAGTGAACCTGATAAATCCGCGGCCTGTATAGCTCATAGAAGTAGGCATGGCATCTGCAGAAAACAGAGAATATCGGCTATCGTATGCTCGGGCGGTACAGTATGTAAAGTTTCCACCCGCTACGACGTTGAAATTGTCTGAAAGCTGATAGTCAACCTTACCCACCAGGCGCGCACTTTGAGATTCCGCATTGATGCGGGTCTTGCGGGTTTCGAGGTCATTCATCGTGATATACTCAGCCGATGAACGCAATACTTTTCTACCCGTGATGTCTGTGAACTGTGTGAGCGGACGTTCCTGAATTTCTTTCAGCTTATCGGCTTTCACCTGATAGTTGTCGTAATAGTTAGGATCATCATCGGTAGTATAAGTATAGTTACCACTCAGTGAGTAACCCAATACATTTCTTTTGTTGAGGCTGTCAATTTTTTTCTTCAGCACAGGACCAGCGAGGGAAAACCATGCATAGTTTCTATTATAGCCATCCACCGAATGCTCATAACCCACTTCACCGGTATGGCGGGCTGCACCCCCGCGTGTGGTGATGTTGATGATACCACCCGATCGAATCACGGACATTTGCTCGATAGCGCCCGGAGGGAAATTGGTTCCAGCGGTACCGCTCACCTGCACCCCGTCAATGATATACTGTGTACCGCCCTGGCGCGCACCGGCAATGCTGATGCCCGCACCGTTCTTGGCCTGGTAAGTACCGGCAGACAGTGAGGCTACGTCACTCGTGTTCCGCGTCGGGATTTTAGCAATTTGTTCTGCAGTAAAGGTAGTTGTAGATCCGGGCTCATCTTTCTTTATCAGAGGAACCTTGTACTCCTTTACCACCACTTCTGCCATCTCACGCGCATTCACTTCCATATTGAAGTTTTGGTAAGTGGTACGGTCCGGGCTTACAATCACATTTTTAAGAATGATATCCTTGTAAGAAGCGTACTTAACGCGGATCTCGTAATTGTTACCCGGCTGCAACGGTTTTACCGAGTACTTACCGTCTTCATTCGTCACGTCGCCACCACGCGCAGTTCCCGACTGGAAGACCTGAACCACCGCGCCGATGACGGGCTCTTTGTGTTCATCATATACTGTTCCCGAAATAGCTCCCGTCTGCCCAAAAGCAGCCCCGGCCATGCTCACAAACAGCAATACGAATAGATAACGTAACTTACGTGTCATATCCTGCATTATATTATTATTAACCAATGAGGGGTAAAAATAAAAATTTCTTGTTAAAAGTATAACAGCCCTATTGACTTTTTGTCAAAGAAATGTTTGATTTATATAAGCTTACGGCTCGGTGACAATTTTGCTTAAAAGACTAAGACTCATCTTGTAAACAGCCTCCTTCGAATAACCTGCAATATGAGGTGTGATCACCACCTGGGGCAGTGCCGCCAGGGCCCTGATCTCTTCCTGCCGTTCCTCCGACATTTTGGGCAGGGGCTCGTCTTCCAGCACATCGATGCATGCCGCCCTTAGCCTTCCGGAGCGGATACCCTGAAGCAAGACCCCGGTATCAACAACAGATCCCCTCGAGGTATTGATAAGCACAATGGGCTTTGAAAACGACGATAAAAACCCCTCGTTGAAATAATGCAGTGTATCGGGCTGCAGGGGTACGTGAAAGCTGACAATATCTGCCTGTTCGAAAATGGGCGACAGCGAGCTGCAGGGAATTACATTCGGTGGAAAATCTTTCGGATTGTATTTGTCATAGCCTAATATGCGCAGATCAAAGCCGGAAAGCTTTTTAGCAAAGGCCCGGCCGGTGTGTCCTACACCTATGATGCCCACTGTTTTTCCGTCGAGTTCTTCACCCCGGTTTTCTTCCCTTAGCCATTGCCCGTCCATAATCTGCCTTTGGCTGTAGCTTATTCTTTTCAATACCGACAAAAGCATACCCAGGGCATGCTCCGCTACGGCATTGCAGTTGCCCTCAGGGCTGCTAAAGCAAACTATGCCTTTTGAAGCGGCATAGGCCGTGTCTATAACCTCCATTCCCGACCCCATCCGGCCGATCCATCGCAACCGCTTTGCCTGGTCGAGGAGAAATTTATCAAGCTGCAGCCGCGTAGAGGTAATGACGCCGGTACAGTCAGCTATCAACCTAAGCGTCTCCTGCGGGCTCGCGGCTGTGGCATCCACTATTTCGTAGCCGTGGTGCCGCAGTGCTTCGGTAAGCACAGCATGCACCGGGGCCGCAAGCAATACCTTTCCTTTGCTCATCTGTTGGTCAAAAGGTTTTATAAAGCTCCACAAAATCGGAAACAGAAAGTTGTTCGGCCCTTCGGCTCATCAGCGGGTGTTCTGAAGCTTCCGGAGGCAAGGTACCTTTCAAAGCATTGCGCAGGGTCTTTCTTCGTTGGTTGAAAGCCGCCTTTACCAACCGCACGAATTTTTTTTTGTCCTCAATTGCAAACGGGTTTTGCAGATGGGTGAAACGCACCACACCGCTTTTTACTTTGGGAGGAGGCGTAAAACAGTTTTCATGCACATCAAAAAGATATTCCACTGCGAAAAACGCCTGCATCAACACACTCAGTATTCCATATTGTTTTGATCCCGGACCGCTGGCTATGCGCTGCGCCACCTCTTTCTGAAACATTCCAATCACTTCCACTACCTGTGGTTCCCAATCCAAAACTTTGAAAAGAATAGGCGATGAGATGTTATACGGAAAATTGCCAGCAATGCTGAACCGGCCATCAAACGGAACGTCTGCTTTCAAAATATCCTGCAAAATGATTTTACCGGATAGTACCGGGTAGGTATGCAGCAGATATTCCTGTTTTTCGGCATCAACTTCTATGGCCTTATAGTCTGTGTCGCCCCACTCTATCAGATACTTGGTCAGGGCACCACCCCCAGGGCCGATCTCCAGCAGTTTCATGCCCGGTGTCCGGCTAATGGCGGAAACAATTTTTCGGCACATCTGTTCGTCATGCAAAAAATGTTGCCCCAGGCTTTTCTTCAGCGTGTACTGCATGGGCGCAAATGTACACTTTAGCGGGTTTGCACGCGGCGGTGGCCCGCAGCAACCGGGGGTGGCAGGAGCGAACAAGCGGACTTGATTACTTTTGCACAGAACTTAAATGGGAAACATGGATTTTAAGATCGTTCAAAAAGCAGGTAAAAGGCATCAGCTATTCATCATTGATAGCGTTGCAGCTCTTGCAGACATTGCCGGACTGAGCCAGGAGGAAAGCAGTTTTTGCAAAGACAAAATAAAGCAGGAGCAAAACCTGATCTCTGTCAATCAATACGAGCGCTGGCTGTTTATCTATCTGATCAAAGACGCAAAAACATCCTGGCAGACCAGCGAAAACATAAGAAAAGCAGGAGCGGAGCTGGCCGCCATCTTTAACAAGAACAAGTTTACAGAAATCACCCTTACCAACCTTTCTGCAGCATCGCAGGCCGCCTGTCTCCTTGCCGAGGGCATGGCGCTGGCCACCTACCAGTTTCTGAAGTACAGATCGGATGCGAAGAAAAAAAGCAACAGCTTACAGACCCTTTACTTTACCCGGCAATCGGCCACAGTAAAAGAAATCGAACAACTTACGGCTACGGTTGCAGCCATCTTCCGGGCCCGCGATCTGGTCAACGAACCGCTCAACTATCTGTCGGCTACACAGCTTGCCAAAGAAATAGCAGCCGCCGGAAAGGAAGCAGGCTTTAAGGTAACCACCTTGCAAAAGGCGCAGATTGTAAAGGAAAAGATGGGCGGAATATTGGCCGTAAACCGTGGAAGTATGGAGCCGCCGAGCTTTAGCATCATGGAGTACAAACCGGCAAAATCCCTCAATACCCAACCGATTGTACTCGTAGGAAAGGGCATTGTGTATGACACCGGCGGACTATCCCTGAAGCCCACGCCCGCTTCGATGGACCGAATGAAAAGCGACATGAGCGGAGCCGCGGTAGTAACGGCCCTCATGTATGCGGTAGCAAGAATGAAGCTGCCGCTGCACCTGATAGCCCTGGTGCCCGCCACGGACAATCGCCCGGGCGAAAACGCCTATGTGCCGGGAGACATCATAACCATGTACAGCGGCACCACGGTGGAAGTACTCAATACTGACGCCGAAGGCAGGCTGGTACTTGCTGATGCCCTACACTGGGCAAAAAGGTATAAGCCCGAGCTGGTGATGGATTTTGCTACCCTCACCGGCGCCGCATCAGTAGCCGTAGGCGAGCATGGTGTGGTGTGCATGGGCACTGCCGCAGAAACGGTAAAGCAGGCGCTGAAAGACAGCGGATTCCGGCAATACGAGCGCCTCGTGGAGTATCCACTCTGGGAAGAATATGGCGAAATGATTAAAAGCGAATTTGCTGATCTGAAAAATATCGGAGGGCCTTCAGGAGGCGCCATTACCGCAGGAAAATTTCTGGAACACTTCACAGACTACCCCTGGATGCATTTTGATATTGCCGGCGTATCTTTCTCCACAGCAAAAAAAGGGTATATACCCGCGGGAGGCACCGGCTACGGCATACGCATGGCGCTGGACTTTCTGATAAACTACAAAAAAGCATAACACACGATGAACGAAAAACCAATTATTGGTATCACCACCGGCGATTTGAACGGCATTGGCATGGAGCTGATCATCAAGACCTTTTCAGACGGCCGTATGCTGGACCTCTGCACCCCCGTAGTGTTTGCCTCCAACAAACTGATTAATTACTACCGCAAAATTGTAGCAGATCACCCGCTCAACTTCTCCAGCACTAAGGACCTTACACGCCTCAATCCCAAACAACTGAACGTGTTCACCTGCTGGGAGGAGGAAGTGCCAATACAGCCGGGTGCGCTAACAGAAAGCGGCGGTAAATATGGCATCCGCTCACTGATGGTTGCCGCACAATGCCTCAAAGACGGACAGCTCGACGCCGTAGTGACCGCACCCATCCACAAAAGCAATAGTCAGACCCCGGATTTTCCGTACACCGGTCATACACCCTTTTTTAAGGAGAAATTCGGAGCGAAAGATGCCATCATGCTGCTCTATAGCAATGAACTGCGTGTGGCACTGGCAACCGAACACATACCTCTTGCCGCCGTAGCTGCCCATATCAGCAAAGAACTGCTGATATCAAAACTGGCCATACTGCGCGAAACCCTGATCAAAGACTTCGGCATCGACAAACCCAAAATAGCTGTACTGGGGCTCAATCCCCATGCTGGCGACGAGGGACAGATAGGCACAGAAGAGCAAACCGTAATAAGACCTTTGGTGGAACAAATGCAGCAACAGGGACATGTAGTGCACGGGCCCTTTAGCGCAGACGCATTTTTTGCGCGTCATAGCTATCAGCATTTCGATGCTGTGCTGGCAATGTATCACGATCAGGGCCTTATTCCCTTCAAAACCATAGCACAGGGTGAGGGTGTCAACTACACCGCAGGTCTTTCTGTAGTACGCACATCGCCCGATCATGGCACCGCATTCGACATTGCCGGCAAAAACCTGGCCGATCCTTCTTCTTTTCGCGAGGCAATTTTTCAGGCCATAGACCTGCTGAGACAACGTGCCCAGTATGCCGAAAATACCGCCAACCCCATACGCCGCGGTCGCATAGAAAAGGAGAAGGAAGGCGAAACCGAAAAGATAGCAGAAAGCTGATCGAACCCTCCGCGTCCTACCGGGGAAACATCCTGCCTAAGCCTGGCGGGATTTTTTATGCCTGTAATAAAAATAGGTTGACATGAAAAGGGACGGAGCTACGACCAGCATGTGGCAACATACATGCGCATCCTTTCAGCCGAAAAACGGATGGAACAAAAAAGAGTTGTTTGATGTGCTGATTATCGGCGGCGGTATTACTGGCCTTACTACAGCCCTGCTGTTACAAACTGAGGGCAAAAAATGCCTGCTGGCAGAGGCAGGCAATATTGGTTTCGGAGCCACGGGCGGCACCACGGCGCACCTGAGTACGATGCCCGATACCAGCTATCATCAGATAGAAAATGACTACGGTCCCGAAGAGGCCAAAGCCGTAGCCGCCGCCACTCGCGAAGCCATTGACCTGATAGAGGGCCTGATCGGAAAATATCAGATTGACGCGCATTTTGCTTATGAACCAGGCTTTATGATTGCCGGCGATCAGCAACAGGCCGATCAATTGGAAGCTATTGTAGCGGCGGCGGCGAGAGCAGGGGTGGTGATCCACAAAACCAACGAAGTGCCTTTGCCTTTATCCTTCACCGCTGCCTGCAGATTTGAATTTCAGGCTAAGCTTCATCCCACAAAATATCTCGCAGGCCTGGCACAGGCCTTTGAAGAAGCCGGAGGTGTGGTGCTACAGCAATGCCTGGTGACAGATGTGGAACGTAAGGACGACTACCTGGCAAAGACTACGCTGGGCGATATACACGCAAAGCAGATGGTGTATGCCACCCATATACCTCCGGGGCTGAACAGCTTCAACATGCGGTGCGCAGCCTACCGGAGTTATGCACAGGCTTTTACCCTCAGTCAGGGAACCTATCCCGCAGGGCTGGTCTATGATCTTAACGAACCGTATAACTATTATCGCTCGGAAATCATAGACGGCAGGCCTTACATGATTGCCGGTGGTTTTGACCATAAAGCCGGACAGCACGACAACGAAGAAATGATTTTCACCCGGCAGGAGGCCTTCCTGCGCGAGCGCTTTCCGGTTGATGCCATTGCTTACCGATGGTCTTCTCAGTATTATGTTCCGGTTGATGGTCTCCCCTACATCGGTACGGCTCCGGCAGAGGATCGCATCTATGTGGCAACAGGCTTTAATGGCGATGGCATGACCATGGGTACTTTGGCAGCGAAGATCATTTGCGAACTGATCAGTACCGGAAAGAGTAAGTATGAATCGCTATTCCGGCCCTCAAGGATCAAACCGGTAGCCGGCCTTGCTGCATTTGTAAAGGAGAATGCGAATGCGGTTAAAGAGTTTTTCAAAAACCGCATGAGTACGGAACCACTTTCCTCACTGGCGGGATTGGCACCCGGGTCCGGCAGGGTGGTAGAATGGGAAGGCGAGAAAGTAGCCTTGTATAAACACGAATCGGGTAAGCTCAGCATGCTTAGTCCGGTGTGTCCGCACGCCAAATGTTTTGTCCACTGGAATAGTGCAGAACAAAGCTGGGACTGTCCCTGCCACGGATCGAGATTTGCACCGAATGGCGCCTTGCTCACCGGACCCGCAACTGAGGGACTGCAGCAGATTTTGTTGGACGATCTGGAGGGAGACTAATTTGAGTATATGTGTTCCGTTAACTTAAGTACTTTTGCAACGATGGAGCCCATTCGTATGTTGCCATATTACACCTATACTGATTACCTGCAGTGGGAAGGCAAATGGGAAATCATCGGTGGTATCCCTTATGCAATGAGTCCGGCGCCTCGACCGCTCCACCAGTTGGTGGCATCTAATCTCAATTTTGCATTGGCATTGGCAGTACGGGCCTGCGAAAAATGCAAAGTTTATCAGCCTATCGACTATAAAATAAGTGAAGATACCGTGGTACAACCCGATCTGTTGGTTGTTTGCGAACAGATCGAAAAACAATTTTTGGACTTTCCTCCTGCTCTTATTGCAGAGATACTATTTCCCGCAACAGCCTCTAAAGACAGGCTATACAAACAGCATCTTTATCAACAGCAGAGCATACCCTACTACCTTATTGTTGACCCGGAAAAAGAAGAAATCGAAATCTACGAATTGCACCAGGGCAAGTATGCATTAGTAAAACAGGGGAAAACCGTGCACTATACCTTTCAGCTTGCTGCAGACTGCCAGGCCACGGTGGATTTCAAGGATATCTGGAAATGATCTTCCCCGCCCTTCCTATCTTTGCTGCTTATGCAAATACCATTTGAAAGATTTACACTGGACAACGGACTAAGGGTTTTGGTGCATCATGACACCACCACACCCATGGTGACGGGGAATGTACTTTTTGATGTAGGAGCGCGCGACGAAGATCCTTCTAAAACCGGATTTGCACATTTGTTTGAACATCTGATGTTTGGCGGATCAGAAAATATTCCCTCTTACGACGAGCCCCTGCAGATGGCTGGCGGTGAGAACAATGCTTATACCACCAACGACATTACCAACTACTACATTCAGCTTCCCTTACAAAATATCGAGACTGCTTTTTGGCTGGAAAGCGACCGTATGAAAAGTCTTGCCTTCAGCGAAAAGAGCCTGGATGTGCAGCGCAAAGTGGTGAGCGAAGAGTTTAAAGAGCATTACCTCAACAAGCCTTATGGCGATGCCTGGAATCATTTGCGACAGCTTGCCTATAAAAAACACCCGTATCAATGGATGACCATTGGCAAGGAACTGAAACATATTGAAGATGCTCAGCTCGAAGATGTAAAGGCTTTCTTTTTTACGCACTACCGCCCGGTAAATGCAGTGCTTTGTGTGGCGGGAAATGTAACCACAGCACAGGTAAAACTACTGGCAGAAAAGTGGTTTGGCGACATACCCTCAGGAGAAAAATACCTGCGCCATCTGCCCGCGGAACCCGAGCAGCAGGATGCGCGTGTACAAACTATCTATGCCGATGTACCGCTCGATGCTATTTACAAAGCCTGGCATATCGGCGCGCGGTTGTCGGCTCCGTACTACGCCGCCGACCTTATTACCGAGATCATGGGCAATGGATTTTCCTCCCGGCTCTATCAGCGATTGGTAAAGGAAGAGCAGCTCTTCAGCAATATAAGCTGTTATCACACGGGGAGTCTTGACCCGGGTTTGCTGGTGGTGGAAGGAAAAATTGTAGCCGGCAAATCTATCGAAGAAGCCAATGCTGCCATCGAGCGCGAAATGCAATTGTTTGCTGAAAAAGGCGTGACCGACGAAGAGCTGACCAAGGCAAAGAACAAGATAGAAGCGATGATCGAATTTGAAGACATGAGTATTCTGTCGCGCGCCAACAACCTTGCTTTTTATGAGTTGCTGGGCGATGCCGAAATGATTAATTCAGAGCTCGACCGCTACCAAAATGTAACCGCAGCCTACCTGCAGGAAACCGCCAAAAAAGTTTTACGACCAGAAAATTGCAGCACACTGCTGTACCGGAAAAAGTAAGTCTTTAAGATTTCCTGACTTTTTTAGGCTTGCACTTTTTGCAGAAATCTGCGAGCAACTCGATTTCCTGCTTCACGGCAGCATGGAGTTCTGCAAGCTTTTCGGTATCAGCTCCGAACTTGCTCTCTTTTGCTGCTTTATTAAACTCCATATTACGCTGCTGATCTATCTCGCTGACGATGGGTTGAAAAAAATCGGCGCTGGAGAAGGCTCCTTTTTCTTCAAAAATCCTCTTACGAAGCCTTCGCGCATAAAGCTCCCCGAGGTCAAAATCATATTGCGCAAGGCGTAGCAAATTGTCTGCCGTTGCCGTATCCGGAGCCACGATGGCGGCAGTCATTTTCACAAACCTGCAAACAACGAGGTCATTAAAGTTTTTGCGAAACATAAACTCGTAATTGCTCATCTGGTAAGAGAAATCTATGCGGCAACCGGGATGGATACTGAGCATCGAGCTGTTGAAATCAGTAGCGGGCGACTGGAAATCTGCGTATTCCAAATGCGCGCCGGGACTCCATTCAATTGATTCCTGTGCATATGCCGCGAAAGTTGCCACAAGCAAACAGGCTGATAAAAGGTTTCGGAGGTTCATTATGTAAGCGTAATTAATTCAACTGTATCCGTTCTGCTTCTTTCTTTATTTCCTGCTCCCAGCGCCATGCAGTATCCATCATCTGATCGAGATCGAATTTTGTTTCCCAACCCAGGCGCTCTTTGGCTTTGTTGTTGTTGGCATATACCTCAACCACATCGCCAGCTCTGCGACCGCCCATTTTGTAGTTCAGCTTCTGACCCGAAACTTTTTCAAAAGCATTGATGAGTTCCAGTACGGTAACGCCCTCGCCGGTGCCGAGATTAAACACTTCGCAGCGCTCTTCATTCTTCCCTTCTATCATGTACTGCAGCGCCTTGGTATGTGCATTGGCAATGTCCATTACATGTATATAGTCGCGCACACAAGACCCGTCGCGGGTGGGATAGTCTGAGCCAAATACGTTCATTTCCGCACGCTTTCCAATGGCGGTTTGTGTAATGACGGGAACCAGATTTTCAGGCTTTTCCTGCAGTTCGCCGATGATAGCAGAGGGGTGCGCTCCTACCGGATTGAAGTAACGGAGCAACATTACATTGAAATCGCGGTTGACCTTTGTAACGTCTCTGCATATCGCTTCACCAATCTGTTTGGTACGGGCATAAGGCGACTCAGCCTCCTGCAACGGAGCGCTTTCTTCTACCGGCAGCTCTTTGGCATTGCCATAGACAGAGCAAGAAGAGGAAAACACAAAATGCTTCACACCGCTTTCCCTGGCGCAGCGCAGGATGTTGACCAGCGAATCGAGATTATTGGAATAATAGCGCAACGGCTGCTCTACCGACTCCGGCACCGATTTGTAGGCAGCAAAATGTATGATGCCCACGATATCCGGATTTTCATTGAAGACCGCTTGTGTGTCTTCGAGATCGCAGAGATTGACCCGATAGTTTTTGATGGGGCGCTTCGCAATTTTCTCAATACCGTGCAGCATCCGCAGCGAGCCGCGGGAGAGATCGTCCATTGAGATCACCTCAAAACCATGGTCTATCAGATCAACGATCGTATGTCCGCCAATATATCCGCATCCGCCGGTTACCAGTATCTTTTTCATGCCGCAGCCCTTTGCTGCAAATATATTTGAACTGAGATTGCAATCAGGAAGTTTATTTTAGCTCTGCGCCACCCACCGATATAGTAAAACCTACCATTAAAAAACCGCCATTAAAATTTGCTTTCAATGGCGGTAAAAAATTCTTGCTCTTTTGCGATTACTGTACGACCAATTTCCGTACAACTTTTTCATCATCCGCTATAATCTCGGCAAGGTAGATACCCGGCGCCAACTGACCCACATCTATGTTGCAGTCAAATTGACTGCCTGCCTTGTATGGCTGCTGCAACAGCACTTTGCCTGTAATATCCCTCACCAGCACCCTGCAATTACTTACCGGCTTTGCCGTGCTAAAACGGATATGGCATTGACCCTGTGCGGGGTTTGGATACAGCGTTACATCGAAAATATTGCGCACCTCCTCTACTACCGTAGGATAAAGATCAAAACCGAAATCCATAAAAGATTCAACTTTTGTGGGCAGATTAGTATTATGCTTTCCGCCACCTATGGAATAAAAATGCTGCGGCGATGGTTCCATCCAGGAGCAAAGCATCACACAAAGCGTATATCCAACGCCGGAATCGGCATACATACTCACGATAAGGTTTTGGGAGGGATCGAAGTAAAATGCGGAATCTTCCAGACTTAAGGGTATTTTCACCCAACCACCTATTACCGTGTCCATAGCCAGACTATCAAGCCAGGCAACATGGGTAAGGTGGGAGATTAGCCTGGTGCTGGTATCAAAATTAGCAAGCGGACTATGCCCCAGCTCAAAGTGTATCTTATGCATCACGCAACCCTTCCAAATAGG